>Ga0209006_10000387_pt1 | contig 43630 bp, 36 predicted proteins | sample JacPin_JW_Ref_O2_FD_188567 | JGI IMG/M metagenome (GOLD analysis project Ga0209006, IMG submission 188567) | Forest soil microbial communities from Algoma, Ontario, Canada - Jack Pine, Ontario site 1_JW_Ref_O2 (SPAdes) (version 2) | ecosystem: Environmental > Terrestrial > Soil > Boreal... | reverse complement strand
GCCGCCCGCGCTCGTGCACGGCGACCTGCGCGTCGATCCCGCCAATCGTCTCGCCAGCCGGGACGGGCAGCGACTGGCGCTCAGCCCAAAGGAGTTCGCTGTGCTCGAGTACCTGCTCGGCGCCGATGGACGCATCGTCTCCGCCGAGGAGCTGCTCACACGTGTGTGGGATGAGAACGCCGACCCGTTCACGACCACCGTCAAGGTGACGATCAGACGCCTGCGCGCGAAGCTCGGCGAGCCGCCGCTGATCGAGACGGTGAGCCGTGGCGGATATCGAATCTAAGCGCCGGCTGCGGCTTCCCCGCTACACGATCCGACTGCGGCTCGCCGTGCTCTACGGCGGTGTCTTCGCGGTCTCGGGAACGCTGCTGCTCGCCCTCCTCTTCCTGACCGTGCGCTACTCCTCGCACAGCGCCGTTCACTCAGGCGAAGGGGTCGTCGCACGGCTCGTGGAACGCCACGCGCACGTGGGGGGCTCGACGATCACGGTCGCACCCGAAAGCGCTGCGGTGCGGCAGGCGAAAGAACTCGGGGCGGTGGCCGTCAACGTCAACAACAACGACCTGCACAACCTGCTGATCCTGTCCGCCTTCGCGCTCGCGATCATGCTGCTCGCCTCGATGGCGCTCGGTTGGTTCCTGGCAGGGCGCGTGCTGCGCCCGCTGCAGACGATCACCTCCACCGCGCGCGCCATCTCCGCCTCCAACCTGCACGAGCGCCTCGCGCTCAAAGGCCCCAACGACGAGCTGCGCGAGCTCGGCGACACGTTCGACGAGTTGCTCGGACGCCTCGAGTCCTCCTTCGAGGCGCAGCGCCAGTTCGTCGCCAACGCCTCGCACGAGCTGCGCACGCCACTGACGCTCGAGCGGGCGATCCTCGAGGTCACGCTCGCCGACCCCTCCGCGAACATCGGCACGCTGCGCGCGGCCTGCGAGCGGGTGCTCGCGATCGGAGGGCAGCAGGAGCGGATGATCGAGGCGCTGCTCACGCTTGCACGCGGCGAGCGTCGCCTGGAGCGCCGCGAGCAGCTGCGCCTGCAGAGCGTTCTCAGCGCTGTGTTGGCCGAGCGCCGCGAGGACTTCGCACGCCGCGGGCTGCGCCTCGAGACGAAGCTCGAGGACGCTCCCGCCAGCGGTGACCCACGGCTGATCGAGCGCCTCGTGGCCAACCTGATCGACAACGCCATCGTTCACAACACAGCAGGTGGCTGGGTCACCGTGACGAGCACCGTCGAAGGAGTCCAGGCGATCGTGCGTGTGTGTAACAGCGGGCCGGCGATCGCGCCCGAGGAGCTCGAGCAGCTGACGAGACCGTTCCACCGACTCGGCACCGCTCGAACCGGACACGGCGATGACCGCGGGCACGGCCTCGGACTTTCGATCATCGCCGCGATCGCGACCGCACATGGAGCGACGCTCGATTTTCAGGCTCAGCCCGCCGGCGGGCTGCAGGTCGAGGTGCGATTCCCAGCACCCGGCGCCTCGCACGTGTAGTCGTCCGGCTATTCGCTCGCCAGCGCGCCCAGCACGTCCAGCTTCGCGGCGCGGCGGGCGGGCAACAGCGCAGCGAGCAGGCCGGCTACGCCGGCGGCGACGAGCAACACGAGCAGCGTACCGACGGGGATCGAGAGCACGTAGCCGGAGCTCGACAACGCGATCTTCGTGACGAGGATCGACCCGATCAGGCCGATCACGAGCCCGAGGACGCCACCGATGAGCGCGGTGATGAGCGACTCGTAGCGGATCATCTGCCGGATCTGCCTGCGCGAGGTGCCGATCGCACGCATCATGCCGAGCTCGCGCGTGCGCTCGTAGATCGAGAGCACCAGCGTGTTGACGATCCCGAACAGCGAGACGATCACCGACAGCGCTAGCAGCACGTACACGAGGACCAGCAGCGTGTTGACTTTTTCGCCCTGTTCTTTCGTATATTCGGCCGGGGTCTGCGAGCGCGCCTGCGGGAACTCGCTATGCAGGAGCGCGTTGACGGCGTGGCGCACTTCGGTGGTGTTCGCGCCGGACGCGTAGGTGACGAAGTCGACGCCGTCCGTGCGTTGGCCGAAGGCCGTGCGCGCGAGCGAGCGCACGATCGTGATGTTGGCCATCAGGCCGAGCACTTCTTCTTTGACGATGCCCATCACCCGGAGCGTGACGGTGTGGTTCGAAGGCGTCAGGACCGACAGGCGCTGTCCGACCTCGAGGTGATGGGCCTTGGCGAACTTCTCCGAGATCACCGTCCCTTCGGGGCCGAGCGATTCGAGCGTCGCGCGCGAGCCCTGCTTCCATTCGACCTTGTACATGCCCGCGAACGAGCTCGGTTCGAGCGCGGTCACCGCGCTCTTTTCATCGATCACCGGAGCGCCAGGCTTGGACAGGTCGCTGACCCTGCCTTCGGTGAACGCGACCGCCGTCACCGCGCCCACGCCGGGGATGCGCCTGACGGCGGGAGCGACGACGGCGGGCACGCCGCCTTCGCCGGCCTGCGTGTTCTGGATGATCAGGCTACCCGCGAACGAGCGGCCGACGGCCTGGTCGATCGTGGCCTTCGTCCCGGCCGCGAGCACCGCGATGAACGTGACGAGCGCTATGCCGATCGTCAGCGCGAGCGCCGTCACGAGCGTGCGCCCGGGCTGGCGCACCGAGTTCTCGCGCGCGAGGCGGCCAGTGATGCCGCGCCAGCTGACGAGCACGCCAATCGCGTTCGCCAGGGCGGGAATGACGCGGTAGCGCCGCGGCGGACGCTCGCCTTCGCGGCGCAGCCTGACGAATAGCCTCGCCGCGCGCAGGGCCCACGCGACCACGAGCACGAGACCCACGCCGTGCCCGAGCAAGCCGCCCACCGCGAGCACGACGACCAGGCCGATGATGAAGCGCAGGATCAACGTGCGCCGCGTCGGCAGCGGCCGCGGCGGGATCGTTACGCCCTCGCGCATCGCCGCGATCGGCGGGACGCGCATCGAGCGCATCGCCGGGAAGAAGCCGGCGACCACGGTGATCACGATGCCGACGGCGAGCGAGACGATCACAGTGCGCGCCTCGAGCACGGTGCCGTTGTCGGGCAGATCCGCGCCGAGCAGCTTGAACAGTCCGTCGAGCGCCGGGGCGAGGCCGATGCCCGCGAACAGCCCCAGAACCGCGCCGAAGATGCCCAACAGCAGGCCTTCCTCGACGACCGAGCGCATGATCTGCGCGCGCGAGGCGCCGAGCGTGCGCAGCAGACCGAACTCGCGCGTGCGCTGCGCGACGGTGATCGAGAAGGTGTTGAAGATGATGAACGCGCCGACGAACAGCGCCACGTACGCGAACACGAGCAGGAACGTGCGCAGGAAGCCGAGCTTTTCTTCCAGTTCCGCGGTCTGGTTGGCCGCTTCCTGAGCGCCCGTGCGCACCGTCAGCGTGGACGGCAGTGCCGCGCGCACGCGCGCGGCGAGCTGCTGCGGCGAGACGCTCGCGTCGGCGGCCGCGTAGATGCTGTCGTACTCGCCCGGTTCGCCCGCCACGTACTGAGCCTCCTTGGGCAGCAGCAGCGCGAGGCTCGCGCCGCCGAACGATTCGCTGCCGGCGAACTTCGCGATGCCCACGAGCGTGTACGTGTGCGACGGCGCGTTGCCCGCGATCACGATCTTCTCGCCGAGCTCGAGGTGGCTGCGCTTGGCGGTCGCCTCGTCGATCGCGACCTCGTCGTCCGCTTCCGGCAGGTGTCCCTGCGCGGCGGTGAACGACTCGAAGCGCTTCGGCTGCAGAGCGTTGACGAGGCCGGGCGCGTGGCCGGTCGTCAGGCGCTTGCCGCTCGTCGTCAGCAGTGAGGCGTTGCTCGACACCGCACCCGACGCGGCCGCGACCCCGGAGACCGAGCGCACGCGCGCGAGCGTCGCTTCGTTCAGCGACGCAGCTTCCGCGGCGTTCCCGCGCCCGAGCGTTTCCTTCTGCGTGACGACGACCGCCTTGTTCTTGTAGGCGTTGCTGAAGATTTCCGAGAAGGCGCCGTTGATCGTGTCGGTGAGGATGTAGGTGCCGGCCATCAGCGCGACGCCGAGCGCGATCGCGACGCCGGTCAGCAGCACGCGCACCTTGCGCTGGGCAAAGCCGCGGAACAGCAGCTTGCCCATCAGCCGACGGCCTTCATCAGGTCGAGCGCCTGCTCGGCGCTCGCCGCCTCCCCGTCGTGGACGATCCTGCCGTCGGCCAGCACGAGCAGCCGGTCGGCGAAGGAGGCGGCGTGCGCGTCATGGGTGACCATGACCACCGTCTGAGAGAAGTCGTCCACCGCGTGACGCAGCAGCTCGAGCACATCGCCCGAGGACTTCGAGTCGAGGTTCCCGGACGGCTCGTCCGCGAACACCACCGCCGGGCGTGAGATCAGCGCCCTGGCGACCGCCACGCGCTGCTGCTGGCCGCCGGAAAGCTCAGCGGGACGATGGGTGAGCCGGTCGCCGATGCCCACCGTCTTTACAAGCTGATCGAACCAGTCGCGGTCGACGTCGCGTCCTGCAATCGAGAGCGGCAGCAGGATGTTCTCTTCCGCGTTCAGCACGGGCAGCAGGTTGAAGGTCTGGAAGATGAAACCGATGCGATCGCGACGTAGCTGGGTGAGCGCGCGGTCGTCGAGCTCGGTCAGCTCCACGCCCGCCAGCGTGACCGTGCCGGAGGTGGGCCGGTCGAGCCCGGCGAGCAAGTGCATCAGCGTCGACTTTCCGGAACCCGAGGGTCCCATGATCGCCGCGAAGCGGCCGGCTGGGAAGTCGACCGTGACGCCGGCGAGCGCATCGACCGCCGCCTCGCCTTCGCCGTAGCGGCGGGTGAGATCGCGCGCCTGCACGATCATCTGCAGGCTCGCTCCGGTGCCCGTGCCTGTGGCTGTTGACATGCCCGGCACTCTACGCGCCCGCGCCCTGGACACTGGGAAGCCAGCTGAAACGCCACGCCGCGAGCGCGGCCGCGGCTACCCCCCACGCGGCGAGCGCCAGCAGGTCGCTCACTGAGATCGAGCTGGCGAAGGAGGTGTGAACCGAGGCGAGCTGCAGGCTCGCCGCCAGGTGCTCCACCGGGAAGAGCTTGCCCACCGTGTGCAGCGTACCGCTGAGATTGGTTGTCGGAATGAACACGCCCGAGAGGAACCACAGCGGCAACGTCGTCGCCTGCACGACTGGCTGCGCGGCGTCCGGAGAGCCGATCAGCCCCGAGACCGCGTAGCCGATGCACGCGAACGAGACCGTTCCCACGAACGTCGTGCACGCGATCCCAGCGATCGCCGCCGGCGCCATCCCCACCCCGTAGGCGACCTTCCCGACCACCAGCAGCAGCGTCGCCATCACCGCGACGATCACGACCGTCGAGAGCGCCTGCCCGGCGATCAGCAGCCAAGGCGCGACCGGCGTCGCGCGACGTCGCTTGAGCACGCCCGACTCGCGCAGCGTGGCGATCGAGATCACGAGGTTGGCGTAGGAGGCAACGACGATCGACATCGCGAGGATGCCCGGCACGTAGAAGCGCGAGAGCTTCACGTGGACGCCGTCGATCGTCGTGTTGCCGTGACCGAACACGCCCGTGAAGACGACCAGCAGGAAGAGCGGGAAGAAGAACGTGAAGAAGCGGGCACGCGGGTTTCGCAGGCTCGCGCGCACGTCGTAGCGGACCTGGTGCGCGAGCAGCGCGAGTGTGTACACGGCTAGACCTCCTCCTGGCCGGCATCTCTGTGACGACGCCACGCGCGAATCAGGTATTTCAAGAGCAGAAACATCGTTAGCTCCTTGCTTGGTCGTTGGATGTGAGCTGCAGGTACACATCTTCGAGCGTCGGCCTGCGCACCTCGAGGTCATCGAGATCCAAACCGCGCTCGAGTGCCCATCCGGACAGCACGTGCAGGTCAGCGGTCACGCTCGAGCTGTCCAGCACGACCTTCCCGCCGTCGTGCTCCGCGCGGTCGGTGAGCAGTGCCGGGAGGTCTGTGGGGAGGGCGCCGCCAGGCCATGCGAAGGTGATGCGTGCGCCCGCCAGCTGGCGGCCGCCGAGCGTCTCGGGCGTTCCCTCGGCGACGATCTCGCCAGCGGCGATGATCGCGATGCGATCCGCCAGCCGTTCGGCCTCCTCCATGTAGTGGGTCGTGAGGAAGACCGTCTTGCCAATCTCGCGCAGGCCGGCGATCACCTCCCATGCGGCTCGACGGGCTGAGGGATCGAAGCCGGTCGTGGGCTCGTCGAGGAAGATCAACTCCGGGTCGCCGATCAGCGCGAGGGCGACATCCAGCCGCCTGCGCTGGCCGCCAGAGAGCGACGCGGCACGCTCGTCTGCCTGCTCGCTCAGCCCGACGAGCGCGATCGTGTCATCGACGTCGCGGGGCTCGTGGTAGTAGCCGGCATACAGGTCAAGGCACTCCAACACGGTCAGCCCGGGCTCTGCCTCGGACTCCTGCAACACGATCCCGATCCGCTCGCGCCATGCCGCCGGCGCGTGCCATGGGTCGGCTCCCAGCACCTCGACGTGACCGTCGCTGGCCCGACGGACGCCCTCGAGGATCTCTACAGTCGTCGTCTTTCCCGCGCCGTTGGGCCCCAGGAACGCGAAGATCTCCCCGCGGCGCACCTCCAGGTCGATTCCCCGCACCGCCTGGTGCCGGCCGTAGCGCTTGCGCAGTGCGCGGATCGATATGACCGCGTCGGCCGCGGGCGGCTCCAGTGCGGGGGCACTGCGCTGAGCGATGGCTACGTCGAGTGAGTTCGTGAGCATGGCCACCACGCTACGGCGCGGGGAAGGCGCTTTCATCGGCCTGCAGGACGAACTTTGCAGTCCAACCAGGGGTGGATAGTCGAGCCTCCTGACTCCTCCCATGGGCCGATGACAGCCGCGCGTGAGCGGCCTATCGTTCCCGGCAGCACATGTTGGCTATCTACAAATGGCTGTCCCGGCGCATCTCGAGCGAAGACCCGATGCGCGCGCCGTGGATGAACTCCGACAGCGCGAGCTCGAGCGCGTCGCGCACGCCGATCGAGGTCGTCGTGATGCGGTGCTTCGGTCTCGCGTGGTTGGTGCTCGCGATCGCAGGCACCTTCTCCACGCGACCCCATCCAGGACTGCACGGCAGTGGCCTGGCGATCCTGGTGGCGCTGGTCGCGCTGATCATCTCAGGGGTGCTCACGCAGCCGCTGCGCTTCACCGGGCTGCCCACATGGCGGCGCGTGGCCGCGCTCGTCGGCCTGACCGCCGCCGCGGCCGTGCTCGCGGCGCTGCAGCCGGACGGCACCTGGCAGAGCGGCCCGGTGTTCGTGGGGATCGTCGCCGCCATGCGGCTGGATCGCTTGACTGGAGCGCTGACGCTGGCGTTCTCGCTGGTTGTGGTGATCGCCGTCTCAGCGGCGAGCGGGCACGGCGGTAATGCGATCTCGGTGGTGTTCACCGCCGTCCCGTGGTTCCTCGTGATGCGCTTGATCCGCGCGATCGCGCAACAACGGAACGCGCTCAGCGAGTCCCGCGTGGCTGAGGCGAGGGCAGCTGCGGCCGCGGAGCGCGGACGCCTCGCGCGAGAGATGCACGACGTGCTCGCGCACTCGCTCTCAGCGCTCGCGCTGCAGCTCGAGAGCACGCGCCTGCTGGCCGCCGATCGCGGCGCCGGTCAGGACCTCACGCGCGCGATCGACCAGGCGCACGAGCTGGCGGCGAATGGGTTGCAGGAAGCGCGCCGCGCGATCGCGACCGCACGCGGCGAGGAGCTACCGGGACCCGACCGGATCGGCGTGCTCGCCGACGCGTTTGGAGAGCAGAGCGGCCTGCCGGTGGAGGTCCAGGTGCGTGGTGAGCCGCGCGAGCTCGCGCCGGACGCCCGCCTCGCGGTCTATCGAACGGCGCAAGAGGCGCTGACGAACGTCGGCCGTCACGCAGCCGCCGAACGTGTTGAGATCGAGCTCTCATATCTGCCCGAGAGCACCGTGCTCGTCGTCGCCGATCACGCGCCAGTGGGCACGCCCGCGCCGGCGCCGCTCAGCTTCGCGGGCGCCTCCTACGGACTCACGGGTATGCGCGAGCGCGCGGAGCTCCTCGGCGGCGAACTGGTCGCCGAACCGACCGACGACGGCTTCCGCGTTGAGCTGCAGCTCCCGGCATGAGCGCCGGGGGAAGGTCGCCCGACGACGCACAAGGCGTGGTTCGTGTGCTGCTGGCCGACGATCAGCGCCTCGTGCGCGAGAGCCTCGGCACGCTGCTCGGCCTGCTCGATGGAGTCGAGCTGGTGGCCAGCGCCGCGGACGGCGAGGAGGCGGTCGCGCTCGCCGAGCTCCACAGGCCGCAGGTCGTGCTGATGGACCTGCGCATGCCGCGCCTGGACGGGATCGAGGCGACGCGAGCACTGCGCGAACGTCGGCCCGAGGTGAGCGTGATCGCGCTGACCACCTATGCGGACGACGAGAGCGTGCTCGGCGCGCTGCGCGCGGGCGCACGCGGCTATCTCACGAAGGACGCCGGCAGCGAGGACATCCGCAAGGCGATCCTCACCGTCGCCGCCGGCGAGGCTGCGCTCGATCCCGCGGTGCAGCACCACGTCGTGAGCGCTCTGGCGAGCGAGACGACGACATCCGATTGCGACACGGTGGCCGGCGCAGAGCTGCCGGACGAACTGACCCCGCGCGAGGCCGAGGTGCTCGCGCTGATCGCCGAGGGCCTGACGAACGGCGAGATAGCCGAGCGTCTGGTCGTCAACCAGACCACCGTGAAGTCTCACATCAATCACCTCTTTGCGAAGGCCGGGCTGCGCGACCGCGCGCAGGCCGTCAACTACGCATACCGCACCGGGATCGCCACGCCGCCCTGCTGACGGCTGGTCTCACGCCGGCTTGCACGCGAGCCCGCCGATTCCGAGCGACCCGTCGGCCGGAGGGCGTCGGCCGGCGTCTTCAGGGGCAGCTGACTCCCCGCCCGCGGTGCTCGTCGCGTTACCCGCTTTGCCCGGCAACGAGGGAGGGTCATCGAGGAAATCCGCTGTGGGAATGAAGAACAGGGTGCCGGTGACCGCGGTGGAGAAGTCGAGGATCCGGTCGTAGTTGCCGGGTGGGTCACCCAGGAACATGTTCTGGAGCATCAGCTCGGTGACCGAGGGGGTCGCTGCGTAGCCGATGAAGTACGTGCCGGACTCGCCGGCTCCCAGCGACCCAAAGGGCATGTTGTCCCGCAGGATCTGACGCTGCGTGCCGTCAGGTTCGACGATCGTGTTCAGCGCCACGTGGGAGTTGGCGGGCTTCACGTCGTCGTCCATCTCGACGTTTGAGAGCTTGGCCCGCCCGATCACCCGCTCCTGCTCCTCGACCGTCAGAGCATTCCAGGCGGTCATGTCGTGCAGGTACTTCTGGACGATCACGTAGCTCCCCCCGGCAAACGCCGGATCCTCGTCCCCGACGGTCACCGCCGCCTCTGCCGCGGGCCCGGCGGGGTTCTCGGTGCCGTCGACGAAGCCGAGTAGGTCCCGCTCGTCGAAGTACCTAAAGCCATGTACCTCGTCCAGCACCGTGGCGGCCCCAGCCAGCCGGCCGACGAGCAGCGAGGCTAGCTCCCAGCACAGATCCATCGTCGCGGCACGGATGTGGAAGAGGAGATCGCCCGGGGTGGCGACGGCCTGGTGGCGACCACCGTCGAGGGCCTGGAACGGGTGCAGCTCGACGGGCCGCGGACCGGCGAAGAGACGATCCCACGCCGCCGATCCCACACCCGCCACAATCGCCAGGCCGCCCCCAGGGGAGCGGAAGCCGACCGTCCGGGCCAGCCCCGACAGATCTTCGAGCAGGTCGTGGACCACCGACTCGCCTCCCTCCTCGACCGTGAGCACGAGGATGATCGCGCTGGCCGTTAGCGGCGCGAGCACGGGCTGGGCTGCGGGCGTCCCGGCGACGGCTGCTGGACTCTGCGAGACGTTCACTTCGGACGTCCTCCCGTGTCTCTGCGGTCAGCGGGATTGGCCAAAGCTGTGGCCATCATCTTCACCCAGGTGTTGACCAGCGTTTGCTCGTCGACCTGTGCTGAGATGCCGAGGACGTCGCGCAGCAGCCTGGTGGAGAGCAACGAGCCGAGCCCGACGGCGGCGATCGCAGCTGCCTCCTCATCCGCAATCGTGCGCTCGGCGCGTTCGCCAATCCAAGTGGCGAAGCCCGTGAACGTAGAGCTCACGAGCTGCTCGACGGCGGCGGTCAACAGTTGCGGTCGGTTGCGCACGTCGGAGGCGAGGATGCGCAGGAGCTCGGACTCGCTGTCGAGCTCCGCGAGGACGTAGCGTGCGGTCAGCGTCAGTTCGGCGTTGAGGTCGCCCAGCGAGCCGAGCACGTTTCGGATCTCGCGCAGCGCGCCGAGCCTCGAAAGCTGGCGCTCGATGCCGGCGGCCAGAACCGCTTCCTTGCTTGGGAAGTGGTGGTACATGCCGCCGGCTCCCGGCGTCAGTCCGGCCGCGGCCTCGATCTTGGCGATGCTCGTGGCGGCATACCCATGCTGACTGAACAGGTGCATCGCTTCGTCAACGATGCGCTCGCGAGTCGTGGTTGACATGGGTCTTCCTAAGAATACACTTAGTTGACGTCAGTGGACCGAGACGGGAGGGAGATGTTTTGTTGTCCCATGTGGGGTTCCCCAAGATCCAAAAGACGCGCTGTCGATGAGTGACAGCATCAGCCGTGGGCGCTTGCGGCGCTCGATACCGCTGGCTGCGCTGAGCGCTCGCACCGCAGGCGAGGCCACCGTGGTAGGGGTGCGTGGCAAGCTCACGGGCGCCGACAACACCGAGTTTCACCTCCGCACCGCCGAGCGCTACGCCGAGCTGCTCGGACGCTCCAAGGGCGCATTGATGAAGGCCGGACAGATGCTCTCGTTCGCGTTCGTCTGCCCGACGGTGCCGGCAGAGTTCCGGTCGATCTACCACACCGCGCTGGCGCGCCTGCGCGACGAGGCACCGCCGATGGAGGGCGAGCTCGCACGTGCGGTGCTCGAGCGTGAGCTTGGAAGCCAAACCGAGAGCGTTTTCGCCGAGTTCGACTGGAAGCCCCTCGCGTCTGCTTCGATCGGCCAGGTCCACGCCGCCCGGTTGCACGACGGTCGCGAGGTGGCGGTCAAGATCCAGTATCCGGGCGTCGCCGAGGCGATCGACTCCGACCTCGAGAACACCGAGCTGCTGGCCACGTTCCTGAGCGTGTTCGTCGGCGGCTTGTCGCCGTGGAGGCTGGGCTTCGATCTCCGCGGCATGGCACGCGAGATAAGCGTGCGCATCAGGGAGGAGCTTGACTATCGGCTCGAGGCAGCCACGCAGGCCGAGTTCGCCGCGCACTACCGCGGACACCCATTCATCCACGTGCCGGAAGTCATCGGCGAGCTGTGCAGCGATCGCGTCCTCACACAGGAGCTCGTGCGCGGCTGCGGCTGGAGCACGGCACTGGACGCGGAGCAGCGGCTGCGAGACCGCTGGGCGGAGGCGATATTCCGGTTCGTGTACGGCGCCAACGTTCGCTTCCGCCTGCTTCACGCCGACCCTCATCCCGGCAACTACCGCTTCCACGAGGACGGCAGCGTGAGCTTCCTGGACTTCGGCTGCGTGAAGCGCTTCCGCCGCGAGCACATCTATGCGATGGGAACGATCGGGAACGAATGCGTGCACGGTGACGTGCTCGGGACCTGGCGAGCATGCGTTGAGGCGGAGTTCCTACGATCCTCCGCTCCCGTCTCGCCCGAGGAGGTGTTCGCGTACTGGCGTGGACTGCTCGAGATGTTCTGGGGAGAGCAGCCCCTCGCGTTCACCCCTGAGCATGCGGCCAGCATGGCCGAGCACGTGTTCTCGCCACGCGGCCCCGCAGCCAAGGTGCTGCGCCACAGCACCCCGTCACCTGAGTACACGGTCATGACCAGGATCGAGCTGGGGGTGGCGTCGCTGGTCGCGCACCTGCACGCCCGCAACTACTGGGAGTCGATCGCCGCCGAGTTCTACGAAGGCAAGGAGCCGTTCACCGAGATGGGCAAGCGCGAGCACGCGTTCTTTGCCGAACAGGAGGCAGCGAGCGACTATGCCTGACTGGCGAACCGGCCGTTGCCGACCGGCGAGCCAATGACCAGCGGTGACGGCATCGACCGTGGGCGCCTGCGGCGCGCCGCGCCGCTCGCCGCGCTGAGCGCTCGCACCGCGGGTGAGGCTGCCGTGCTCGGGTTGCGTGGCAAGCTTACGAGCGCGGACAGCACAGAGTTCCACCTCCGCGCGGCCGAGCGCTACGCCGAGCTGCTCGGACGCTCCAAGGGCGCGTTGATGAAGGCCGGACAGATGCTGTCGATGGTCTCGTTCGGTCCCGCGATACCTTCGGAGTTCCAGTTGACCTACCAAACGGCGCTTACGCGCCTTCGCGACAACGCGCCGCCGATGCCGCGCGCTCTTGCGCAGAGGATGCTCGAGCGTGAGCTCGGTCGCAGGGCTCTAAGCGCGTTTGCCGAGTTTGACTGGGAGCCGCTCGCAGCCGCGTCGATTGGTCAGGTGCACGCGGCGCGGTTGCGCGACGGGCGCGCAGTGGCCGTGAAGATCCAGTATCCCGGAGTGGCAGATGCGATTCGCGCCGACCTGAAGAACACGCAGCTGTTGGTGACGTTCCTGACTCTGCTCGCGGGTCTATACACACGCCGACTGAACACTGATTTCCGAGTTGCAGCACGCGACATGAGTGCACGCATCCTCGAGGAGCTCGACTACAGGCTCGAGGCGGCCAACCAGGCGGAGTTCGCCGCGCACTACCGCGGACACCCGTTCATCCACGTGCCGGACGTCATCGGCGAGCTGTGTACCGGTCGCGTGCTCACACAGGAGCTCTGCACAGGCCGCTCTTGGAACGACGCCATCGGTGCGGAGCAGGACTTGCGCAATCACTGGGCGGCTACGATCTGGCGCTTCGTGTACGGCTCGTACGGGCGCCTCGGCATGATCAACGCCGATCCGCACCCCGGCAACTACCTGTTCCACGATGACGGGCGCGTGAGCTTCCTGGACTTCGGCTGCGTGCAGCGCTTCCCTCACGACCGAACCGAAATGGCTGGGGCGATCGTACTCGCGTGTCTGAGCGGCGACGTGCTCGGAACGTGGAGGGCCTGCGTGGAGGCGGGATTGTGGAGATCTTCGGACCCGGTGAGTCCCGAGGAAGTGTTCGCGTGGTGGCACGAGCCTTTTCGGTATCTGTGGGCAGAGCAGCCGTTTACGTTCACCCCGGAGTATGCGGCGAGCTGGATCGAGCACAGGTTCTCACCAACCGGACCGTCGGGGAACGCGCTTCGATACCTCACCATGTTGAACGACTGTGTGGCGTGGACCAGGATCGAACTGGAGCTAGCGTGGGTGATGGCCCAGCTGCATGCCACAAACGACTGGCCAGCCCTTCTCGCCGAGTGAGAGGGAGCTGTTCCAAGTACCTATCCGCCCACTGGGAGACGCGGGTTGGAGCCCCAGAATATCTGGGTGCCCAGCATCCCGATGAGCGTGACCAGGACGAGGTTCAGCACCATCGACTTCGCCGTGGCCTCACCCACCCCGACGGGACCGCCGCTGGCGTTGTAGCCGTAGTAGCAGCCCACCAACACGATCGCGGTCGCCATCGTCATGCCCTTGATCAGGCTGAACAACACATCCGGTGGACTTTGAAACTGCCAGAAGGTCAATAGATACCCCCCGGGCGACGTGTATCCGATCTGCAACACCACGGCGATGTAGGAGGCCAGGTACGCGACGCCGAGTCCGGCGAGGTACATGAACGGCAATACGATCCAAGATGCCAACAGTCGCGTGGCGCAGAGGAACGTCATCGAATCGAACCCCATCACCTCCAGGGCGTCGATCTCCTCGCTGATCCGCATCGCTCCGAGCTCCGCCACGATCCCGGTGCCGACCTTCGCGGACATCATGTACCCGAATGCGTACGGCACCGCCTCGCGCAGGTCGCACAGGGCGGTGAACACGCCCGCGTAGGCCGGAGCGCCCTGAGACTCTAGGAAGTAGGCGCCCTCGATGCCGCACGTGCCGAGACCGATGATGAACACCAGCGACCAGATGATGAGCGTCGAACCGACGACCAGGATGCCCGCCTGACGCAGCGCCTCGCCAAAGAAGCGCAGCACCCGCAAACCCCACACGTCGCGCACGACCTGGCTCGAGAAGCTCGCGATCTTCCCCGCTGTCGCGAGCCATTCACGCGGCAATGCCAACAGTTCGCTCATCACTTGATCACCAGGATCTGCGGATGGGTGGCCAGCAGTGTCTGCGTAAACACGTAGTTGAACGCGCCGACCCCCAGAAACGAGATCACGACCGCCTGGTTGACCGCCCTGCCCACGCCCTCGGCGCCCCCTGACGCGGTCATGCCCTTGTAGCAACAGACGACCGCGATGATCGCCCCGAAAATCGTGCTCTTCAGCACCGACCCCCACAGGTCGGTAGACGTGGCGTTGGCGAATAGCGTCACCCAGAACGGGCCGAGCGGCTGTTCTGTGACCGTCGCGGCGAGGATGCCGCCGAACAGGCCGAACAGGATCGCGTACAGGTCGAACAGTCCGGTGATGATCATCAACGCCAGAAACCGGGGCACGACCAGGTTCTTGATCGTGTCCACGCCCAACACCTGCAGCGCGTCGAGCTCCTCACGGATCTTGCGCGCCCCCAGGTCGGCGGTGATCGCGGTGCCGGCTATCCCCGCCAGCACGATCGAGGTGATCAACGGGCCGATTTCTCTGATCGCGGCGAGCACGAAGAACCCGCCCAACTGATCCACCGAACCGAAGATGCGCAGGATGTTCGCTGCCTCCAGTCCCGGCGCGCCGTAGTTGATCGCGATGGTCGTGACCAGCAACGGAAACCACACCAGGCGCAGCACGAACAGGAACTGCGACACGAGCTCCCCGCCATACGGATACGGCGGGCGCATCGCGGAGGAGATCGTCCTGCCCGTCAGGATCATCATCTCCCCGACTTCCTCGAGCAGGTTTCTGCCTGGCAGCAGCGTCCGCTCGACGATCTGCCGCGCCGGCCTCCTTTCAGTCGACCTTCCCGCCATGCTCGAGTCCTCCTCGCGAGCCGACTTCTCAGACGATGTTCTGGTTCCGACGATCACTCCTGTTACATACGCTTCCTAAGCATACACTTGGGTGACCCAAGTGAACACAGAGCAAAGGATGCGCTGGGCGAAAAACGCGAGTAGGCTGGCCGACGCCGGCGCATCTACAGACTCACGCAGGCTGGGTTGGAGGCACTGGGAAGCCGATAGCCTTCTCGTGACCGTGGAAGGGTGGCAGAGCGGTTGAATGCACCGGTCTTGAAAACCGGCAGGCGGGTACCCCCCGTCTCGGGAGTTCGAATCTCCCCCCTTCCGCTTTTGAATTCCTCAGCTGTCGCTGGGCACGATGGGCATCACGTAGGGCGCCCATCGAGCAAGATCGTCCACGGCTCGACCGAGACAATCGCGAGCATGCCGTTCTTGGCCCAGTTGTCCTCAGCCAGCCGCGCTCGCACCGCCTCCCCTGACTCCGCTGCGACCGCATGCAGGATCTCGCGCTCGCCGGCCACCGGTCCCCCGAGCACAATGAACCCTTCGTCTACGAGAACATCCATGAACCGCGCGTGCTCGTCCCAGCCGTCTTGTTCGCGCAGACCGCGAGACCAGTCCCAAGGGCCACCACGCACGAGTCGCACAGCGAAGAACACAAATGAAACTTTAGGACGGCTGGTCCGCCCGCGGACCCCTCCGGATAAGCTTCGCGGCGGGTATGGACGCGGGGATCCCGGCCTTGGCCAGCGATGCGACGACGGGCGGGCCGGGGTCCGGCATGGACGGGACACGCGCAGAGGTAGCCCTCCCGGCGGACGAGCTCTCGTCCACCTCGCCAGGATCGGTGACCAGGAGCTGGCAGCTGTCGAGAACGGCAGCGCTGGCCCTGGTCGTTGGCCTGGCCGTCACGGCCGCATTCGCGCTGACTTCGCTCGCGCTGTACAACCGCAACGAGACGAGGCTGTTGAACCTGCGTGTCCATCAGCTGGGCTCCGTGCTGAGCGCAGCCGTCATCTCGACTCAGACGCCGCTGGCCTCGGCTGCCGAGTTGGCAGACGCGACCAACGGCAACGCCCAGAAGTTCCGCGCCTTCATGGCTCCGTATGTGGGCCCGGGTCGCCAGTTCTCCTCGGCGTCGCTGTGGCCGTTGAACGCCACGCGCCTGGCGCCGAGCACCGTCACGGGCGCCGCGCCCGCGCTGCTCTCGCTGCCCAACCAGGCTCAGCGGTTCTTCGCCCGCGCCAAGCACAAGTCGCTCTTGAACGTCACCGGCCTGCTGTCGTCGAGGAAACCTGGGCTCGGCTACGAGTACGCCACCCCCGGTGTGAAGCGCGGGTTCGCCGCGTATGCCGAATCCCCGCTTCCCGCGGACAGGCGCTCGAAGCTTGCGAGCAACTCTGCGTTCTCCGACCTCAACTACGTGCTCTATCTCGGACGGTCGCGCCGCACTGAAGACCTGCTCGTCACGAGCCTGCGCCACCTGCCCGCGAGCGGTCGTCAGGCCTCGGACGTCGTGCCCTTCGGCGACGACGAGTTCACGCTGGTGGTCACCCCGCAGGGATCGCTAGGAGGTGCATTCTTCGAGAGCCTGCCCTGGATCATTGCCGTGGTCGGCGTGCTGCTCTCGCTGGCCGCCGCGCTGGGAACCGATCGCCTGGCACGGCGCCGCCAGCATGCCGAGGGGCTGGCCCGCGACCTCGATCGCGTGGCCACTGAAAACCGCGAGATGTACGCCGAGCAGCGCAGCATCGCCGAAACGCTTCAGCACGCGCTCCTACCCGACGAGCTGCCGGAGCTGGCTGGACTGCAGGTGAGCGCACTGTACGTACCGGCCGCCTCCGGCATCGACGTGGGCGGGGACTGGTACGACATCGTTGCGGCGGGCGAGGGCCAGGTGTTCGTGATGATCGGCGACGTCTCAGGGCATGGTCTGCGCGCTGCCACCACGATGGCCTCGCTGCGCCACGCCGCGCTGGCGTACGCGGCGCAGGACTATAGTCCCGCCGCGGTGCTGTCCAAGCTCTCGGACTTCGTCAACGGTACGGCGCATGACTATTTCGCCACGATGCTCTGTGCGTTGATCGATGTGCCCGCCCATCGACTGACGGTCTCGAGCGCCGGACACATGGCTCCGCTGCTCCTCGACGGCGGGCAGGCGCGGTTCGTCGAGTTCGACGTGAACGTGCCGATCGGCGTCAGGCGGGTCACGCCGTATGGCGAGGCAACGATCTCCGTGAACCCTGACACGACGCTGATCGCGTTCACCGATGGCTTGGTCGAGCGTCGTGGCGAGATACTCGACACCGGCTTGGCGCGACTCCGGGATGCTGCCGGCACGCCAGGGCGCACGCTTTCTGAGCTGCTGAGTGAGCTCGCGCGCGAGCTCTCCTCCGACGACCACCACGACGATACGGCGATAGTCGGTGTGCGGTGGCAGAACTAGATAACGACCCCCCTGCGACGATCGCGATCGAGACTCAGCTCGATGCCTCGGGCTCTCCGATCGTGATCCTCTCGGGCGAGCTCGACGCCTCGAACGTCGTGTCGCTGGAAAGCGCGATGGCCTCGATCACCGCTCAGGCGCCCGAGCGTGTGACATTCGATCTCAGCGCCCTCGGATTCATGGACAGCTCAGGGATCGCTGTGCTGATCAACACCGCAGCAAAGGTCTCCGAGGTGCACCTCCGCCAACCTTCGCCGATCATCCGGCGTGTGCTGGAGAGCACCGGCCTCTCAAGCCTGCTCACGGTCGAGCCATGACCAGCAAACGCCGCTTTCCACGTCAGCCGCAGTCAGTGACCGCTGCTCGGCACTTCGCCAGGGCGGTCCTGAAGGACCAACCGCAGGAAACCCTGGAAGCGGTGGAGCTGATGGTCTCAGAGCTGGCTACGAACGCGGTTCGACATGCACACAGTGGCTTCGATCTCACGATCCGGACAACGGGGGGTGAGCTCCGGGTTGAGATCCGCGATCACGGCCAGGGACAACCCGAGCTGAGATCCCCCACGTCCCGGGAGAACTCTGGGCGCGGACTTCGGATCGTCGAGGCGATGTCGCAGGAATGGGGCGTCCTCGCCGAGTCCGACAGCAAGCTCGTCTGGTTCACGCTGCCGGCGCAGGAGCCTTCGAAGGATCCCCTCGAGCGGGCTCCCGAAGCTACCCCAGCCCGGTCTCAGACGTCGCCACCGAGCTCCCCAGGAGTTGGCCGCCAACGCCGAGCGCCTGCACGGCCAGATACGGGCCGGCGGTCCCCGCGGGCAGGGGTATCGCTGTCTCGAAGCCGCTGCGCGGCACCTGCACGACCGCGCTGAGGCTCGAAGCGCTCGCGCCGCCCAGCACCCGCCAGGAGGCGACTTCCGTGGCGCCGTTCCAACTCGCGTACACCGTCCCCTGCCCGGTGGCACCTGCCTGGAAGGCGAACACCGGCGGGTGCGCGGGCGTGCCGTTCCAGGCGAAGCGAAAGTCGCGGTAGGAGCGCGTGTGGACCGGAAAGTGCGCTTCGAACAGGAGCTGTCCTTCCGGGCTGAACTCCGAGAAGTATGGTTCCTGGCCCCAGCCGACGAACCAGTCGCCGTTGGCCAGCGCCTGCACGCTGCCCTCGCTTTCGACCACGAGCGGCGGCGAGTGCACGATCCGCGCGCTGAGCGTGGCGGTGCCCGTCTGCCCGTCGACGCTCACGACGATCGCCCGCGACTCGCTGTGCGCGGTCGGGGAGGCGCCGTTGTCGAAGATGCTGATCGAGCCGTCTTCGAGTTCGCGCGGATCGTGCTGCCAGGCGGTGCCCGTGCCGGCTCCCATCTTGAAGCTGCTGTGCCGGCCGCCGAGGCGCCAGACGATCTGCCCGGTGGCGGGGTCGAGCTTGTAGACCGTCCACGTGTTCCGCGAGGAGACCAGCAGGCTGCCGTCGTGCGTGCGGTCGATCGAGTTCAGGTGGAAGAAGTCGTAGGGCTCGGGGACGCTCGTGCGGGTCGCCGGTTCGTAGGATTCGCCGATCCCGACGTGGTCGATCGCCGTCCATTCGTACATCACGAGGCCCGTCTTCACTTCGATCTCCTGAAAGACGCTGTCCGTCAGGCCACCGTAGGACGGCCCGCCCACCGAGGAGAGGTTGCAGAGGATCGGGTCATATGCCGTGATCAGCGCCGTGCCCTGCGGCGTCAGCTGGAACTCGTGCAGATCGGCCTCGAAGCCGTTCCCCGCTTTCACGTGGGCGATGTCCGTGTAGGTGTCGTCGGCGATCACGTCTTCGCCGAGGCCGAAGCCGTGCACGGTGACGTCGCCCTGCCACCACGTGAGGACCGGTTTGCCGTCGTATTCCTGGGCCTCGAGGTTCGCCGCCGAGGTGTTGGTCGGCATCGGCTTGAACCACACGAGCCCGCCGCTCGGGTCGAGGATCATCGGTCCCGCCTGGCCCGGGCCGGCGTAGGGTGCGACGAGCTCGTCACCCGGGGCCACCGTGGGCGATGCCGCGGTGACCGTCAGCACCGGCGGATGCAGTTCCGGGCGCGAATAGAAGCTCTGAAATTCTGCGGCGCTACCCGGATGTATGGGCGCCGGCGTGGCGGTGATGTGGTCCTCGTGCGCCACCCCGAACACGTCGCCCACCGCTTTCACAGAGCTGCCGAGCCGAAGCCGTGCACTGACGGTCACCCGCTCGCCTTCCGCGAACGGCCGGGCGGGCAAGAAGCTCGCCCCGTCACCGTCGGCGTAGGCCTCTAGACGGCCGCTGTGAGCGCCTGTCTCGGAGCCCACCACGCTGACCGCGCTGAGGTCGCCCGCCGGGACTCCGAGGAAGCTGATCTGGGTCTGCGGAGAGGCCACGCGGCTACCCGGAAGCGGCGAGACTGTGACCGCCCCATCCTGCAATGCGGAATTGTCGAGGTTCGACGGCGCGCACGCCGGAGCGAGTTGCGCGGCCAGCGTGGCCTGCGCGGAGTACCCCACCCCCACGGCCACCACAGGCCCTAGGATGAGAGCGCGTATGGACCACATCGACCCCGGAGAGGATAGGAGAGTCGATCGACGGACGTTGCTGAAGGGCGGTCTCGTGGCCGGCGGTTTGCTCGCCGGCGCCGGGCTGGCGATCGGCGCAGCCGCCGATCCCGACGGCGGTTCCAGCACCCCGCAGACGACCGGCGCGAACACCGGCTCCTCGTCGAACCAGGCGCGCAGCGCCACTGCGAGCGGGAAACCGAACATCCTCGTGATCATGGTCGATCAGCTGCGCTTCCCCGTGTGGTTCTCGCCCGACCCGAGCGGAATCGGACTGCCGCCCAACCTGCGGCGCCTGCGCGAAGGCGCGGTCTCCTTCGGGCGCCACTACACCGCCTCCAACGACTGCACCCCCGCCCGCGCGACGCTGCTGACCGGCCTGTACACACACCAGACGGGGTGCATGATCACCGGCGGCAGCACGCTTGACCCCGGCTTCCCGACGTGGGGGACGATGCTGCGCGACCACGGCTACCGCACCCGCTGGCTTGGCAAGTGGCACCTCACACATGGCGATAACCACTGGACGTACTTCACCGGCGAACAGGCGCTCGAGCGCTACGGATTCGACGGAGGCGTCTTCCCCTCGCCCGACGGCGCGCCCGGTCAGGGCTGGCGCGTGGACCCGCACATCGCCGGCAAATTCGCCGAGTGGTACGGCGAAGAGGGGGGCTCCGAACCGTGGTGCACGACCGTCTCGTTCGTCAATCCGCACGACATCGCCTGGTGGTACAAGTGGACCGATCGCGTCCCACCGGAGTCCACCGCGAGGCCCACGGTGCATCGGCTTCCTCCCAACTACGAGACGCCCGAGCTGCTGATCGAGCGGCGCAAGCCGCGCCTGCAGCGCTCCTTCCAGGAAACAGCCGCCGCATCCTTCGGGCCTGTGCCGTTCACAGGGCCAGAATCGACGAGCACCTGGCTGGAATTCCTCGACCTCTACATGAAGATCCAGCTCGAGGTCGATCGCCAGATCGGCAACGTCATCCGCACGCTGGAAAGCCGACCGGAGGTTGCGGCGAACACGGTGATCGTGTTCACCTCCGACCACGGCGAGTACGGCGCCTCGCACGGGCTGCGCGGCAAGGGCGCGAGCGCCTACGAAGAGGCGCTGAGGGTGCCGCTGCTCGTCAAGGACATGCGCGGGAAGCTCACCAGCGAACCGGCGCAGCTGCGCACGCAGCTCACATCGAGCGTCGACATCGCGCCGATGCTCCTGACGATCGGGACCGGATCGAGCGACTGGCGACGCGACTCGCACTACTCCTACCTCGCCAATCGCCTCGATCTCGTCGAAATCCTTGCCGACCCTGCCGCGGCCGGACGCCCCTACGTGCTGCACGCCACCGACGAGGCGGTCACGGAGTTCGCGATCGAACCCTATGCGGCGGACGCGCCATTGCACATCATCGCGATTCGCACGCCCCAGGCGAAGTACGCGACCTACACCTACTGGCCCGAAACCGGGATCACGCCCCTGCACGAGGGGGAGGAAGTCGAGCTCTACGACTACAGCACGCAGGCTGGTCGCCTGGAGCTGGAGAACCTCGCCGGGCACAGCCCGCTGGAGGCGTCGCTGCGCGATCAGCTCTCGAGCGCAATCCGCGAGGAGCTGCGCGGGGCGCTGCCGCCGCCCCTCGTGGAAGCGCACGCGCGCGGCTTCGCCGACTACTTCTCGACCGCCCGTCATGCGGCGACCACGGCCACGTTGCGGCGCAAACGTCGCGCCGAACACGAAACCGGACAGCCCGGCCCGGAAGGCCCCAACGGCTACCCGCTCAGGCGGAGGGGGCTGGCATCTCCGCTGCAGCGGAGGAGCCTATGACCGCCCCTGCGGCGTTCAGCGCCTGCACTGCGACGTAGGGGTCGGACACACCCCGCGGCAGCGCGATCGCCGTCTCAAAGCCCACCTTCGGCGCGCTCGCCACGGGCGAGAGCGAGGTCGAGGAGGAGCCTGCCAGCGCTCGCCAGGAGGCCACTTCCGTGGCGCCGTTCCAACTCGCGTAGAGGGTCACCGCTCCGGCGGCGCCCGCGGCGCGCGTGACGGCAAGCGCCGGCGGCTGCGACGGGTCGCCACTCCAGGGGAAGACGAAGGTGCGGTAGGACTCCCACTTCGGGGGCAGATGGGCGTTGAAGAGCACTTGACCGGTGGGCGCGAGCTCCGAGAAGTAGCCGGCCTGACCCCAGCCGACCATCCAGTCGCCTTCTGTGGTCACCTGCAGGTTGCCCTGACTGTCCGCCACCAGCGGGTTCTCGTGTGCGTAGCTGCGCACCAGGGTCGCCTTCATGTCCTGCGTATCGAGCGCGACCTCGATCGCGCGCGATTGGGGCTGCACCTTCGGGGAGGCGCCGTTGTCGAAGAACGTGATCGCGCCGTCGGGCAGCTGGACCGCGTCGTGCTGCCACGCCGGGGCCGTGCCGGGACCCATCTTGAAGCTGCTGTGCTTGCCTGCGAGCTCCCACCGGACCTGGCCGGTCCTCGGATCAACGTCGTATGCCGCCCAGGTGTTGCGCGAGTCGATCAGCAGGTCGCCGTCCTGCTCGACGTTCACGGAGTTGATGTGAAAGTCGTCGAACGGAACGGCGCGGCTGGTGGTCTTGGGCGAGGAGTAAGAGCTCTCGAGCGGTACGTGATCCAGGCTGTGCCACTCATACATCACGAGGCCGGTCCGCAGGTCGATTTCCTGCATCAACGTGTCCGCGACCGCGCCGTCGCGCGGTCCGCCAACACCCGACAGATCGCAGTCGATCGCGTCATACACGGTGATCAGCGCCGTCCCCTGCGGTGTGATCTGAAATTCGTGTAGATCGGGCTGGTAGCCGTTGCCGGCGCGCACGACAGCGATCGTCTCATAGGCGCTGTTCGCGATCACATCGCCGGCTGTCCTGCTGCCGTCGGCGATCAGCGGGTCCTGCCACCAGGTGAGCACCGGCTTGCCTTCGTAGGACTGCACGCGCAGGTTGCCCGCACGCGTGCCCGGCGGCGAGAGCGCCTTGAACCAGATCAGCTGGCCGTGAGCGTTCAGGATCATCGGCCCGTACTGGCCAACGCCCGCGTATGGAGCGAGGAACAGATCACCGGTCGCCGTGCGGTCTTGCGAGGAAACCGTCACATCGGGCGGGCGCAGTCCCGGACGCGAGTGAAAGCTCTGATATTCCCGCGGCGTCGAGCCGCGCGCGGCTGGATTCTTGGCGACGCCCACAACCGCGGCACTGGAGGAGCCCGGTCGGTCGCGTACCGCCACAGTGAAGCTCCACGCGAACGGAATCGCGTGTCCGGATTGCACGAGCTCGGCGTGCACGCTCACGCGCTCGCCTTCCGCGAATGCATGATCCGGCACGAAGCTCGCGCCGTCCCCCTGCGAGTACGCGAGCAGGCGCCCGCGGTGCGGGCCCGATTGCGAGCCCGTGACGGTCACGTCCGCGAGCTTCAGAGCAGCGCCCCCACCCGCCCGCTCGAGCATGCTGATCTGGGTTTCGGCCGAGGCATCCTTCGTATGCGGACCCGGCGAGACGGTCACGCGTTCGCCCGCCAGCGCCGCGGAGACGTTCAGCTGCGCCGGGACGCACGACGGCGAGATCGCGTGCGACGGCGCCTGCGACCCGGTCGCCGAGTGCGCCGCTCCGAGCACCACCAGCCCGATCCCCGCCAGCAGCAGGAGCCCGCCTGCGAGCGCAAACGCTGCGCCCGCGCGAGCGCGGCCGGAGACGCGGCTCACTAGTCCTTGATCGTCGGCGAGGTGCCGATCACTTCGCCCGCGGAGTTGAGCGCCTGGACAGCCACATAAGGCCCAGCGCTCGAGGCGGCGATCGTCGTCTGAAAGCCCGACTTAGCGGATGTGGTGACGGGGCTGAGCGCGCCGCTCGAGGCTCCCGCGAGGACCCTCCAAGAGGCGACCTGCGTGGCGCCGTTCCAGCTCACCGATACCGAGATCGTGCCGCCTGATCCTGCCGAGGCGACGGCCGAGGGCGAGCCCGTCGGCTGTCCGCTCCACGGGGACAGGTACGTCCTGAAGTCCTGCACGTTCTTGCCGAGAGTGCCGTCGAGCAGCACGTGCCCGGAGCTGTCGTACTCGGTGAAGTTCGGCAGTCCCCCGTAGCCCATCAGCCAGTTGCTGCCGGACAGGGGGAGCATGTCGCCCTGGCTGGAAGCCAGCAGCGTTTTCGTCGGGTTGGTGAAGGCTTTGACGAGCGTGACCGTGTGGTTGGAGAGGTTCGGGTCGAGCTCGATCCCGCGCGACTGCTTCTCCTCCGGCGGGTCAGAGCCGTTGTCGAAGACCGAGATCAGGCCGTCCGGCTGCCAGGCGGCGTCGTGCTGCCAGTAGGTGCGCGTACCCGACCCCAGCTTGAAGCTCGAGTGATCGCCGCCCAGTCGCCAAAGCACCGCGCCGCTGTCGATGTTCACGTTGTACAGCGTCCACGTGTTGCGCGAGGAGAGCAGTACGTCACCCGGGTGATCGGCACCAGACGGCGATTCCTGGCCTGTTGGGCCCGGGGAGATCGAATTGATGTGCACGTAGTCCCAGGGGTAGTCGTACTTCGGCGCCGCGTTGTGGGATTCGCCCGGTGAGATGTGACCCAGCGCATGCCACTGCCACATGACCAGGCCGGTCTTCACGTCGACCTCCTCGATCACCGAGTCCGTGAGGATCCCCTTGGAGAGGCCGTGGTAGGAGGACAGGTTCATCTCGATCGGGTCGAAGATGTCGATCCACGCGGTTCCTTCCGGGGTGAGGCGGAATTCATGCAGGTCCGCGTGGTAGCCGTTGCCCGCTCGCACGGCTGCCACCTTCTGGTAGCTGGTGTTGTAGAGCACGTCTTCGCCCTGCCCGAAGCCAACCTCGAGGATGCGTCCCTGCCACCAGGCCAACACAGGCTTGCCTTCGTATTCCTGCAGTTTCAGGCTCGTTGCATCCTCGCCGGAGGGGAGCGGGTGAAACCACACGAGGCTGCCGTTCTGTTCGGTGATCATCGGTCCCGCGGAGCCGTCGCCCTGATAGGGCGCAAGGAACAGGTCACCGGGCGAGGCGCCGCTCTTGGCGGGGGTGGTGATGCGCACCGTCGAGGGCGTCAGCGAAGGCGCAGAGCTGTAGTGCTGCACTTCGTGGGAGTTGCCCTGTTTGATCGGGAACTCCGTCTGGCCGACCGGCGCCTGGTGGGCGACCGTGAAGCTCGTGCTGAGCGTGTAGGAGGCGGAGCCGACGGTGGCCTTCGCGCTGACCTTCACGCGCTCCCCGGCGGAGAAGGCGTGCGCGGGCAGGAAGCTTTCGCCGGTCCCGGTCGAGTACGCGCGCAGCACACCTGCGTGCGTACCCGTGTGCGAGCCGACGACGTGTACGTCCGACACGTGCGTGCCGGCGGGCCCGAGGAAGCTGATCTGGGTGCTCGGGGAGGCATCGGGCGTGCCGGGCTGGGGCGAGACGGCGATCGGGCTGGAGGCGCCGGCGTGCGCGCTCACTGCAGCCGTCGCCGGCGGGTCCGCGGTGGCGCTCGAGGAGTTGGCCGAGGAGGCCGAGGAGGTGGAGCCGCACGCGCACAGGCCAGCGCCCATCGCCAGCGTCACGAGCAGCGCTTTCGCGCGAGTCATCATTGAGTCGAACCCGAGAGCATCTGAGAAGTTCCGATCACCTTGCCGGATGAGTCGAGCGCCTGCACCTCGAGGCTCGCGTAGCTACCCGCAACGGGGATCGCCGTCTGGAAGCCGCTCTTGTCGGCGCTCGCCACGACGGCCAGCCGCCCGGCGCTTTCGCCCGCCATGACCCTCCAGGACACCACCTGCGTGGCTCCGTTCCAGCTGACGTACACGCGCGTCTTACCGGTGCTGCGTCGCGCGACGACGGAGGGCGAGGTGAGCGGCAAGCCGACCCACTGCTCGCGCATCGTGCGGTAGCTGAGGTCGTTGCCTGGGAAGCGCGCTTCCAGCAGTAGCTTGCCGGAGGGGCCGTATTCGCTGAAGTAGGGCTCCGAGCCCCAACCCACGAGCGTGTTGCCGCTCGGCAGCGGCTGGGTGTCGCCCATGTATTCCGATTCGAATTCGTCGTTGCCCGTGTACTGGTGGAGCAGCGTCGCCGTGTGCGTCTGCTGGTCGAGCTTCAGCACGAGCCCACGAGACGGCCCAGTGGCCGGGACCGAGGTGCCTCCGCCGGTCAACTGGCAGCAGTGGTCGTCGAACATCGTCACCGTCGAGTCAGGCCCGAGCGCCACGTCGTGCTGCCACTGGAATTCCGCCTTCGGGCCAAAGGTGAAGCTCGAGTGCCTGCCTCCGAGGGTCCACGCGATCTTGCCCGTCTGGATGTTCACGAGGTACGCGGCCCATGTGTTGCGCATGGATACCAGGAACGTGCCGTCGCCCGCCAGGTCGACCGCGTTGACGTGGTATGCGTCCCACGGGAAGCCATTGGTCGGGACCGTCGAGCGCGAGTCGCCCAGCGGGATGTGGTCGAGCGCGTCCCACGTGAGCAGGAGCTTGCCCGTTTTCAGGTTGTACTCCTGCACCGCGGAGTCGATCAGCGCACCGTTATAGGCGCCACCGTAGTTGGACAGGTTCTTGGCGATGTTCTTGTTGGCCGTGACCCAGACGTCTTCCCCTGAGATGTCGATCGCGTGCAGCGTGAGCTTCCAGCCGTCCTTGCCGCGAATCCTCGCGACCGTCTGGTAGTGCTGGTTCACGACCACGTCTTCGCCGCTTTCCGTCGAACCGGTGCTCGTTACGACCCCCTGCCACCAGGCGAGCGCCGGCTTGCCTTCGTAGCTCTGGAGGCTGAGGTTGGAGGCCACGAGCTTTTCCGGCACAGGCTTGAACCACACCGGCTGCAGTTTGTCGTCGAGGATCATCGGACCGCTCTGGCCGATCAGCGGCGGGTAGTTGAGGTTGTAGAAGTTGGTGGTGAAGATGTAGCCCGACTCCAGCTCGCCGGCGGGCGCGGTCGTGCCTTCCCGCTTGAGCTTCGGCGGGTGCAGCGCGGGCGCCGTCACGAAACTGTAGGCACCGCGGGTCGTGTAGGCGCCCACGGGTGCGCCGTGGGAGCCCGCGAAGGCGAAGTCGACGGCCACGAACACAGCGACGACAACCGCCACCGCCACCGCCAGGCGCCTGGCCGCCGGCAGCAGCACGCCGTCCGGCTTGGGCAGCGATGTGAACGTCACCAGCGCCGCCGCCGCCGCCAGGCCACCGCCGATCAGGTAGGCGAGGCGAAAGCCATCTGTAAGCGACTGCGCCACGCCGTGGCCGTTGCCGATCAGATGGCTGCTGCGCGAAGTGGCGAGCGTGACGAGGATCGCGAGGCCCAGCCCACCGCCGACCTGGCGTGAGGTGTTCACGAGGCCCGAGGCGAGCCCCGCCTGGCCCTCTTTGGCTCCCTGCGTGGCCGCGATCGTCGAGGGCACGATCGACATCGCGATCCCCGCCGCGGTCAACAGGCCGGGGATCATGATGTAGACGATCGGGCTGCCGCTAGAGCCGATTTTCGCGAGCAGCAGCATCCCGGCCGTGAGCAGCACGAGGCCACCACCGAGCACCGGACGTACCCCGAAGTGGCTGACCAGTTTGCCGGCGCGCGAGGCGACCAGCATGATCATCAGCGTCATCGGCAGGAAGATCAGCCCCGTGTCCAGGGGCGAGAGGTAGAGCACCTGCTGCAGGTACAGAGAGCTCACGAACCACATCGGGAACAGCGACGCGCTGAACAGCAGCACGATGTTGTTGGCGATTCGCAGAGGCCTGGTCAGCTCCTTGAACGGGATCAGCGGTTCCTTCGCGAAACGCGCCTCGATCACGCCGAAGGCCGCCAGCAGGGCGATGCCGCCGAAGATCGGGCCGAGCGCAGCGGCGGTGCCAAGGCCGGCCAGACCCGCTTCCACGATTCCGTAGACGAGCACCATCTGACCGATCGTCAACGTCAGCGCTCCGGCCAGGTCGAAGCTCCGTCCCGGCGCGCGCCTGCGCTCGCTCACGACCGCGTAGGCGATCAGCCCGCCCGCGAGCCCGATCGGCGGGTTGATCAGCAGCACCCAGCGCCAGCTGAGCTCCTGGGTGATGATCCCCCCGAACAGCATCCCCGCGGCGCCGCCCAGACCGTTCATCGCCGCCCAGGCGCCGATCGCACGGTGCAACTGCGGGCCCGGCGGGAAGGAGGAGGTGATCACTGCCAGCGAGCACGCCGCCATCAGCGCGCCGCCGAAGCCCTGCACGGCGCGCGCAGCGACGAGCGTTCCCCGGTCCGGCGCGAGGCCGCCGGCCAACGAGGCCGCGGCGAACACAAACAGCGCCAGGACGAACATCCGACGCTGACCAAAGTGATCAGCGGCGCGACCGCCGAGCATCAGAAAGCCCGCGAAGGTGATCGAGTACGCGTCAACGATCCACTGCAGTTCCGGCGCCGAGAAGCCGAGCGCCGACTGGATCGAGGGCAACGCCACGTTGACGATGCTCAGGTCGAGGATCACCATGAACTGCGCCACGCAGCAGACGACGAGCAGCCACCCCGAGCGCGAGAGCCCCAGGCGTCCGCCCGGCTCCGGTGACGTCGCGTCGGCGATCGGTGGCGTCGCGATGCTCATCCGTGCCACCTCATGGTGCGCTGCTTTGCCGTGTAATCGTGGGTGCCATCAGCCGTCGTCTCGCCAGTGCTCGTGGGTGTTCGACCCTCGGCGCAAGGGAGGTTTGACGCCAAGAACGCCTGGTAGGGTGATGGGCCGAAGTCGTCGAGCGACAGAAGGAGTCCCAGCCCATGAGCAAACGTACGCTACCGACCGCCATGCTAGCGCTGGTCGTCACCGTGGCGGTGGCAGGGTGCGGCAGCAAAGGGTCAAGCACCTCCGGCACGCGCAGCTCGAGCCAGGAAACGAGCACGAGCAAGACGACCACGACGAGCAAGAAGCCGAAGGCCAAGTCCAACGGCTACTGAGCCGGCAGCGTGGCGGCTTGACAACAGCAGCGTCCTCATCCTGACGCCAGCGAGGCGGAATAGGGGCGGATGCGCGTCGTATGCGAGCTGCCCAGCACGCGACCGTCCGAGGAGAGGGCCTGGACCTCCACGTACTCGTACTTCTTGGGCAGCATCGTCGAGCTTTCGAAGCCGGTCGGGGCGATCGTCGCCTGTGCGGCGAGCGAGCCTTCGTGAAGGCCTGCGAGCACGCGCCATGACGCCACTTCGCTCGCGCCGTTCCAGCTCATGCGCACGATCGTCTCTTCGCTCGTGTTGTTGAGCGTGGCGAGCACCGCCGGAGAGCTCAGCGGGTGCCCGCTCCAGGGGTAGCGATAGCCGCGGTAGGAGGCCATGTCGTACGGCAGGTGGGCGTCGAACAGCAGCGTGCCGTCCGGCGCGAACTCGGTCATCTCCGGTACGCCGCCGAACTCGACGACGGTGTTGCCGGCGGCGAGCGTCTGCATGTTGCCCTGGCTGGAGGAGAGCACCGGCGGGTCCGGGTGGGTGAAGGCCTTGACCAGGCGCGCTTCGTGGGTTGCGAAGTCGAGCGCCACCCTGATCCCTCGTGATTCGGTGTGCTCCGGAGGGTTTGAGCCGTCGTCGAAGAACGTCACTTCGCCGTCGGGAAGGATGCGCCCGTCGTGCTGCCAGGCGGTCTTCGTGCCCGGGCCCATCTTGAAGGAGCTGTTGGTCCCGCCCAGGCGCCAGAGGATCTTGCCGCTGCCCCCTTCCAACTGGTAGCCGGCCCAGGTGCTGCGGGCGGAGATGAACACGTCCCCGTTGGCCTGCAGATCGATCGAGTTCAGGTGAAACCAGTCCCACGGCGTGGAGGCCGGTGGTGAGGTCTCTGATTCACTGACCTTGACGTGGTCGAGGCTGTGCCATTCCCAGCGCACGAGGCCCGTCTTGATGTCGATCTCCTGGATCGCCGTGTCGATGATCGAGTCGTTGCGCGAGCCTTCCGAGGAGGAGAGGTTGCAGCGGATCGGGTTGAACGCCGTGACGTAGGCGACGTCGTGGGGCTCGATCTGGAACTCGTGCAGGTCGGCATGCAGGCCGTTGCCGCCGCGGACCGTGGCGAGCGTCTGATAACTGGCGTTCATGACCACGTCCTCGCCCTGGCCGAAGCCCAACGAGAGCACCCGCCCTCGCCACCAGGTCAGGTCGCGCCGGCCTTCGTAGGTCTGCACGTTGAGGTCCTCCGCCGTTTCGCCCGCGGGCAGCTTGTCGAACCACACGAGCCGCCCCTGGGATGTGTAGATCAACGGGCCGTACTGTCCCGGGCCAGGTCCGTTTGTCGTGAAGATGTCGCCCGCCGCGGGGTCTCGGTCCGGCACCGTGACCGTCAGGATCGGGGCCTGCGCTCCGGGCATCGTGTCGAGGCTCTGGTAGTCCGCCGGCGCGGCCTGGGGATTGCCGAACTCGGGCACTTCGGCGGTCGGATAGGGAGTGTCGACGTGAAAGCCGAACGACACCGGCCTGCCAGACCCGCCAGCCTCGATCACCGCCTTCACCGACACCCTCTCTCCCGCCTGAAACGGCTGCGACGGCACGAAGCTCGCACCGTCGCCCTGGGAGTAGGCGTGCAGGCTGCCCGTATGTTGCCCTGACTGCGAGCCGACGACCGAGACCTGGCGGACGTTTGCGGCTTCGGTGCCGAGGAAGCTGATCTGGGTGTCCGGGTTGGCGGTGGCGCTTTCCGGCTCCGGCGAGACGTCCACATCGGTTCCCGGCAGGCTCGCGCTGTGGTCGAATGTCGAGGGCAGGCAGGCGGGCGAGCTCCCGGCTACCTTGGTGCCGACTGTCTTGGTGGTAGGGCTGCTACCAAACAGGCCAAGCCCGGCTGAACCGGTGGCGAGCGCAGCGATGCCCCAGGCTAGGACCGCGACCGGCAGGACGATGTAACTCTTGCGTTTCATGTGCGGGTGCAGTCCCGACGCGACAATACTTGGTAGCCGACACGCGCCCCGGCGAGAGGTTTCGCGACGGGGCGCATCCTTACCAACTTCTTCGCGGCACCAGCGGAGCGTGCATGCCCTACGCTCTGAAGCGATGAGGGTGCGATGGCTTTCCGCCTTCCTGGCGACGGCGGCGCTCGCGGGGCTTTCGCTCGCACCGGCGGGCGCTCAGGCAGCCTCTGGCGACGCCGCCGCGACACAGGCCTACCTGCAGGCGAACTACGCGCTCGTCAGTTACTTCGCCGCGCACATCCCGAGCGCGCGCGCGCAGCTGGCGGGCGTCCTTGCCGGGGTACGCCGGGAATGCCCGCAGGCCGCCGCCGAATCGCCGCAGGACGTCGACTCCGAACAGCTCAGCAACGAGGTGATCGGAACGATGGTGACCACCGTGGTCCAGCGCAACCTCGAGCCGACGCGCAGGTTCGAACGCGCAGTGCAGGCGCTGCATTGGAGCAACCGCACACTGACAAAGGCCGTGCGCGCATATGTCGCGAAGGGCAGGACGCTGATCTCGCTCGCCGTGCCGCATCTTTGTGCGGACATTGGGGCGTGGGTTGCGAGCGACTACCGAACCCTGCCGGCGAGCACGGTGAGCTTCGATCAGCGCTTCATGCCCTCTTGGGTCGCTCCCGGCTTTCTGCCGCACGCCCTCGCCGCCTACGAGACTCCGCAGGAGCACGCGCTCGCCCAGCGCACCGTCGTGCTCGAAGAAAAGTGGACCGAATTCGAAGCCTACGAAGTCGAAACCTGGGGCGACATCATGAACGCGCTCGTGTTGCAGCCGTGAGCGCCGCTCGCGGCCGCTCAGGCGACGGCCTGCAGATGACGGAAGGGCGCGCCGCGCAGCTCGCGCACGAGCGCATCCACCACCCCCTCCTCGTCCTCCTCCTGGCCGTCGGTGACCGCGCCGATCACGGCGCGCTTGCGCTCCAGCAGCTCTGAGATCGTCTCGTCGATCGTGTCCGCCGCGAGCAGGTAGTAGGCGTTCACGGCGTCCTGCTGGCCGATCCGGTGGCAGCGATCCTCAGCCTGGTCGTGCTTGGCGGGCGTCCAGGCGAGCTCGAGGAACACGACGTTGGAGGAGCGGGTCAGCGTGAGACCGTGACCGGCGACCTCGATCGAGCAGACGATCATCTGATTGGCCTGCTCGGCGTCAGGCGCCTGGAAGGCCTGCAGCGCCTTGTCCCTGGCGACGGCACTGTCCTCGCCGAGGATGTGGAGCGCGGCCGGGAAGCGCTCGATCACCGCCCGCTGGACCTCGCGGTGGCCCGCGAACACGACCAGGCGCTCGCCGGAGGAGCAGAAGTCGTGGATCCAGGCGAGCGCTGCGTTCAGCTTTCCCCGCGCAGCGAGTAGCTTCAGCGCGTTGAGCCGCACCAGGCGCTCGGCGCGCAGCGCCGCCGCGACCTTCGCGTCGAGCTCGCGCAGGTCCAGCGGTTGACTGCGCAGCCACGCCACGAGGTCGCGCTCGGCGAGCCGGTATTCCGCCTGGTTGTCGAGCTCGACGGGCACGATTGCGCGTGTCTTGGCCGGCAGCTGCGGGAGCACGTCCGCCTTCAAACGACGCACGAAGCAGCGCGCGCGCAGGTGCCAGTGCAGGCGCAGATGCGCGTCCGGGCCGCGGAAGCGCTCGCCGAAGCGCACACCCGAGCCGAAGTCCTCGAGTCGCCCGATGATGCGTAGCTGGGAGATCAGCTCCGCCGGGCGGTTGACCACAGGCGTTCCCGTGAGCGCCAGCACGAGGCCCTCGCGCGGAACGACCGCAGAGAGCCGCTGCACCGCCTGGGTGCGCTTGGCGGCGGCGTTCTTGCAGTAGTGGGACTCGTCGAGCACGAGTGCCCGTGGCGCCAGCGCGCACAGCTGCTCCAGACGCGCGGCCACGATGTCGTAGTTGACGATCGTCACGTCCGCCGGCGCGAGCCCCGCGTCCGCATCGGCCGAGCGCGCACCGCCGTTCCCGGACAGCGCCTGCACGCTGCGGCCAGGCAGCCAGCGCTCGAGCTCGCGCGCCCAGTTGAGCTTGAGGCTCGCGGGACACACCACCACCGCCGGGTATGCGCCCGCCGCCTCGACGGTTGCGAGCGCCTCGATCGTCTTGCCCAGCCCCTGCTCGTCGGCGAGGAACGCCCGTCGACGCTCGAGCAGGTAGCTGACCCCCGCGCGCTGGAAGGGCTTCAGCTCACCGCCAAGGTTGGGCAGGATCGAGTCATCGAGGTCGCCGTCGGTGGCGCCCGACAGCGCCACGAGCCCCGCGGCACGGGCGTGCTCCTCGCGGATCTCCTGCAGCACCGCGAGCGCGTCCGGGTCGACCCAGACCTCACCCTCGGCGAGGAAACGGTCGAGCTGCGGCACGCAGAATGGGTCGGCGCTGATCGCCGCCAGCTGCGCGTGCTCTCTCCCGGCCCCGCGACGGTTGATCGGGGCGAGCGCGCCTCGGAGCTGCGCGAACCGCTCCATCAGGGACGCGTCGTGCCCGGGCGCGAGGACGAACGTCGGATTCTCGTGCACACTCGAGAGCTCGAGAACGGCCGGGGGCGCCGGGCGGCCCTCCTCGAGCGCCGCGATGCAGCGCCTGGCGGCGGGGCTGACCCAGGCATCCAGCGCCCCCATCTGCTGCCAGCAGGCGAGCGTCAGCGGGACGGTTGACCCCCCCGGAGCGCTGACGGCCTGCGCGCGCAACTCCGCCGGAAGACGTTCGTGCTCGCCGAGCAGCACGAAGACGGGGTCCTCACCGGAGCGCTGCACGTCGACGTTGCCGCGCCAGGTGGTGGCGCGGTGCAGCCATGCGCTCACGCGCGGGTCGACGCTCGCGTCCTCGATCTGGCTCAGCAGCTCCACGAGCGCGGCCGCATCGCGCTCGAGCGCCGCCAGGCCGACGGTGAGGTCCGGCCCCTCCGCCGCCTGCAGGCCCGCCCGGGCAGCGAGCACGCGCACGAGCGGCGCGCGCTCGGGCGAGATCAGGAGCCAGTGCTCGCCGCGGCGGTCACGGCGGAATTCGACGTCGTAGTGCTGCTCGTGCGCGGACCGCGCGGCGGAGCGTTCTGCCTGCTCACCTGCGTTGCCGGGACGCACATCGGCCCCGAGCTCGGAGAGCGCCCTGCGTGCGGCGTGGCTGAGCTCCAGGCCGCCCTCGCGCTCGAGCTCGGCCACGAGCCGCGCGGAGTCCTCGTCCAGTGGCACGAGCGCGCGGGCGATCGCAGGCACCTCCTGCGCCCCCGGGTGTTCGAGCAGGGACGCGACAGCCGCGTCCGCGACATCGGTGGGAAAGCTCAGCCACCAGTCCCGATCGGGTCGCACCAGATCGACGAGCAGGCGGTCACGAGAGCGGCGCGCGCGGCGACGGGCGATCGCGCGGGCGAGCGCGTCGCTCACCTCCGGGCTACCGGGCACACCCCCGAGCAGGCGCGCGAGCGCCTCGGCCTGGTCGGGCTCTAGCGGCAGGCACCACACCCGCCCGACTGGATCCCAGCGGCGGCCGGGAATCGCGCGCAGCAGCTGGCGCAGACCCTCGTCGTAGGGGAAGCGCAGCACCGCCTCATCGTGCTCGAGCGTTGCGGTGAAGGTAGCCGGGGACATGAGCACAGCACGATAGGCATCCGCGGGGATGCCTCGGGGAAGCCGGATCTCGTGGATAGGGTGGAGCGTGGACGTCCACCACCGACGAGGAGCTTCTGAGATGGCAAGCATGCGAGCGATGCAGGTGAGCGAGCCGGGTGGCCCGTTCGAGCTGGTGGAGCGCGAGGTGCCCACGCCCGGCCGTGGCGAGGCGCTGGTGCGTGTGCACGCATGCGGGATCTGCCACAGCGACTCGTTCGCCAAAGACGGCGGCTTCCCGGGCGTCTCCCATCCCCTCGTCCCGGGGCATGAGATCGCCGGCAGGATCGAGCAGCTCGGCGAGGGAGTGCAGGGCTGGGAGGTCGCCCAGCGCGTCGGCGTGGGCTGGTTCGGCGGGAACTGCGGCTATTGCGAGTACTGCCGCCGTGGCGACTTCATGAACTGCCTGCACATGGGGATTCCAGGGATAACCGAAGACGGCGGCTACGCGGACTACGTGCTCGTGAAGGCGAGCGCGATGGCCTCGATGCCCGACGAGCTCGAGGACGAGCAGGCCGCGCCGCTGCTATGCGCGGGCATCACGACGTTCAACGCGCTGCGCCACAGTGGCGCGCAGGGCGGCGATCTGGTGGCGATCCTCGGCGTCGGCGGGCTCGGGCATCTCGGCATCCAGTTCGCAGCCAAGCTCGGCTTCGACACCGTCGCGGTCGCCCGCGGGCGCGAGAAGGAGGAGCTCGCGTTGCGCCTCGGCGCCCGCCACTACATCGACAGCACCGCACAGGATCCCGCCGCGGAGCTCGCGAAACTCGGCGGCGCGAAGGTGATCCTCTCGACCGTCACAAGCGCCCCCGCGGTGACCGCGGTCCTGGGTGGGCTCGGCGCGCGCGGGAAGCTCGTGATCGTGGGTGCGTCCATGGAACCGATGCAGATCCCGCCGGCAATGCTGATCGGCGGCGACAAATCGATCGTCGGACACGCCTCCGGCACCTCCGCCGACTCCGAGGACACGCTCGACTTCAGCGTGCTCAGCGGTGTGCGGCCGATGATCGAGACCTATCCGCTGGAGCAGGCGAACGAGGCCTACGAGCGCATGCTGAGCGGCGACGCGCGTTTCCGCGTGGTCCTCACGACCGGCGCTTGAGCGCGATCAGGCCTCGCGCTCGACTTTGGGCAGCGACTTCGTGATCGAACGCGTGAGCGCAGCACGTACGAGTAGCGCGAGCCCTGGGACCGGCGAGGCGAGGCGGATGTCGTAGACGAACCGTGTACCGCCGGGCGTCGGCGAGAAGCTCATGACGCCCACATGGCCGCGCAGCGGGCTGCCCCTGGTGATGCGGTAGACAATCCGCTCGTACGGGACGAACTCGGTGACGGTCTCCTCAAACGGCGCCAGCGGCCCGATTTTCAAACGCCGGGCCGAGTCGACGCCGTTGCGCTCGCCGTCCTGACCGTCGCGCAGGCGCTCGATCTTTGCGCCGAACACATCCGCCAGGTTCTCGTGCTCGGCCAGGTGGGCGAAGATCGCCGCCTGCGGCTTGGCGAAGTCGTGCTCGATGTGGACGTGGTGGGCGCGCACGACGCGCAACCCTACTCCCAGCGCGATCGAGGCGGGAGAACCGAGCGAGCCGGGGCCGAGGAGGAGAGAGGACGGCCCCGACTCGCTATTGCACGCTTCTCGTCCTTGGCATCTCAGCGTTGGACGACTGCATGGCGCGTGTCTCGGTTCGGCTGCTCGCGCGGCTACGCGAGCCTCGCTGCACACCCCGGGGTCGGGGGGATGGCCGCAAGCTTGGTTGAATGCTCGGAGGTACGATAGTTGGAGCATCGCATATTTGCTAGCGTCAATGCAAGACCCTCGAGCGGAAGCGAGAAAATCGGTGCAGGAGACTCTTGAGATCGACACCGTTGGCATCGTCGGCGCGGGCTTCATGGGGTCCGGCATTGCGGAGTCCGTCGCAAAGTCAGGACTCGAGGTGGTGCTCCACGAGCCGGAGCAGGCGGCGCTCGACCGTTCACGAGCGCAGATCGAGCAGTCGCTCGACCGTGCGGCGCGGGCCGGAAAGCTTCAAGGCTCGACTCCCGGCGAGATCCTGGAGCGCATAGCGTGGAGCCCAGAGATCGAGGCGCTGGCCGGCTGCGGGGCGGTGATCGAGGCCGTCTACGAGGACCCCAACGTGAAGGGGCCGCTGTTCACGACGCTAGACGAGCTGCTGCCGGAGTCCGCGACGCTCGCCTCCAACACGTCCTCGATCCCAATCGCACAGCTCGCCTCCTGGACGAGGCACCCTGGGCGCGTACTGGGCCTGCACTTCTTCTCTCCCGTACCGGTGATGAAGCTCGTCGAGATCGTTATCGGCCTGGACACCGCGCCCGAGCACATCGAGCGGGCGGAGCAGCTGATCGCCGCCACCGGCAAGACCGCGATCCGCACGAAGGACCGCTCCGGGTTCATCGTCAACATGCTGCTCGTCCCCTACCTGATGGCCGCCGTGCGCATGGTCGAGGAGGACTTCGCCTCGCGGGAGGACATCGACGAGGGGATGAAGCTCGGAGCGGGGCATCCGATGGGGCCGCTGACGCTCTGCGACTTCATCGGGCTCGATGTCCTGTACGCGGTCTGCGACTCGCTGTATGACGAGTTCAAGCGCCCCGAGTACGCGCCGCCGCCGCTGCTCAAGCGGATGGTCGTCTCTGGCCACCACGGCCGCAAGAGCGGGCGTGGCTTCTACGAGTACGCGCCGGCCGGCTAGTGCTCTGGCTCAGGACACGAGAACGACTGAACCTAGCTGCCCGACACGTGAAAGCCGTCTGCGTCTTCACGCAGCGCGCGCAGCCCCTCTGATATCTCCTGCAGCTCGCCCTTGCGCAGCGGCGCGGTGCCGAAACGCGCCTCGTTGAGCGCTGTGGTGGCTGCCTCGGCCGCCTCTCGGCCTGCATCCGTGATCAGCGCCAGCGTCGTGCGCCGGTCGCTCTCGTGCCGCGTGCGCTCGACGTATCCCAGACGCTCCAAGCCGTCGACGATGTTCGTGACACTGGTGGGGTGAACCTGCAGGCGCGCCCCCATCTTCCCGAGGGGCAGCGAGCCGCTGCGGCTGTAGAACAGGAGCATCAGACCCTCATAGCGAGGGAACGTCAGATCCCATGGCCGCAGCAGCGTGTTCAGGCGCGCGATCAGGATCTGCTCGGCGCGCATGATCGAGGTAACCGCCGCCATCGCAGGCACTGCCGCCGGCCCCCAGTGAGTGCGCCACTGGCGAGAAGCCTCGGCGATCGGATCGAAGGACAGGGGAGCCACGCGAGGGGAAGCTTGCCACAGGCTCCCTGTCCACGCGCGCAGCCACTTTCAGACGCCGGCGGCGGGCGCCGCTCGTGCGCCCGTCGGCGCGAGCGCCCGCACCGTCTGCGAATGACCCTCCAGCGCGGTCGCCCGGTCAGGGTATTCCCCCTGTGGACAGATCAGTGGCGTGATCCCGCGCCTGCTCATCTCGCTCACACGCGCGCGGCAGTAGCTCGCGTCACCGATCACGTAGCTTTCCTCCAGCAGCCCGTCGGACACGAGCGCTGCGAGCTCGGGTGTTGCGCGTCCCCAGCTCGCGAGGTGGTAGTCGCCGCCTGACTGGTCGGGCTCGTGCTCAGCGTGCTCGCGCGCCGCGTCGGCCCATGCCCGCTGAAGCGCGGCGGCCTCCTGCGCGAAGCCGGCGCGAGCGAACACCTTGTTGTAGTTGGCGAGGTTGGCGCGCCAGGCGACACGGGCGCGCGCGACCTCGCGAGCCTCCGCTGGGCTGTCGGTGACCTGGACGTGGACGAAGCAACAGGCCTCGAACGCGTCGGGGTCGCGTCCGGCCGCCTCCGCGGCGCGGCGCGCCCGCGCCACCCCCTCCTCGAGATACGCCAATGGCGTATACGAGCCGAACAGGCCGTCCGCGATCTCCCCGGCGAGCTCCATGCTGGAGAACGCCAACGTGGCGAGGTAGACGGGGAGATTCGGGCGATAGGGCCTCATCAGCAGCCCCGGTCCAGAGCAGCGATAGTGCTCTCCCTCGTGCGCTATCTCGTGTCCTGTCGAGATCTCCCTGACGAGCTCCACGTACTCACGCAGCCGGGCACGTTCGGGAGTGAACGGGATGCCATGCCAGGTCTCGACGATCGTACGGTGGCCGATCCCGAGCCCGAGCACGAACCGTCCCTCGGAGAGCAGATCGAGGGTCACCGACCCCATCGCCGTGAGTGCCGGCGAGCGCAGAGGCTGGCCGGTGATCGCCGTGCCGATCCTGACTCGCCGGGTGCTCACCGCGATCGCGCCGAGCAGCGACATCGCCTCATAGCCCATGCCCTCGGGAGTGAAGACGTCGTCGTAGCCGCTCGCCTCTGCGAGCTTCCCAAGATCCACGAGATCCAACGCGGACAGGTGCGGGTCCTGGGGCGCGGGAAGCACGAATCCCAGCCTTCCGTGCGGCGCGTCACTTCCCATCGGTCACCTCACACTTTCGTAGTCGATAGAACTGTCAGCCCTTCGCGTTGCCACCGTCGCGCGGCACGACGCCAGACGGGGGCACGGGGAGCTCGCCGACGGCCTGCAGCCGCGCCGTGACCCCTCGCACGGCGTCGAGCTGCGAGCCCTGCCCGAGGATGAACATCACGCCGTCACAACCCGCTCGGCGCAGCTCACCGAGCCGCCGGCGCCACGCGTCCTGACCGCCCCAGAAGACGAAGCGCTCGACCAGATAGCCGGCCAGCTCATCCGACATGAGCCGCGTGTTCTGAGGCCTCGTGCTGTCGGCATGGAAGGCGTAGTCGTAGGCGCTCCACAGCGCCCGCACCTCGCTGTGGAGCGAGTCCGGCACGCCGCGCTCGGAGAGGTCCGCTCCCCGCAACGCACGATTGGCCTGCGCCACGAGCAGCGCGCCCATGTCATCCAGGACGGCCTCGCTGCTCACCTCCAGCGAGACGGACGCCGCCACCCAGAAGCTCTGCTCCTCGCGCCGCTTTCCGGCGGCGATGCGGCGGGAGAGCACCTCCGGCTCGAGGCTCCCGCCGTAGAACATGCCGTCGGCGATCTGACCGGCGAGCTCCGCGGCCTTCGGGCCGTCGGCCGCCATTAGCAGCGGACACCCCGCCAACTCGATGCCGGTCGCCGGGATCGTCGATCCTCTGAATTGGCCGCCGAGCCCGCGCCAGTAGCCGCGAATCGCCGCGAACGCTTCCCGCATGTCTTCGAGGGAGGCGGTTTTCATACCCAGTCCGCGCGCCGCGCTGTTACCTGTCGCGAGCGTCCCGACAGAGCGGCCGTGGCCGAGCGTGTTGAGGGTTGCGAGCATGTTCCCCACCGCGAGCGGGTGGCGCAGGACGACATGCGAGACCGCCGGCCCCACGTGGATGCGCTCGCTGGCCTCGAGCGCCGCAGCCTGGTGGATGTAGGAGTCCTGGTAGACGGCCGGCGAGTCCCCGATGCCGAGCCAGTCCCACCCCGCCGAGTCCGCCTCAGCGGCGATCTCCCGTGTCTGCGAGATCGATCGCGGGAGCGTCAGGAGCCCGAATCGCACCCTACGTAAACCCCTTATGTGTCAACACATGAAGACCGCGGATGGGCTTGTCGAGCGGCATTTCACAGGTACTGTAGGTTACTCGTCAGCAAGGTTCAGCGTACGTCGGGAGCCAACGTGGCGCAAAGTGTCAACATAAAGCGGATTGCGTGGCACGTCGGGCTGCCGCGCGACGCGGGCGGACGCATGCGGGATCCGGAGGCGATGTGGGCGTGTCTGCGCGCGTATGCGGCGGAGCTCGTTGCGAGCACCACCGCCGTTGAGATCCGCTTCGTCGAGCAGTCGACCGGCGTGCTCACGCATCCATATGGCGCCCTCGCGAACACCGCGTACCTGGTGCGCGACGTCCTGCGCTGCGAGGCCGAGGGGTTCGATGCCGTGATGATCGCGCCAGGCGTCGACCCTGGGTTGCTCGAGGCGCGTGCAGCGGCCACGATCCCTGTGAGCGGGAGCACCGAGTCGGCACTGGCGGTGAGCCAGATGCTCGGGCGGCGCGTCGGGATACTGTCGCCGTATCCCGCCTACGCGGCGATGCTCACCGACGCGATCGCCCGCTACGGCCTCGGCGCCCGCCTCATCGACCATCGGCCGGTGCGCGTGTTCGAGCTCGACTATCACGCCGTCGAGGCGAGCCTCGCGGGCGACCCGAGCGCCCTGCTCGAGGAGGTATCGACAGGGGCGGCGGGGCTCGTCGCCGACGGTGCCGACGTCGTCATCACCGCGTTCCAGTTCCTGGGCGCCACGCTGTGGCAGGGAGGCCTGCGCGACTGGTCGATCGACGGCGTGCCGCTGCTGGATTGCGCAGCCGCCGGGCTGAAGGTGACGGAGATGCTCCTCGGACTCGCACACAGACCGGGCGTCTCCAAGAGCCGCGGTCCATGGTCGCCATACCGGGACGCCGACCCTGCCGGACTGGCCGCCGTCTCCGCACTGCTCGACGGCGCCGGCACAAGACCCAGGACTGAAGAGGAGCCACGATGAGTGTTCAGAACATGCCGTATCGCGATTACTCGCACATAGCCATGGAGCGCAGCGATGGCATCCTCGAGATACGCCTGCACACCGACGGCGGGCCGCTCGTCTTCAGCCAATCCGCACACCGCGAGCTGACCGATGCGTTCGCGGCGCTCGCCGCCGACTACGAGAACAGGGCCGTGATCCTCACGGGGACGGGCGCGGCGTTCTGCGAGCGCCTCGATTACGCCTCCTTCGAGGACCCGACGACGACACCGCTCGCGTGGTCGAGCATCAAACGCGAGGACGCCGGGCGGATCCGGAGCATCCTGGACATACCCTGTCCGGTGATCACCGCGATCAACGGTCCTGCACGTGTCCACGCCGAGCTCGGCAACTGGCGCATGGACCCCGAGCAATGACGCGCCCGGTGGCGGTCATCACGGGGGCTGGAGGCGGGCTGGGCCTCGCGTGCGCCAAACGCTTTGCCCCGACGCACGCGCTGGTCCTTGCGGAGCACTCGGCCGAGCGCCTGGAACGGGCGGAGGATGAGCTGAGAGCCACGTGCCCCGAGCTGACCACGGTCCTCTGCGACGTATCGGACGCGGCCGCGGTAGCCGAGCTGGCACGGGCGAGCGAGCGCCAGGGACGATTGGGGGTGCTGGTGCACACCGCCGGACTGTCGCGCTCGATGGCCGACGGCCGACGCATCCTCGAGGTGAACCTGCTCGGCAGCGCACTCGTGATCGAGGCCTTCCTGGGGCTCTCCGGCCAGGGGAGCGTCGCCGTCTGCATCTCCTCGATCGGAGCGCATCGGCGCGCGGTCCACGAGCTCGACGAGCTGCTGCTCGACCCGCTCGAACCCGGCTTCCTGGATCGGCTCGAGGAGCGCCTAAGGATCACCGAGCGCACGGGGCTCGCGTATGACCTCTCCAAGCGGGGAGTGATCCTCATGTGCGAACGCGCCGCCGGTGCGTGGGGCGCACGCGGCGCCCGAATCGTGTCGCTGTCCCCGGGGCCGATCGACACCCCCATGGGCCACCTGGAGGGCACCCGCGACGCGAAGGGCCTGGAGGAGACAGCGGCACTGGGGCGCGTCGCCGGCGCCGAGGAGATCGCGAGCGCCGCGGCGATGCTGTGCAGCGAGGACGCCTCCTACGTGACCGGTTGCGACCTGCGCGTGGACGGAGGCATCGTTCCCGCGCTCGACCACAACTCCTCACCGGCCGTTGCGGACGCCTGGAACGCCCTGCGCACGGAGACTGTAGTCATCCACAGCGAGTGATCGCTGTGGCGGCGACGCCGGTAGAGCAAGACGCCATGCTCGTGACGCAGTAGCGATACAGCGAGCGACGCCGGAGCCGCATGAACCCAGATCACCCCCACGAGCGCCACGATGCGACGCCATCGACGCCGGGCATCGATGCGACCGCCGTGTCCGCCTGGCTGGTCGAGCACGTGCCCGACGTCCTCGCGCCGCTCGATTTCGAGCTGATCTCCGGCGGACGCTCCAACCTCACCTACCTCGTTCGCGACGCGGGCGACCGCCGCATCGTGCTGCGCCGGCCCCCGATGGGCGAGCTGCTCGAGTCCGCCCACGACATGAGTCGCGAGCATCGCATCATCAGCGCGCTTGGCGGCTCTGCCGTGCCCGTGCCGACCGCGCTCGGCTGCTGCGAGGACCGAGCGGTGACCGGCGCCCCGTTCTACGTCATGGACTACGTCGACGCGATGATCGTCCGCGACGAGCACGACGCCGCGCGCCTGCTGCCCGAGCATGCCCGCACTCGCCTGGCCGATTCGCTGATCGAGGTGCTGGCCTCGCTGCACGGGTTGAGCCCCGAGGCGATCGGCCTGGGCACACTCGGACGTCACGACAGCTACGTCGAGCGTCAGCTCCGACGCTGGCAACGCCAATGGGAGGCCGTGCGCAGCCGCGAGATCCCGGCGATCGAAGAGGCCCGTCGGATGCTCGAAGAACGCCGACCCGAGCAGCAGCGCGTGTCGATCGTGCACGGGGACTACCGGATCGACAACGTCGCCGTGGCCGGCGACGGCTCGGTCGCCGCTGTGCTCGACTGGGAGCTGTGCACGCTCGGCGACCCGCTCGCCGACGTCGGCCTGCTGCTGCTCAACTGGGTCGGCCCGGAGGAGTCGAGCGATCACATGCTCAGCGGAACGCCCACGAAGCTCGCGGGATTCCCCGACCGTGCCTCGCTGCTCGACGACTATGCGAGGCACTCCGGCGCCGACGTCTCACAGATCAGCTTCTACGTCGCGCTCGCCTACTGGAAGCTCGCGTGCATCGCCGAGGGCATCTACGTCCGCTACCGCTCGGGCGCGATGGGAGAGGTCAGCGAAACGGCGATCGAGGACATGGCCGAACGCGTTCCAAAGCTGGCCGAGCGGGCGCTGGAGACCCTCGCCGCGTGAGCGCCCCGACCGACAGCAACGGGGCCGAGGAGACCACCGCGATGGCCGTGATCGGCTCCTCCGGACACGCCGCCCGCGTCGCGGCCCCGGTGATCGCCGCCACGGCGGGGGCGCGGCTGGCCGCAGTGCTGGGCAGCTCACCGGAGCGGGGCGCCGCGCTCGCCGGGCGCTACCCGGACTGCCGCGCATACGCCGGATGGAATGAGCTGGCGCAGGACGCGACACTCGACGCCGTGTGGG
>Ga0209006_10000386_pt1 | contig 43647 bp, 47 predicted proteins | sample JacPin_JW_Ref_O2_FD_188567 | JGI IMG/M metagenome (GOLD analysis project Ga0209006, IMG submission 188567) | Forest soil microbial communities from Algoma, Ontario, Canada - Jack Pine, Ontario site 1_JW_Ref_O2 (SPAdes) (version 2) | ecosystem: Environmental > Terrestrial > Soil > Boreal... | reverse complement strand
GGTATCCGGGACGTTTTCCGGCATCGCGGGCTGCGGAGCCGCCGGCGCCGAGCTGGCCGCCGAGGCGGGAGCCGTCGCGTTTGCCCCCGGGGGGGCCGCCGTGCGGCGGGGGCGGCCCGGGAGGACCGCTGTTCGGCGGCGGGCCCATGTTGCCCCGCGGGCCCCCGTTAGGTGGCGGGCCCCCATTGGGCGGCGGGCCCCCGTTAGGCGGCGGGCCCGGGCTCGGCATTGAAGCCTGCGGGCCACTCCCAGTGCTGCTGAGCGAGGGGGCCTCGGGGATCGATACCGGACCCATCGACGTCGGGCCGGTGTCGGTACTCGAGGTTGATCCGCCCGGAATGCTGCCTGTGCTCGATGACGAGCTGCTTCCAGGACTGTCGATGCTCGACGACGAGCTGCCCATAGACGGTATATCGATACTCGAAGACGACGACGACGACCCGAAGTCACTACTCGAAGACGACGACGACGACATCGACGACGACGAAGACGACCCCGAGTCACTACTCGGCGACGGCGGCGACGGCTCACTGGGGGACAGCGGAAACGACACCGGGCCGGGTGCGACTGCCGGTAGCGGCAAGGCATTCGCGTTCGCTATCGCCGGGCCGAACAGGATAAAGTTCACTTCGATGCCGGCCGCGATCGCGGCGGTGAGAACTCGGTGTTTCGTTGTCATGATGCGACTTCCGGTTAACCCCTCTGATGTCGAAATTACAAAGCAGGCCTGTGACGGGGCTATGACCTGACTATGAGTGGCTATGAGTGGCCATCGACTCCGGGCGTAGTTTTGAACGCAAATGACTGACGCAGGGACTATCAACAGGTTTGTTCGTTGGTGGCCGCCCGTCGGTGTGCTCGCGATGCTGCTGCTGGGTTTGCTGGTCGGAAAGAACTCGACGCCCATTGACGACTGGTTCCTGCGGGACGCCGACCGCACGTTCGGCGCATCCGAGCACTGGCTGCTGATCTTCACCGAGTGGTGGCTTCTCGTTCCGGTGCTTGCCGCCTGCCTGGTAGCGCGCTCTATCGACGGCGATGGCGACTGGCCGCCGTGATCCTGGTGTGCCCGCTCGCCGCGATTGAAATCACCTGGGTTTTGAAGAGGATCTTCGACCGCGAAAAAGCGGGCGCGTTGGCGTATCCCAGCGGCCACACGACGCTGATGGTGACCATCATGGGGATGTTCGTGCTGATCGCCGGCGGCCGACTATGGGCCGTGCTGACAGCGGTCGCAGCCAGCCTGCTCGGCATGCTCGGACTCGCGTGTACGTACCACTTCTTGACCGACACGATTGGTGCCGCCATGTTCGCCACTGCGATGGTGTGCGTTGCAGCCCGCGCTGCCCGGGCTCCGGTGGCGCCTTTACAAGTCTAGGCGAAACCGGCACGCTCTGGTGTCGGTGATCGGAGCGTTTGGAGGAGGTATCCACAGTGAGTTCGCAGGCAGCAGGGAAGGTGCTCGCGCGTCAGCGGCTCGCCTCGGCCGCCCTCACCAGCCTGGCCGCGAAGAACACGATCGCGCCCCGAAGAAGCGCGCGCATGACCGGCCCCGTCCCGGGGATCGCCTCGGTGAACGAACCGCTCCAGCGCACGTCCGTGCCGCCCGCATCGTTGGGGGTGAAGACGGCTTCGGCTCGGTAGTCCTTCGCAGGCGTCGGCGGTCCGATCAGCTCATATACGTGGCGGCGGTCCTGCTCATATTCGACCGTTTGCTCACGCACCAGAAACGGCCACGTCCCGACCTTGCGAACGGCCCCGATCCCCCCGGGCGCGGGATCGCCCTGCCGCTCCCAGCTGGACTGCATGACAATCGGCTTCGCCCAGTCCGCCCAGCGGCTGCCGTCGGTCTCCAGCAGAAACAATGTCGCTGCCGGCGCGCGGCTGGTGCGGTTGACCTCAAACGAAAACGTCCGTCCCGACATGTCGCCTCCCAGTCCTGACACCACAGATTGCTGGCGCGACACTACCGAACCACCGTTGCGATCAGGGAAGACAGGTTCTCAGATCGAGACGACCGAATCGCCTTGCACTGCGATGTTCTTGGTGTCCAACGGACGCGCCGCCGGGCCCTGCGCGACCGAGCCGTCGAGGTTGAACTTGCTCCCGTGGCACGGACAGTTGATGGTGCCATCGGCCACCGTGGACACCGTGCATCCCAAATGCGTGCAGGTCGCCGAGAACCCTTTGAACACCCCCGCCGAGGGTTGCGTCACCACGACGTCGTCGACGATCACACCCGATCCGACCGGCACGGCGGACGTCTTGGCGATGGGTTTCGCCGGTGTGGGCGATCCCGACGCGGCAGCCGAGGTGGTCGCAGTCTGGTCGCCGGTCGCGGTCTGCTTGTTGCCACTGCACGCGGCCACCACAGTGCCGATCAGGCCAAGCCCAGCGCCGACGATGAACCGCTTCCGAGGGATGAAATCCATGACGACTCTTTCGTGAGTGGGCTGCGAGCATCGCCGCGTGCGGACCCTAAGAGAGTAGGTCTTGCTGGGCGCGTAATGCGGTGTTGATTCCGGTCTTGTTCAGCGCCGGAACACGACCCACCGCATCGCGCTGTACATGAAGACCGCTTCGCAGACACCCGCCACGATCCGCGCGAGATGGTATTCGACGCCGACGGCGGACAGGGCACTGCAGACACCGAGCACCAACGCCAGATAGTTCACCGCGACCACCACCACGTAGATCGCGATCTGCGGGCCGACCGCGGCGTGCGAGCGGAAGTTCATGGTCCGGTTGAGCAGGTAGCTGAGCGCGAACGCGCATGCGTAGGCGGCTGTCACCGCGATAGGCAGCGGGATTCTCAGTCCGCCGTGCAAGGCGGTGAGCAACAGAAGATCCACTCCGAATGTGAAGCCGTTGATAGCACAGAAACCCAGGAAGGTCGGTGCCACAACGGAATCCAGCCCGAACGGCAGGCGGGCCACCGTCGCCACACAGAGCCGGTGAAAGCGCCCGGTCGGCCCGATTCGGTTCGGCGTCGCGACCGGCACGCTGCTACTTTGCCATCCGCAAGTAGCCAGACCGTGAGCCCTGGGCAAACTCCTGATGGCACCGCGCACGGCGGACGGTCATGGCACGCACGCTCGGCTCAGGCGGCGCCGCGGGACGCCGTACCCTGACGGACGTGTCCGACCTCCACCCCGGCATTGCCGTCCTCGCGCCCCTGCTGGGCACCTGGGCCGGTCGAGGCGCGGGCGAATATCCGACGATTGAGCCGTTCGGTTATGTCGAGGAAGTCATGTTCGGTCACACCGGCAAGCCGTTCCTCACCTATGGCCAGCGGACGACGGCCGGTGACGACGGCCGTCCACTTCACGCGGAGACCGGCTACGTCCGGGTGCCGTCGCCCGGCCGCGTCGAATGGGTTCTGGCGCACCCCACCGGCATCACCGAGATCCAGGAGGGCACGCTGTCGGTCAGTGGAACCACCGTCGAGATGGAATTGACCGCGACAACTATTGGGCGCACCACGTCGGCCAAAGACGTGACGGCACTGAGCCGTTCGATTCGCGTCGCCGGCGATGAACTGACCTACACGCTTCGGTTGAGGGCCGTCGGCCAGCCGTTGCAACACCACTTGTCCGCGACTTTGCACAGGAAGCAAGCGTGACCCCTGACGGCCGGATCCAAGTCCCGGCGGATCTCGACGCCGTGACGGCGGTGGGCGAGGAAGACCACTCCGCGATCGACCCGGCTTCCGTCGAGCGGATCTGGCAGTCCGCGCGGCATTGGTATCAGGCGGGGATGCACCCCGCGATCCAGTTGTGCCTCCGCCGCAACGGCAGGGTCGTGCTCAACCGCGCGATCGGGCACGGCTGGGGTAACGCCCCCGATGATCCGCCCGATTCCGAAAAGGTTCCGGTCACAACCGAAACACCGTTCTGCGCGTATTCCGCGGCGAAGGCCATCACCACAACCGTCGTCCACATGCTCGTCGAACGCGGATGCTTCTCGCTCGACGATCACGTCTGCGATTACCTGCCCGGCTACACCAGTCACGGCAAGGACCGCACCACGATCCGGCACGTGATGACACACAGCGCAGGGGTTCCGTTTCCTACCGGGCCGCGGCCGGACGTCGAACGGATGAACGACAGCGAGTATGCCCGCGAGAAGCTCGGTGAGTTGAAACCGCTTTACCGGCCGGGACTGGTGCACATCTACCATGCGCTGACGTGGGGTCCGCTGGTTCGGGAGATCGTATCGGCCGCCACCGGCAAGAACATTCGCGACATTCTCGCCGCGGAGATCCTCGATCCGCTCGGCTTCCGGTGGACCAATTACGGTGTGGCGGAGCAGGATGTCCCATTGGTTGCCCCGAGTCACGCCACCGGGAAGCCCCTGCCCGCGCCGATCGCGGCGGCCTTCCGCACAGCGGTGGGCGGGACGTTGCACCAGATCATCCCGTTCACGAATACCCCGCTGTTCCTCACGGGCGTGATGCCGTCCTCCAGCACGGTCTCGACCGCCGACGAGCTGTCCCGCTTCGCCGAAATCCTGCGCCGCGGAGGTGAACTCGACGACGTGCGAGTCATGCGACCGGAGACACTGCACGCCGCCGTGACGCAGTGCCGGCGGCTACGGCCCGATCTCGCCGTCGGGCTTGCACCGCTGCGCTGGGGAACCGGGTACATGCTGGGATCGAAGCGGTTCGGGCCGTTCGGGCGCAACGCGCCTGCCGCGTTCGGTCATACCGGATTGACCAATATCGCGGTCTGGGCCGATCCCGAGCGCGGGCTCGCCGCCGGGCTCATCAGCAGCGGCAAACCCGGCAGGCATCGTGAGGCCAACCGCTATCCGGCATTACTGGATCGCATCGCCGCCGAGATGCCGCTCATCAGGGCTGGATGAGGGTTCACCCAGTTGACGGGCGAGATCGCGCAGATCGGCGGCGACGATGTTCGGTTGCGGTAGTCCGTGAATCGGCAACGGTGCGTTGCCCGGCCGGGTGATCAGGGCCGCGCTGAAGCCGGTGCCCTGGGCGCCGATGGTGTCCCACACGTGTGCGGCGACCATCATGCACTCCGCCGGCGCCACCTTGAGTTCCTCGCATACAGATCGGTAGACCAGCGGAGCCGGCTTGAAGGCTCGGTGCTTATCGACGCTGAATTGCCGTTCGAAAAGATGGCCCAGCCCGGCATGCTCCAAGGGCGACGGGCCATCTGGGTTCGGTGGCGAGTTCGTCAACGTGACAAGCCGGAAGCCGTTGTCGCGCAACGTGGTGAGCCCGTCCACGACGTCGGGATGGGCCGGCATCGTCAGCATGCCTTCTTTCACGCGGCGGAGGTCTTCGCCGGTGATGTCGACGTGATGAATGTCTGCGAGCATCTTCAGCAGTCCTTGCCCGAGCGTGAAGAAGTCGACGTAACAACCCGACATCGTCGTGGTCATCGAATACAGGACCAGCTGGCCGAACCACTCGTCGACCACCCGCGGATCGCCGAAGATCTGCTCGAAAAGCGGTGCCAGGGAGTCGATGTCAATGAGCGTTTCATTGACATCGAACACGAGTACGGACGATGCGGTACCCATGGCGTCAGCGGTGGCCGCGCTCTTGCAGGGCCCACGTATTGCCGTCGGGATCGCGGAAATCGGCGAAGCTCGCGTAGTCAGCGCGGTCTGGATCCAGACCTGGGCGGATCTCGCCGACGGACACCCCATGGTCGATCAATTCGCGCCGACTGACCAGAAAGCGCTCGACGTACGGTGCGAGGCGGGCGCGCAGGTCCGTTTCGTCGAGTCCGAACATCTCGCACGACGTCGCAACCCGGCCGAGCCGGCCGCGCTGGTGGCCTGCCAGGTAATCGGCTATCGCGGAGCGTGTTTCGCTGTTGAGCGGCTCGCCGGCCAAGGCGTACACCTGTTCGGCGACGCCGAGCTCATCGGCCATGAAGTCGTCGAAGCGGATGTCGGCCGAGCGTTCCGGCCCGATGACGCTGCGATCGCGAATAAGCGCGGCGAGCATCCGTTCGAGGCGATCGACCCAGGAGGCGGCGATCTCCTGCACCGGCACCGGGGAGCAGTGCATGCGCGCGGAGTAGGTGATCATCGCAATCATCGACAGCGCCACCGGCACCGGATCTCGGTGCGTGAACACGACGACCACACCCGGGAAGACCCGCTGAAGTACGGGCAGTTGCTCGAGGTGCTGAGGCGACTTGAGAAGCCAGCGCCTGCCCCCTCGCAGGAACTGCATCGCCTTGAGCTGCGTGGCGACGTATTCGTAGCTCGTCGTCTGGTCATGCGCCAAGTAGTAGTCCCGCCACCGTGGCACATGCCCGAGAGTTTCCATCAGCATCGACGAGAAGTCGTTGGCCAGCAGCTGGATTTCCTCATGGACATGTTCGGTGGTCATCTCGTGCATGAGCGCGAAGTACGGCATGACGGCATTCAAGAACTCGACCGCGACATCCATCCGCACCCGTCGTGGATCCGGTTCGACTCCAATCTCCGACGGCAACGGAAACGGCTCGAAGCTCTCCCAGTACGGCATGGACCGGAAGGTGGATCCGGCGGCGAGCAGGTTGTGCAGATGGGTGGTGCCGGTGCGGGGCAGGCCCGCGATGACAACGGGTGGCAGCAGCTCGATCCCGTTGATCTCGGGATGTCGCGACAGCAGGTCGGTGAGCAGCAACCGGTTCTTGAGCCACTGGACCAGCTGCGAGAAGAAGTTGACGATGCCCGGCGCGTGCATGCCGTTGATCTCGTGCAGTGCGGCGAGGTAGACGTCGAGACGCTCCCGGTAATCGTCGGGGCCGAAGTCGTCGAGGCCGGTATCTGCCCTCGCCCTGTCGTGCAGCGCATCGGCGTCGAGCGGACAGTCGGCCGCCATCGAACCCATCAGCTCGCGCAGCTGCCCCACCTCGGGGCTGAAGCGGGGTTCGGCGAGGTCCTCGAGTTGAACGAGGTGCTGGGCGAGGTCTCCTGCGGCGTCGGTCATGCGACTTATGTTACTTTGAGTTTCGTAATGACGACAGACCTTGGTCGACCCCGCGATCCGCGTATCGACGACGCGGTGCTGCGTGCGACGGTTCAGCTGATCGGCAAGACCGGCTACGCCGATCTGTCGGTCGACGCCATCGCCCGGCGGGCCGGCACCAGCAAGCCGGCGATCTACCGGCGATGGCCCAGCAAGGCGCACCTCGTGCACGAGGCGGTGTTCCCGATCGGCGATGCGACCGCGCTCCCTGATACCGGCTCGCTGGCCGGCGACGTGCGCGAGATGATGCGGCGCACGGTGGCGGTGCTGACCAGCCCGGCCGCGCGGGCCGCACTTCCTGGCCTGGTCGGCGAGATGGCCACCGACCTGACCTTGCACACCGCGCTGCTGGAGCGCTTTGGCGACATCCTTTCGCGCGGGCTGACCGAGCGCCTCGACGCCGCCGCCGCACGGGGTGCGGTCCGACCCGACGTCACCGCGGCCGACCTTGTCGAAGCACTCGCGGGAATCACGTTCCTGGCGCTGCTCACCCGCGGCCAAGCACTCGACGATGCCTGGGTCGACCGCACGGCCACCATGATCACGAGAGGAATCAGCGCATGACCGAATCGGATGTCACCGGCCGGGCGGCTCCCGAAACGCCCCACGAATCCACCGCCGCGTGGCGCGAGCTCCTCGAGACGTTGGGCGGCCTCGACCGCTCCTTCCTCGAGGGCGACCGCGCAGTCACCGACGACCGCCACATCGCCGACGGCTACCGCATGATGGCCACGACGCTGGGCGTGGCCTTTGACACCTACCTCTTCGCCGATCCCAGCCGACCGATGTTCGTGGAGGTGAACACGCCGTTCCGCCGCGACCGCCGGTGGGGCGGCGACAACACCGATGCCTACTACCTCATGTGCCCGGTTGACCCCGAGCGCCGCTACCGCATCACCGGAAACAAGGGCGACAGCGTCTATTTCTCGGTGACCGCCTACAACGAACCGTCACCCGGCGCCTGGTCGGACCGGATCGTGGCGATTATGCGAGACGACGATCTCGATATCGACGCGGCCGGTAACTTCGCGTTCGAACTCGGGCCGATGCCGGACGCGGCCGTGCTGATGACTCGGGACTACCAGGCCGACCCGCTGACCGGCCGGCCCGTCAGCTGGCACATCGAAGCGCTCGACGAGCCTGAGCCGGTGCGCCACAGCGACGCCGAAACCGCAGCGGCCCTGCGGGCCGGCGCCGCCTGGCTTCGCACCATGTTCGCGATCGTGCCACTGGCGGTCGGAGCGCGGGTCGACGACGCACACTTGCTGGGCCACGAGATCACCCATGCCGCCAACCAATTCGCTGATCCCTACCAGGTACCTGACGCGAACTTCGGGTGGTCGGCGCGCGACGCCTGCTATGCCTACGGCAGTTTCGAGCTCGAGGACGACGAGGCACTGGTGATCACGCATCGGCCGCCGGCATGCAGGTTCTGGAACCTGGTGGTGTGGAACCAGTTCATGGCCACTCACGGCGTCACCGACGCGCGCTGCTCCGTCAACGGCCACAGCGCGGTCCCGAACTCCGACGGCTCGGTGACGGTCGTGATCTCCAGCCAGATCGCCCCGCATCCCAATTCGCTGACCACGCTTGGCTATCCGCGCGGCAACCTCGCCTTCCGGTGGTTTCTCGCCGACGAAGTCCCGGCGCGGCCGGACGCACGGGTTATGAAGCTGTCCGAGGCTCCGACGCAGTCCGACTGACCCGCTGTTCCTACGAGAGCCGGTGCGGATCGCCGGTGGGTAACCAGGCCGTGTCGTCATCCAAACCAAGCCGGCCCGTGTCGGCGGTCAACGCGTTGATAACGGCGGCAACGGAGGCCCGCTTCTCGCCGCACCGCGAAACCAGTGACCATGTCCAGTACGGCTGGGGATCCACGACCGGACGCCGCACGAGAGTTTGGCACTGGCGTGGTTTGGCTCTTCGGGGAGTTGATCACCGGTCGTCGTAGGCGGCGAACATGCTCGAAGAACGCCGGCCCGGACCAGCTGGCGGTGTCCGAGTCGAGCAGAACCAACACGTCTTTGGCGGCGACCGCCGCAGTGTCAGGACCTGGGCCGACCGCATAGAGCAGGTCCGCGCCGATGAGGCGGGCCTCGAGCCCGTGTTCATCGAGATCACTGCGCTCCACCCAGCAGATCGCCAGGTCGATGGCGTGTTCCGCGACGCGGGCGGCCTGGGCGTGGGACGGCAGTACCCAGGCGTCGACGCGAAGTTGCGCGACGCCCGCGGTCCGTTCCGCCAGATCGGCCGGACGCCAGTTCACGTAGCCGAGCCGCACCGGCTCGGTGTCAGAAAGGCCGGCCGCCACTCTGCGCAGTTGGTCAGCTTGCGCTAACAGCTCCCGGGCCTTGGGAACAAGCACCGCACCCGACGCGGTGAGGACGACCGATCGGCGGTTGCGCTCGAAGAGCTGCACCCTGAGGTCTCGCTCCAAGGCCTTGATCTGTTGGGAAAGCGACGGACCCGCGATGTGCAGCCGCTCTGCGGCACGGCCGAAGTTCAACTCCTCGGCGACGGCGACGAAGTAGCGCAGCTGCCGCAGCTCCACCCGGTCATCCTAGTGCGGTGGGAGCCTGCGCCTCCCAGCACCGAGCAAACCGGTCATGGCCAGGGGATGCGCGGACGGCGGACGATCGTTGCATCGGTACGCCAAACACAAAGGAGGTCTTTCCCATGAGCCACCCACAGAAAGTCGCCGTCATCACCGGAGCCTCAAGCGGCATCGGCGCCGCCCTGGTTCCCGCTTACCGCAAGCTCGGCTACGCGGTCGTCGCAGTAGCCCGGTCCGTCGCTGAATCGGACGATCCCGAGGTGCTGGCCGTGCCCGTCGACGTGGCTGAGCACGGCGCCGGGGCCCGGATCGTCGACGCCGCCCTGAGCCGGTTCGGTCGGATCGACACGCTCGTCAACAACGCCGGCATCTTCATCGGCAAGCCGTTCACCGACTACACCGACGAGGACTACGACACAGTCGCGGGTGTGAACTTGCGTGGATTCTTCGAGGTGTCCCGCAGTGCCATCGCCGCCATGCTCACGCGCGACGGCGCCGGAGACGACCGCGGCGGACATGTAGTCAACATCTCGACCAGCCTCGTCGATCACGCCGATTCGCGGGTACCCTCCGCGCTGGCGTCACTGACCAAAGGTGGGCTCAACGCTGTCACCAAGGCACTGGCAATCGAGTACGCGGACCGCGGCATCCGGGTCAACACCGTCGCACTGGGCGTCATCCGCACCCCGATGCACGCACCCGAGACGTACGACGCGCTCGCCACGCTTCACCCCCTCGGCCGGATCGGCGAGATCGGCGATGTCGTGGACGCCATCGTCTACTTGGAGAACGCCCCGTTCGTCACCGGGGATATTCTGCACGTCGACGGCGGTCAGAGCGCCGGGCGCTGAAACATCCCCTCCCGCTGCACCTTCAAAACCTTCAAAACCCTCAAGGAAGTAACGATGGAGTACTTCGTCGACATGACGACACACATCCCGACGGGAACCCCCGAGGAGACGGTGGACGACATCCGCGGACGCGAAGCGGCTCGCGCGCGCGAACTCACTGCAGGCGGGCGCCTGCTACGGCTGTGGCGACCACCGCTGGCACCCGGCGAGTGGCGCACATTCGGGCTGTTCACCGCCGAGGACGATCGCGGGCTCGACGAGACTCTCGCGTCGATGCCGCTTCACGTTTGGCGCACGGACGTGGTCACACCGCTTTCGCCGCATCCCAACGACCCGCGCAACTCCCGGGGAGCAGAGCCCGCAGAGTTTCTGACCATGCTGACCCTCACCGTTCCGGAGGGCACGCCGGACCAGGCGGTCGACGACCTGAAGGCCCGCGAAGCGGTACGAGCTCGCCAACTGGGTCAGGAAGGACGGTTGATCCGGCTGTGGACGCCACCCAGCGAACCCGCGCAGTGGCGCACCTTGGGGCTTTGGAGCGCCAGCGACTCAGCACGCCTGACGGCCACGCTGGAATCGTTGCCGCTTCACGTCTGGATGACTGTCGAGGCCACGCCGCTCACCCCGCATCCCAACGACCCCGTGATGCGCGCCGGGCTATGACCCACACCGTGGATGCCGTTGCCGAGTTCGTGGTCGCGGCGGATGCCCGCGATCTGCCCGATGGCGCGGCAATGCTGTTGCGCCGCAACGTCCTCGACAGCCTTGGCTGCGCAATCGCCGCGCTCGACGGTGGGACGGTCCGGTTGATTCGCGAGCAGGTCGAGTCCGTCGGCGGCCGGCCTAAGGCATCGCTGATCGGCGGCGGTATGTCAACGGTCGATCAGGCCGCGTTGTTCAACTCGGTCGCCGTCCGCTACGTGGATCTGCTCGACACCTATCTGACGCCGGGCGGCCTATGTCATCCGGCGGACAACTTCGGCGCGATCCTGGCGGTCGCGGAAAGCGTCGCGGCGACTGGCGCGGACTTCCTGCTGGCCCTGGCCGTCGCGTATGAGGTGCAATGCCGGTTCTCGGCGTCGGTTCCGGTGATGGCGCACGGGCTCAACCATGCACTGCAACTGGCGATCTCGGTTGCCGCCGGTGCCGCAAAGTTGCTGCATCTGAACGCCGACCAGACCGCCGACGCCATCGCCATCGCGGTGGCAGACAACGTGTCGCTGGCGGCGATCCACTCCGAGCCGGTGTCCAACTGGAAGGGAATCTCGCCCGGTATCACCGCCCAGCGCGCCGTGTACACGACCGCGCTCGCGCAGCGCGGTATCACCGGACCGCGTGGGATCTTCGAGGGCCCCAACGGTCTTGAGCAACTCTTCGGCCAGCCCATCGATCTGCGGCCCGCTGATCCGACCCTCGGCGTCGTCAAGGACACCTACCTGAAGAAGTTCTGCGCACTGATCCACGCGCAGGCGCCTATCGAAACGGTTCTCACCCTCGCCACCGACCACCACATTTCGCATCGCGACGTCGCGTCGATTCAGGTTGAGGTCTTTCAGACCGCCTACGACATCGCCGGGGGTGGCAGCTTCGGGAGTAAGGACACACCTGCGACCAAGGAGCAGGCCGACTACAACCTGAAGTACCTGCTGGCCGCGGCACTCATCGACGGTCAAGTTGGCCCAGAGCAACTGCAAACCGAACGAATTTCCAGGCCGGATGTCCAAGACCTGCTTAGCCGTATCGATGTTCGGCCCGACGAGGCGCTGACCGCCCGCTACCCGCGCGCCACCCCGGTGCGGATAACCGTTGTGCTGCACGACGGCCGGCGACTGTCCCGCGAGCAGGACGACTTCGAAGGCGCGGCTCACCGGCCACTGACGTGGGACCGCACGGTGGAGAAGTTTCACTGGCTTGCAGAGCAATACGCCGACGACCCGCTACGCAACGCGATCGTCGATACCGTTGAAAATCTCGAGAGCGTCCCGATATCGGAGCTCACCGGGCTGCTCACCCACGTCAGCGCGCAGCCGCGGTTTCCGAAGACGCGTCAACCGTTGACGACAACAACCCAGGACAGTCCCAGAACTGTTACGTCACCTCGTCCATAGAGTTCCGGCGGTTGTCCCGCACCCCCCGGTAGATGCCCCACCGCACGATCAACGGCATCAGCACGCGGTCGAATGACCATGCGGGGAAGCGGAAAGCCCGGCCGTTGGGGGCGAACACCTCCAGCCCGTCGGGCTGCGGACCGAGCACCGAACCCCAACGCCGTTTCGGGGCGCGGTAGGCGCGCAGCTGTCGGTCTGCGAACTCGGCTCGGACGTTGTGTGCGAGAAGCCCATCCGCTCGGTTACGGGCCGAACTTCGCAGCGGATCGGTGGCCGCGACGTCTCCGACCGCGAACAGGCCTCGGTGATCGGGAACCCGAAGCTGCGGCGTCACCCGAACGAAGCCGTGCTCATCGAGCAGCTCCCTGGGCAACCAGTCGGTGTTGGGTCGCACGCGCCCGATCGCCCAGAGCACGGCGTCGGCGGACACCGGCGGTTGTCCGGTGCTCCATCGGACCGGTTCGCTGGTGATCTGATCGCCCGCGAAACCATCCGGCAGCACGGCTCGGTGCCCCGGGTGAAGCCCCACACCGGCTTCGGCCAGACGGCGCCGAACCCGTCCCCAGATCCGGGGGTGGTGGGCCATGAGTAAACGTTCGCCGGGAAAGTACAGCTCGACCCGCTTGTCCGGCCAGGTTCTCGCCAGGTTCGCCGCGCTGCTGACGGCCGCGGCGCCGCCGCCCACCACGATCACCGATCGGGCGGCGGCCAGGTGGTCATGCGCGGAACGCAGATCGGCGCCGATCTCGGACGCCGACTGCAGGTTCGGCTGTCGCCAGAACCCGTTCGTGACACCCGTCGAGATGATCAGCGCATCGTACGGCTCGTTCTGGGTGGAGCCGTCGTCTCGCTTGATGAAAACGGTCCGGGACGCGAGATCGACGCCAGTCAGCGTGCCGTGGACGGTGCGCACCCGATCCAGGCCGCGGAACCGGTCGAATGGGATCCAGTTGGCGCGGGCCCAATCGTCGGGACGGCTGAGCCGCCAGCCGAGTTCTTGGCCGCTCACCAACGCAGGTTTAGCCGAGATCCCGACCACGTCTGCGTGCCGCGCGAGTCGGATCGCGGTGAGGACACCGCTGTCGCCAAGTCCCGCGATGACCACGCGCTTACTGCTCATTGGTTTCCATCGCTGCGCTGCGTAATTCGGTGTAGGAGTTCTCGATCGCGACTGCCAACCGCGCGACGTCGGGCAACGCCTGCGGGTCGGTGCACAGTCCGATCCCGATGTCCCCGGCGCACGAGATCGCCGAGATGCGAAGCGCGTGGTGGGCCGCGGGCTCGGAGGAGGAGAACAGGTGCTGCACCTTGCGTCCTGCGACGGTGATCGGGCTGGGCGGGCCGGGGACGTTCGAGATCGAGACGCTGAACTCGCGCGCACTCTTGGCGACTCGCTGCACGGCGGTACCGACGTGCTTGATGCGTCCGAGCGCGTGGAACAGGTCGTAGAGCTCCTCGGCGTCGCCGAGGTGTATCCGCACACTGGTCTCGGCGGTGATCCGGTCGAGTCGCACGAGGGGGTCCGTCTCGGCCAGCGGCAGATCGACGTTGATGAACGAGTCGCGGTTTCCGAGATCGCTCGCCCCTTCATCGCGGTGGTGGAGGCTGACCGGAACCTGCGCATGAAGGTGCGGCGCCGCCGTTTGGCCGACACCGAGCCAGGTGCGCAGGCCGCCGGCGACGATGGCGAGCAGGACATCGTTGACCGTCGTGCGCGTGGGGCGCGAAGCGCCGATCGCCTTCACATCAGCAAGCGGAGCGACCAGGAAGGCCAGCTCGCGCGACGCCGTGATCGGGCGGTCGAAAGGCGAGCGCGAACCGGGATGGCCGAGCTCGCGGAGGACGGCCCCGGGCATCCCCCACGCGTCGGCGAGCCGCGAGCGCACGACACCCGGAGCAGAACGCAAGCCGGGTCGCGGTCCTTCCTTTGGATCCTGTAACTCCCGCGGATCGAGGTGTGCATCCCAGAGCACGGCCTCCAGGAAGCGGACCCCGGCGATCCCGTCAGCCATTGCGTGGTGAATTCGGGCCGCGATCGCTACCCGGCCATCGCCTAGTGGTCCGATCACGTCGAGCACCCACAGCGGCCGCTCGCGGTCGAGGTGCTCGGACATCAACCCGCTGACCGCCCGCCAGAGATCGGCCTGCGACACACAGTCCGGGTTCGCCCACCGCCGGACATGGTGACAGATGTCGAAATCGGTCGCATCCACCCACCGCGGCTCAGATCCGGACGTGTCGACCCGCTGGGTGGCACGCGGCTCGCGTGGAAGTCGCCGCGCCACCGCGGCACGGAGTGCGTCGAGCTCGAGCGGATCCGGGCCCGGCTCGAGGACGATCAACTTCAGCGTGTGTCCGGTGATGGTCGCCGATTCGAGCCCCAGGATGCGTGCGTCGTCATCTGAGAGCCGATCGCAATCCTCGGGAGCCACCTCGCGAGTGTATTGACTAACCCGTCAGCCCCGGTCGGTAACCGGGCGTTAGGCTAGCTGACGCCGCGGCACCTAGCACACGGGTCCGACATCTTGTCGGGCTCGAATGCTGTTGGTCCACAGGCTTTTTTCCGCAGCCTTGCGCAGCTCTTTCGCCTGTGGATAGACCGCGATCGTGTCGTCACACGGCGATAGTCTTCGCATATGCGTTCGACTCTGGTGCTGACTCGCGATGCGGTGATGGCCGCCGTCGATCGCTACCGGGCGGCGCTGGCCGAATTGGTGACTTTTCCGCTGGACGGGTTGGACGTGCGCGATCTGTTCGCTGTGGTCGACGCGATGCAAACAGGCCGCTGCCAGACGCCGGCAGTCGAGCACGAAGCACTGCGCCTCATCGGGTTGCAGGTCACCCCGGAGCAGATCGGCAAATCGCTGCCGAAGTACCTGGCCGACCGGCTGCGCATCCGCCCAGGCGAGGCACGCCGCCGCGTCGCCGACGCCGAGATGTTGGGCCGGCGCACCGCGCTGAGCGGTGAACCGCTGCAACCGGTTTGGCCAGCGACCGCGGCAGCGCAGCGCGCCGGGCACATCAACGCCGCACACGTGGCCGAGATCCGTCGCTTCTTCACCCAACTGCCGGGCTGGGTGGACGCGCCTACCCGCGCCTGCGCGGAGGCCGACCTCGCCGAGCAGGCCACCAAGCTGCGCCCCGACGAGCTACGTGTCCTCGCAGAGCGGTTGGCCGACTGCGTCAACCCGGATGGGAACTTCACCGATGAGGATCGGGCTCGCCGGCGCGGCATCACCATCGGACGCCAGGACCTCGATGGCATGTCGCCGATCAGTGGCTGGTTGACCCCTGAACTGCGTGCGGGTCTGGATGCAGTGCTGAGCAAGTGGGCGGCCCCAGGGATGTGCAATCCCAATGATGAGTCCCCTAGCGTCGACGCAGAACCGTCGGCGGAGGCCGCCGACCACGATGCGCGCACACCCGCACAGCGCACCCATGACGGGCTCAATGCGGTGTGCCGTTCCGTGCTGGCCTCAGGCGCGCTCGGTTCCCATCACGGGTTGCCGGTGAGCATCGTGGTGTCGACCACGCTGCAAGATCTGGAATCGGCGGCGGGCATCGCCGACACCGGCGGCGGCACGTGGCTGCCGATGGCTGATGTCATCCGGATGGCGTGTCACGCGCGGCACTACCTGCGGATCTACGACAAGCACACCAATCGTGAGCTGTATCTGGGTGAAACCAAACGCATCGCCACCCCAAGCCAGCGGATTGTGTTACACGCCAAAGACCGCGGCTGCAGCCGACCCGGCTGCAATGCGCCTGGATACCTTTGCGAAGTCCACCACGTCGACGAGTGGGCGGCACATCATCGCACCGACATCGACACCCTTACCTTCGCGTGCGGCCCCGACCACAAGCTGCTCGAACAGGGCTGGACAACGCGAAAGAACGCAGAGGGCATCACCGAATGGATACCACCGCCCCACTTCGATTTCGGCAAACCGACCAGCAACGGCTACTTCCACCCCGAACGCTACTTCCGCCTGAATAGACAAAACGGCGATCCCTAGCACCGGGTCAGAGGGTGTCCTCGATGTCACTCTTCAACGACTCGGCCTGGGTTCCGAAGACCGCCTGGACACTGTTGCCAACCTCGACCACACCCGCGGCACCCAGATTTTTCAGACGGGCCGTGTTCACCTTGCTGTTGTCCGCGACCTCCACGCGCAGGCGAGTGATGCAGGCATCGACGCTGACGAGGTTCTTCCTGCCGCCGAACGCCGCGATCAGTTGCTCGGCCATGCTGTCGGCCACCACCGGGGCGCCCTCGTCGAGGTTGGCCGCTTCCTCGGCCTCGAAGTCGGCCTCGGGCTCGCGTCCCGGCGTTCTCATGTTCCACTTCGTGATCGCGAATCGGAACATGACGTAGTAAACGACGAAGAACACCACACCCATGGCGATCAGGTAGGGGATGTTCTTCGCGGCCGGAGCGGTGCCGTACAGCAGCAGGTCGATGAGACCCGCCGAGAACGAGAATCCCAAATGGATGTCGAGCAGATAGGCGATGGCCAGCGACAGCCCCGTCAGCACCGCGTGGATGACGTACAGCGGGAAAGCCACGAACATGAACGAGAACTCCAGCGGCTCCGTCACACCGGTGAGGAACGCGGTGAGCGCCGCCGCCGACAGAATGCCCAACGCGATCTTCTTCTGGCGCTTGTTGGCCACGTGGATCATTGCCAGGGCCGCGCCGGGTAGCCCGAACATCAGGATCGGGTAGAAGCCCGAGGTGAGGATTCCGGCGGTGTGGTCGCCGGCGGCGAACCGCGTGAGCTCGCCGGTGACGACATGACCATCGGGGCTCTGATAGTCGCCGTATATGAACCAGATGTAGGAATTCGGAATGTGGTGTAGCCCAACCGGAATCAGCATGCGGTTGGTGAATCCGTAGACGAATGCGCCCACCGCGCCGGAACCGCCGATGAACCTCCCCAGGCCCGTCAGCCCGGCATCGAAAATCGGGTAGAAGTAGCTCATCGCGAAGGCGATCACCAGACAGGCCACTGACACGACGATCGGGACGAAGCGCCGGCCCCCGAAGAATCCCAGATAGGCCGGCAGCTTGATGGTGTGATACCGATCGAACAGCCCCGCCGTCACCAGGCCGACCACGATTCCGGCGAACACGCTGTAGTTGATCTGGGCCTGCGCACCGGTCTTGTCGACCTCGCCCGCCAGCACGACGGGCGACATGGTTTTGAACACCGCCTGCACCACCAGGTAACCCACCACCGCGGCCAGCGCCGTCGAACCGTCTGCCTTGCGCGCGAATCCGATGGCGACGCCAACGGCGAACAGCAGACCGAGGTTGGTGAACAGGGCGCCGCCGGCGGCGCTCATGGCCGCGAAGAACGGGCCGATGACCGGTGCGTGGATCTTGCCAAGAAGGTCGTCCTGGCCCAACCGCAGCAGGATCCCGGCCGCGGGCAGCACTGCGATCGGCAGCATCAGGCTCTTGCCCAACCGCTGCAACTGTCCGAAACCGGGAATACCGGTCATCTCGTCCGACCTCCTCTGCCGCCGCGGATGTCTGGCCACGACTACCTATTCTTGGGTGCACACGCCGTACAGAGGAGTCGAATATGGGCACGACGCCGGTCCTCGCCCCGGTCGCGGGACGGGCGGTGCCGCTTCACGACGTCCCCGACCCGGTCTTCTCCCAGGGCATGGTCGGCTACGGAGCCGCGATCGACCCGCCGCGCGGGGTCGTCGACGCGGTCGCTCCGGTCGCCGGCACGCTTCTGAAGTTGCTGCCCCACGCCTATGTGGTCATGACCGCGAGCAACGTGGGCATTCTCGTCCACCTGGGTCTGGATACCGTCCGGCTCAATGGCGCGGGCTTCACCGCCCACGTCAAGGAGGGTGACACCGTCGCCGCGGGCCAGCTCATCGTCACCTACGACGTCGCGTCGGTCGAGGCGGCGGGGCTCAATCCCATTGTTGCCGTGGTGGTCATGGACGAAAGGGAACCGGCGAACGTGATCGCCGCTGACGCGGTGACCAACGGCGTCCAGATCGCCACCCGTGAAACACTTTTCACTTCACACAAATAGAGGCATGTGAATGCTGCTGAGCGCCGACACCGTGCTCACCGGTCGAGAACTGTTGCGGCCGGGGTGGATCGAGGTTGCCGACGGCACAGTGCATGCGATCGGCTCCGGTGCTGCGCCCCGCCACCCGGACGCCGACCTCGGTGCGGTGACGGTTGTGCCCGGCTTCGTCGACACACATGTGCACGGCGGGGGTGGCGCAAGCTTCTCCATGGCGAACCCGGCTGACACGTCCACCGCCGCGGCAATGCACCTACGGCACGGCACCACCACGCTCGTCGCGTCCCTGGTCACGGCCGGCCCGGCCGAGTTGGCCCGCCAGGTCGCTGAGTTGGCCCGCGAGGTGCGCGCCGGCCTGATCGCGGGAATTCATCTGGAAGGCCCGTGGTTGTCCACCAACCGGTGTGGCGCGCACGAGCCGTCATTGATGCGCGACCCTGACTCCGACGAGATCGACCGCGTTCTTTCGTTGGGCGATGGGACGATCCGGATGGTCACCCTGGCGCCCGAGCGCGACGGCGCGCTGGAGGCCATCGGGAGAATCGTCGAGGCGGGTGCCCTGGCCGCGGTGGGCCACACCGAGGCGACCTACGCGCAGACGCGGGCGGCGATCGACGCAGGCGCGACGGTGGGGACACATCTGTTCAACGCGATGCGCCCGATACATCAGCGCGAGCCCGGCCCGGTGATCGCGCTGCTGGAGGATTCCCGGGTGACCGTCGAACTCATCGCCGACGGCGTCCACGTCGACCCGGCGCTGTACCGGCACGTCACCCGCAGCGCGGGACCCGATCGGGTGTCGCTGGTGACCGACGCGATGGCCGCGGCGGGCATGGCCGACGGACCGTATCAGCTCGGAACTGTGGCGGTCGACGTCGCCGGCGGCGCGGCCCGGGTCGCCGGAACGAACACCATCGCCGGGGGCACCGCAACCATGGACCGCGTGTTCAAGTTCGCCGTCACCCACAGCGGACTGCCTCGCGACGAGGCGTTGATGCTCGCCGTTCGCCAGGCGTCGACGAACCCCGGCAGGGTGGTAGGTCGGCCGTTCGCAGGTTTGGTCCCCGGGGCGACTGCCGACCTCGTGGTGCTGAACTCGGAGCTGGCCGTGATCGGCGTGCTGCGCCGTGGATCCTGGGTTGTCGAGCCGGGCCTGACCGGCTAGCGCTCGGCGGCGCGGTACGCCGCGACGATCGGCTCCAGCTCGTCGGGGGTGGCACCGTGCATGATGACCGCGTCGGCCCCGTAGTCGAACTCCTTGCGGATCCGGTCGACGCACTGCTGTGCCGACCCGGTAGCCGACGATTCCAACCACTCGTCGGGAATCAACGTGGCGATGTGTTCGATCTGCTCGGGCGTCGCTTTGTGATCGATGCCGCCCGGGATCGACGTCACCACCGGGTCGTCGCGGAACCGCTGCAGCACCGCGGGATCCCACTTGTTGGTGTTCACCAGCAGGTCGCCATAGCCCTGCAGGTATGTCGCCAACCGGGCGACGGTCTTCTTCAGCCGCAGCTCTTCGGGCAGGTGGTCACCGACCGTGGCGAAGCACGACCACACCCGCACGCTGTCGGGATCACGGCCTGCCTTCTCGGCGGCGTCCTTCACGATCCTGACGCTGCGCTGCAACGTCTCGGGGGTGAAGTAGGTGTGCAGGACGACGTCGTCGAAGACACGCCCGCCCAGCGCAAGCGTGTTGGGCCCGAACGCCACCAACGCCAACCGGATGTCCTCGTTGAAGTCCGGATCGAGGAACAACACCTGGTAGCGGCCCATCGGCCCGTCGTGATTGAAGATGACCTCGCCGTGCCAGAGCCGGCGCATCACCTGTGCCCAGTCCTCCATCTGGGCGGTAGTGACGGCCGGGACCCCGAACGCCGCGTACATCGCGGCCACGCCACGCCCGATGCCCAGCGTGAACCGCCCACCGGAGAGCCGATGCATCGTCGTCGCCCATGACCCCGTGATCAACGGATGACGTGTGTTGTGATTCGTTGCGGCAGTGGCGATCTGCATGCGGTTGGTGACCGCGCATGCGGCGCCGACGAGCGAGGACGCTTCCTTGACGTTCCAGCGTTCGGAGATGAACGCGGTGCCAAAGCCCATCTCCTCGCCGCGGCGCGCCTCGTCCATCAGCGTCGCCGGGCCTTCCCCGCCCGCCCCGGCGAGCAGGTAGTAGCCCAGTTCATCCAGCACGCGTTGAGTCGTTGCCACGCCTCTAGCGTGCACCCACACCTACTGGATTAGCTGGTTGGAGACCTGCCAGAGCCGCTCGGCGTTGTCTAGGTCTAGGACGTAGGGCGCGACGCCCCCCGTGTGGGTGCCGCGCTCGGTGACCTCTGCCGCCTCGGCGCAGTCTTCGTAGTAACGGCCGGTGACACCCTCGACAAGGGGACTGGCCGCCAGCAGGACCGACGTGGCGGCGCCTTGCTCGATGGTCTTCACCGGCGGCAGCCCCAGTTCTGTTTGTTCGCCGAAGTTGGCCAGGTCGTCGGCGCCCATGTGTCGGGCCAGCGCCGTGCTGGCGACGTTGCCGGGCATCACCGCGTTGGCCACGATGCCGTCGTCGGGCCAACGTTGCGCGGCGCCGACGGCGAACAGCACGTTGGCCGACTTGGACTGGCCGTAGGAGGTCCACTGGTCATAGGGCCGGAACCGGTAGTGCAGATCGTCGAAGACCACTGGGCAGAACAGGTGTCCGATCGAGGCGACCGACACCACGCGGGCGCCCTCCGCGGTGGCCAGCCACTGGTGCAGGCCGGTGGCCAGGGCGAAGTGCCCGAGATGATTGGTGGCGAACTGCATCTCGTAACCGGACGGCGTTCGGGTGAGTTGGGGCAGGGCCATCACGCCGGCATTGTTGACCAGGATGTGCAACGGTCCTGTCCAGGCACCGACGAAATCAGCCACCGACGCAGGATCGGCAAGGTCCAGCCGGCCGACGTGCACCGCTCCGGCGCCCGGCAACAGCCTTTCGGCGATCCCGTCGGCGACTTTGGTGCCGGCCTCGACGTTGCGCACCGCCAACGTGACGTCTGCGCCGGCCGATGCCAGTGCTCGGGCGGTCTCGACGCCGATCCCTGAACTGGCGCCCGTGACGATTGCTCGCCGCCCGTGCAGATCGACGTCGGTAACGATCTCGGCCGCCGTGGTCGCGGCTCCGTAATTGGTGGTGGGCATGGCTGACTCCTTCATGACGGCATCACAAGCGCCGCTCATTCCGATGCGACCACGATGCACCCGCGCACTCCGGCTATCCAGGCCACGTCGTTACTGGTAATCCCAGGGTCACCCTTTCTCCGGCATGGCGCCCTAGCCTTGATCGATGGAGACATCCCATGGGCTGGCGGGCTTCCTGCGGGCCCGCCGGGAATTGCTTAAGCCCGCCGATGTCGGCCTACCGGACAGCGAGCGCAGACGCGTCGAGGGATTGCGTCGCGAAGAAGTCGCGATGCTTGCCGGTATCAGCACCGAGTACTACCTGAAACTCGAGCAAGGACGAGACCACCAGCCCTCCGACCAAGTTCTTGACGGCCTTGCCCGGGCGCTGCAACTCGATGAAGACGCCGCCACCTACCTCCGCGAGTTAGCGCGCCCGGCACCGCGTCGGCGTCGACGCTCGGTCCCCGAAAGATTCGACCCGGCAGTGCAAACACTCATTGACAGTTGGCCGTTTACCCCGACGTTCGTTGTCAACAGGAACATGACGATACTGGCGTCCAACCGCGTGGCCCGAGCGCTGTCACGCTTTTTCGCGCCGGGCGAAAACATCCTGCGCGCAGCGTTTCTCGAGCCCGAAATGCGCATGCTTTACCGTGACTGGGACAGGTTCACGACCAGGATGGTCCCGTTTTTGCGAGCCGTGCTCGGCGCGGAGCCTCCCGATCGCGAGCTCGTCGAACTCATCGGCGAACTCAGCATCTCCAGCAATCGCTTCGCCACATTGTGGGCGCGTCACGACGTCAAACATCGAAGCACCGGTCCCAGCGCCTTCTACCACCCGCACGTCGGGCCGCTCGATCTGCACTACACGATCCTGCACCTACCGGACCGCCGCCAGTTGTTCGTCACCTACCACGCCGACCCCGGTTCACCATCCGAGGAAAGCCTGCGCCTGCTCGCCAGCCTGACGACCTGAAGACGGCTGTCCCACTCGCCTTCTACCGGCGGGTGGGGAGATTGAAGGACCCCAGAGCGTTCGGATCCTGGTATGCCACAACGCGCGACACGCCCTCGGGCACGACAGTGAGCACATGCAGTGCGTGCAGGCGGCACTCCCCACCACGAGTCGTCATGTACAGCGCCACTGCAGGCTGGCCATTGGCCGATGTCCTGACGACCGACGCTCTTCCCAATTCCCGCATTCGTGCCGCCAGGAAGGTGCCGATGACCGCGCTACCCCGGAACCAGACGCTCAAGGGTGGCATCTCGAACACCGCATCCTCGGTCAGAACCGCGACCAAGGTTTCGACGTCGGCATTTTCGAAAGCGGCCACGTATCGATCGAGCAGGGCCCGCTGTCGCGGCTCCGACGGCTCTACCAGAGTGCCGTGGTCAGCCGGAAGACGCGCGCGCGCCCGCTGCAACGCACTGTTGACCGCGGCCACGCTGAGATCCAGCAGAGACGCAACTTCTGACGAGCGCCACTGCAACACGTCACGCAGAATGAGCACCGCCCGCTGGCGCGGCGGAAGGACCTGCATCGCCGCGACGAAGGCCAACCGCATCGTCTGGCGCGCCACCACCACCGCGGCCGGATCTTCCAACGTGCCGGCGAGCAGCGAATCGGGAGCGGGCTGCAGCCACGTGACTTCCGGCGACGCCGTGCGAATCGCTACCCCGGGGTTCAGCGACGGTGCGTTCAGGTCCGACGGCAAGGGGCGGCGGTTACGTCGCGCAACGCCCTTCACGAACGCCCGTGTCGCGATGCGATACAGCCAGGTGCGCAATGAGGAGCGCGCTTCAAAGCGGTCGTACGCGCGCCAGGCGTCCAGATAAACGTCCTGCACGATTTCTTCGGCATCGTCGACCGATCCGAGCATGCGATAGCCGTAGGCGACCAACTCCCGCCGAAACGGCTCCGCGAGCCGCCCGAAGTTATCACGGTCGATATCGCCGTCAGTGGTGGTGCTCATGACCAGTCGCTCTCCTGTACGTGTCGTGCCACGGCCACTCGTTGATGTAGCGCTGGCGTCCGAGCGGCGTCAGATCCAGGAATCGGTATGTGCTCAACATGACATCGGCACCCACACCGTAGGCCGAGTACGTGTGGAAGACCTTGCCGTCATCCTGGACGAACACACTGACGCCCTGGCCGTCAGCACCGTTGACCGCCACATAGTGCAGCCCCTCGCGCTCGAGTGTGGCCTTGTCCTTGTAGTTGTATTCGACCGGTGCTACCGACTCGTCGCTGCTGACATGGAAGTCGTAGTTGAAGTCGCTGCCATGCGAGGAGTACCAGGGCAGCTGCCAGCCCATTCGCGCCTGGAACTCGCTCAGCCTCCCGTACGGTGCTCGGGAAACGAGGGCCAGTGTTGTGTCCGCTCCTTCGTTCAGGTGGATCGGATTGGGCATGTTGTCGACCGCGAACGAGCAACTCGGGCAGCCGTCATCGATGTCAAACAGCCACATGAAGTGATAGACGATGAGCTGGGCGCGACCTTCGAACAAATCGACGAGTCGTACCGTGCCGTCGGGGCCTTCGAACATGTAGTCCTTCTCGGTTTCCACAGCAGGAAGCCGGCGCCTCTGCGCAGCAAGCGCAGCGAGCTGCCGACTCGCGGTTTTCTCCTGCGCCAGCAGGCCGAGGCGTGCCGAAAGCCATTCTTCCCTGGTTGCGACATTCGTTATCTTCATTGCTGCTCTTTCTGGATGTATCGGCCCTGGATGTATCGGCCCCGGTATGAACCGACGATGGTCATCGACTTGATGTCCGGAGGTCCCACCAGACGCTCAGCGGTTCCTTCTTGGAACCGGCGAAAGGCTGCCGACTCCGCCAGCGGATCGTCGTCTCCGTCACGGGTAGGAACCGATCAGCATGGCCCGGATCACGATCGGCGGTGCCGCCAGGCGGTCGCCGAGTTCCCGGTGAAACTTCCGGTAGGCGGTGCACTCGGCAAACGGGTCGGTCGTGCCATCGAAAACAGCTACGTGCATGAAGCCGACACCGTCGTCGAATTGGAACACCTGGTAGCGGACTCCTCCAGGATCGCGTGCAGCGAGTTCGCCCAGTAGGTCCTCGATCAGTTGGCGGTTGTGTTCGGTCGAGACGGGGTTCGTGTGGTACTGCACCACAGCCGCTCGGGTCATATCGCTCACCTCCCTTCAGTACAGAGGAAGGGCGATCCTCAAACTCATCGGCGCCGAGCTCATGTGGCGTGTTCACCCGTGATACCTGCCGGGGGATTTCCGATGAGTTTGTGTTGCGGGTCGCCTCTATACATGTCGCCGGTGCAGTTCAACAGCGAAGGAGCAATGAAGGAAATTGATCGACGAATCGGCCAGGAAACTGGCAGCACTCAAGATTTTCCTACGCGTCTATGGCGTACTCACGCTCGTCATCTTCTCCCTGCTCTTTGCGGGAGTCCTCGCCGAGGCACCCGTCCTCGCCGAGCACGGAGGCGCTCTGAACTGGACTATCTGGAACGATGTCCGGTTCGGCAACGAGCACAACCACGTCCCGCCGATGCTGATGATCATCTACATCGTGTGGGGAGTGTTCATGATCCGCGCAGCCCGTAATCCGCAGGCCTACTTGTCGTTTCTCAGCTTCACGATGTGGGCGAACCTCGCTCACGGCGTGCTGATGGCCGGGCAGGCAGGCATGGACATCGACAGGTACTGGAGCAAGTTCTTCACCGATATCCCGTTCGTGCTGATCCTCGCGCTCGGAATTTATCTGTTGCGGCCGACTGCCGACTCGCAACGAGGTCCCGCTCACCCGCACACACCAACCACCGTTGAGATCGAGAGGTAGTAAACAATGACCGACAAGACTGATCTGTTTCTGATCACCGGCGCCACCGGCAACACCGGAGCCCCAACCGTAGGATTGTTGCGCGAGCGCGGGTTTCGCGTCCGGGCGTTCGTGCATACCCTCGACGACCGCGCAACTCGGCTGCAGGAGCAGGGCGCCGAAGTCATTCGCGGCGATCTGCTGGACTTCGACGCGGTAAGTTCAGCAATGGTTGGCGTCACCGCGGCATACTTTTGCTACCCGATCGACCCGCCCAGGCTGATCGAGGCCACCGCGATTTTCGCGCAGGCCGCCGGCGAGGCGGGTGTGCGCGCGGTGGTGAACATGTCGCAGAGTCCGGCGCGCCGCGAAGCGCACCCCGGGGCGCGCGATCACTGGCTCGCCGAGCGGCTGCTGGACCGGACAGACCTGATAACTACGCACTTGCGGCCGACGTTGTTCGCGGACTGGCTCACCTGGCAATGGGTGCGCCACGACGGCCAGGGCGTGTTGCGCCTGCCTTTGGGAAACGGCCGGCACGCCCCGATCGCCAGTGCGGACCTGGCCAAAGTGATCGCGGCCGTCCTGGCCAACCCCGCCCCACACGACCGCCAGGTCTATCCGCTGTACGGTCCCGAGGAATTGGACCACTACGCGATTGCGCAGAAAATGGCGCAGACGTTGGGCATTCCGGTGCGTTACGAACCCGTCGACTTCGCATCTTTTGCGCCCGTGCTGCGGGCACAAGGGGCGTCCCCGTTCCTCGTGCAGTACCTGAGCAACGTGGCGCATGACTACCAAAACGGTGTGCTCGCTGGGACCAACAACCTTTTCGAGGTCATCGCCGGCACCCCTCCGATGACAGTCGAGCAGTACACCGCCGCCACCCGGGCCGCCTATGAGTCCGACGGACAGTACGCGGCGTGGGCATCGGTGGCCTGAGGGCGCCGAAAGACCGGAGCTTCCAGAACATTGCCCTACGAGCGAAGCCGGAAATCGCCGCACCGCAGGGACGCTCTTACGGCTAGCCGGAATCTTTTGCCCGCCGGCAATTATCAAATGTTCGCAGTCGTTGGTTACTGACATGAGCGGACACAACCATCACCAAGACGTGCTCGATGACCTCAATCCGCAGGGCCGTGCGTTGCGCCAGATGATTCCCGAGGTATACCGCGGATTCGGGATGATGAGCACCGCGGTGCTCTCGCCGGGCGCCCTCGACGGCAAGATCAAAGAGCTCATGGCGTTGATCATCGGGGTGGTGGACAGGTGCGACGGTTGCATCGCGGCACACGCACGGGGCGCCGTTCTCGCAGGAGCATCCAAAGAAGAGGCGGCCGAAGCGATCGGCGTCAGCTTCCTCATGCAGGGTGGGCCGGCCACCGTCTACGGTGCTCGTGCCTACGACGCTTTCTGCGAATTCTTCGCCGCCGCTCACGCGACTGTTTAGCGCGACATCACATGCCAGCACAACCGCGTCACGCTGACCGGGTCAGCACCATTCCGGCTCGCGGGGCCCATTGATTGGGGTTAGCAGTGACGACACCGGTTCGCAGAAGAGCAACTCTGGAGTTAGTTAAGTTCTGCAACCCGTGCAGATAACGCTCGCCTTGGAAGGGACTCCACCATGCGAATCAAGTTCAGCCACATCGCCCCACTGTTGGCAACGGGGGCCGCCGCGGTCGCGATCGCCGCCGCACCGACGGCCATGGCCGCTAATGCGGATCCCGCTCCGGTGTTCCCCAACCGGCACACCACCCTGGCTGGCGAGTTGCCCGGCAATAACCAGATCAACGACTCCACTGGGCCGACCGTGTATTCGCCCCAATATCCCTACGCGGAAGGCGATTACTACGGCGGTTTCGGCGGTTATGGTCACGGTTACGGTGGCGGTTTCGCCGGCGGCCATGGCGGCGGACACGGCAGGTGAGACGCCAGAAGCATTGGCGGCCAATACATCTTACCCGCAGGCTCAACTTCGGGACGTTGTACGGAATCTGTCCCGGTAGGCCTTCGGTGACACTCCGAGCTCGTTGACGAAGACCCGTCTGAGCGTTTCGGCACTGCCGAAGGCGGCCAGCCGGGCGGTGTCTGTCACGCTGTGTCCGGCGTCGAGCGCGGCTCGTGCAGCATCGATCCGAACCATTTCCACATACCGGGCCGGCGTGGTCCCCAGTTCGGATTGAAACAGCCGGGTCAGCTGCCGTGTACTCAACGATGCCAGCGCGGCAAGGCTTTTCACGCCGTGGTCGCCGCCCGGGTCGGCGGCGATCGCGTCGGTGGCCGCGCGCAGCGCCGACTGCGGTGGCGGATCGGCCTCGACAAGCACCGAGAATTGCGATTGACCGCCGGCACGCTTGAGATAGACCACCAGTGACCGGGCCACGTCTCGGACCAGTTCGGTGCCGTAATCGTCTTCGACGAGGGCCAGCGCCAGGTCAATGCCTGCGGACACCCCCGCGGAGGTAAAGACTTGCCCGTCGCGAACGAAGATCGCATCGGGCTCGACCGACACATCCGGGAAGGCGCGGGCAAGTAGCCGGGCATGTCGCCAATGTGTCGTGGCCCTGCGACCGTTGAGGAGGCCGGCCTGAGCCAGGATGAACGACCCGGTGCAAATCGACGCCAGGCGCCGCGTCCTCGCTGGCACCGTCTTCAGTGCGTCGACGAGCGCCGGGTCGATCGGCCGCCCGACCAGGCCGTCGCCGCCGGCGACCAGCACGGTGTCGGCGGACTCGATTGACGCGATGCGATCGGTGACGGCAAAACCCGTCCCGATCGAGGTCCTGACATCGCGCCCGTCCACCGATGCGATCCGGAGCCGGTAGTTTGCGCCGAACCGGTTGGCTTCCGCGAAAACCTCTGCCGGCCCTGCGGCGTCCAACAGCTTCACGCCGTCGAAGACGACGATCACCACCTCACGCGGCTGCGGATGAGTCTGCGCCACATGACCATTGTGTCGCATTTTGTGTAAAACGTGGCTGATCGGCCATCCCTGGCTGGACCGCCCGAGACCCCAGACTGGCGATAGATAGTCCCTCGCCCACCAAGGAGTTCCCGTGCCTACCGCGCCCGCCGACACGATCGCCGACATCGTCATTCCCGACACCCCGCTCGTACGCGACGTCACCGCGCTGATCCGCGATGTCGAGGATGATTTGCTGTTCCATCACTCCCGCCGCGTGTTTCTGTTCGGTGCGCTACAGGGTCGTCGCCGGGGACTGCAGCCGGATCTGGAGCTGCTCTACGTGGGTGCGATGTTTCACGACATCGGGCTCACCGAGGCCTACCGCACCTCGCAGCTGCGCTTCGAGGTCGACGGGGCCAACGCGGCCCGCGACTTCCTGCTGCAACGCGGCGTCGATGACGCCACCGCCCGAAAGGTCTGGCTGAGCATCGCGCTGCACACGACCCCGGGCGTGCCGGAATTCTTGGACCCCGAGATCGCTTTGGTCACCGCCGGTGTCGAGACCGACGTTCTGGGCATCGACCGCGACGAGCTGCCCGCAGAAGCACTCGCCGCCGTCACCGCGGCCCACCCCCGGCCCAACTTCAAAAGCCGCATCCTCCAGGCATTCACCGACGGCAACGTCCATCGTCCGCGCACCACCTTCGGCAACGTCAACGCCGACGTGCTCGCCCGCTATGACGACTCGTTTGTCCGAGACGACTTCGTCGACATCATCCTCAACAACGCCTGGCCCGAATAGGGAGACTGAACGATGGTGTGGCGACTGTCGGCACCGCAACTTGCCGGCTTGCTCCGCTCTCGGAGAATCTCGGCGCGCGACGCCGCTCAGGCCCCGGCACGTGCCATCGGGACACCCATGCCGGGATCAATCTGCGCCGGCCCGTTGGCCGAGGGGCGGACGTCGATGTCGAAGATCTCGGTCGGTATGTACACCGTCGAACACGAGTTTGGGATGTCCACGACCCCGGACAACCTGCCCTCGATGGGCGCCGAACCCAGAATCATGTAGGCCTGGATACGGCTGTAGCCGAACTTGGAGAGGTAGTCGATGGCGTGCAGACAGGCCCGCTGGTAGGACAGGTGCGAGTCGAGATAGTGCTGGACGTTGTCGAGCGTGACCGAGGTTCCAGAGAACGCCAGCCATTGGCTGAATTGGGGGTTGACGTTGCCCGGCATGAAGATCGCGTTCTCGCCGACGCCGTAGGTCTCCATCCCGCCCTTGATCAGGTCGACGTGCAGGTCCAGGAACCCGCCCATCTCGATGGCGCCGCAGAAGGTGATCTCCCCGTCTCCTTGGGAGAAGTGCAAGTCACCCATCGAGAGATTCGCGCCGTCAACGAAGACGGGGTAGAACACCCTGGTCCCTTTTGTGAAATTCTTGATGTCCTGGTTGCCTCCGTTCTCGCGCGGCGGGGCGGTGCGGGCGGCCTCGGCGGCAACCCGGTCGAAGTCCTCACCAGACAGGCTGCCGAGGATCGCAGAATCCGGGAGGGGTGGCAGCGCCAGCGGCGGCACCCGGTCTGGGTCGGTGTCAATGAGGGCCTGCTCACGGGCGTTCCACTTCGCGAGCAGCTCAGCCGAGGGCGCGGTCCCCATCAGCCCGGGGTGCACGATGCCGGTATAGGAGACTCCCGGCACGTGCCGTGAGGTCGCGACTCCGCCCTGGAAGTCCCATATCACCTTGTAGGCGTCGGGGAACTGCTCGGTCAGGAATCCGCCCCCGTTCTTGGTTGCGAACACGCCGGTGTAGCCCCAGCCCTGGCCGGCCAGCGGCCCCGAGTCCTCCTGCGGGATCGGGCCGACATCGAGGATGTCGACGATGAGCAGGTCGCCCGGCTTGGCACCTTGAACGGCGATCGGGCCGCTAAGTACGTGCACCGAAGGAAGCGGCGCGTTCAGAACGTCCTCGGCGGAGTCGTCGTTGTGGATGGCGCCGTCAAACCACTCGCGGCAGTGGACGCGGAACGTGTCACCAGGCTTGACCTGGACCTGGGCTGGGATGGCCCAGTGCCACCGATTGTGGCCGATTATCTGCTGCTCGGTGAACTTCTTCGTGGAATCGAGTGGAAACACTACCTGCGGCATCAGATCTCCTGACTGATTGTGGTCGCGCGACCAGGTGTGGTCGCTCGACCGGAAATCCACGCGAACGACCAGAAAATCGGGAGGCACCTCCTCTCGCTCTTCTCGGCGCTTTCTCGACAGCGCTGGACGGCGGCGGCGCGAGGCCTTTACCCGCTAACGCGTGCGCCGTCGCCCCGAACGATCGCCGACCTGGCCACCACGAATGCTTACGGCCTCGGGAGGCGCTGCAAAGCCGGGTTCTGTGTCGCCGTCGGATTCCACGTCGGGATAGCCCGTGGCGGCAACGCCGACACCATTTCAGGCTCGTCGCTGGTTTTCTCCGCACGATCGATCGCGGTCACGAGCGCACGAGGCGAAAGCGAGAGCATCGGCGCGCGGAAGACCCGAGCTGCTTCGCGGTTACACACTGGGCACAGCGACTTCCGCGCTGCCGTTCCCATCGGCTGGCTGACGTCGAAGTCGCCGTCCCGGTCGCATCGATATCCATATGTGGCCACGCTACGTATTGTGCGATGGCCGACTCACGCCCGCACATCGAACAACGCCATTGGCTCTTTCGCACCGGGATCGAACTGGTCCCCGTTCTCGCAGAGAGGAGCGCCTGGGGCGCCCGGCACCCTTCCCGTCGCAGACCAGTACGCCGCGCGGGCAGAGGTAGGCGTCGCCGGGACCGCCGCCACGGGAGGCGTTCATGGACGAACTACTGCAGCAACTCCCAATCAACCGGGCGCGACAAGTCCAGCCACCGCGACACAGCACGCGTCGAGAAACTGGGTTGCGGCGCTGCTCGTTGAGCGGGCCGTGCAGGCCCAGCGAGCCCTCCGGCACGGTCAGATCGATCCGGTAGATGGGGAGCTCGGCGGGCCTGCCACCGACGTTGACCGCTCCGCAGGGCAGCTCGTGCACGAAGCTCCACGCCATTGCGCGGCTGGCCGGGGTGTCGGGAATCCCTTCCCAATGCAACGCCGTGGTTGTCAGGCCCTCGATCAGGGTGGTCAGTGCCGAGCGTGGTAGGGCGCCGGCCGGCAAGGTGAGGTCGAACAATGGCATCGGTGGCTCCCTAATCAGTGCGCATCTGTAATTGGGTCACATTTCAGATTAGGGCATATGCCCCTTGTAGTAAAGGGGGCATATGCCCTAGTATGGGCGGGAGCCATCTGAACAAGGAGAAGGGTGAGGACGATCATGCCCGGTCGCGTTGAGGCAGCCGACGAAAATCCATGCAGCGCAACGGCCATGCGTAAGGCCACCCGGCGTATGACGCAGCTTTACGACGACGCCCTGGCGCAGGCCGGACTGCGGTCGACCCAGTACGCGATCCTCGACGAGCTCCATCGGCAGGCCGATGCTCCGCCCACTATGGGCGAGTTGGCCGAGACGCTCGTGCTGGACCGGTCGGCCCTTGGGCACAACCTACGACCATTGGAGCGCGACGGTCTCATCGCTTTAGTAGCCGGCGACGATGACCGGCGAAGGCGCCGCGTGGTGCTCACCACAAAGGGACGCGCCAAGTTCGCGCAGGGCCGGCGAGCTTGGAAATTGGCACAGGACCGGTTCGACGACGTGTTCGGCGAATCAGCAGCAGCGAAACTCCGCGCCACCCTGCTTCGCATCGCACGCGACGAACGCCTCGCCACGCTAACCGATTAACAGATATAGTGGCGTCGGGATCCTTTGGGCTGGTGAGGAATTCGAACACCGGATCATCCAGCACGCGGAGGTGTTGGCGCGACGGTGGCGGTTCAGGTCGGAATATTCGACGACGGGCTTTGAAGGACGTGATGGCATCCGCCAAGCTTGTCGCGATGAATTACAACCCGGCTTACATGCGCGAAGTGTTTGAGCGCGACTGATATTCCGCCCGGAATGTCCGGGGACTCCGGACTCGCCGGGACGGTTCGGTGTCCCAGTTGAGCGTTCCCGCGTCGCTAGACGGCCGAACGTCATTCCGGCAACGCCAAAATCCGACGCCTGGCCCGTACCAGGCTCCCCGGGCTGCTCGGCACTCAGAATCAACCAAGGCTGGTAAGGGCCGTGGTCCAGTCCGCCGCGATAGCCTGCTGTGCTGCCGCTAACGGCACCGTGCGTCCGCAAACCAGCTGCGCCAGCCGAATCTCGATGCCGTCCTTCGGATTTGGGGATGCACCCGGCTCGACCCAAAGATTACGTGCGTCGTTGGGGTCGCCGCCTAGGCTGAGCGGGACCAAATGGTCATATTCGACTTCAGACAAGCGACCCGAGTAGCCGTATGCCGCTGCGTTGGCACGCTTCTCGGCTTCGGTGATGTCTTTGGGTGGGCGGATCGACTTTGTGTAGCCGGACCGGCAGATCGTCGTGTCCAGCGTCTCCTCGGTCACCCTGGGGCTGATCGCGCCGGGCGTGCACGCCGGATCGGGCAAAGTGTCGCCGGTGGCAGCGCTGCGGTAATGGCAACTTCCCGGCGCCGGCTGCTGTTGGACGCTGTAGTCGGTCGGTCCAGCTCCGACCGGCACATCAGCGGCCGCATGACCACAAGCCAGTGCTGTCGCCACGAAAATCACCGTGCCGACGAGCGTAATGGGACGGCGCATGGACAAAGAATCGCACGACCGTCCGACAAGAAGCGGGACCGAAACTTTCGGTAGCTCGTATATCCCTGAGCAGCGGTGGCCACCCCGCACTATGGAACTTTCGTCCGTCTGGAGTCGGTGGGGTAGGCGGAGGTGCGAATCGTCGCCACCTCGTTGGTGGCGACCTCGCGGCCGCGATCGTCGACGAACCCGACGTGCACCGGACGGTTCGTCTTGCGCGTCCTTCGTTCGATTGTCGGTCCGGCAGGGCGGGGAAGGTGGGCGTCGCCCCACTGCTGTAGCAACCCTAGAGCGACGTGAAGCTCCTCGCCGGCAGGGGTGAGCGTGTACGCATACCGGGTGCGGCTGCCCGGCTCCTGATAGGGCGCGCGGCTCATGACGCCGTACTCGACCAGTGTGGCGAGCCGGTCGGCGAGGATATCCGGGGCGATGCCCAACGCATCACGGAACTGCGCGAACCGGGTCACCCCGTCCATGGCTTCGCGCACGATCAAGAAGGTCCACCGTTCGCCGAGCACGCCCAGGCTGCGGGCGATCGAACAGTTCGGATCAAGCACTTTCGAACTTGGCATGCCTCCACTGTAGCTGAGTTGCTATTTCCTATCTAGTGGGCTACGTTGGGAGAGCCAACTCAGCGTCTCACCCTCTGGAGGACATCATGAAGCTTGCTGGAAGTACCGCACTCGTCACTGGCGCCAACCGAGGCCTCGGCCGGCACCTGACCGAGCAGCTCATCGACCGCGGTGCCATCGTCTACGCCGCGGCCCGCAACCAGGCATCCGTCGACGTGCCCGGCGCGATCCCGATCAGCCTCGACATCACCGACCCCACCTCAGTCGACGCAGCCGCCAAGGCAACGGGGAACGTCACCGTCCTGATCAACAACGCCGGCTCGTTCATCGGCGGCTCGCTCCTGCACTCGCCGATCGAGGACATTCGGCGCGAGATGGAAACCCACTACTTCGGCACGCTGGCCGTCACCCGCGCGTTCGCGCCGCAGCTCGCCGCGGGCGATACCAGTGCTGTCCTCAACGTGCTGTCGGTCATGTCCTGGTACACCTCGCCAGAAATGAGCGCCTACTCCGCGGCAAAGTCGGCGGAATGGTCGCTCACGAATGCGTTGCGTCTGGAGCTCGCGAGCCAGGGCACACAGGTCAGCGCCCTGCACGTCGGCTACATAGACACCGACATGGCTGCACACGTCGAAGCCGACAAGAACGACCCCGCCACCGTTGCGCGGCTCGCGCTGGATGCTGTCGAAGCCGGCGAGATCGAGATCGTGGCTGATGGCTTTAGCGCCAACATCCGCGCGGGTTTGGCCGCCGGGGCCAACGCGCTCTACCCGCAGTTCGCCTGACCGCAGGTCTCAGCGGCGGAGAGCGGGCCAGAACCGGGCCCAACTTCTGAAAGTCGATAACTAACAAGGAGTAACGCATGAGGAGCGACATGAATCTAGAGGAGACAAACGATGTCACTGCAGCGACGCAGGACGTACTCGCACACCACGTAGAGCGCTTCGGGAAGCTCGACCTCGCCGGCACTATGGCCGACTACACCGACGCGTCGAGGTTCTTTACCCCCGATGGCCTGTTGCGCGGCTCCGAGGCAATTCGACGATTCTTCGCGGTGATGTTCGAGGAGTTCAAGAAGCCGGGGATGTCCTACGAGTTGCTCCGGCAGGAGGTCTCCGGCGACACCGCCTACATCGTGTGGACGGCCGAGACAGCAGACAATCGCTTCGAAGTCGGCACCGACACCTTCATCGTGCAGAACGGAAAGATTCTGACCCAAACCTTTGCGGGGAAGATTTCGCCGAAGCACTAAGTGGTCGGCGGCTCTCCTCCGGGCCATGACACAAGCCCTCTGGTGTCGAACCGCCGGACGATCGAAGGAAGGAGCGCTCATGGATGCTGACGAGGTTCGGATAGCAGCCAGGCAGCTGGTCAAGGAGTTCGACTCGGTCTTCGCGACCGACGATGTGCAGGTCACTCACATGGTGTTGGCACCTGCTCAGGAGGTTCCGTGGCACCTTCACACAGAGGTGTGCGACATCTTCTACCTAGTGCGCGGGCCTGTCACGATCTACACCCGCGTGCCCGACGAAACGAGGATCGGAGAGACAGGAGACACCGTTCAAGTTCCTGCCGGGCAAGCGCATCGTGTCGTGAACGAATCGGATCACGACGTCGCCACGCCAGTCACCATCCATCGAAAGGAAGGCATCATGCCACTCGTTTATGTGACTCTTGCCGAGGGGACCACCTCGCAGGATCAACGCGCGCAGATCGGGGACGGAATCTACCGCGCCCTCGTCGACGTCGCCAGTGCGCCGGAAGACGACCGCTTCCAGGTGATTAACGAGGTTCGCTCCGCCAACTTGGTCTACAGCCCCGACTACATGGGATTCGACCGGAGTCCGTCGGTCGTGTTCATTCAGATCTTCTTCAACGCCGGCCGGTCCGTGGCCGTCAAGCAGGCGCTCTACGCGCGGATCGCCGAAAGTCTCGGCGCAGCAGGTGTTCGAGGCGACGATATTGTCATCAACCTCGTCGAAGTGCCCAAAGAGAACTGGTCGTTCGGGCGAGGTGAGCTCAGCTATCCCCCGGCCCCGCCAGGGAGCACGCAATAAACCGTCGCCAACCTTCCAAGCCAAGCACACGCTCGCGATCGCGCTCGTAATAGTTGAATCCGAACCAATGAAAGCCCATGCCCTGCGCCGAGCCGTGACGGCGTATGCGGGAACTCGGTCGACGGAATCTGGCCGGGGAGCCGCCCGGTACGCAGCCCAAGCAGACGACACGACAGTTGTAGCCCCGTGTGATCTGAACAGAAACAGCCGCCAATCGTTGTTGCTCAGGACATCGACCTCGTCGGATGTTCTCCCGAGTATGTGGTGACAAGGGCCGTTAGCGGCTCGAGTACACAGGGGAGGCGCGCACCGCGCCGGGGTGGGTGCAGGATTCACGGCGGCGAGAATTCACCCCTTCCAAGAGGCGGGACGAGACAGCCATGACGGATGAACGCGAAGGGCCCGGACTGACCGAGTTCCTCGATGACCGGCTCGAGTACCGTCGATTGTTCTCGGAGGTGTGGGGGACGTTCCTGCTGGTGCTGGTCGCCGCTGGTGCCGGCGCGGTCGGCGCACAGCCCTACGGCGGCGGGCTGATCCTTCCGGTGAAGGTGATAGCCCCCGGCGTGATGGTCATGGCCATCATTTACTTCATGGGCACCGTCTCGGGCGCACATTTGAATCCGGCTGTGACGTGGGCCTTCGCGTTGCGCGGCAACTTCCCGTGGCGCCGCGTGCCGGGTTACATTGTGGCGCAGGCGATCGGGGCGTTCCTGGCGTGCCTGTTCCTGCGGTGGACGATCGGCGGGATCAGCCACGGCGCGACGGTGCCGGCTTCGGGTGTGTCGGACTGGGTGGGCGTCGCGATCGAGGGTGTGCTGACGCTCGGCCTCGTCAGCGTCATCCTCGGGACGTCGTCCGGGGCCCGGAACATCGGAACCAACGCAGCGATCGCGGTCGGCGGGTACATCGGAATCGTCGCAGTATGGGCTGCGCCGGTCACGGGTGCGTCGATGAATCCGATGCGCTCGCTTGCGCCCGCGGTCGTCGGCGGGCAGATGAGCACGTATTGGATCTATCTGGCCGGACCGATGATCGGCGCGACCATCGCGGTCGGGTTCGAGTACCTCCTGAAGGGTCGGGCAACTGCGGCCGGCGCGAAGGCGGCCCAGGGCGCGCTCGGTGCAGATGACGGCGCCGCCAAGTAGGTCCTCTTTGGTTCGTCCGGACTCGTCGATGCCTAGCAATCGCCGCATCCGGGCTCGGCTAGGCTCGTGTCATGCGGCGCGGCGCTGTGAGCGCGTTCCAGAGGCGGCAGTATCGCGACGGGCGACCGGGTCGGTTCGCACGCCTCTCAAACCGCTTGGGCGCCATCGCCTTTGCGGCGGGCATCGGACCAAGCCAAGCTGCCACAATCGAGGTTCGAGGCCGCAAGACCGGGCGGAAGATCTCGTTTCCCGTAGTTGTCGTCCCCTACGAGGGTGACCGCTACCTGGTGGCCATGCTGGGCGACAAGACGAACTGGGTGCGCAACGTGCGCGCCGACAGTCATGCCGTTTTGCTGCAACGGACGCGCGCGAACGTGTCCCTGGTGGAGGACTTCTCCGGTAATCGCGCCGCGATTCTGCGCCGATATCTCGAGCTCGCAGCAGGCGCCCGCCCATTCTTTCCGATCGACCGCCGGGCCCCACTGGGCGACTTCGAGCGGATCGTCAAGGACTATCCAGTGTTTCGGGTCGCCCCAGCTTCCTGAGGCGTCGATGGGAATTTAACTCGGAAGGACCGACTGTGGGCGAGCACCTCAGTAGTCATCATCGCGACACGATCGCGAAGATTTTCAGTCATCCGGCCAGCGGCAATATCGAGTGGCGTGAAGTTCTGTCACTGCTGGAGAACATCGGAACCACGACAGAGGAGCGCAACGGCAAATTTAAAGTCGCTGTGGGCCCCGAAACCGAAGTGCTCGAGCGCCCGCGTGGGAAAGACATCGACGAGCAGTTGATCGTCGACTTGCGACGGATCCTCAGGCAGGCAGGGTTCGCGCCGGACGGTGGAGCGGCGACGCCGGACGAGCGCGACCGCGACCATGGCGATTCACAGTGGGGCGCACCTACCTGATCCGCAGCAACACCGAGGGCACTCAGCAGGTTCTTGCAACCATCGACTTCGAGTGTGTCGCAGGGTAACCATGGACCTGTCGGAGTGGTTCTTCGAGGGAGGCCTGCTATGCCCAATCTGAGTCTGAAACTTGTCGAATCAGCACGCAATTTCCCCGACCGGATCGCGCTGCGCTGCGACGATCTGAGCTACACCTTCGCCGAGTTCGACGCGGCCGCCGCACGGGTCGCCACGTTCCTGGACCGCGAGGGCATCGAGCCCGGCGACCGGGTCGGGCTGATGCTGCCCAACAGCCCCGTTTTTGCGCTGGCGTACTACGGCATCACACGTCGCGGCGCGGTCGCAGTGCCGATGAATCCGCTGCTGAAGGCGCGTGAGGTCGAGTTCTACCTGCACAACACGGGGGCGAAGGCGCTGTTTGCGACCCCGACGTTCGCCGACGCGGCGAGCGCTGGCGCCCAGGCTGCAGGCGCCAAGACGTGGCTGGTCGATGACGCCGGCCTCGCGGCGTTGATCTCGGACCTGCCGCCGCAGGCGGAGGTTGTCGACCGCGATGACGCCGACACGGCCGTGGTGCTGCACACGTCGGGGACCACCGGTAAGCCCAAGGGTGCACAACTGACCCACGGCGGATTGGCCCGCAACGCCGAGGTCGCGACGCGCACGCTGATCGAGACCGGACCCGACGACGTGGTGATGGGCTGCCTGCCGCTGTTTCATGTTTTCGGCCTGACCTGTGGGCTGAACGCGGCGGTGACGGTCGGCGCCACGCTCACCCTGATCCCCCGGTTCGACGCGCGAAAAGCCATCGAGGTGATCCAACGCGACGGCGTCACGGTCTTCGAGGGTGTGCCGACGATGTATTCGGCACTGTTGGGGGTGGCGGCCGACTTCCCGCAGTCCGCTACCGATTCGCTGCGGGTATGCGCGTCCGGTGGCGCGTCGCTGCCGGTTCAGGTGCTCAACGATTTCGAGAAGACGTTCGGCTGCATGATCCTGGAAGGTTATGGGCTGTCGGAAACGTCCCCGGTCGCGTCCTTCAATCATCCCGATCGCGAGCGCAAGCCGGGATCGATCGGAACCCCGATCGAAGGCGTCGAGATGCGGGTGGTCGACATGAACGGAAACGAGGTAGCGCAGGGCGAGGCCGGTGAGATCCAGATCCGCGGCCACAACGTCATGAAGGGCTACTGGAATCTCCCGGACGCGACCGCGGCGGCAATCTCGCCCGATGGCTGGTTCGCCAGCGGCGACATCGGCAGGGTCGACGACGACGGCTACTACTACATCGTCGACCGCAAGAAGGAACTGATCATTCGCGGCGGATTCAACGTCTACCCTCGCGAGATCGAGGAGGTTCTCTACGAGCATCCCGCCGTGGTCGAGGCCGCGGTGGTCGGCATCCCGGACGACTCGCTGGGTGAGGAGATCGGTGCGGCGGTCGCAATCAAGGAAGGCGCACATGTCGAACCGGACGAGCTCCGCGATTTCGTCAAGGAGCGCGTGGCGGCCTACAAATACCCGCGGCGGATCTGGTTCGTCGACAGCCTCCCGAAAGGACCGACGGGAAAGATCGTGCGCCGGGAAATCACCGTTCCCGCAACCGAAAGCGCAGAATAACGGCCGGCCAGGTATGTCACTAACGTCAGCGCGGTAACTGGTAGTACCAAGTCCGCGGACGTCGTCGCCGCGAAATGGCAAACGCCACCGCCCCGCACAACCCCAGCGTGGCCGCCACCGCCGACACCGCGACAATGTAGACGTCCCGGGCGGGCATGCCCGGCGATGCCTTACTCGCCAGGTGCAGCTGGTAGTCGCCCGGCAGCGGTCCCGGCGCCGGAGCATCCAGGCCCGGGAACTGCTGGGTTTTATGCACGTCGAATTCGCGTTGCCCGTCGGGTGTTTGCTTCCAATCACCCCACACCGGTGTGACGCCGTCGAGCAGCGCCTTGTCCTCACCGTATTGCGGATCCGGGCCGGCGTCGACGACCTGGTTCACCATAAACGGGTCATAGCTCTGGTCGGGATAGTCGACGGCGACCGGGACGTCGTCGTAGGTCGTCAGCGGGTACGGCGGCGGCGGCAGCAGACCGTCTCCCGGGTCATAACCGCCCCCGAAGAAGCTTCCCACTGCGGCGTCGACGGCCTCCCCCGCAGCGTCCAGCACCAGCGCCGTGAAGTTGTAGGCGCCGTAGTCGGCGGCGTCCAACACCGCACTGCCAAAGGGCGGTATCACCACGATCTCCGGCGCTCCGTCGTAGTCGTACACGATCTGCAACTGGTTCTCATACGGGTTGCAGATGATGGGCCGGTAATCGTCGTCGTAGCGCACCCAGTTGCGGTCCCACTGCCGCACCTGGTGATCCCACTGGTGTTGGTCGGAATCGGGGCGGTCGAGGCCGGCCCCAGACCGATCGTGACCGTCGCGGTTCCACCCGTTGGCATCGGTAGGCCGCGAGTTGACTTTGTCACGCAGATTGGCGACATCTGCCGCCGGTGCGGGATCCGGCTTGTGTTCGACGGGAACCGACGCCTCGGCGGTGGCGACGTTCTGCTGCGGCGCTCGCATCGTGGTGGCCTGATGAACGGTGACCGCCTGGCCACCCGGCGACGCCCCGCGCGGGGCCGCGTTAGGGCCCACCCCGTTCTGGGGTGCCGACCCCGGTCGGGGCCCGGGCGCTTGACCCGGAAGTGGCCGGACAACGGCCGGCGCCGGCTGGTTCGGCTCGGGCTGGTTCGGCCCAGGCTCGGTCGGCGCTGCTTGGTTCGGCTGCCGCCCGGTGGGCCCAGGCGATGACCCGTTGGGGCCGTCCTGGTTGGGCGTGCTGGGGGCACCTCCCGCTTGCGGGGGAATGTTCGCCGGGGCGGACTGGGGGCCGTGTGCCGGGGCGTTCGGCCCGTTCGGCGCCGGCTGGTTCGGCGGCCCAGCGGTGTCATGTGGCGTCGCGGGCTCGTCTCTGGTGACCGGGGGAGCGGCCTCTGAATTCGGCGCGGCCGGCGCCGCATCGTGAACGGGAGGCTGCGGTGCGGTCTGCTCGGGAGCCGGCGCTGCGTCATGAACCGGCGCCTGGGGCTCCACCCGGGGCGCTGGTGCCTGCCGGGGCGCTGGTGCCTCCCGGGGCGCTGGTGCCTCCCGGGGCGCTGGTGCCTCCCGGGGCGCTGGTGCCTCCCGGGGCGCTGGTGCCTGCCGGGGTGCTGGTGCCGGCGGCGGCGCTGCCATCCGGGGCGCCGGCGGAGCCGGAGGAATTATCGGTGGGGCGCCGGGCCCGGCGAGCGCCGGCGCGATGCCCCCGGTGAGCACCGACAACGAAATTAGCGCGCCGGAAGCCAGCACGACCATTCCCCCGCGACAACGAGAAAGCCAAACTGCGCGGTTCATCGGGCCCGACTCCTCTCCTCATCGGGATGGCAGATCGTCTGCCGCCTTCCCCACCGACCGGCGCGCCGCTGGGTGCCCCCTGGCAAGCGCAGTCACGCTGCGGGGTCAGCTCACGTCACCGCGTCAGCAAACGATGTGCCCGCAGTTGGGCGTGGATCCCACGTCGTTATTCAGTTTGTAGCGCGGTGGAGGTTCTCGTTATTCCGGATGCTTTCAGTGTTCGCCTGCATCCTGGGCTTCCGGTGCAGCTAAGCTGTGAGGTCACCTAAAGAATTGGTGGTTGGTTCGGTGCGGACAGCAATCGGATCAACGGCCAGATCCAAGACGTGTCCTAGTCAGGCGCGGCGCTCAGCCCGCGCCGGAGCGCTCGTCCACCACGTAGGCTCGCGTTGCGGCTCGATCGATGAAGTTCTCTTCGTCTCGGGCAATCTCATCGATGCCAAGACTGGCCATCCAGGCGGACAGGTCGTCCCGGTCGGCGAAGACGAGTTCGGTCATGCAGTCAAAGCTGATCTCATTACCTTCGATGTTGAAGGCGTCCCCACGCTGGATGTAGTTGCGCTTGTAGACCATCGGCATGAACGCCTTGCTCAGCACGAGTGGTACGTGGTTGTGCTCGTAGTAGTCGGCGAACTCCTGCGGCGACAGGCCGCGCTTGCGCTTCAGGTATCCGAAAACCTTGATCATCGGGCACTCCTGGATGAACCGTCGGGGGACATCGAAGCGCAAAAGAGGGCTTGACCAAACAAGCCCACGCTACGCCGCGCCGCACGTGCTCGGTGTAGCTTCTCAAAGCCCGTGGCGGATGGCGATGTACCTACCTCGGGGTTTGCAGATTTCTCATCGAAATGGCGGACCGCATTTTCTCATCTTCGTGGCGGAATCCTAGGACCGTACAGTTGTGCAACTCACCCCCGCGGAGAGGACGGGCGGTCAGCACTCGGGCGTCAACGTGCTCGTGAGCCACGCAAGAACAAGACCTCCCGCTGGGTGAACGCCGGCAAGGACCTCTCGTTCGTGCCGCTGCGACCCGAGCGGGGTTCCGCCACACCGCCCAGTTCAACCGCTGGCATCGCGACTGCGACCCACGCTCATCCGCCCATGCGCAACTTGAACACCCGCTCACCTTCAGCCTTGGCGACATCGTTCCTGGCCTCAGCCCAGCAGATGCCTAATGAGGAGCCGGCTCACGGAGCATGCCGCGCACCCTTGCTTGATCGGGCCGCCCCATCGTGGCGCCGTCGGACCCACTTATAGTGCGTCCGCCGCCACACACAGGTCTGTAACGGCAACGGCTGATAGTCCGCCTTTCGCTCGACCCAATGTGACGGATCGGTGTGCTTTGCGGCCTTGGGGGCCGCGCCGACTGTGCACTGAGCGTCACGACTCGCCGGGCGGCCGTCGCCACTTTCACGCTTGGCGCTAAAGGTGTGGCCGTTGGTGGTCGAGCCGTCGGCCGGCACCCGGCCCGCCGGTCGGGATTGCGGTGGCGCCCGGGCCAGAACATTGCGGCTAGCAGGGGCATTGAATGGATGTCATCTGTGATGACACGGCGTTGCCGAATCAGCAAGGCTCCCAAAAGAGAGGACCTGACCAGGAGAAAACGCAAGGACTAGCAGGATGTCGATCAAAGCGCTTTACCTTAAGTTCGCAATTGGAACGGTAGCCGCGACTGCGCTGCTCGGAACGGCACCCGCGGCCGCGGCCGCTCCATGCGACAAACTTCGGATCCAAAACACCTTCAAACATGAATGCGCGCTGAGGTTGTCCCCCGACCTAGTCCTTCCCGGCACCGTTGCGCTCAGAGATCCGTCTCAACGATCACCCAAGACCGGGGAAGTACCACAGGCGCTATCGCCCCGCGTGCCAACAACTTCCGCGGATTCTGTGGCCGGATCCGGGCGCCTTGCGGAAGCCAAAGGATCGCACCAGTAAGTGCGATCGTCGTCACAAGGCGGTCGGTACCGAATGTCTAGCCCGCCCAGAACGGGCCATAGATGCCGTAGACGCCCGGATACGGCGCGGGTATCGCGGCGTTGATCTCAGCATCGCCTTGCTTGAGACATCTCGACGACGTGGCACAACTTCATTCAGCGCTTTGAAAACTTCCGGGGCCGGAACAGGGTAGTACCGCTCCGACGCATCAGTTGGTTTCCTCCGAAAGGCCCCGTCCGCGCGCCCGTCGATCGGGTCGTCCATCAGTTGTTCGGGTGCGGCGTACGGGAGAGTGCCCACGATCATGTTGGTGGCGGTCAAGCCGCTGATATCGCCGACGTTCCGGGCGATTCCGAAGTCGCCCAGGAAGATTCGCTGCTCGCCATCCTTAGGATTGGCGAGCAAAATGTTCGCGGGCTTGGCCCAGATGTGACCGATACGCGCCGTCGCCGCGGCCTCGCAGCGACCACACCGGCATTCCGGCGGATGGCCGGATTCCAGATAG
>Ga0209006_10000384_pt1 | contig 43854 bp, 80 predicted proteins | sample JacPin_JW_Ref_O2_FD_188567 | JGI IMG/M metagenome (GOLD analysis project Ga0209006, IMG submission 188567) | Forest soil microbial communities from Algoma, Ontario, Canada - Jack Pine, Ontario site 1_JW_Ref_O2 (SPAdes) (version 2) | ecosystem: Environmental > Terrestrial > Soil > Boreal... | reverse complement strand
CGCGATGGTGCGGAGCGCCTTCACCGCGATGGCCAACTCTTCGCCATCGACATCCTGACGGATGGCCTTCGAGATCTCGTCCACGGCATGCTCGACGTGGTAGCGCACTGTGAGCAATGTCGCGCGAAGGGGGTTCTTCCTAGATCCGACCATGCCCCCGTAATGCCGTCATCTGAAAGGCGGATCGTCTTCTTTCGGTGCATCCTTGTTCTTCGGCGTGGAATTCGCCGGCCAAAGCTTGATCGTGACGTTGCTCTCACTCGTGAGCACGACACACGGACCGAGCGTGATCCCGATCGATCCGTCCTCTTCTGCCCACGCAGAGCCGATCCGGGTGACACCCTTGCCAGGAGGCTTGTCCTTGACCGTTACCCAGTGAGTCGGTTTCCGTCCAATGGTCATGCCCCCGTAATGCCGTCACCGTCCGCCGACGTTGACTTATAGAGCGTCTTTGCCTGGGGACGGGTCTAGAGACCCCTGAACGCTGCAACGGCCGTCGTAGCCCCGGCTACGCCACCGACTACACCCGCGATGGTGCCGATGATCCCGAGAAGGGACATGACGCGCTCGAAGGTGGAGACCTCTGCGGTCCAAGAGAGCTTCCCGAGTGATTGCCAGTCTTGGATGATCATCAGCTGGTCATCGGGATCTTCGGACAAGATGTCGCGCCACTCGGACTCCGTGATCCCGCTCGTCTCCTCCAGCTCCGCGAAGGCTTCATCAGGACTCACTGCGCACGCCCTCCCCTTCGATGCTCACGACGCCGCGCCCTGTTGTTTGATCACATCCCAGCGTGACCTTCTTGCCGAAGTGCTTGGAGAGCACTTTCTCGTAGCTCGCCACCTCGCGGCGCATGCCCTCGGCAATGGCCTCCGCGTACTCGTCTTCCGTGAAGACGCCCTTGGCGATGAGGAGTTGTGCGATCGCGCCCTGATCAGACATCGCTGAGTTCACGCCCACGCGCAGATGCTTCGGAGTCCACTCGTTATTGATGTTGAGGTTCTGCACGACTCCCACCGCTGCCTGCATCGCAGCGCACGCCTCTAGGTAGGTCAGCTTACTCATCGTCAGGCTCCTTGAGTTCGGGAAGCTCGGGCTTGGTCGGGTTGACCTCTTCGCACGATGGATGGTGCGCTCGGCCCTTGGAGTCGAGCGCCTGTTTCATGCCCGGCATCCACGTGAAGTAGCGACAGAGGATGCACTCGATCCTCGGGCTCACTTGGATAGGCACGACACACCCGCTTCGGGGACTGGAGCACCGTGCGCAGACAGCTCACGTGCATTGGCGCAGTAGGCGATCGTGAGAAACGCACGGACGCGGGAAGGTGTGCAGCTGCCTGCGTCATCAGTCGCGCAGAGAGCGAGCACGCGACTCTCTTCGCGATCGGCGATCGTGTTCGCCGTGTTGTCGTCCGCAGAGTAGGACGCGCCGCATCCTGCGAGCACAAGGGTGGTGGCGAGACAGAGCTTCATCACGGGAAGGGACTCTAACCGAAAGTCGACTTTCGGTCACGCGGGCTTCAGGCTCTTGGCCAGCGCATCCGCACACGAGCGAGCGCACTCCTCGCACGCCTCGAGCACCACGCTCTTGATCCCGATCGGGCGCATGTCGAGCCACACGGCATGCGTCACCGGCTTGCCGCACTCGCACGTGCACGAGTGGATGGGCTCCACCGTGACGTCATCGCTGTACATCTGGAGCACGTCGTCGCTCACTTGATCGTCGCTCACTTGGTCAACCGCCTTTCGTCCCATTGAGATGCGAGATCAATCACGAGCCCTTCGCGACGATGGTGTAGCCCGCATCATGAATCGCCTGGATCCAGAAGCGGACAGAGATGCGCTTGTTTCGTTTGGTGTCTTCACTGAGCTGATCCCACGGCACGGACCACTCGTTGCCCTTGGCATCCTTGACCGAAGGCCATCGTACGCCGTGTGACCTTAGCCATGTCTCGTGCGACTTCTTCGCGATGGCTTCGACGAGTTGTTCATCCATGCCTGACGTTATGCCGCGTCCAGGCATCACTTCACACCGGAATCACCACGCCATCCGGAGACAGTCGGCAACGAAAGCGATCGGAGATCAAGCACGCGCCGACTGCGATGATGAAGTCCCACCGTCGTCCGCGTGGATCGGCATCGATACTCATTGCCGTAAGCGTGGGATCGAAGTGCTCTTGTCCCTCGAGCCACATCTCGCGGTCATTGAATTTGTGCACCATCACGCGATTCGTGTGGACGAGCATGGTCGTCACTTCGATCAACACGGCTTTCGCGACGACGTGCCTCTCCGCGATGATCACACCCATCGCGTTCGGATGACGCCTATCCAGCTCTTCGATCACACGCTGCGCGATGGCTACCACTCTGATCCGAGTCATGCCGCAAACGAAGCTACTTTGCTGGACGTTGTCGCACGCGATCTCGAGAAGCTCCGGACGTGGACACGTCTTCACACGTGCCGTCGGTGCGGCACATCGATCCATTGGGACAACACATCCCCGTCGATCCGCCATCGAGCGCAGTGCAAGGCGACCACGCAGCGCCACACGGCATGCCGGGCTGAGACGTCTCGAGCTTGTTGGGCGAGTCCCACGCGCACGCAGTGAAGAGAACGAAGGCGATCGCGAGCTTGGTCATTGGGACGATCCTAGTCGTTGGAGTAGCGCGCGCCCGTAAGTGGGTTCTGCAGTCCAAGGAAGGAATCCAGGTTGGCCGGCGTGATGCTCACCCCTGCGGTGTACGTCCCAGAGACGAACTTCGTTCCCGTCGCAACTCCGCTCAACGTCAGAGCACCTGAGAAGAGCAGGGCTGATGCCCATGTACCATCAATCTTCATGAGCCTCCCTGCGTCCTGCACGCTACAGGCTGCAGGCCCATAGAGCGCTGGCCCTCCATACCCCCACGAACTATCGATCTTGAGCAGTCCCGCATTGAAGATGCTGAGGATGTCACTGACGTACACGTTTCCGATGAACGCCATCTCGTTCGCAGTGGCGTCGAACGCCACGAAGTCCCCGTCGAGCGCCGCGAACTCGTGCAGCGTGATGAAGTTGCCGAAGCCCGTCGTCGGCACCCCGCCACCTGCGACCGTTGCATCCGAGACCTCTGCCCCGCCGTTGAAGAACGTGTTGTTGGCGAAGCCACCGGCGATACCGCCTCCGAGAGTCCCGGCGATGATGACATTCGTGTCGAAGAGATCATCCACGGTCCAGATGGGAACACCATTCGGTGTCCCGATAGTGAAGTAGCTATTACCTGGGCTGCCCGCGGTGTCTGGGACGTGGACGTTCTGAAGCCACGCCGTCCCACCCTGCGTCGAGGCAGGTGTATCCCCACCCACTGGCTGGAGCCCTTTGAGGTTGAAGAGAGGAACCGTGTACACGCTGACGGTGTCGTTGTGCGCCCACGTGTCGACCTCCGTGGAGAGCGCGGATGGGAAGTTCGACGCGTCTGCCGCGGCGGTGAGCGGGGACATGGGCTGCGTAAGCGTCGCCGTACCCGCGGAGAGCGCGTAGATCCACGCCTTGCTCGCCTTGCCAGACGTCGTGTTGACGACGAGCTGATTCACCGCAAGACCCGTCGCGGTGAAGCCCGTGGAGGTGAGCAGGTGCCCACCTGCGCCCGTTCGCGACTTCGCGGTGACCGTGCCCAGCGTCACGTTGGCGACGAGCAAGGGAGTGCCCACGACGGCGAAGTACACACCCTGCGCAGTCATCGGGTTCAGGAAGACGTTCTCTTGCGCCGCGGTCTCCGCGCTGAGGAGCGTGATGGTCGTGTTCTGAAGGAGGAGCGGGGCGTTCGTTCCCCATCGCGCAATGATCTCGTTAGCCGTCACGCAGGGTCCAACCCCACCCGTCGAGCACGTTGCCGAGGTGCACGTATTCGAGTCGCTCGCGCACGTCGTCGTGTTCGCGGGATCCGTGTACCACTGCGCCACCGTGCACGCAGGACAGCCGCGTGTCGATCCTGCACCGAAGAGCGCGGGCTTCACACCGGAGCATGCCCATGATCCATCTGCGCGCGTGCATGCAGCTTGTGCGATCTGTTGCGGTGAACGCGCATCGAGCTTGTGGGATGGCGCGGTGGGAGTCACTGGATGCGGGCGCAGTCCTCGAGCAAGCTGGCGATCCTTGGCGCTTTGCTTCGCCGTGGGAGCGGGGATCTCCGGAGTCGAGGAACATCCTGGCATCAGCCACGTGATGCACGCTGCAATGAAGACCAGCGCGAACGCAGAGAACCACGCCCAATCAACGTATCGCTTCATCGGCTTCCTCGAGTCACTGAGTGAAGAACTTTGCGCCCGTCATCTTCGAACTTTGAATCGTGCCGTACGTATCGAAGTTGGCCGCGGTGAGCGTGCGCCCATCGGTCCAGGTGCCTGCCGAGTAGCTTGTACCCGTCGTCGCGCCTTCGAGCGCACAGGCTCCCGTGATGAGCCAACAGGCATTGTGCCAGACGCCACCCGTGTCGTTCTCAATCGCTCCACCATTATTCACATGCACAGCGCCCGGTCCCCACACGACTGCGCTCGAAAACCAATTCGCGTCGATGCGAAACTGTCCCGAGTCGATCGTCAGTCCGTTCGTACCCACGTAGACAAGCCCTGCGAACGTAGGCGTCCCGAAGACGAAAACGCCTTGCGAGATCATGTCTCCATCGATCCCTGCGTTCTGACCGATGGCCGTCACGAACGAAAGGTTCCCTCCCCCGATGACTGTCCCGCACTGCATTCCGAACAGGTTGTACAGGCTGTTGATGAAGAACTGAGAGAACGAGCCGCTCGAGTTGAGTGACGTGGAGAGCATCCCCGTCTGAAAGTTCACGTCCACGATCCAGGGTGTGACCCCGTAGCCGACTTGGAGCGATAGGAGGCTCGATCCACCCGTGCCCGATGTATCGGGGATGGTGAGCCACTGCATCCACAACACTCCGCCAGCGAAGGACCCATTGAGCTGCCCACCTTGCGGCGCGACTACTTCGACGTTCAGGATCGGCAGGCTGTAGACCGAGACGCTGTCCGTCGATGCCCACGTGTCGACTTCAGAGGGCATCGATCCAGGCTCAGTGCTCGCGGAGGTATTGGTGATCGGCGAGAGTGGCTGCGTGAGTGTGGCCGTGCTCCCTGAGAGCGCGTAGATCTTCGCCTCAGAGTTCGCACGTGTGGTGTTGACCACCATCTGTCCTACGGCGAGGCCTGCTGCACTGAAGCCTGTCGAGGACAAGAGGGCAGGTGTCGCTCGGTTCTTGGCCGTGACCGTACCTAACGCGAAGGTGGCAACGAGCTTCGGTGTCCCAAGCACGCTGAAGACGACACCCGGTCCTAGGATGGGTTGGATCGCAACGTACTCCTGTCCAACCGTCTCCGAGGACAGCTCCGTGACCGTCGTGCTCTGCGGAAGCGTAGGAGTCAGCGTTCCCCAGCGAGCAACGATCTCGTTGAATGTGAGAAGCGGGCCGACTCCGTTCGCGCCGCATGTCGACGATGTGCCCGTGTTGCCATCACTCGCACATGCCAGCGAAGCACCGCCGTCCAGGTACCACTGAGGCACGGTGCACGCAGGACAAGATCGAAGTGAGCTAGCTCCGAACGTCTTGGGTCGCTGCGATGCACATGCCCACGTGCCATCTGCTCGAGTGCACGCGGCTTGGGAGATCTGCTCGGGTGTTCGCGTGTCCTCGATGATCGGATGATTCGGTGCGCCTACGCGACCGCGCGATCGTTGCAGGATCGAGAGAGGTACGTGTGTGCCCGCTTCGACTGTCCTGACATCTGCCGGCTTGTCCGCGGTGTCGCAAGCTCCCATCACGGCAAGCAAACACGCGAATGCGCAGAGACACACCCACGCCCCAACGAGATAGGACTTCATCGGTCTTCCCTCTACCGCGTCAGGTTCATCGTGGCGCCGTCGAAGACCCACGAATTGCAAGCCGCACTCGTCTTCATCGTCGCGGGCGTCGCTCCGCTTCGGTACGTGTACGCCGCATTGGCTCCGGGATCTTCGACGTTGTACGTGCCACCTGAGAGCACCTGCACCGGGTCTGTCTCCGCCGTGCCGCTGACGATCTTGATCTTGTACTCGACCCCGAGGATCGGAGCCTTGGGCAGAGTGATGATCGCGCCCGCTGCGACAGGGATGAAGAGATCCTGAGCGAGCATCTGATAGCTCGTCGTGATGGGAGCTGCCTGAGTCGCAGGCAGACTCGAGGCCGATGCACCGCCGGATGCGACGAAGGCCGCAAGCATCAGCACATCGCACGCCGTGTCGTTCGCACCCTTCTTCAGGCGCAGCTTGCGTGCAGTCGTAGCCGCCGCTGCGATGATGCTGTTGGACGCGAGTGCGAACTGTCCCCCTGCAGCGATGATCTGCGCCTGCACGGTGGGATCGGAGAACGACTCGCCGGATCGCGCGGGAGACAGGGATCCCAGTTGGCCAACCGTATTGATCAGGGTCAACGTCGTCGACATGACGAAGACCGTATCACCAGACAGATGCGTTAGCGACTCAGTTCGCTCACCCTATGCACCCCGGCTGCCTCGGAGAGTGGCGACCCTCGGCCACAAGAACACGATACTTCCTGGCGAATGCGATCATCTTCTCGCGCGTGCGGAGTTTCTTCACCTGACCGCGATTCGGACGCTCGCCATTGAGCACCCACACGATGTACTCCGCCACCACGGCTTGGGTGATCGTGTCGTAGTACTGAAAGACAGTCGTCTTGGACTCAACGTAGGACTCGATGAGGTTGGGCGGAGGCTGGAGATCTTCATCAAGAACGAAGACCATTCCCCATCCTGCATTGCAGCGCCAAAGCTTGCGAACGCACACGCATCTCTCGATGGCCTTGATCAGCTTGTCGACGTCGATCATGCCCCCGTGATGCCGTGAAGACGGGAACGAAAGTCGACTTTCGGTCAGCGGTAGGGCCGCGCCTCGTTCAGGCGCTTGGTCAGATCGTCGTTCTTGTGCTGCAGATCGTTCACCCAACGTTCAAGCTCATGGAATCTCTTCTCGAGGCGCTCGATGTGCAACTTCTCTTCAGTCCGTCGTCCAAAGAAGTGGGAGAGTCCTTGGACGAACGAGAAGGCGATCATGGCCGCGACTACCACAGACAAAATGTGCTCGATCATGTTCATGGGATGCCGTCATCGACGGAAGATCTTCCCCACCCAATTCAGAACTTGCTCGTACATCTTCTCAGGCCTCGGGACGAAAGGCGGATCCATCGCCTTCCGCCGACCGTTGATATCCATGTCTCGCTGCGCCTGCATGTAAACCTGTCTCTTGTACGCTTGCTCGTTCTCGACTTGTCCGTACGCAGACGTTCGTCCTTGGAGTTCCTTGAACTGCTCGACGATGTGATCAGCTCTTCCTCCGCGAGCGAGGCTCATCGCAGGGACGAGGTCGGGCAGAGGCGAGGGAAGATATTTGTTCTCGATCACCTTCGGCGTGTCGCCTGGCAATCGCGTCCACCCCAAGGCACTCAACACACCTTCACGACTCGCAGCCATCATCGACTCATGATCGACTGACCGATTGCACCGCCGCTCTGCCCTGCCTGTCCAGGATCGCCACCGAGTCCGACGAACTGTCTCTTCAGCTCGCGCGCGAGGAAGCTCGCCATGAGAACGTCGAACGTGTGCTTGTCGGGCACGTAGTAGAGACACGCGTCGATCCACTTCTTGATCATGGGATGGATCTCACCGCGCACGGTATTGGGGATCGCCCATGCACCGTTCATCAGCTCGACGAAGAGCGCGGGAATGCCAAGTGTGGGATTGACCTTCGTGTAGTGCTGCGTGTTGTACGTCTTGATCGGAAGAGAGCGATTCTGCCTCAGGGCGAACTGAGCGAACATCTCCTGCCCGCCAACATTTTCGACCATGAGGAACGAACCGTACTTCTCGTGCTTCTGAAACGCCTTGTCGAGGATGACGGGAACGGGCCACTGGCCTACCTCAACATCGAGGATGACGTTGAGCCCACCCGGGCGCGCTTCGAAGGTGAAGAACGCAGTCTCATCGCGCTCCTCACCCGGCGCGAATGCGAGATCGATTCCGGTGAACGTGAGGTTGGGTCCCTTGTACTCAGAGACCATCGAGTGAATGGCGAGATCACGTCCGACCTTCTTGCACGTCTCGATGTACTCGCTCTTGCAGAGCGACGATGCGTCATCACGCACGATGCAGCGGTACATCTGATTGAAGGTGATCGGGAGCTTCTCGCGTTTGTTCTTCTCGACGAACTCCCATCCACGAAGCTCGGGCCAGAGAAGCTTCGCGTTGTCCTTGTCCGGATCGTGATCGACGAGACGACAGATCGATCCACCCGCAGACGTCTGATTCTTCTGATCACCGGGACGAAGGAGATCGCTGTCCCAGTTCTTGCCGTATTTCGGATTGGGGATCGCATCGCCGATGAAAGGGCGATCAACAGAGGCATCGTCCCAAACCTCGATGTCGCCGTAGATGTCCATCCGCATCGTTGCCCAGCCGTAGTTATCGCGAGCGTGGTGAACGATGTCTTGCGGATGCCAGGGCGTGTTGATGAGGACCGCGCGGCCCTTGGGTGGTGCATCGATTCGAGAGAGCACGTTCGAGTCGATGAGGCGGATGACTTTCTCGCGTTGCTCTTGGGTCGAAGTGTTCTCTTCAGAGAGCACGTCATCGATGATCACCCAGGAGAGACGCGAGCCGAGGATGGCAGGTGACTCGACAGAGTAAGCCGTGAGGGATGCGTCCTTGATGCCGGCTCTGCGATCGACCGTGATGGCTGTCTGCGACCAAGGATCGCCAGGACGCCGCGAGGGAGCGAGATGCGGGAAGACGAGTTTGAGTTCAGGAGACGTCTTGATGTAGTCGCGAACGATCGTGATGATCTTCTGCGCCTGTTGTTCGGTAGCAGAGATGACAGCGCCTCGAAGCTCAGGATCATTACCGAGCATGAAGAGCGAGAGACCCGCTGCACAGAAGGTCTTCGAGAACGAGACAGGCCACATACACGCGCAACGATCGTGCGCCATGATGAAGTCGAGCCCAACACGTTGGTGAGGCGCGAGATGAAGCGGACCACGGATGGTGCCCGTGATGTCGCGCATGACGAACTCGAAGAAAGTAACGATGTCTTCACGTGCACGTGCAGCTGTCTCGAGAAGAGATCCCGTGAGCAGATCGATCATCTCCGGATCGAGATCATCATGCGAATGAATGCGGTTCACGAATGGCATTGTATCACAGAAGGACAAGCAAGAGAGATGTCCCAGTGATCAGGGAGTGACGAACCGTCCCTTCGAGTCACGTTGGATACAACGTCTGCATCGCTTGGAGCGGAGCACGTAGTAAGGGGAGCCGTTCATCACGTACACGCGTTTGCAGTGAGCGCATTGGACACGCAGCTTGGCGGAGATGAACTTGGATCCCGGATCGAGGATCTCGAGAACCTCGCTCACTTAGTACGCCATCCTTCGGGCCATTCACCACACTGGCAGGAGCGCCATTCTTCATTTGAGACAGGGCGCCAGTTCTTGATCTCGGCACCGCACTCACGTGTGCCTGGGGTATCGCCCGGGCCGACTTCGTAGAGAACGAGGTGGCCGAAGAAGACGCCATCGACAGAGGGAGGGTTGAAGTAGACGTCTTCGAGCGTGAACGGGTGGTCGATAGAGGTTCCGCTCTCCTGAATAAACTCGCGCGGGATACCGGGCTCGCAGAGAAGAGCGAGACCATGGCCGTGCGCGAAGGCGACGAGGATGCGCGAGGTGAGGCGTTCTTCTTTCTTGACCGAGCCTAGCTTCGTGCGCATGCGATCGAATACGTCTTCCTTCATGATCTGATCTTCTTTGCGAGCACGCGTACCGTCAGCTGTAAGCCGCTCGCATGAGTCATGACGATCCATCCCGTACTTCGCTCCTTCGATGCGAAGACGCGATAGAGGAAGTAGTAAGCCCACGCGAAGACGTCCCACCACGGAGGCTCCCACACGACAAGCGTGATGCCGGGAATGGACGACTTGAGATGCACCTTGTGAAACTCGTGACGCGTGTAGTCGTGCTTGTAGACAACGGAGGAGAATGGGTCCTTCATGGCTCAGGGCTCGTCGCAGACGGGGAGCCCGTCGTGTTGCGGAAGACAGGCGTGCGTGATGTTCCCTCGTGCAAGGGATGCGCGAAAGGTGACCATTCGAGCTTACTCCTTGAGCATCTTCTTGAAGCGTTGTACGAGCACTGGGAGTGTCCACGTATCGCCGTACTTGGTCGCACCGCAGATCGAGCAGTACTCCGTGAAACTCTCTCGGGAAATGTCCAGACCTTGAATCGTGTTGTGCACGAGGCGCGCGAGATCGATGTGCTTGCAGTGAACGAGTTCCTTGATCCCGTTGAGCGCGACTGGACTTTGCGCTCGCCAAGGGATTCTTCGGTTAGTCGGTGACACGTCGTCGTCCACGACGGTTCCGCACTGAAAGCACCAATAGCACGGAGACTCGTATCCAGAGACGCCCATCAACTTGGCGCCACACTCGGGGCACTTCACTTGGCACCCCAGATCGCAGCCTCTTCGGCGATCTTCTGAAAGAGCGCAGTGGTCGCCTCTTTCCACTCGCGCAGATCCTTGAGTTCTTCGGTCAGCATCACGATCGTGCGCTCGAGTTGGATGACCGTTTCGGTTGTCGTCTTGAGCCTGTCTTGGAGCTGATACGCCTTCTGGCCCGCGGCATCCTTCTGAGCGTTGGCTTCGTCAAGCGCACACTCGAGACGCATGATCTCTGCTCGAAGATCGGTCTCTGACTCCGTTCCCATACCTCTCGTTATGCCGTCGGTTTCGTTTCGATCTCCAAAAAGATGTGCGGTGGGAGCTGCATCCAACGAACGTGCTCAGATCCGAGTTGTGCCCCCGTAGCATCGCGCTCCACGCATATGCACTCGCTGAGAACGTCCCTGAAGTTGGGGGCCGCCTTCTCGAGCCATGCGGTGACTTCCTCGTGCGTCTTACCCTCGTCGTACAGCGAGCGGGTCATGTCTTCGAGCGTCGACACGGGGACAGGCATGGTGATGCGAACGAGCGATGGATCATCCTTGTCGATCGTGACCTTGACGTCTCCCGCCCCAACGAACTCCGTGATGGGCAGCTGCCTCTCGAGAACGCCGTAGATGAAGTCACGCACCTTGCGGTGTGCATCTTCACCATGGTCTTCGTCTTTGAACTGCTTGAGGCCTTCGATCAACTCCTCGCGGATCTGATCCTGCGCCTTCTTGTACGGATCTTCGCTCATGGATTCTTGAATCCCGGGAGGAAGGTCACACCCACCGTGTACTCAACAGCAGGACGCCAGACGTTGCCGCAATGCTGGCACGCGTGGGTGTGATGGAGCTTGGTCTCGAACTCACCCACGTCGATGTGGAGAGTCGAGCACTCGGGGCAGACAATGCGCATCGGGATCGGCTCTGTCTGCACGGGCTTGGGAAAAGGGAAGTTGATGGGACCGAGGATCTTCTTTTCAAGGAGCTTCTTCAGCGTGCCGGTCCACGTGACCTCGTACTCTTCAGCCGAGAGAGGACATGAAGGGTAGAGATTGAGGATCTCGCGCACGCAGATGCGAAATCTTTCGGCTTCACCTTGTGCTGCCTTGTGCATGGCCTCGAGTCGCGAGATCTCCTCCGACGCTTGATCGAGTCTGCGATGGAGCGTACGCGCGGACAGCGACTTCTTCACCAAACACTTGTCGAGCTTCGCCGTGTTGATGAAGGCGGAAACCTTTGCGTCGTGCGAGTCGTTGCTCATGCCTTCGTTATGCCGGGGAAGCGCGGTTCTGTCCCGCTTCCTGAGCATCGCCCGCAGACCTCGGGAGGCTTGAGATCGCCTTCCCAATCGAACTCGCCAGTGAGGATCTCCCCACTGCCCTCGCAACACTTGCACGGGCGCTTCTTGCGCCGGAAGGCGTCCAAGCTGACGACAGGGCAAGGTGCCAGGCAGTACTCGCGCGGGATAGGGACGCCATTCTCATCTGCAGAGGGCATGCGCTGGAGCACACGCACATGAATGGCTCCCGTCGAGAGATCGCGGAGCACGCGGATATCCTCCACGGGGACACCGGCCTCACGGTACTTGCGAAGCACCTTCTCGACCGACTTGCGTGCACGCAGACGGAGCGCATCGGTCACTCTCTGACCGACAAGCGGCTCACACACCGCGCGGATATCCGCGGCGATCTGGGCTGCGATGTTGTCGGAGCGGTTCACGGAGATGAATCTACCACGGGTGAGAGGGAACGAAAGTCGACTTTCGGTCAGGGACACCACATCTCTTTGCACGTGTGACACGCGTCATCGGGAAGACGATCGTACGGGCAAGATGTGTGGCCCAGGAGAGCGGTTCCAGGAATGAGACTCTCTTTCAGACCCCCATGCGCACAGGGGGAAAAGAGAGCGCGTACCTCTCGGGACCTTCTCTGAGCGGCACCAACTCGACAAGATGAGCGTGCCCGTCCGCAAACCACATCCAGTATCGCTTCATGGATCTGTCCCTCCGATCTTGGTCTGCTCGATGGCCTTGACGCGCATCTCTAGCTCGTCAATGCGCTGTAAGAGTGCTTCCGTGCTCAGCGTCGTTGCAGGATGATGACGTCCGCACTTGCAAGTGTAGCCGCGATCGCTGAATTGAACCGCCGGCTTGAGTCGTCCGCATTGGCACTTGCTTCGCCCAAACATCGTATCCCATGCCCACTGAGCAACGTGTCTCTCTTCAAGCTCTTCCAGCGTCCCATCGGCTCTGAGATACGCGCAATCGCCGAAGTGCCCCGGCTGCCCATCTCGAAAGTTCGGAGTGGCTTCGAGGATACAGCGTTGGTCCGTCTCGGGGTGGATCTTCGTGCATCCGCTCATGTGCGTACCTCTTCGACTTTGCTCGGATCGTCTTTGCTCGGGATGACGTAGCGAGAGTGCACACGTCCGCGCCACGTGTCGAACGCATCGATTGTCTCGCGCCACCACTCGACCAATTCAGGCCCATCAAAGCCGTAGCTGTACAAGTACTGCGGAGCCGATCGCGCGATCATGTCGATGACCGGAGACAACCGACTCATGAACGCCTGGATCTTGCCAGCGTTGGAGTAGATGTCCGCTTCCGCTTGCAAGTCGAACATGCCTTGCACCGGCTCCCAGTTATACCAGCGAAGGCGCGTGGCTCCGTACGAGAGTCCCATCGCAATGGGACGCATGTCGATCGTTCTCAAGTCACCCGTGTGCGAAGACACGTTGTTTTGAACAAGGACGCTCGGACCCGTCTCGAAGATAGGAACGCGCACGATTGGACTCTCGGGGCGCGGCGTCTGCGAGAAACGAACCTCGTAGAAGCGATCGAAGTCGTGGGGAGCGCCGTGCCACTTGCCTCCGATCTCGATGGGCATCTCTACGCGCGGCGGATGCTTGAGAAGCCACTCGCGCGTGCGATGCTTGATGGAGCTTTCGATCCTCGCTTCTTTCCACGCTCGTCTGCGCGCGCTTCGACTCTGGGCTTTGGCTCGGTAGGTCACTTGGGGATCTTCTCCGAGACGAGGCGACCCAGCTCTATCACGATCGCGCGTTCGACGGTGTACAGCGCCTTTTCGTAGGGACTGGAGAGAAAATCTCCCACGCGCATCCAACCGCATCCAACGAGCCAATCGGCAAGACGCTGCGAAAGGACTGCAAGCGGATCTTCTCGACGCGCTTGTGTTACGTCGCGCGTACGTCCGAGTGCATCGAGAAGATCGAGATAACCGACGTCGCGCACGAAAACGAATCGAGGATAGGGACTATCCGGGATCGACGCCTCACTGAAGTCTGCGACCGTGCGCGTCCACCGCGTCTTCTTCTCGATCGAGTAGTAGTGCACGAGACCTTCGAGCGTGTCCTCTTTGAGGCTCGTTGCGAAGACGATGTATTCGCCTCCCTTGTAGTGCCTGTAGACGCCTGGCTTGATGCGCGCCGTCGTCGCCTTGAGGCCTTCTTGGGCCATGTCCTTGAAGTCGCTCATGCCCAGAGTAATGCCGTCGAAGAGCTGGTATGGCGCATGCAAAGAAGCTCAGGCCATGGAAACCCTAGTCGTCCTGTTCATCCACCTGCTCTTGTTCGCGGCGGTGTTTGGCTTGCTCTACTGGATCGTTGTCCTCGTGTGTGGCGCTTTGCCACCGCCCGTGCAAAACGCCGCACGTGCCATCGGACTGATCCTCTTAGCGCTCATGGCCATCCTGTTCCTACTCGGGGAGTTCGGAGCATGGGGCACATGGGGATGGGGCTACCACCGCCACTGGTGACCGTCGCGACATCCTGGGCTTTGACTTCACTTCGTGATGGCGTTGAGGTTGTCGATCGCACACGAGATCTCAAAACTCGCTTTGTTCCTCAGACGCGCGGACTCGATCAGATTCGCGCGTCCTGAGGACATCATCTCGCCGTCAAACAGGCGCTTCTCTGCGAGCCCCGGCTTTGCTCTCTCGAGCGTGCTCGCTTCGTTCATGGCTTCACGCGCATTGGTCAAGTGCGAGATGACCTTCGCCGTGTGATCGTGAATAAACCGCGCCGCGAGTCCGAGAATCGGATCGGCCATCATTCCGCTGCCTCGGACTCTTCAACCACAAGGCGCTCACGCGCGAGCTGAGCAAGGCGTCTGTCTTCCCGTGCACGATGAAGGTGCTCGTTGATCTGCTCGGGCGACATGTTCACGATCACTTGCTGGATCGATTCCTTCATCTGAACGTTGATCTCGACCTTGAGCGGCTCACGTGCGCCCGTGAGATCGGCGAGGAGCTGTTCAACCTTCACGATGGCGTTCGAGTGATTGGCGCGCGCCTTGAAGTCGCTCGGATCCATCCGCATGCGTTCGAGCTGGAGATCGGAGAGGTGGCGCATCTGCCGCTCGATGGCCTCGGCCTTCGCCGTCTTGATCCTCTCGTTGTGAGTCTCTTTGAAGTGCGCGAGCATCCGCACGCGGATGACGTGGTAGCGCGTGAGCTTGGTGTTGAACTTCTCGCAGAAGGACCGCGCGATGTAGCGCTTATCCTGGCCGCTCACGATTCCATCTAGAACGAAGTCCTCTTGGTCACGTGTCTCGCTGAGGGTGTAGCGCCGTGCGAGATTCCTTTTGTTGCGCTCCTCCGGCGTGAGTTGGTGATTGATGGGGTGCTTCTTCACGACTTTTCGAACCGTATCAGGATTGCGAGAGGGCTGCCAAGCTGACGTCCCAGTGATTGTTCACTGTCGCCACTTCACGATCATCACGAGATACGCGATGTCGTCATCGACGACCACGCCCACGACGCGCGTGCCGGGCGCATTGCCCCAATTCGCGACCCACACATTCGACTCACGCGACATCGTGTAGTTACCGCCCTTGTAGCCCGCGAACGTGTAGCCGATGGCAGCGCGGAGCATGCGAAGGAATTCCCCCACGCTCATCTTGCGGTGATCGGAATCTTCGTCGTACTCGATCGCAAGATCTTCGTAGTAACCCCGGTAACTAGAGACCCTCGCCGGGTAGGAAGGCGTGGGGATAGCAAGTTGCACCCACTGCGCTCCACACCCATCGAGCGCGTCGATCAATTCCCCGAGGTTCATCGGGCTCATTGAATCGGCATCGGCCAGAGTGATCTTCATAGCCCTTCAGCCTTTCTATTCTGCACCTGACGGAGCCAACGTCGCACGAGCGTAGTGGATACGCCCATCTTGATCGCCACGACGCGGACATCGAAAGACTGCGCGTAGAGCCTCGCTGCCTCCCACGCCTTCACGGGGACCTTGCGTTTGGCCATGATTCAGAACTCCACTGCGCCAAAGTAACCGCGTCCACGCTCTTGTACCCACTCCGCACACGTCTTGGCGAAGTGAAGGATGAAGTCCTTGTCGCATCCGCGCGGGCACTTTGCGATCTTCCCCGCGGAGTGAATCTCCGGGCACTCCTGGCGAAACTCGAGGACGCGATCGTCCGGAAGTCTCTCCCAGTGATCGGCATGCGTGCCGTAGAAGCGATCGTCACTCGGCTCGATCCCGTAGTCCGGTGTCACACCAAAGTGCTCCGAGTAGATGTCGCGCGCATCGAACTCGGAGTTCGCGATCACCCACTCCTCGTCGTCGAACGTGTACATCGCGAGCCCCATGTCACTTGCCTTTCGACACGAAGAGAACGGCGAGCCAGAAGAGCGCCATGATGATCACGCCCATCCCGAAGCAACACATGACGACGCCCACCGATTGAGTCCACGTGTGCTGCCACCACGGACGCTGAAGACTATGATCGGCGACGATGGCACCCGCGAGAACAAGCGCCCACAGCAAAGCCGCTCGGTGCCACTTCTTCATGCCCTCGTAATGCCGTCGAAGAAGGAACGAAAGTCGACTTTCGGTCAGCGGTGTGGACGCTTCTCGTCGATCCAGCGCTTGGCCCAGTGGAGCGACGGATAGTCCGCCATGTGTTTCTCGAGGTTGGCGCGCGCCTCGGAGTAGCTGGCTCCGTACGCGCTCGCGACATCGACCTGACAGTGTTTCCGGAGATCGTGACTCGTGAGCGCGTTGCCCGGAGCAGAGTAGATAGAGACGTAGGCCACGCGCGGTGGATCGAAGCTCGTGTCCAGCACCGCGACGAGATACGCACGCCATTCGTTTTCACTCATCTCACGCCCCTGTCTTAGTGGAGTGCCCCACGATCTTTCACCATCTCGTAGAGAACGTCGTTCTCGTCCAGCGTGAGCTGAGGATGCTTGTCTCCGTCAAGAAAGACTGTCCACCCGAACGGGTGCGTCTGTTTGACCGTGATGCGCTCTTCGTCGATCTTGAGCACCTCGGCGATGGCTTTGGTCCAGATCGGAACTTTCTGAGGAGTAGAACAGATCCTCTCATAGCCGAACTTCATCGTCGCGCGATGGTGCTTGATCATCGCTTCGGGATCGAGCTTGCGCCTGCACGGGCACAAGATGAAATCGTGATCCGGGAAAGGGGCATCGGGGAAGGCTTCGCACTTCTCGCAGCTCATGATCGGCTCCATACGCGTAGGGCCCGGCGGATCCGGTAGGCCATGTGTCCCGCAGAGGACTTGTCCCCGTAGGATACAGGCGTCCCCCCGATGAAGACGATCCAATCCAAGGGAAAGTCCGAATCGGGCCGGACGGTGACGGGCGGAACGGACTTGCCGTCCTCCTGAGCGCCCTTCCTAGGGGGGTTTCCCTTCCGGGACGGCCTACGGGGTGTTTTGGTGCCCGGGACGCTCATTGGGGCTCACAGCGCTCCCCGGCGTACCAGTGCGCATCACCCGACCACGTGCCGGTTTTCGACTTGCCGATCCAGAAGTAGTACCCGGCCGACTGATCCCACATGTGTTGTGCGACGGGAGCGCGCACGTCGTCCATGTTCTGATGTTCAAGGACGAGCATCTTGAGCGCGTCGACCACGTCCGAGAACTCGCGCGCCTGGAATTGCATCTGATGATTGAGGACGTGGCCACCTTGCCAGAGGCACCCGCCTTCCTTCTCGGGTACGGGTCGAAGTGAGACAGCCTTCCGCTCTTTCTCCGCCCACTCGAAAGCCTCACACATGTCTTTGGGCCAGATCCCATCGCCATGTGCCGTCGTCTTCTCAGGAACCTTCACGAGCCCGACGGCGTAGCAGCGATGTGCGTCGGATCCCGTAACGCAATCCCAGTCGTAGTAACGCCTGCGTGCGTGCTCGTACTCGAGCGCTCCGAGGGAGTCCCAGTGAAAGCCCTCGGTGTCGGCGACGAGAATTCGGTGCATGTCTCCCATGACTACGTGATGCCGTCAGAGAGGCTTCGTCGCGCAGTCTTCGCACACGGGAAGCCAGCCGTGACCATGCGCGTCGAAGCGAGCCGCGGTCGCCGGCTCGTCGCAGTCTCCCCAGTCGCACGTACGGCCCTTGGGATCGCCCCATGGCTCAGGCCACGTGTGCGTTACGCCGTGCTCGGTAGGTCGCCCTTGCTCAAGGGTGCCCTCTGTACGATTGCCGCGCCCGGCGAGAAGGGAGATCGTGGAATTGACCTGCTGAAGCTGGATACGAAGCGCGTTCAGCTCGACTGCGTGCTGATGCTTGATGACTTCGATCGCCTTCTCGTCGCGCTCACGTGCCGCCCGCAACTCGATCAGCTCTTCGAGGATCTCGAGCGACTCCTTGCGGTGAATGCGATCTCCCGCCTTGAGCTTCTCCAGCCAGAACTCAAGTTGCGGCTGATCGATCACGACGGCTCTTCGAGAAACTTGCGCAGATCGCAGATGGCTTCCTGACACGACTTGCGCACGCCCTCAAGGATGTTTGGCGACATCGATGCTGGGGACTGATCCTTCATGTACTGCTGAAGCGTGACGGAGAGTCCGAGCAATTGAGGAACCGTCGTGCTGTTTCGCATGATCTGAGCGGTCATCGAGATCAGGGAATAGAGCTGCTTGATGTCGCGACTCTCTTCGATCCCGTCGATCTGCTTGAGGATGCCTTCGATCAGCGAGATTGCGATGTTGCCGTCACGATGCTTCTCGGCTTTCTCGAAAGCGTCGATCACCTTGTAGACCTCTTTGACGACAACATCCGGGTGTGCCGGATCACGAAAGTTGATCGCGACCTTACCGAACTCGAGAAGCATCTGCCTGCGAAGAGTCTCATCCATCGAATCACCTCGCCGGAGTTATGCCGCGTGCGAGTGAAACGATCTCGATCACTTGATCCCAGGTCGAGACACCATGAGGAAGCTGGTCGACTCGAGGTGTCTGCCAGAGGATCCCTACGCAGTTCGGATCGCGCGTTGCCCAATACGCGAGCCACTCACGAATGTGCTCCGGCTTGTCGTCCACGAAGAAGTCGCCATGAACGCGACGCTTGTCACGTGCATGGATGACGTTGGAGATCCCGAAGTACTTCTCGAGCCAGACTTCACGTTCGTGTGCCCACGTGAGTGATCCCTTGAATGGGGACGTCACGGCAACAACGTCCGCGATCTCACGAAGACGCTTCACCCCGCTCAGCGCATCGGCATAGACAGGGATGTTCGAGCATCCGCCAGGGGCCTTCATCGCGCGATAGACTTCGGACCTGACTCGCTCATCTTCCGGAAGACTGTCGAAAACTTCCCACGTCGTGATCGTCTCCGGCGAGTAGTAGCGTCCCGTGAGCGACTTGACGATGCGAAGTGCGGCCGACACGAAGTCAGCTAATACACCATCACAATCGAGAAGCACCGTCGGCTTCATCGCCGCTTCGCTTCGATCTGCGCGCGCAAAGTGCGGACGCCGTTCTCGAGGCATTGGATCTTCGCGTTGACCCCGCCATGGTAGCGCCAGCAGTAGATACAAAGTCTGGTGTTCGGATCGACCGGCTTCTCTTTGTCCGGCGGAGGCGGTACCCACTGGGAATTCTCCCCGCCGATCGGCTTGTGATCGCTCATGGCATCTCCACATTCAACCCGCGACGCTTCGCGCGCTCTAGTGCTTCGCGAAGAAGCGGATCGACCTCTGCGAGGGCTAAGCCACTCGTGTAGTCATGGGGGTTGTCTGAGCCGCGCGCGATGACCGTCGGTACCGAGTGCCCTTGCGAGCAAAAGTAGAGGTCGAAGACACGATCGCCGTACTCGGCTTCTCCGAGGTACGTGCACAAGGGACAGTCGTGCTCGAAGTGCGGCGCGTGACTCGGGGGCTCAGAGAACGGATCCATGAGCCCCCGTTATGCCGCGCTCGCGCGACCGAAAGTCGACTTTCGGTTAGGGGATGACCTGATAGTACAGGTTGAAGGTCAGACTTCCGGCCGATAGACCAGAGAGCGCCGATCCTCCCGTGATGGTCGCCTGGATCTGCTGACCACCGCGCGACATGTACGGATCACTTCCCGCACCCCTGCCGTTGCTCGTCGCGTTGGTCACGCCGCCCGTGAAGACGTTGATCGGCGTCGCACCGATGATCGCGCCTGCTGAATCCCCCGTACTCGCTTGCACGGTGACCGTATCGGACGTGTTGCCCGCAAGCGCCGTGTTGACCAGAAGTTCCGCCTGAAGAAGACGCGCGTTCGCCGGCAGAGCGGGACCGAGATTGAAGGGTGTCCCCGACGTGAGCGCCTGCAGTGCCGCGAGCGCGAACGTGACTGTCTGCCGCTGGATCCCCTGTTCTGACACGACGTCGGCGGTAAACGCCGCCATCATCACGTTGTCGCAAGCGTCTTCGTTCTGACCACGCCCCGCCTGCGAAGCGGACCCACGCAACTTGTTGCAGATGGCAACCGCTGCGAGGATGGCCGTGCTTCCTGGCGCAAGCACACCGCCCGCCGCTGCAACGCCCGCGACGGCTACCGGATCGGTCACGAGTGTGCCGGCTTTCAGCTCGACGGAGCCCTGACCCGGATAGTTGATGGTGCAATGGGCGACGAGGTAACCGGACATGCGGGGCTCCTTGAGTGGGTTGCGAAGAGCCTATCTCACTCTCCCGCCTCCGGGAAGCGTGCACTTGGGAGAGTCGCATCCGGCTTCGGAATGGCCTCCGTAGCGCGTTCTAGATCAATGACGTAGCGCGCAAGCCAAGCGGATGCGGCCACGTACGAAAAGGGGATTGGGCATCCCTTCGTTGGCTTGCCTTGGAGAATGGACCTCGCCAGCTCCAAGGCTTGCTCGTCACGACTCAGGGGACGAGGTTCATCCCCGGCTTCTTGTGTCTCAGTCGCCATGTCTTCACCGCATCCCGTACCGTGGCCATCTCTTTGCGCCCGAACATGCGCGCGACTTCAGAATGCGTCTTGTGGCAATCGTCCACAAGCCAACACCAGATCCGCCCGCGTGCGAAGCGCGTGCTTCCTGTCCCGCGGAGATCGAAGACCTCTTCAAGGAGCACACCTTGGAACCGACAGATCTGCTGCATGCGCTCGTAGAGACCGCGTTCGCGAAGCTGATCGACGAACTCAGTGAAGGTCATTGGAAAGCTGCGCTCCCATCTGCATTCTCGAAGATGAAAGGGGGACCATCGTGCCACCCGTGGATCTGCTCACCCCAGTCGCGGAATTGCTCCGCATCCTTACGCGAGACCGTGATGTGTTCGATCCCCCGGCCGCACACGATGTCGATGCACGACTTCGGGAGACTGGCGGAAAAGTTCTCCGCCATGAGCCACCACGGATCACACTCCACGTCGCGATTGATCCGAATGATCACCGCGCGCGTCTTCTCCGCCTCTGCTTCACGCTGGACCGCTTCGTAGTCCTGGATGTACTTGGGAGGCGCCTCACGACCCATCTTCCATTGCCATAGCTCGAAGGCGGCATCGCGAAGATGGGTGCTCGGGATGGCCTCCTCAGGAAGGCTCATCGCCGTTTCGAGGATCTTGATCGCGATCTCGAGAGGGGGATGCTGATGCAGAACAATCGTCTGTACGAGGGTGACGAAGTCGTAGCGGCGTCGGACACTCATGCCCCCGAGTTATGCCGTCCCTGACCATCTCGTGTTGTGAAACCAGCCCTCGCGTTTCGAACGCAAGGTGAGACGCTCGAGATCAGAGTGAAGATCGAGCTTGGTCACGTACCGCCAGAACGTGCGGTAGGTGACGTTGAGCAAGTTCGCAGCGCCGACCGCGCTGCACTTGGCCTCGGTATACGCCGCGAGAATGTCCTTTGTCGCACCCTTGGGATCATTCGAAACGCGAATGCCCAGATCGATCACTCTGTATCCGCCCTGCCTCATGGATCACTTCCTGATCTCCCACTGACCAATCGTGTTGCCGTTGGCATCGAGGATCCGAGCTTCCTTATACGACTCGTGCCAATCCTCCACACGGGAAACGGAGACGGCTGCGCGCTTGAGAACGAACGCGACATCGCGCGGAGTTTGTACAGCATCGTTGCCCATCTCGATCTCGAGAACGAACTTCATCACACCGCCTCCGCTACCGGAGCCTCCGTGGCTTTGGTGAACCGATCATCGTGAAGGATCTCGACGTCACCCGAGACCTCGGCACTGTACTTGTCGAGCGCCTTGTTGAAGTCGTAGTCCCATTCGATGGCACAACTCGCCCACTTGCTCCGCGAACCTCCGTCGCCCGTGCCCTGAAGCCAGCCACCCGTGAAGTCATCGTGGTAGCCGGCAAGCACGATGAACGAGTTCGTGCGACCACCACCGAAACCGTACGAGACGAAAGCGCGCTTCGAGCGCTTGCCCTTTTCGACGAACTCGACGCGCGTGGCGTTGGTGTGCTGAGCGTACGGGCGACCCGTCTCCACCGTCAGCGTCCTGCAGAGCGTTCGACGGAAGCCGAACATCGTGCAGATGAAAAGAGTGACGTTCTCGTAGCTCTTGATCTCGCTCATGGCCGCAGCCGTCCTTTCGTTCACACCACGTCGCAGCATCCAAAGGCTCTGCGCTGCCCTTTCCAACCTAGTCACTGGGACAACGTTCGTCAACCGGCCGCTGAAAGCTCAGCACACACCTGACGAGCTTTCTGCTCGCTCTCTTGCGGCTCAAGAACCCAACAGTTCCGGTTGCCGTCAATGTAGCGGCTCACCCCCCAGAGGTTGCCGACTGCGCGCCCGCGAACGATCTTGTTCGCGAGCCCCACCTTGTAGGTCACTTGTCTGGTCACGAGACACCACCCTTCCGGACGCACGCTGGGCACGTCGGTGATCCACTCTCTTCAAGGTCACAAAGGCCACCCGGGCGCACCTTGCCGCAGAGCGCATCGTTCGTCCCAGGTACCGCGTAGTGCGTCAGCATCGCCTTGAGGCTCTTCCGACCACCCTTGTAGCAACCTGCGAGTACCGCGTGGACCGTCAACATCGAGGTGTTCTCCCTTGCACCTCAGAACCTAATCACTGGGACAAGCTACGCAAGGCCTTGTCGAACGCCTCGTTTGCTGCCCGTGTGCGTGCATCTCTCCAAGCGTGGAAAGCCTGGACGAAGGCTAGGTCCGTGGCGAAGTCTTCCCGGCAGGGCCGCTCGAAAGGGCGACCCTTGTCATCGGTGTAGATCATGCCGCCCTCCACTGACGACCCACGCCCTTGGCAGCAAGCTTGGCATAGCGCTTGGCCGCGTCCGCGATCTTCTTCTCGCCAAGGGCCTTTGCTTCTTCAAGGGTCGCGCACCGTGCACTTTTTGCAATAGCCCCGAAGCCTTTACCGTCGCGCGTGGCATTGGTCCGCACGTAGAAGCCCGGCTCGCGCCAGGCGCTACCGTTTTCGATGGTCACGTAGCCACCGACATCTCGCCCCTTGGCATCCTTGACACCGTAGGAGACCTTCTCCGACCTCCACACGTGGCAGATGCCATCCTCGCTAAACCTGTAGGAACTCTCTGTCCAGGTCAGCATGATCAGACCCCTTCTCCCTGCCGGTAGACACCGAACTGAAACGCCATGCTGAAGACACCCACGGAGTAGCGGATGCTCTCACGGGCGCGCGTGTAGGCGGAATCGAAGTCGCCTGCGTTGAAGAGATCTAGCGCGTCTTTGGCGCAGAGCTTCGCACTGTCCGACATCGGACCCTTCTCCTCATGCAACAGGGCGAGGTGAAGAGTCTCGTAGGCTTCCTTCTCGCTGATCTTCTTGGTCATCGTGCCGCCGTCCTTCCAGCACTCAAGATAATCACTGGGACAAGGTCTGCAAGGGGGTTGCGAAGCTTGTCCCAGTGATTAGGTTCTGAGCTGAGGGAACGACGATGAAGCTCCGAATGACCCCCCGACGTGTTGCGATCTTGGCTCAGTACCGCGAGGCCTTCTACGGAGGCGACCCGGACATGAGCCGCGTCACGATCCAGGATGTGCTCGACTTCACCGCGGCAGGGCTCACGCGTCCCTTCATGCCCTGGGAATCACACCTCTTGCGGCACCGCACGTTGACTCTAGAGGGATGGGCTGCGCTCGAGAAAGCGGAGGCGCGGAAGGCACGGAAGGCGGAATGGTTTCCCGAAGGGCTCGCGGCTCAGGACGCCATCATCAACGCAAAGGGGTACCAAGGATGACCACGCATCGTCGACTGATGGCCTTGTGTTGCTTGTCCCAGTGACTAGGTTGGAAGTGCGAGAAGAATGAGATGACCACGGTAGCCAAAGCACGGGTGTTCGCCCTAGACCGACACGATGCCCAGAAGTACGGCGACAAGCCCTACATCGTGCACCTGGACGAAGTGGCGGAGATCGTCCACTCCCTCGAGATCCTCGGCAAGCGAGGCACTCGGCTCGAACAAGCTGCGTACCTTCACGATGTGCTTGAAGACACGGAGACCGACAAGATCGAACTACTCTACCTCTTCGGATCTGAAGTCGCTTCGATGGTCTCCGCCGTGACGGGGGTAGGCAACGATCGTGTTGAGCGGATGGCAGCTATCTCGCGCAAGATCAGAAACGCAGCCATTCTCGGAGACTGCGGAGACGCTGCAACCCTGAAGATGGCGGACCGACTCGCCAACGTGCGAGCGTCGAAAGAGAATGATCCCAAGCGACTCGCAATGTACCGAGCGGAGTACGCCACGCTTCGTCCCGCACTGAGCCTCGGGGATGTGCGACTGCTCGCCATGCTGGACGCGGAGATGGGCTAGGATGAAACCGTGAGCAAGACAGCAGTCACCTACTACGATCTCGACGGGATGCCGGCGTACCGGCGGGGGAATGACATCATGGTCTACACCCACGCGGGAGAGCCGCGACGGGTGACCGAACTCGTGAAGTTCGCGCACGAGGCCTCCGAGATCCCCAAGGCGCGGTACCTCGAGATCAAGAAGGCGCTTCTGCGGAAGGGCTAGAACAGGTTCTCTCGGAGCGTCTCGAAGTCCGAGCGCTTGTCCGGACGCGCGTTGGCCTTGTGCCACGCAGAGCTGTAGATCTCTTTCATCTTCGAGTTCGCCTCGTCGTAGGTCTTACGCTCGGAGTCGGTCATCGCGCGGTTTTCCGTCTTCAGTTTCGCCTCGATGCTCCGGACCTTCTCGTAGTGGCCATGGGCTTTCTCCTTGGCCTTCAGCATGCCCTTGATCTGGACCTGGATCTCTCCCACGTGTCCGTTCGGGTACTTCACCTTGAGCATGAGATCGCGGTAGCCGGCGACGGTCGGGTTTGTGAACCTGTCCGTGGGCTTTCGCGCGAGCTGTATACCGTGCGCCTGGAGATGCCGCACAACGTCTCCGACCTGGGACATGGTGTCGACGGCGACGGTTGATCGCACGACGTCGGTCAGCGTGGACCAGTCACCCGCGCCGTCTGCCTTGACCTTCTCCTCGCTCCGCTCCTTGCTCTTCATCGGCCCGATGACGACCATGGGCCCGGGCTCGTCAGTGGACTTCTCGATGTTCTTGACGAACTCTCCGAGCGGCATCTTGTCGCCACGGATGGTCTTCGCCCCGATGTCCTTGGACAGACCCTTGTCACGATCGAGAAGATCAAGCTGCATCTCGTGCGCTTCACGCGCTTGCTCGAAAAGCTTGTCTCCGTCCTTCTCGGACTGCTTGACCTGTTCAGGCAGATCTTGCAGCTCTTTCGGATCAAAGAGCCCGCCGGAGTTCTCGTGTGCGATCTTCGCGCGCCCGATCAGCTGAGCGGCGGACGCCCCTCCGCCAACATCTGACCACCTACCGAGTGCGTCGCGCGGGTGATCCTCTTCGTCGAACTCTGCCATCGTTCTTCGAAGACTCTATCACGCGTTTCTGGCGTTCGTCTGCGACCGTGGCGACCACTCCGTAACCCGCGATGTCCCGCCAGGGAGACTCGCCGAATGCATCCTTGCGCGTCGCGATGCGAAAGAGCTTGTCGATGATCCGCGTGACTCCGAGCATGTCACGATATTGCGACGGCTGCACGCCCTTGGGGTAGAGCGCTTCGAGGATGATGCACGCTTTCGCGAAGCTGTCTCCGTAGGCCTCGTTCTTCTCGCGCACGAGAGAGCCGATCTCGTTGCCCACGCGGAGGAAGTCCTGACCGAAAGTCGACTTTCGTTCGTCGTGCAAGATCTTCAGGATCTCGTCCGCGTCTCCCTTGCCGTAGAACTTCCGCAACTTTTGATAGGCGACCGGATCGGCTCCGTACGGAGGCGTCACGGCTTGGGGATGGGATCCATCAGCGGGTTTCGATGGGCGTGAAGCACCGCGAAGTTTGCGATCCTTGTTCGAACGAGCCCCGACGTGCACACGCTTGGTCCCCATGTCTCTCCGCACCTTTCACACGTGATCTTGTACTTCTGTTCGTCCGCTTGATGGGTCTCCGGATCGACGGTGCGCTCCGTGTGCTCCCCACGGACGTGCGGAGCCCAACGCGGACGCCACTCGACCCAGGTCTCGTTCATGGCTTCTTTTCGTCGAATAGCGCGAGGGTTCTCGGGAAGATCTCCACAAGCTCATCGTGCAGCGCGTTCGCGAATTGGCGGATCTCCCATTGAGCATTCGGCGCCATCCGAAGCGTCATGAACGCCAGCCAGTTTCGCAAGTTGGCGCTGGCGCGCATCCGCGAATACCGTCCGACCGGGAGCCCCACCCTCGCCAACTCCTTAGGCACGCCGTCCGCCAGCGCTTCCTGATAGAGCGCCTCGTCGTCTGCATACGCTGCGCGCAGACGGTCACGGAATCGCGTTGCACGTACCTCGGTCAGCACCGCAGCGTCCTTCGCGGTACCGGCCTGTTTATTCGACGTCCCCGCGTTGATCATCAGACGCTCGACGGACGGGAGGTAATTCACGTCAGGAAGCGGCTCGTATCGCGCGCTCATCTCGTTGTAGCTCTGCGTGCGATGACGATGCCACTCGCGAAAGACGAAGATCGGAGCCTGGACCTCGATGATACATCCGGCCATCTCGAAAGGCGTTGCGTGTGCGTTCTCGTAGAGAAACCGCAAGAGCTTCTCGTCGCCTGGATTGCCTTCCTTCGTCGGGCCCCAACCATTGAAGCCCTTCCCCGTTGACATGCGTGCGGCTTCGACGATGCGCTCGTCGCTTCCCCAGCTCTCTACGACTGCGAGATAGCCAAAGTCCAGAATGCTCTTACCCATGACGAACGTTATGCCGTGTCAGGTGTCTGCACGCGTGACATTCGGGCGCACGACGATCGTTCCCGTCTCCACCGTGAAGAAGCGAGGAATGGAATCCGTGGTCTTCGCCTTGATATCGTAGACGCACTCGACGATTGAATCCGGGAAGTTGAGCGTTGCGGCCGGAGGGATGATCCCTTCGAGCTGTCCGTTGAGCGCGTTGGTGATCGTCACTCCTCCGCCTGTCGGAGTGGATGCCGGCGTGCTGTTACACTGCGCGACTGCGAGGCTATCCGGATCCGAGTAGTAGTACTTGATCGTGATCCAGAAAAACCACCCCGTGATGTTCGCGGGCACGAGTGTGGGAGGATTCTGAACAGGAAGGCCCGCGACCGGGGGCTCGAGAACTTGCGTATCGATGACGATCGTGTCGCCGCGATTGGTGTACCGCCGCTTGGGAACGAGCGCGTTCATGTTCTGGGCACCTTGGACGAGGTTACGACGGCACTCGGAACGACGCTAGACTCTTGTCCGCTCGTCACAGGTACGACCGACGTCAGCAGAGTCGACGTCGGAACTACGGACACCTCGAGATTCTCCGTGGACGGCGTTTCTGTCGTCTCGAGATCCGTCTGCGAGTTCTCGCCCATGATGTCCTCAATTCTCGACGCGGGTGATCCGCTCAACGCCCTGCTTGAAGTGTCCCCACGCGTGCCAGTTCACACGAAACACCTTCAGGCCTTTGTCTGCAAGCTCGAACCGCTGAACGCTCCACGCTCCCCGGCGCTTGAGTGCCTCGAGCGCGACGCGCATCCACGGAGGTGTATCGATGAGACGAGGCATCGTGAAGTCACACGAGCCGTAACGATGCAGCTGACGACGATGCTTGAAGACAAGCCACCCTGCCGCTTGCGCGCCGAAGTTCTCGACCCAGAAGTCCATGCGCGGATCGATCTCGGCCTTGTGTTGCTCCAAGACATCTTGGAGCCGTATGAAACTTCGCATGACTCGTCCCCCTATTCCTTTTTCTCTCCCTCGTAAACCGTCTTGGTCTGTTGCGCATCGGCGTTGCGTGCGTCGAGTATACCCTGCAGCTGTACGATCTGGAGAAGTAGGAGCTTCTCCCGTCGCTCTGCATCGATGAGCATTGAGGCGTACATCTGCACGACGGCCGTGAGTGCGTTGGATGCGATGCTCGCATTGAATGCGGGGGGCGGAGGATTCATGATCAACCCACCGCCTCGTCACCACGCCCACCAAACGCACGCCGATGCCCTGTCTCGAGCACCATCGCTTGTGTGCGGAGAGAGGCAATGATCAGAACGTTGAGCGTTGCCGGCATCACGCCCTTCTCAGCACCGAGTCGAATGAGCGCCTTGAGACCTTCAGTCAGAACCTTCTGACACCCCGCGTAGAACTCTGCCTCGTGTTGCTCAAGAACAATGAAGTTCTCGGCCTTGGCGACAAACGAGTGGCCACTTTCAAAGACGATGACCTTGCCTTTGACGTCTGCGTTGGTCGCGGGCGTTTTGTAGATCGTCGCGTCGCCGTCATAGAATTGCACGACACATCCAATGACCTGCGTAGGGATGTGGAGCACGATCGCCTTTCTCGCGGCGAGCGCAGCCCAATCGTTCTTTCCGTCCATCACGGTTCTCCTTTCGCTTGGCGGAAGAGTCGTTCGATCTCTTCGCGCTCTGTCGGTTGCTCTTCGGGTACCACGGTCGCAGGATCTTCGGCGAGCTTGACCTCAGGCGACCACTCCCAATCCGGATCCATCGCCAGCGCGATCATCTCCGGATCGACATGGCGCATCACTGCACGCTCATCAGGATCGCGCTCGGTGTACTCGTACCCGCGCACCCACCCAGCGCGATAGCTCTCCTTGGCGTGTTCGACAGCGAAGCGGATCCACTCGAGACGTGTGGCTGTTGGATTGGTGTTCGCGAAGACGACGACCATCTGTCGGAGCCGATCAGGCGCCTCAGGTCCATCGTAAAATTTCCCGAGTAGTTTTTCGCGGAGATTCCGGAACCACCTGACGATCGGCGTGGGCATGACTCACCAGATCAAAAGCTCACCAACAGCACCGCGCTTCGTCGCATCGGAGTTGATGCTCCGAGTCGCTTCGACGCGCTCCATCTCGAAACCGTAGTCCTTGTACCGATAGAGCCTACGAACCTCCTCGGTATCGCTGTTGGACAGAAGCACGCGAACGCCTCGTGACTTGAGAGCGAGCACGGTGTCTCTAAGCTGAGCCTGATCCAGATCTCCGAATCCGTCAGACGTGTAGCTCACGAAATCCGAGTTCGCGCCCGCGGGCACGTAGGGAGGATCGAAGTAAACGAAGTCGCCTCTGTCCGCGCTTTCCACCGTGACCTTGTAGTCAGTGACCGCAAGATGAACGCCTTGAAGCGCCGCGTGGCATGCCTGGAGAACATCGAGATCGAAGATCCCCGGATTCTTGTGGCGACCGAATGGCACATTGTACCCGCCGCTCTTATTCACGCGATAGAGCCCATTGAACCCCGTCTTGTTGAGGTAGATGAAGTTCGCTGCGCGCGTGACGTCGTCACCATCGAAGATGTGATCTCGGATCTCGTAATAGAAGTCCTCGCAGTGCTGTTCCTTGTACTGCTGGAGCAAGGGCACCAACGCGCCAAGATCATCCCGAACAACCTCGTACGTGTTGATCAGGTGCGAGTTCATGTCGCCGAGAAAGATGCGATTGACGCGCGCTTCGACACTGATCGAAGAGCAGGTGTCGAAGAAGAGAGCACCGCCACCGATGAATGGCTCGTAGTACGCGCCGAATGATTCGGGCACGTGCTTCCGAAGCTGAGGCAAGAGCTGTCTCTTCGATCCCACCCACTTGAGAAATGACTTAGGGCTCACGACGAGCCCCCGTCCGGATCCTACGCATCACAACTTCTTGGCTTTGCGGTTTGTGAGGCCTTCCCAGCGAAGGACCGTCTTGTCGACTTCAACCGGCTCCAAGTCGAAGAGGATCGCCTTGCGCTTGGTCTGCTCGGCTGCAATGAGAGTTGTCCCCGAGCCGCAAAAGAAGTCTACGACGGTCTCCCCTTCATCTGTCGAGTTCTCGATGAAGTTGCGAAACAGCTCGACGGGTTTGGCTGCATTGTGTTTTCTATCTTCTCCCCGTGGGCGATCGATGCGCATGACATTGGACTTGCCGTGAATGACGCGCTGACCACGCTTGGTGGTCGACGTCATCGCCTTCGGAGGCGGCACGCGGGCGAGGAACATCGTCAGCTCATGGCACTGCTGATACATAGCTCCCATTCCTTGATTACCCTTGTCCCAAACGATCATGTTCTTGCCGGCAAGCTGGTGATGCCGCACTGAGTCCCAAAGGGACGACCAAGATCGCCAGTCGCAACACACGTACGCGTGTCCGAACTCTTTCAAGTGAGTCGCGATAATCATCGCCACGCGATCCATGAACGGACGGATCATCTTGTCGTCGGCGATGTCAGCTCCGATGCCCGTTGACGATCCGTAGATCGCGTACGGCGGATCGGTGACGATCACGTCGACAAGCTTGGTGCTAAGCGCAAGCGATCGGATCTTCGCATCGAACGAATCACCGCAGACAACGAGGTGCTCTCCGCACTTCCACACGTCGCCCACTTTGGTATGCGAAGTCTTCGGCGCCTCGGGGATGTCGTCCTCACCAGCCGGGGGCTTCTTCTCGCCGAAGTAGTCCTCGTACTTGTAGCCCGTGGCCTGAAAGGTCGGCACGTGTCCGCGTTGCTCTGCGAGCGCCTCGAGTAGGTTGGGCTTGTTGTAGCCACTCTTCTCCTGGATCCGGTTGTCTGCGAGCGCGAGACCATGAGCAAGGCGCTCCTCGAGATCTACGAAGCGGATCGGTGCGCGCGTGATTCCGAGTTGTTCCGCGGCGAGAATGGCACCGTGACCGGCGATGATCTCGCAGTCGGCCAAACGTGCGACCACGGGACGTCCCCATCCGAACGTCTGCATCGAAAGGACGATGTCCGGAAGGTTCTTCTTGTGGTCCTTCGGGTTCTTGATCCACGCACGCAACTTGGAAACGTCTTCCCACTGCGCCGCGGGATTGGACTCATCGAGCGACGCCCGGAGAATCGCGCTCAGTCCGTCTGTCTTCTTCGCCTTCTTCATGGATCGCTCGGTATGGGAATGGAGGCCAGGAGTCGCTCAGCTTTGTAGATCGCCGGCTCGTGAGTGCCGTAATTGACGCCCTGCAATTCTGTCGACGTCCAAACGTGATCATAGTCGATGTGCAACGAGCCGATAGGAAGGACGACGAGCCAATCTTCGCGATTGTGTCGGATCCACATCATCGGGATCTTCTTCATCTCTGCAGCGGCTTCCTGCGTCTGCCACCACCACTTCCACACGGGGCACGGTTTGCCAGCCATGAAGCAATGCAGCGCCCACTTCTCCCGGCGCTTCACCTCGACACCGTACGGAAAGCGCTTCGCCGTCGTCATGAGATCGCCCGCGGCTCCAAACTCTCCACGAAGTGATGGACCTCCCCATCCGCCCGAAAGAGGTGTGCGGACGAACTCCGCAGTGGGCTCGAGATGACGCCACCAGATCTGGATCTTCTTGGCGACTTCCCGTTCCGCCGCGTTGCCCTTCTGTCGGCTCACTGTCGTCTCTCCCACGTGCGAGCGCCAACCTTCCGATACTCGAAGCGCAGCGCATCGACACCGTAGCCGGTCTCTGACCTTCCGATCCAACGCGTCTCGTAGATGTCGCGCGGGAGTCCGACCATTGCATCGACAAGTTCGACCTCGAGTTTCCACGGATCGACCTGGAGAAGAATAAGAGCGAGGGCACGAGCATCGAACGCTGAGATCCCGCACCGCGAAGTCTTGTGCGTCGTGATCAGGAGATCGATCATTCGATCGCCTTTGTCCGCGGTCACGTAGAAAGTATTCATGCGGCAACCCTTATCGACGAGTAGCGCCCGTCACGGATGATCTCGATGCGACCGGGAAGAGCATCGAGGACTGCGGAGTGATGCGCGATGACGAAGGCTTGCGCGAAGCCGTACCGAGACGCGAGGAGAGTCGCAAGGTGATTGGACAGGAGTCGGCGATGCGCAGTGTCGAGCTGCCCAAACGGCTCATCGAGCATGGCCGCTGACCACTGACTCCCACGCTTCTGACGCAGCCACGCGCTCGCACTGAGTTGCACGGCTAGCCCGCAGAGATCCTCCGAACCGCCACTCTGCTCGCTGAGGAGAACATGAAGCTCGTTCTTGATGAGGGGACCGCGCTCCGCTCCGCATCGACACGTCTTGATCTTCGCGCTCTTCGGAAAAGGACTACCACACGAATCGCACGTCTTGGCCGGGCCCGCTCCCTCCCGTGCCCAACTCAGCTCAAGGGACAGATCGATTCCACTCTTCTGGAGCATGTCGTTCGCGCCGACCTGGATCACAGCTAGCGCGCCCTCTGCAACGCGCCTCTGAGCGCCGTTCTTGCCGAAGATGACCGAAGCCTCGCGGCAGGTATCAAGACGCACCTGAAGCCCGTGTAGCTCGACGGCAAGGGCTTCCCTAGCCGTCCGGGAAGCGTGCACCCGCTCGATCCGCTCCCGAAGCATCTGAACGAGCGACGTTTGCTCGGCAACGTCGTTCTGAACGTTGAAAAGACGGTTCCTCAGATCTTCGACGTCGGCCGGCTCGGGACGCGTCTTGGCGATGTTGTACTCGTCACGCGTACGCGTCAGGCGTGCCGCGAGATCCTCGATCTGGTCCTGGACGCGTTGGGCGGATTGGTAGGCCGCAAGCTTCGTCTCGACCTCGCGCGCGGCTTCCTCGTACGCGGCGCGCTTGGTACTAAAGACGAGTTGTGCAGCGGAGAGGTTCTCTTTGTTCCGCGCGTTGTTCTTGTTGATCTCCGCCTGAACCGGACACGCGATCTCGGCCACTGGGCAACGACCATCGAAGAGCCCTCGAGCAACTTGCTCCTTCGACTCTGCATCCTGACGCGCTGTCTGCATCGACTCGCGAATCTTGGCAGCCACCGCCGACGCTTGTTCTGAATCGCGACGCAGGCGATCAATCGACGGACGTTCGTCTACGAGGTTTGCGTGACGATCGAAGATCGCTTCATACTCGGTGATCGTCCGCTGAGCGAGAACGAGGTTCGCATTCCGGCCGAGCAAGTCTTGCAGGCGATTGCGTTTGTCCTCACTTCTCTCGAGCGTCTTCGAACTCTTCTCGAGGCCCTCTTGCAACTTCTCGAGTGTGTCGTAGGTGGCGCTGATGCAATTGGCCTCGATGTCCTCGAGTCTCTGTCGCTCACGCACGAGCGCTTCGATCTTGTTCACGAGAACCGAGTCCCGTTCCCGGATCCGATCTTCGCCCTCTTCGAGCGGCGCGAGCTTGAACCACGCGCGCGCGAAGTCCATCCGCTCTTCCGGACGACAGAGAATAAAACGCGCCATCTTGCGCTGAGGGAAGTAACAGATCGTCGGAAAGTCCTCTTGGGACATCCCCATCATCGAGTAGATGAGCGCCTGCGCTTCGTCGCCCTTGGCCTTGTTGAACGCAAGTTGAGTCGAGCTACCAAGCTTGCGTGAGCGCGTGATGACGTCGTCGTTATCCATCTCGATCCCGACGTAACCGTCTTTCTCGCCGTCGGTGATCCACCCATCCGCACCCATCTGCCGATCGGGATTGAGAACCCCTCGGACAACGAAGTCGATCGCCTCGAAGGTCGCACTCTTGCCGTTCCAGTTCGAGCGCTCGGCATCGCGGACGTCTCGCGCGGTGACCGCGTAGGACTTTCGATCTAGAACGATCTCGTGCTCCCCCCGAAAGCACATCCAATTGCGGAGCTTCAGCTTTCGGATCGTGTTCACTTGAAGTCTTCTTCCGCAACGCCGAAGAGCTGGAGCAAGTCTCCGATCGCAACCGCGTAGGAATCCGCGCGCGCCTTCGCGCGCTCTCCCTCTTCGTAGTCCGTGCTCCGCATGAAGGTGCGAAGATTCATGTCGCGACGTCCAGCCAACCGCGTGTAAAGCGCGCGAACGTCCGACCGATCGTAGTGCACGCCGTCGCTCACAGTCCTACCTCCGACATGATCTCTTGCGTGAACTTCCAGAGTGCATCGCGATCACGCGTGTTGACCTCAGTGACCATGTGCTCGATGGTCTCGCGCGCGTCCTTGTCCTCGTACTTCGCAGACGCCTGATCGAGCACCACCTGGGGTAGCGTCGGATTCTCGACCTGGACTTCACATCCCTTCTTCTCGAGGTGCCGAACGGTCTTCGCGACGTCTTCGGGCGGAACATCGGGCGGAGGACGGAGACGAACGAACTGAAGTCCGTCCATCACCATGTATGGATCGGAACCTTTCCAGAACTCAGACTCGGGGCCGATGGTGAAGAACGTCGGGCCATCGACCAAGATCACGTGGACCGAAAGTCGACTTTCGGTCGCGGAAGACGTGCGCTTCTTCACGAGATCTCCAAGTGGAGAAAGCCCGGATCGTTCTTCTCCTCGCCGAAGTTCAAGCGCCCGAGTGACCCCGGGATGATCACGTCCTTTCCTCGAAGGCTCTCTGGTGTGATGTGCCTCTCATGAAAATGCCCCTGGAGGATGATCGTGCGTCCCGCGCGCGCCTTGAGCATCCCGAGTGGCAGAAGAACGTTGCGCCCGCGCGGCATCTCCTTGGTCTCTTCGCCAGCAACGATCCCGTCGACAGAGAGGTGACTCATGACGATGAACGGAGTCGGATCGTTGAGCATCTTCGCGACCCACTCCGTTGGATCGTAGTCGTGTGAGAGCGCGGTGAAGGGAAGCGCCAAGAACTTCCAATCGTCATTGAACCACCCGATCTCCGGGCGCTCGTAGACGTGCACGTGAACGCCCATCTGCTCGTCTTCGGCGACCGCGCGAATGGGAGTCAGCGTCGTCGCACCTGAGCCATCTTCGATCACGTCGTGATTCCCTGCGAGCCAATGGCTATCGAGGCCCGATTGCGCCAACAAAAGAGCCATCGAGATCGCAGCATGCTGCGCACGCGCGACAGAGAGGTTCTTGTCTGGATCGCAGAGATCGCCGAGGAACGCGAACGCAGCGCGCTCCTTCACCACCTTGCACTCAACTTCCTTCAGTGACTTGGTCAGATCGTCGAAGCGCGAGACTCCGCGAGTCACGTGATCGAGATGAAGATCGCTCGCGACAACGAGATCCATCACGCGACCTCGCCTGTCTCCTCGTTCACTTCCATCGGCTCGTGCTTCTTGAACGAGTCGCGTACAGCTTGCTCGATCTCATCGAGAAGCGCTTCGTTCTCCGTCAGGTTCTTCACAACACCATTGATGCCCTGACCTAGACGTTGGTCGCCGTACGAAAACCACGCGCCTCGCTTCTCGACGATCTCGAATTGTTCGGCAAGAGTGACGACATCACGTGCGCGATCGAATCCCGGAGGGATCAGATTGCCGTTGCTCGTATGGAAGTACGCCCTTGTCGTGAACTCCTCGCGACCGGCGACCTTGCTCTTTCGAATCGTGACGAGGTGACGCTCTCCGAACATCGTCTTGTTCTTCCCCTCGTCGTCTCCGCTGTCTGCGACGAAGGATGCACGCTCGACACGCAGGACCATCGAGCCATCGTAGTAGAGCGCTTTCCCACCACCGACCTTGAAATCACGCCCCGCCATCTTGTCTTGCGTACTGGCATCAGGATCGTCCGTCTCACGCGTCAGACACACGAACGCCGTACCCGTCTCCTCAAGAAGCGGCACAAGCTCATCCATCCACTGCGCGTTCATCGCGGCCTTGATCTGAGCACCGCGCCCGCCCATGCCATCAATCCCCTTTGGCTTGTTCGCGTGGTCCTTTACTTCAGCGAAGATGCGTTTCAGCAAACCCTCGGGGACGAGCTTCCGGATCGAGTCGACGATGATGATCCCACTCGTGTCCTCGGACAGTGTGCCTTCGTCACGTTGCTTCTTGATCGTCATGACGAACTTGCGGACGGTTTCCACCGTCTCCTCGTACGTCCGTGGGCGCACTGCGAAGAATCCCGGGTGATCGGCGTAGCGACCCATCATCGCGCGCGCCCACGTGATGGGTGTGGTGCGCTCTGCATCCACAAGCATCGCCAGGTGATCACGCGCGAGGAAGCTCGCCAAGAGACCAAGGGACATGGCTGTCTTACCCTCGCCGGACGGCCCGTGCATCAGCGTGAAGCGCTCGATCGGAAGGCCTCCAACCTTCGTCGCGTGATCGAACTGAACGAAACGCGTGGGCACAGCGCGCACGACAGAAAGGACGTCACGTGCTGGACGAAACGCATCGAACGCCTTTGCAGCTGCCTCGATGCCTGAAAGGCGTGTCCGGCGTTCGCTTCTCGTAGTGCTTCGCTTTCTCACACACCCTCCGTCGCAGCATCCAAGGCTCTGCGCTGCCATTTCGACATCAAGAGCTACCCGTCTCTCCGGGTCGTCACGCTCGCCGCTTTGCACCCGCCCCGCCGTCGCCTGGAAGGTGTACTCGGACTAGTCCATCAAGAGGTCGCCGCGTTTGCTTCCCCAGTGATCGGCGCCACTCGATCTTGTAGGTGACGCCAGACTCTTTCAGGCGAAGGGAGGTTTGTCACCGGAGTCGGTGCCCGCCCCCACTCCACGTCTCCCTCTCTTACGCCCTGACGTCGGCGGAGGTGGCGGAGGTACGGCAGGCTCGGCAACGAAGACCTTGCCGCAATGCTTGCACTTGGGATCACTCGCCAGGATGATCTTCCCGCAGTCGCACATCGCGTGCGGACAACCCGCGGACTCCGTTTTGTGACACTCCGGACAGAGATCATCCCCGGGTGCGTCGGTCCCGGCAGCAATCTTCTCCGGCTCCTCGTCAGCACCGGGCAGCTCGCCCACGGGCTTGGCGTTCTTCTCCTCTTCAGGATCGATCTTGACCTTGAAGATGTAGTCCCAATCCATTCGATCATTGATCAAGCAGTGTTGCTCGAGATAGGCACGCATCGTCGCCAACTCGAACGGAGCGATCACACCCGACAGATCCGGGGGATCAGACTTGATGAGTTCCTCGATCGGTGGGGTCATCGCAAAGCGCGTCATCGGTCGCGCCTTGTACCGCTTCTTGATGTCGGCCTCTTGCTTCAGATACTCCCACTGAATGCAGTAGGGGACGAGGAATGGGTTCCCAGCCTCGGAGCCGTCGGACTTCATCTTGTCGTTGATCACCTCCTTGACCTTGTCGCCAAGGAGATTGGTCACGGTCGCGATCTGCACGCCGTCCCCGACGTTGTCCGCGTCGACTACGCAGAAAACGTAATTGCACTTGGAGTAGACCTTCTCTTGGAAAACCTCGTTCATCTTGAGCCCGATGCTCTTGATCTGACGGATCTCCTCTTCGGAAAGATCGTCGTCGTTGAACGCGCCGAAGATGCCGCCCGCATGGATGATGCGTGACTCATCGTCTCCCGCGAACTTGAAAACAGGAGTGAGCCAATCGAGTCGATCTTCTTCGACCAGATCGCGAATGAACTCAATCGTCCGACAGATTGGGCACTTGACCGGGGCGGCCTTGCGAAGCCCATTGTCGTCACGATGGTACTGCTTACGAAGGATGGCCTCATCCTCACGGCAATTGACATTGCCGCCGTAGACGTAGCGCTTGCTCGTTCGCGTCTGCTTGTCCTCTCGGACTCCGATTCTCGGGAGCGGATGTTGCCAGAGAACGACAGGTAGTCGTCGCATGTGAAGGAAGGTGTTGATCTCGGGTGGGTTGCGGTCCGTCCACTTCTTGAGGAACTGGCCACCGCGCTCCGTCGTCTTGTGCTTGAGGAACTGATCGATGTGATTCGTTTCGTACGCGCCACCCATGGTCGTCTCCCTATCGCATCTTGGTGAGCATGGCTTGGAGCGTGCGGCATCGCGACGTCCAGCACTCGTTTAGGTTCTCCATCGACTTGACCATCGCCTCGACTCGGCGACGCTTGATCTCCTGATCGCGCCACTCGTCCGCGAACATCACGGCGCACATAGCCTCGACGTCCGCGTCCGTGATCATCTTGTTGCGGATCCCCTGTTCCTTCTCACGCTGAAGGGCCCGCGTCGCGCCATCGCGCATGCCGGCGAAGATGAGCGCATTGTCCTTCTCCCACCTATCTCGCTCGACTCGCGCCGTCATCCAAAGACGATGCGCGAGACGCGCGTAGCTCTCTGCGTTGTCGAGCGCCTTGGCGACAGTTCCGTGATCGTTGTGCTTGTCGCCGATTCGGAGAGCTGCCTCGAGTTTCTTGTACTCCTCCAGCGGATGCTCGACGAAGATGACTTCGACAATGCCGGCGATCTCGTTGTCGATGAGCGAAGGTTGCTCCTTGTCGCTTCCTCGATTGCGGTGCTCGAAGGCCTCTTCGATTCGCGTCTTGGGAGCGTTCTTTTCCAGCTCCTCCTTGAGCGCCTCGCTCGTCTTTCGAACCGTCTCTTGTGAGGACTCCGGAGGGATCTCGGGAGCCACGACAGCACTTCGTTTACGCATGGTCCTCTGGTAATGCCGTCGATTGCGGAAGCTGAGCGCGTTTCTTCGACTGGCGGACAGCACGTGGCTTGGCGGGACGAACTTTCAGCCAGCCCTTCCAATCCTCGTCAGGGAACGCAGCCTCGAGAAGCCGCTGTGTTGGCGGATAGACATGCGTCTCCCAAACGTAGAAGCGATCAACCTCTCCCCCGGTGTAGTCCTCGGCAGGGATGACCTTCTGCGGAGAACACGAGCCATCGACAACGATGTACTCGATACGCGTGCCCTCGGAGACCTCAGCGCCGCGCCCCTCCAGGATCTTCGCAACTCCCACGTGCGCGAGATCGGCTCCCTTCATCCCATCCTTCTTGATCCGCGTGACATACTCTCGGAGAGGCTTGGATAGCGACTTGGAGATCCGGATCTCATCGAGCGTCAGCGGATCGTCCAGCACATGCTTCTTTGCCGTCAGAAGGGCATCATGAAAGTACACGAGTTGGTCTGTCGGCACCTCGGTTGTTCCATTGAGCTTGAGCCCACCGCAGAGCAGATCGATCACCTGAGCCTGAAGCTTGCGCCCGAGTGCAGACGCGTCCCCACGCTTGTACTCCATGCCTTTGATCTCAGGCTTGCTGTCCTTGGTGGCGACAGTGCCTTTGTAATGCAACCACGAACCGCAGTAGCGTTTCTTTGTAACGTAGATGAGCCGATCGAATGCCTTCTCGTAGGCCAGCTTGATCTTGTTCTCTTTGCATCCGACCTCGAGAAGCATGCGCGGGTAGAGAACGGAATTGCACCAATCAACGAAGGCTCCGAACTCCTCCTGACTGCACCCCTTGATGAAAGCTGAGTCGGTGTCCCCGGCGAGACACGTCCACCCGCGCTTCTCCGCTTCCTCGATCGTGGCCACAAGCATCCACACCGGACATTGCGTCACGGACTCCGCGATGGCCGGATCGAAGAAGCGCGAGTACGGAGTTCCGAGGACTCCGTAGAACGAGTTGGCGATGACCTTGAAGGCCGTCGACTTTCGGTTGGCGTCTTGTGACTCGTCTGTTCCTGGGGGGAGAGCTGCCTTGAGATCGCTCCAATACTTTCGCAGGCGAAGGAACTCCGAAACGGCGATGGGAAGGATCCCCTGGACGTCAGTTCGAAAGTGGACCTTCGTCAGAGGAGACAGACACACGTTGTTCGGTCGAGGCTGTCCCGGAGGAACGTAGACCTTCGTCTCCGGGCTCATGTTCCAAGTCAGGATGACCGACGGATAGAACGAGCTGAAGTCGCAGACATGAACGTTGCGCTCGATACCGTGCGCCTTGATCGGCACGACGATCGCGCCTTTGTACTGCTCGCCGATGTCTCGATATTGCTTGGTCGCAAAGTGGTAATTGCGCTCGAGACCAAGGCGCAACATGAACCCATCCATCTGATGTGTCGGATTGATCCCGCGTGTGTTCGGGAAGATGTGACAGACCTCGCAGAGCGTACCGAGAAGCGCGATGTAGCCGGTCTCTTTCTCGATGCGCCGGAGTAAGTCGCCGTCTTGGAGCATGTAGCGGACGAGCATGTCCCGCCACTTTCCACCAGCTTCCCAGAGCGGACGCGTGAGCGCGCCCATGGGCTTGTCGCCAAAGCGCTCAATGACCTCGGGGGGCGTCGGCTCTTTCCCTTCGCCGACAATCGCTTGCCCGATGTCCTGGAGCTTCATGCTCGTCTTCTCGTCACCAGACTCGGATGCGTTCTTGTTCATGCGCTCGAAGAGCACCATGAAGTCCAGCCATAGCCAGTCGTTGGCATTGACCTCACACCCGCGTTGCTCTGAGCGCGCGAAGATGACCGGGAAGTCGAAGTTGTCTCCGTTCCACGCAACGATCTGATCGTACGGTCGAAGCGCGTGCCAGAGGAGATCAAGAAGGCGCTTCTCGTCTCTATCAGTGTCCTCGGACAACACGCCGATCTGGACGCGCTCGTCCTCATCAACAAGAACCCAAGAGAGGATGCGCGCCTCTCCGTTCTTGGACTGGACGAACGTCCTACTCGAGTCGGTCTCGATGTCGAGGTAGACCCGTCGCGGCTTGGCTATCGGCGCGTTGGTATCGACCATGTAGCGGACAATCGGAGAGACGTCCGCTTCGTACGTAGCGATCCCGAGCTGGGAGACGAAGCTCCGTCGGTCTGAACAGAAGTCGTCACGCGCAATACGATTGACGAAGCCGACGCGAGTCCAGTCTCCCTCGACGCGCAAGCTTCGGACGTAGACGCTCGTACGAAGGTCGCGCGTGATCTTCTCGTCGAGATCACTCGACTTGAAGTAGGCCACCCACTCCGCTGGAACCTGCCGGACGACTCGCCGTCCCCCGCTGTCTCGCGACAGTAGAGTAATCGTCGAGTCCCCGGTCAGGTACGCGGAGACAACACTCTCGACAGGCATGCGATCGAAAGTCGACTTTCGATCAACCTTCGTCGCGCTGCGTGACCACCTTGAGCTGCCACTCGCCGGACGCGCTCTCCTGAACGGAGAAGAGCATCGACACGTCGTTGGCCAACTCGAGCTTGCCCATCGGGAGCTGATTGATCTTGTTGGCGCGCTTCAGCGTCGACCAATCGAGGTTCTTGAGCGACTCGGGCTTCGCATAGAGCTTGACCGTCTGCGTGCCGAGAATGCTCGCCACTGTGATCTGTTTGACGCTCTTGCCCTTCTGTCCCGCCTTGCCGCCGCGCTTGTTGCCCGCGCGCGAGGGAGCTGAGTACCCCTTCTTGCGCTTCACGCGCTTGACCTCTTCCCGGACCTCGCTCGTCGCTGCACCACCCTCGATCTTCGCCTGCAGACGCGGACGATCCTCGGGGGGAGCCGAGAGGACGAGCCCGAGCTTTGTCGTTCCCCAGAGGCGAACTTGGTCGGCCGTGTAGTTCTGCGACACGTCCATCAGTGTGCGCGCGTTGGTCGGAGACATGGTCAGCTCTGAGTTGCAGAAGGCTTCGAACGACGCCCACCGCGGCTTGACCTTGCCCTTGTCCGTCGTCTCCAGGCGCAGCTTCCAAAGGCCGCGCTGGTAGATGTCCTGAATGGCCGCTCCGAGCGCGTGCGCGCTCTGCGCTGCGTCACCCTTGAGATCCTGAACGTGCTTCACCGCCTCGTTGAGCTGAGCTTCGGTCTGAAGCTCGCTCGCCGGCTTGGTGTCGTCCGTCACGATCGCGCCATTGGTCGCGCCGTTGGCCTTCTTGCTCTTCTTGCTCTTGGTCTCCGTCGCCTCTGCCGTCTTCATGTGCGCCTCCATTGTCGTTGCCGCCGGAGCCGCGGGAGCGGCCTCGGTGATGTCTTCTCCCTCGTCGTGCCCGCAGTAAGGACACGTCTCTTGCTCTTGTAGTCCGATGCCCTTGCATCGCATGCAGCGGATCTTGAGAGGCTGTCCCGCCTTGTCGTGCAAGGGAATGGACTCGAAACACGTCCACAGCTGGACGGCGAGTTGCTCCGTGGTCGAATCCTTGTCGACCTCTTCCTCTCGCTCTTCGAGTGAAGCCGTCACGATGCCACGATCGACGAACTCGACCATGATTCCCGTGATTGCGTTGACTCGTCCTGTCTTCCTCGTCTCCGTCGTAGTCATTGTGCGCCTCTCGTGTATGGGATGCCGTGTCACGCCGCTTCTTGTCTGTTCAATCGCTGCGCCACGGCAAACGCAGTGCTTGCGACGAATCGTCCGGCGTCTCGAGGTGTCTGCAATCCGCAGAGCTGTCTCGCCTCGTCGTCCCCAAAGAGCAGGATTGCTCCTTGGATGATGTCGCCAGTCTCGGAGAGCGCGCGAATTGCACGTCGCTCGGCTTCCGTCCGGCATGCGCGCTCGATGCGCTGTTTTCGTTCCGCGATGTCGTGTTGCTCCGCCCCGTGCTGAAGAAGGCCGTCGAGCCATTCGCTCGTCGCCTCGAACGAGGACAGGGGAGTTTCGTAGTGACTCGGATTGGAATCCGCGTTGCCACTGAGTTTCGCGCCGCGCATCTTGTGAAGCTTCTTCTTCGCCTTGTCCACGGCGTTCCATTGGACGAAGTCGTGAAGAGGTCGACCGTTCGCAAGAGGCTCACTGTAACACCAGACCGACTCCCAGGCGCCGAGAACGAGATCCTGAACGACTTCGTCCAGCTCGACCCAGGCGGGCGCTTTCCAACGCCGTAGGAGGTAACGCGCGAGCCGTTCCCAAGACGGAAGGGTCTCGCGATAGAACGCCGTGAAGTCGAGGCGTCCGTCGTGCAGTAGCGCAATCGCTTCGTTGAAGATCACGAGATCCTCACGCGGCCCTTCGAATTGCAACTGAGACTTTCTGAAGGTCGACGTTGTGTTCGTCCAACCGCTTCAGAGCCTTGAATAAGCGCGTTCTGTCCTCACGAATCATCAAGCAAGCTTGTCGATAAACACTCTCGTAAGAAGGCGGACGTCGCGGACGTCCCATTGTTGCTACCAATTCGCGTGCTCGGTTTTCCTCCAGATCCTCACGCATCATGCGAGAGATATGAAGTGAAGAGAGCCCGCCTTCCAACGCAGCCCGAACTCGCTTTCCAATGTCTCCCCTCCTACGCTGTGCCATGAAAAGAAAGTGCAGCTTTGACCATCCAAAACGACGCACTTCATCCTTCGTGAAGTGCGTAGATGTCTCGATCAAACAACGAGCCCAATTGTAAGACATTCCACATTGTTGCCTAACGACGATCTGAAAGACTTGTCGAGGCTTGGACTCAAAACAGGCGCGCCTAAGTGCACGCAGATCACAACCTAGTTCGTACGTCCCACCAGCGATGTTCTCAGCGCGAGATCTGACGCGCTTGATCAATACATTCACTTTGTTCATGGCCGCAGCCTCTCTTTCGTGAAAAAAAAAACTGAGTTGAAAAAAGTTCCCCGGCTCCGGAGACCGAGGCGGATGCGCGCGGAAGGAACAGGAACGCGCGCATCGCCATCCGGAGCCGGGGAAGCCGGTTAGGCCGCTTTCGCGTCCAGGATGATATCCCCCGCCATGCGCTGGAGTTCCAGCTTGCGATCGGCGTCTTCAACCTTGCCCGCGATCCAGGAAATCGCGTTGCTCATGCGCCACACGCTCTTGCCGGCGGGCAGGTTGATCACGTCGTCGGACTCGAACGCGTCACGCGCGCTCTTCAGCTCTTCCTTCAGAAGCTTCTTGCCGAGGTTCGAAGAGAACTGGCGCCACTCGACCTTTGCCTCGTTCGCCGCGCGCACCGTCGTGCAGAGCGCATCGATGTTCTTGGGAGCAAGCGCATTGTCGATCACGTCCCCGAGGGCCGAGACCTGGGCTTGTGTGTCGAGGCGGTAAGTCTTCTCCGAAAACTCGACGTCCTCAGAGAGGCGTCCGCCGATGTGGACCTGGGAGAGTGAGTCCTCGAGCGTCGCCTTGTTGGTAC
>Ga0209006_10000383_pt1 | contig 43871 bp, 27 predicted proteins | sample JacPin_JW_Ref_O2_FD_188567 | JGI IMG/M metagenome (GOLD analysis project Ga0209006, IMG submission 188567) | Forest soil microbial communities from Algoma, Ontario, Canada - Jack Pine, Ontario site 1_JW_Ref_O2 (SPAdes) (version 2) | ecosystem: Environmental > Terrestrial > Soil > Boreal... | reverse complement strand
CTACAGCCTGTCGATTGTGGGAGCAAGTGTCTCAAATACCCTCATCCAGCAGACCGATGGCCACGACCGCATCCTCGAAGAAGATTTCGCTCTCAACGGCGGCAACCCGGTCGCGATCTCGAATGTCACGCTGTTCGGAGGCGACTGCAAAACCGGCACCGATTGTTCCTTCGGCGGAGGCGCGATCCTCGCCGGAGGCGTTCCGGGCGACAATCTCACCCTCACCAACGTAGTGTTGACCAACAATTCCGTGTCGGCGGGCGGTGGTGAAGACGATGGCGGCGCCGTGAATGACGCCGGCGGTGCTCTTTCGATCACCAGTTCGACCTTCTCCAGCAATACGACCGATACGGCGGGCGGCGGTTTGTTTTTCGTCGATCAGGGGTCAGGCGACGGCGAAGGCAGCGTTTCGATCACGAACTCGACCTTCTCTAACAACACGGGTGCAAGCTCCGGGGGCGGCGGCGCTTATATATCGGTTGACACCGGCTACACGGTCACGGTCAGCGGATCGACCTTCACCGGAAATAAAATGACCGGGGGATCGGCGGCCGGCGGCGGAATTTACGCCTCGGCGGGTGGATCGGGTGGCGAAACCGTAACGGTGAGCAACTCGAGATTTGTCGGCAACGTCGACGCCAATGGTGGGACCGGCATTGCCGTCGAAGACGAAGCCGTTGCCGTCCTTCAGAATAACTGGTGGGGCTGCAATGCGGGACCGGGCGGTAGCGGCTGCGATAGCGTTCTCCTTTCGGGCAGCGGGGGCGGAGGCTTCAACCCCTGGCTGGTACTGAGCGTCAGCGCTAACCCGACGCAAATTTTCCCCAATGGCACTTCCTTGCTGACCGCCGACCTTACGCACAATTCCAACGGCACAGGCGGATTCAGCGTTCCCACGGGCACGCCCGTTGCTTTCAGCGGCACGCTCGACAGCAGCGTGAACCCGACCAACACCACGCTTACCAGTGGGCAGGCGACCTCGACCTATACTGCCGGGTCAACAGCAGGCGCGGGCAGCGGCCAGGCTATCGTCGACAATCAGGAGGTCATTACCACCATCAACATTCTGGACACGGTCACCGTCACCACCAGCCCCGCTAATTTGTCGATCACAGTAGATGGCGTCACTTCGACTGCACCGCAGACGTTCAGCTGGGTGGTGGGATCGTCGCATACCATCGCGACCACTTCGCCGCAGGCCGGTCCCACGGGATCGCAATATGTCTTCAACAACTGGTCGGATTCCGGCTCTCAGTCGCATTCGGTCACTGCACCGGCAGCCACTACGACCTACACTGCCAGCTTCACTACGCAATATCAATTGACCACGGTCGCTTCGCCGTCCGCCGATGGCTCCGTCATTCCGCCCTCGGGCGGTTACTTTGCCTCGGGTACGCCAATACCAGTAGCGGCAACTGCGAACGCAGGCTTCACATTCAGCAACTGGACTTCGACCGGTGGCTCGTTTGGCTCTACTACCTCGGCCAGCACCACCTTCACCATGCCCGCTGCCGCGGCAACAGTTACCGGCAACTTTGTCCCAGCCACCACGCAGGTCACGATTACCACCAGCCCCGCCAATCTTCTTGTTTCAGTCGATGGCGGCACGTTAACTCCGGCTCCGTTAGTGGAAACTTGGAATCAGGGCTCGAGCCATACGATCGCAACTACTTCCCCGCAATCCGGCGGGACCGGCGTGCAGTATGTCTTCAGTAGCTGGTCCGACAGTGGGGCGATTTCGCACGGCATCACCGTGCCTCCAACCGCCACGACCTACACCGCCAGCTTCGTCACGCAGTATCAGTTGACGACCGCGGCCAATCCTTCTATCGGCGGAACCGTCATGCCCACTTCCGGCAGCTACTACACCTCCGGAACAATGGTGCCGCTGACAGCCACGGCTAACGCCGGTTACAGCTTCACTAACTGGACTGGCAACGTCGCCAACTCCACCAGCGCGTCGACCAGCATCACCATGACCGCGCCGCAGAGCGTGACCGCGAACTTCTCGCTGATTATTGTGGCCACTCCAACCGCAACCTCGGTGTCTTCGAATAACAACCCATCATTCACCACCGCTCCCGGCAACTCGGTCACCTTCACCGCAACCGTGACTTCCAACAGCACGGTGAACGAAGGTACGGTTACGTTTAGTGACCCAGCCAACAACTTCACGTGCAGCGGCGGCAACACCGTGGCAGTGAGCAATGGACAAGCTGCCTGCACTACCTCGTTTACCACCGAGGGAGCTAACACGATCACCGCGGCCTACAACGGCACGGTCAACTTCCAGGGCAGTTCTGGGAACATCACGCAAACCGTGAACAATCACACGGTGATAAGCGGGAACCAGTTCTGCAACCAGGGCGCGATCACCATTCCGAGCACGGCTGACGCAGCCACGCCTTATCCGTCGAATATTTTCGTGACGGGTCTGAGCGGCAATCTGGGAGCCGTCACCGTCAACCTCAACAACATCAGCTCCAGCAACATCGCGCAGACTGACCTGCTGTTGGTGGGCCCGACCGGAGCGCAAATAATCCCCTTCGCCAGCGTAGGAGACGGCTCCACGATCGGCGGCGTGAACGTTACGCTCGATGACACAGCTTCCAGCCTGATCCCCGGAGGCTCTCCTCTTACCAGCGGAAGCTACAAACCTACTTCGATAACCGGCAGCACCAGCCTGGTCTTCCCCGCTCCAGCCCCGCTGGTCAATGCCGGAAATTACGCGGCCACTGACGGAGCGGCCACGCTGACCTCGACCTTCCAAAACACAGCGCCCAACGGAACATGGGCGTTGTATGCCATGGATAACGCGGGCAACGGCGCAGCCAGCATCGGCGGCGGATGGTGCGTGAACATAACTCCCCCCGCGGTGCAGACTACGATCACCACCAGCCCCGCTGGTCTCCTGGTTTCAGTGGACGGCGGAACCGCGACAACTGCCCCGCTGGTTGAAAACTGGGTGCCGGGATCGTCGCATACCATCACGACGACGTCTCCGCAATCGGGCGCGACCGGCGTGCAGTATGTGTGGAGCAACTGGTCCGACAGCGGCGCGATTTCGCACACCATCACAGTGCCGCCGACCGCAACCACTTACACTGCAAACTTCACCACGCAGTACCAGTTAACGACGCAAGCTTCTCCGTCGGCCGACGGCACGGTCACGCCGCCTTCCGGCAGTTACTATGCGTCGGGAGCAACCATACCCGTGACCGCAACTGCCAATTCCGGCTTCACGTTTAGCAACTGGAGCGCGACTGGCGGCACGTTCGACTCGAATACCGCGACCAGCACCAACTTCCACATGCCCGCGGCCCCGGCGACCGTAACGGGGAACTTCGGCAGCGCATCGGTGCAGATCACCCTTACCACCACCCCGGCTAATCTGCTCGTGTCGGTGGATGGCGGGACGGCCACGGCTGCGCCGCTGGTCGAAAACTGGGTCATCGGCTCGTCACACACCATTGCGACCACTTCCCCGCAATCAGGCGGAACCGGCGTGCAGTACGTGTGGAGTAACTGGTCCGACAGTGGCGCAATTTCGCACAGCATCACCGTGCCAGGAACTGCGACCACTTACACCGCCTCGTTCAATACCCAATACCAGCTGACAACGCAGGCCTCACCGCCTGCTGATGGCACAGTCTCACCGGCCTCTGGCGGCTACTATGCCTCGGGAGCATCCATCCCGGTGACCGCAACTGCCAACTCTGGCTTCACGTTTAGCAACTGGACCTCGACCGGCGGCACGTTCGATTCGAACACCGCGGCCAGCACCAACTTCCACATGCCCGCCGCTCCGGCGACGGTGACCGGCAACTTCGGCAACGCGTCGGTGCAGATTACGGTCACCACCACCCCAGCCAATCTTCTGGTGTCGGTGGATGGCGGCTCGGCAACGGCAGCCCCGCTGGTTGAAACTTGGACCATCGGCTCATCTCACACCATCGCGACAACCTCGCCGCAATCAGGTGGGACTGGCGTGCAGTATGTGTGGAGTAATTGGTCTGACAGTGGTGCAATTTCGCACAGCATCACCGTGCCAGGAACCGCTACCACCTACACCGCCTCGTTCAATACGCAATATCAATTGACTACTCAGGCTTCGCCGCCTGCCGATGGCACCGTCACGCCGTCCTCCGGCGGCTACTATGCCTCAGGCGCATCCATACCCGTGACCGCAACCGCCAACTCCGGCTTCCAGTTCAGCAACTGGACCTCAACGGGTGGAACGTTTGATTCAACCACCTCGGCCAGCACCAACTTCCACATGCCCACGGCCCCGGCGACCGTGATCGGCAACTTCGCCACCTCTCCGGTGCAGATTACAGTGACGACCATCCCCGCTCATCTGTTGGTTTCGGTGGATGGTGGCACGGCAACGGCGGCTCCGCTGGTCGAAAGCTGGGTGCCGGGATCGTCGCATACCATCGCTACCACCTCTCCGCAAGCCGGAGGGACCGGCGTGCAGTATGTCTTCAGTAGCTGGTCCGACAGCGGCGCCATTTCACATGGCATCACTGTGCCTCCAAGTGCGACCACCTACACCGCCAGCTTCAACACGCAATATCAGTTGACCACGCAGGCCTCGCCGCCTGCCGACGGCACAGTCACACCGGCTTCAGGCGGCTACTATGCCTCGGGCGCAAGCATACCCGTGACTGCAACCGCCAATGCGAGCTTCCAGTTCAGCAACTGGACCTCGACCGGCGGAACGTTTGATTCGAACACCTCGGCCAGCACCAACTTCCACATGCCCGCTGCTCCGGCAACGGTGATCGGCAACTTCGCAACTTCGGCGGTGCAAATAACAGTGACAACCAGCCCCGCTCATCTCCTGGTTTCTGTGGATGGCGGCGCAGCAACCGCAGCTCCGCTGGTCGAAAGCTGGGTGCCGGGATCGTCGCATACCGTCGCGACAACTTCTCCGCAATCAGGCGGGACGGGTGTGCAGTATCTCTTCAGTATCTGGTCCGATAGTGGCGCAATTTCACACAGCATCACTGTTCCTCCCAGCGCGACCACTTACACCGCGAGCTTCGCCACGCAATATCAACTGACGACGGCCGCGAATCCCAGCAACGGCGGGACGGTCTCTCCGGCATCAGGCGCCTTCTATAATTCCGGCGCGATCGTACCTCTCACAGCCACGGCAAATGCTGGGTTCACGTTCAGCAATTGGACGGGCAATGTGGCGAACTCAACTTCCGCCAGCACCACCATCACCATGAATTCGCCGCAGTCCGTGACAGCGAACTTCGCTGCTTCTGCGCAGGTCACGATAAATCCTTCTAGCATTAACTTCGGCACCACTTACCTGCTGAACCTCAAAGCTGCCAATGTAACGGTGAAAAATAGCGGCACGGGAACTCTCAATATCAGCAAAGTCTCGCTGACTTATGGCAGCGGCACCAACAAGGCTGACTTCTCCTTCATCAGCCTGTGTCCGCCGACGCTTGCGGCAGGAAAGAGTTGCATCATTGGAGTGTTCTTCTTCGCCGGCAACATTGGTAATCTGTCCGCCACGTTGAACATCACCGACAACGCTTCCGGAAGCCCTCAGCAGGTTCCTTTATCGGCTACTGTGATCAATCCGATTCCGTTCTTCCGGCCGGGAAGCTTGAATTTCGGCACGGTGAAGGTCGGCCACAGCAGCACGCAGAATGTAACTCTCATGAATGTGGGAACGACGCCGCTAAACATCAGCAGCGTGAGCTCGACCGGTTCGAACGCGAACAATTTTGTGCCGGTCAACGGTTGTCCAAGTTCGCTGGGACCGGGCAATAGCTGTATTATTGCAGTCCAGTTCAAACCCACCGCTACCGGGAATCGCTCTGCCAACCTGACGGTCGTCGACAATGCCGAAATCGGCAGGCAGAACATCCCGCTGAGTGGAAAGGGAAATTAGCGGCTGGGCGCGGAGATGTGATGGGCGCGGTCCTCTGCTGGATCGCACCGAAGCAAGGGGAGAGACGTGGGCAGCGAAGTCTTCATCAACTACTGGATCGGGCAGGAGCCCAATCCTCCCTCGCCCACGCTCGACCAGATGCCGGCCTACGTCGACATCACGGCCACTGGCTTTCCTGAGTATCGACAGCAATTACGAACTCGATTTTGGTTTTCTAACGCAGCACTTTCCTGCCGCTCAGATCCAGGGCTGGATCAAGACCATTCGGGCAAACGGCACGAAGGTTTTATTTTCCATAAACGACCAGAAGCTAGGATCAATCCCTGCGGCTAACCAGGCGGCGTTTGTCGCAAACGTCGTCGCCAATGCGGCAGCTTGGGGAGTGGACGGACTGGACTTTGATTATGAACCGCCAGCGAACAGTATTACTCTCGTCCCACTGATACAGGCACTGCGCTCGGCCCTGCCCGCAGGTTCGGTGTTCACTGCGCCCATTTATTCGCCCTGGACCTCATATCCCGCTCTGCTGAAACAACTGGCCGGCGCCGTCGACTACATCACGACCATGGATTACACGCCTTATCCTGGCTATGACAACACCATCAGTTTGTGCGGTCAGTACGCAACTATCATGGGCGGCTGGTCCAAACTGGTGATCGGGATGAGTTGCATGGGCCCGGCAAGCGACCAGCCCTGGCATAACTTCACGCCGCTTGCCGACGTGAAGCAGTTGAGCGCATACGAGCCGTCCGCTACCGAAAGCAAAGGCGGCGGAATGCTCTATACCTTCAGCTACGACGTTACCACTCGAAACAACGGCAGCAGCGGCACGGGATATCCCGACGGCACGTGGACCGAGACCATTCACCAGTGCCTGCCCTAGGCGCAAGCGCGGTGGCCGAATTGTCTGTAGTTCACAATTGCGTCACTATTCAGGCAACGCTTTTTCTCCGCTGACGCTGAACTCCGCCTCAGTCGGCGAAGCTACGGTGTCCGGCTGCCCGCCTCCCACAGCAATGCTGTACGCTCCGGGAGCGACCACGCGATCTCCGTTTTCCTTCACTTCGCTCAAGTCGCGCGCGTTCAAGTCAAAGTGAACGTGTTGCGTTTCTCCCGCCGCCACGTGTACACGGGTAAACCCGCGCAGCGCGCGAATTGGGGCGATCAGAGACTTGGGAAAGCTTAGGTACAGCTCCACAACTTCATCGCCCTCGCGATCGGTCGTGTTCTTCACATCGGCGTCCACGCTGAGAGGATCGCCCGCATTCAGCTTGTCCGTGGAAAGCTTCAGATTGCTATAGCTGAATTGCGAATAGCTCAAACCGTAGCCGAAAGGATACAGCGGCTTGCCTGCAAAATAACGATACGTACGATTTTTCATGGCGTAATCTTCGAAGGGCGGAAGCTGTTCGACTCCTTTGTAAAACGTCACCGGCAACCGCCCCGCGGGATTGTTCACTCCGGCAATTGTCTGGGCAATCGCAGTGCCGCCTTCTTCACCGGAATACCATGCGTCGAGAATTGCGTTTGCATGTTCACTCGCCCAATTCACAGATAGCGCACTGCCATTCATCAGCACCACGATGAGCGGCTTGTCCGCGGCTTTCAACGCTTCCAGAAGATCTTCTTCTTGCTTGGGCAGATCGAGGCTGGTGCGGTCTCCGCCCTTAAAGCCGGGTACTTCCACCTTCATCTCTTCGCCTTCGAGCTGCGACGTGATGCCCACGACCGCAATCGTCACATCTGCCTGCTTCGCGGCGGCAACCGCGTCGGCAATCGGTTCGGCGATTTCCTTTTGCCAAACCAGTTTCGTGCCGAATCCGCCACGCATGAATTCGACTCTTACCGCGTATCGGTGTCCCTTTTCCAGCGCGATCTTTTGTGTTGACGGAGTAGGATCGTGCAACTCGGAATCCGTCACAATGCCTTTTTCATCCAGCCAAAACCGGTTCATGGAGCCAATTAGGCCTATCTCATAACTGCCCGATTCGGCGGGTGTGAGAAAGCCTGTCCAGCGCACCGAAAAATCCTTCATGCCTTCCGGCGCCGTCACGGCAGCCGCCTCGGGATGAAACAGTTGCAGGTCCACTGTCTTATCCACGCGAACCACTTGCGGCGTCCCGGTAAAGCCCGCGCCTGCGAAATATTCAGCCTTCAGTCCAGGTTGTCCGTCGTCGGTTGAGAGAGCAGAAGTTGGAATGACGGTTTGCGTCCGCAGAAAGTTCATTCCCGGCACGAATGTCACGCGCGCACTTGCAAACTGCGCCCGGATGCCATCGAGCGCCGTCGTCGCGTGAGAGGCCGTGCCGCTGTAATTGCCATGTAGCACACGAACCGACTCGGCAAGCGGTCCGACTACGGCAATCTTGGTCACGCTCGGGCTCAGCGGCAGCGTTCCGTCATTTTTTAGCAGCACGATCGACTCCCGTGCGATTTTCAACGCGAGATCGCGATGCGGCTGGCTGTCGATTTCTGATTCCGGAGTTTGCGCATACGGCACCATCTCAGGAGGATCGAACATGCCAAGTTTGAAGCGTGCCGTAAACGTGCGCCTGAGCGCGACATCAATATCTTTTTCGGTTAAGAGACCTTGCTTCACCGCATCGAGAAATTTCACGTAGTCGGAGTTGTTCTTCGCTTTCGTGAAAAAATCGGCGCACTCGCTGTCCATGCCGCGTTTAAGAGATATAGCGCCGGCCTCCGCCATCGACTTGGTGAAGTGGTGACCGTTAAAAATATCGGCCACCGCATCGCAATCGGACACCACGTAGCCATGGAATTTCCAGGCACCGCGTAACTGGTCTTCCAGAAGGAAACGGTTGGCGCAACCCGGTTCTCCATTGATGCGGTTGTAAGCGCACATCACCGAATCGACTTTGCCCTCTACAACCAATGTCCGGAAGGCGGGAAGATATGTATCTTCCATGTCGTGCTTTGAAACCTGCACGTCCACGGTGTGACGCGTGGGCTCCGGCCCGCTGTGAACAGCGAAATGTTTTGCCGTGGAAATGACCCGGTAATACTTGGGGTCGTCGCCTTGCAATCCGGTGACAAATGCCTTGCCCATTCGCCCGGTAAGAAACGGATCTTCTCCGTAAGTTTCCTGTCCACGGCCCCAGCGCGGATCGCGGAAGATGTTGATGTTCGGAGACCAGAAGTCGAGGCCCTCCATAATGTCCCGGCGTCCCGCGCGCACCGCCTGATAATGTTTTGCTCTTCCCTCCGTGCCAATCACGATTGCCATTTCATGAATCAGAGGATCGTTAAACGTGGCGGCAAGTCCGATTGGTTCCGGAAACACCGTCGCGGTTCCGGCGTTGGCGACTCCGTGCAGCGCTTCGCTCCACCAGTCATACGCAGGCACCTGCAGCCAGGGAATGGCTCGTGCCTGATTGACAAGCTGGGACGCCTTTTCCTCGAGCGTCATCCGCGAAATCAAATCGTCGACCCGACGTTCGGTCGGTTGCGAGGGATCCATGTAGATGGGTGCGCTTGCAGACTGCGCCGTTTGGGCGATTGAGGCCGTCATTGTTATGAAGAATATGAAGATGGTCGCAACCGCAGACATCCGAATAAAATTCTTAGGCACCGGAAATAGCCTCCTTAATTTCTGTCGGGCGCAAAACGACCGAGCTCTCCGAGCGCGACGGAGTATAACACCGTTAACGTACCCGGCGCATACAGGCGCAGGAAAATCCATGATAGATTTAACAAAATTGAGGGTAGGACACTGCTCACTTAGGAGCCCGAGCTGGAAAGCGGACTACGCACTTGTTGTCTTTGTAGCTGATCGAGTTCCGCCAGAACTTCGGAGCTGTGTTTTGGAGGAGCGACATTCGCGTAGACCTTGGCAATCTTTCCCGCCGGATTGATGATGAAAGTGTGCCGGGCGGCGAACTTCACGATACCCAGGTTGGTCAGGGATCCGTAGGCCGCTGTGGTTTTGCCTGCGGTATCGGCAAGCAATTTGAAATTCAGTGCTTCTTTGGTGCAGAACTTTTTGTGGGAATCCACGGTGTCCAAACTGACACCCAACACGACCGTGTTACGCTGCGAGTACTGGGCCTCGTCGATAGAAAAGTTATGCGCCTCGCGAGTGCAACCCGGAGTCTGATCTTTCGGATAAAAATAAAGAACGACCCATTTGCCGCGGTATTGCTGCAAGCTCACGGGCGAGCCCTCTTGCGATGGCAGAGTAAAATCCGGCGCATCGCTTCCGATCGACGGCATCGGATTGTGGGGAAGCAACCGCACAACTATTACGATGGCAAAAACTGTTACGGCCAATATCAACGCTATCCGCAGCATGCTCCCTCCGCTGTCGACCTCAGCATCCCGATCAAATATGGCCCAATTCTAACCGAAAGACTTGCTCGCCGCCTTTGGTGCAGCAAAAAACGCAGCGATTGAATATGATGGAGTGTTCGATCATGCGTTGCCTGTCGCACAAGGCCAATCACAGATAACGATTTCATCAGGGAGACGATACGTGGCTCAGACGGAGACGGACGGGTTAGAGGTTCTTGAAACCCGGGAGTGGGTTGATTCGCTCGACTATGTGCTTTCCAAAGGCGGTCCCAATCGGGCCGGACGTTTGCTGCAGCAGTTGGCCTTGCATGCGCGGCGCGAAGCCGGCATCAACCTTCCTTTCACTGCGACCACCCCTTATCAAAATACAATTCCTGCGAGGCAGCAGCCGCCATTTCCCGGCAGCCAGGAGATGGAGCGCCGCATTAAGAGCCTGGTGCGCTGGAACGCGCTGGCCATGGTGGTCCGCGCCAACAAAATTCAGGAAGGTATTGGCGGGCACATCTCCACGTTTGCTTCGGCCGCAACTCTCTACGAAGTCGCCTTCAATCATTTCTTCCGCGCGCAAACAGAAAACGGCGATCGCGACATCGTCTATTTCCAGGGTCACGCCGCCCCCGGCATTTACTCGCGAGCTTATCTGGAAGGCCGCATCCCCAAAGAGAAGCTGCAAAATTTTCGCCGCGAGATGAAGCCCGGTGGAGGATTGTCTTCGTATCCGCATCCCTGGCTCATGCCCGATTTCTGGGAGTTCCCCACAGTCTCCATGGGACTAGGTCCCATTCAAGCGATCTACCATGCGCGTTTCATCAAGTATTTGGAAAATCGCGGGTTGAAACAAACGACGGGCGGCAAGGTCTGGGCCTTCCTCGGCGACGGGGAAATGGATGAGCCCGAGTCTCTGGGCTCAATCACACTGGCTTCGCGAGAAAAACTCGACAACCTGATCTTCGTGGTTAACTGCAATTTGCAGCGTCTCGATGGCCCGGTGCGTGGCAATGGAAAGATCATTCAAGAACTGGAAGCCATCTTCCGCGGCGCCGGCTGGAATGTCATAAAAGTAATCTGGGGATCAGACTGGGATCAACTGATCCTGAACGATCGCGACGGAATTCTGGTCAAGCGGCTGGGAGAAGTAAGCGACGGACAATATCAAAAATATTTCGTCGAAAGCGGCGCTTACTTCCGTCAGAACCTTTTCGGCAGTGATCCCCGTCTGCTAAAAATGGTCGAGCATTTGTCGGATGAGCAGCTATCGCGGATGCGGCTGGGCGGCCACGATCCCATCAAGGTTCATGCCGCGTATCGAGCGGCGATGGAGCACACGGGCGCTCCAACCATCATTCTGGCCAAGACAATCAAGGGCTACGGACTAGGCGAAGCCGGTGAAGGCAAGAACATCACCCACCAGCAGAAAAAACTGAATGAAGACGAGTTGCAAATGTTCCGCTCGCGCTTCGGCATTCCCATCCCCGACGAGGAATTGCACGACGCGCCGTTCTACCGACCGCAAGACGATAGCGCAGAGATCCAATACATGCAGGCGCGGCGCCAGCAGCTTGGAGGATATCTGCCGCAGCGCAAAGTGCGCGCCGAGGCGCTGAAGTCGGTGCCGGAATCGCACTTCGAAGAATTTTATAAAGGGACAGAAGGCCGCGACGCTTCGACCACCATGGTGTTTGTTCGCCTGCTGGCCAAGTTGCTGCGCGATCCAGAACTGGGCAAGCTCATCGTGCCCATCGTTCCCGACGAAGCCCGCACCTTCGGCATGGAGGCGCTATTCCGCCAGGTAGGAATTTACTCCAGCGTCGGCCAGCTTTACGAACCCGTCGACATGGACACGCTGCTTTACTACAAAGAAGCGAAGGGCGGCCAGATTCTGGAAGAAGGAATTACCGAAGCCGGGTCCATGTGCTCGTTCATCGCGGCGGGCACGGCTTATTCCAATCACGGCATCAACACGATTCCCTTCTTTATTTATTACTCCATGTTCGGGTTCCAGCGAATCGGCGATCTTATCTGGGCTGCGGCCGATATGCGCTGTCGCGGTTTCCTTGTGGGCGGCACGGCCGGCCGCACCACGCTCGCTGGGGAAGGGTTGCAACATCAGGATGGCCATAGCCACGTGCTCGCTCTGCCTGTCCCCAATCTGATGGCGTACGATCCGGCATTCGCGTATGAGATTGCCGTCATCATTCAAGATGGCATCAAGCGCATGTATATCGATCAGGAATCTATTTTCTACTACCTGACTGTCACCAACGAACCGTTGCCCATGCCCGAAATGCCCAAGGACAGCGGCGTTCGCGACGGAATCCTTAAGGGGCTGTATCGCTTCAAGACTTCAGACAAGAAAGATTTTCCCGCACGTGTGCAGTTGCTGGGAAGCGGGACAATCATGTTCGAAGTCCTAAAGGCGCAGCAGATTCTACAGGACAAATATGGCGTTGCCGCCGATGTGTGGAGTGTTACCAGCTACAAGCAGCTTTATCGCGACGCCAACGATTGCGAGCGCTGGAATCTGTTGCATCCCGGCGAGCCTGCGAAAGTGCCCTATGTTACGCAAACGCTCCAAGGCGCTCCGGGCCCTTTCATCGCGGCCTCCGATTACATGAAAGTGCTGCCGGAAAGTCTCGCCAAATGGGTTCCCGGGCAACTGGTTTCTTTGGGAACGGATGGGTTTGGACGCAGCGAAAATCGCGCTGCGCTCCGCGACTTTTTTGAGGTCGACGCTAAACACATTGTGCTGGCCACGTTAGGAGCGCTGGCGCGGGAAAAGAAAATCGCAATTGATATCGTCAAGCGGGCGGTTCAAGAGCTTGGCATCAATCCGGAAAAGATGAATCCCGCGATCAGTTGATCCGAGCTTTTATCCAGTTCCAGGACAGAATAATTATGCACATCGAGGACAAGCGGTGATCGAATTCAAACTACCCGAGCTGGGAGAAAATATTGAACAAGGCGACTTGGTGCGCTTGATGGTTGCACCCGGAGCCTCAGTAAGCGCCGGTCAAGCCGTCATGGAACTGGAGACTGACAAGGCGGTGGTCGAGGTACCTTCGTCAGTCAGCGGAACCGTACAGGAGATTCGCGTCAAAGAGGGTGAGAAGGTCAAAGTCGGCCAGGTTATCTTCACGGTGGAGAATGGCGCCGGAACAAAACCTGCCGGCGAGTCGAAACCGCAGAAAAGCGAAGCCAAAAAGCTGGAGCCTCCAGCACCGCAGGATCGTAAGGTTTCGGCGGACGCGCCGCAAGCGCACGCAGCAACGAGCAATGCTGCAACTGCTCCATCGCGGGCGCCAGTTTCTGCAAGCACAAGTCCAGCGGTTTCTGGCGCCACAGAATTCAAGTTGCCTGAACTGGGAGAAAACATTTCGCAGGGTGACCTGGTTCGCCTGATGATTGCTCCAGGAACCAAAGTGGCCGAAGGCCAGCCGGTCATGGAGTTGGAGACCGATAAAGCTGTGATCGAAGTACCGTCATCAGTCGCAGGCGTGGTTAAGGATGTAAGAGTCAAGGAAGGCGAAAAGATTAAAGTTGGGCAGGTCATCTTTACGCTGGAAGGTGGTGAGACCGCTTCCAGCGAACAACCGCGCACGCATACCGATCCGGTCGAACATACTTCCGGCCAGCACGGAGCGCGCTTGGCCTTTCAGGCAGCAATTCGCGCAGAAGGAAAAACCGAAGAGCAAGCGCTGCCGCCGGACCAGCCTGCGCAAGCGTTGCCTTCATTCAGTATGCCCGCGCAATTAGGCAAAGTCGCGGGGACTGAGCATCGCGAAGCGGTTCCCGCAGCGCCTCATGTCCGGCGGCTCGCGCGCGAACTCGGTATCGACATCTACGAAGTAAAGGGTACCGGCCCGGGCGGACGCATCAGCGACGATGATGTCAAGGCGCACGCGAAAAGCCTCGTATCATCCGCAGCGCGGTCAGCCCCGGTCGCCGGACATTTCGCCACTCCCAAGCTCCCCGATTTCGCCAAGTGGGGAAAGATCGAAAAAGTTTCAATGCGCGGCGTGCGCCGCAAAACCGCCGAGCACCTCGCGGAATCGTGGAACACGATTCCGCACGTCACGCAACAGGACCGCGCAGATATTACTGAACTGGAACAACTGCGTGCGCGCTTTGCTCCCAAGGCCGAGCAAGCCGGCGGAAAGATGACCGTTACTGCGATTGCCCTCAAAGTTTGCGCGGCTGCGCTCAAGGTCTTTCCGCAATTCAACGCCAGTATCGACATCGAGAAGGAAGAAATTGTTTACAAGCAATACATCAACATAGGGGTAGCAACGGATACAGACCGTGGCTTGCTCGTCCCCGTACTTCGTGACGTAGACAAGAAAAATATTGTCGAACTGGCAGTGGAGTTGTCGCAGCTTTCAAAGAAGGCGCGCGAAAAGAAACTGACTCCAGCCGAAATGGAAGGCGGCACCTTCACCATCACCAATCTAGGGGGAATCGGAGGCGTTGGATTTACCCCGATCGTCAACCATCCCGAAGTCGCGATTCTCGGGCTCTCGCGTTCGCGTATGGAACCGGAATGGATCAATGGAAAATTCGAACCGCGCCTGATTCTGCCGCTGTCACTTTCCTATGATCATCGCCTGATCGATGGCGCCGATGCGGCGCGATTTCTGCGCTGGATCGCGGAAGCCTTCGAACAGCCGTTCTTGCTCTCGGTGCAGGGATAGTATTTTCTCGATCACGCAAGTTAGTGGGAGGCTATCTGATGGCTGACGGCGGCGACAGATTCTACGTTTACACGTACATCGATCCGCGGAGCTTCAAGCCTTTTTATTATGGCAAAGGTCATGGCTCGAGACAGTTTTCGCATCTTTTAGACAGCAAGGAAAGTGAGAAAACGACAAGGATCAATGAAATTCGGAAGGAGGGGCTAGAACCAATAATAAGGGTCGTCGCGAAGGGACTCACAGAAGAGCAAGCTCTGCTAGTTGAGAAAACTATGATTTGGAGTTCTAGCGAACTGGCGAATGTTGCGACCGGGAGTTTTAGCGACAAGTTCCGGCCATCTAATACTCTTCACCGGAGGCTCCCCCAGTTCGATTACCTAAATCAAGTACATTACTTCAACGTTGGCGATGGGAGCATCGATCTTGGGAAGACAACGTCAAATATAGCTATATCGGGGCTGGCCAAGGCAAACGTTTCCGGGATGAAATTAGGGGATTGCATCCCGGGGACATCGTCATAGCACGTCTCAATGAGGTGGGGTACGTCGGCGTGGGACGCGTGATGTCCGAAGCAACCCCAGCGAGGGACTTCCGAGTGCCAATGTTTGCTTCTAATGAAGAAGCGCGTGGAAAACGGTTAATCGATTTAGGGCTTTTCACAGCTGTCAGAGACAATTTGGACGACGACGTTCGTTGTGAGTACATGGCTGCGGTGAAATGGATCAAGACAGTTGGCCGTGACATAAAGCACTGGAAGAAGAATGCCCGCCTTTTTGCAGGCCGGGGGATAACGCGCTGTAGCCTTGCGAACCAGCCAAAGACAATCGACTTTGTAGACCTCTGTTTTGGCTTGAAGATTGATGAGTTGGCAAACGAACAACTCGACGGGTTTCTTTACTAATCTCAACCAGCATGACTCTTCCACTGAGCCCTAATATCGCAGTTGTCGGCGCTGGACCCGGCGGCTACGCTGCCGCATTCCTCGCGGCTGATCTGGGCATGGACGTCACGCTGATCGATCCCGAGGTTTATCCCGGCGGCGTTTGCCTTTATCGCGGCTGCATTCCTTCAAAAGCCTTGCTGCATGTCGCCAAGCTGCTCGAGGAATCTGAGCAGGCGAAGAATTGGGGTGTTGATTTTCCCCGCCCCACGATCGATCTGGCGCGACTGCGCTCTTGGAAAGAAGGCGTCGTAAAAAAGCTTACCGGCGGCCTGGGACAACTCTCCAAGCAACGCAAAGTGAAATATGTGCAAGGCCGCGCAGCGTTTGAAAACTCCACCACTTTGCAGGTATCGAAGGAGAACGGCGAAAGCGAAACACTTAGCTTCGACAAAATCATCCTGGCGACGGGCTCGCGCCCAGCAATCGTGCCTGCGCTGAAAATCGATTCTCCACGAATGATGGATTCCACTGCCGCGCTGAACCTGGAAGACATTCCCGGGAGCCTGCTGGTGGTTGGCGGAGGCTATATCGGCCTGGAGTTGGGCTCAGTCTACGCCGCTTTGGGCACGCGCGTCACCGTAGTCGAAATGCTTCCGGGTCTGCTTCCAGGAGCGGACCGCGACCTTGTCGTTCCGCTGCACAAGCGGCTGGAAAAGATGTTCGATACCATTCTTTTAGAAACCACGGTAACCTCGATTCAAGAGGAATCAAACGGACTTCGCGCAACATTCGAAGGGAAAGACGTCAAAGAGCGCGAGAAATTGTTCGATCGCGTATTGGTCTCAGTGGGCCGCAAACCCAACTCGGAAATTCCGGGGATCGAGAAGACGCAAGTACAAGTCGGCCCGCGCGGCTTCATTCAGGTTAATAAGCAACTTCAAACGAACGACCCTTCGATCTACGCCATCGGCGACGTGGTCGGTGAGCCCATGCTCGCGCACAAAGCGTCGCACGAAGGTCGAACGGCCGTCGAGGCTATAGCAGGACATAAAGTCGCGTTCGCACCTCACGCCATTCCCGCGGTCGTCTTCACCGATCCTGAAGTAGCCTGGTGCGGCCTGACAGAAACGCAAGCCGAAAAAGACAACCGTGAAATCAAGGTCGCAAAATTCCCCTGGGGCGCGTCAGGGCGCGCAATGACACTGGACCGTCCGGAGGGAATGACCAAGCTTCTGGTCGATCCGAAAACGGAGCGAGTGTTAGGAGTAGGAATTGTTGGAGCCGGAGCCGGCGAGTTGATTGCCGAAGGCGTCCTCGCTATTGAAATGGCCGCGCTGGCCAGTGACGTGGCGATGAGTATCCACCCACACCCTACGCTTTCGGAAACCGTGATGGAAGCAGCCGAAGTTTTCTACGGCACCAGCACCCACATTTACCGGCCAAAGCGGAGTTCCTGATCCCGTCACTGGCGAGGCGCTCGAAATTTCATCTACTCCGTCACCCGTTTCAGTTCTCGTTTGCTCCACGCCGATGGGATGACTGCCGCAAGGTGATCTCCGTCGGGTTTCTTGTTCACACACCAAGATCTACCCCCTCAGACTTATGGTGAAAATATTAGTGCCGGGATAGCCTAGTTGCTCGTTTCCCAAGAGTTAGGTGACGGAAGAATCTGCAAAAAGAACGAAGGGCGGAAATGTCCCCCTCCGTGTGAGGAAGGCTTCAGGGCAAATAGCAGAATTAGGATAGCGAGGATGATCGCTATCCAGATCAGGCGTGGCCGCTTCTTGGGGAGCGGACGAACGGGGACGGGGTCGAGATAGCGCCTCAGCTCTTCGATCAGCACTTCCATATCCGATTTCCAACGGGCGTGCGTAAGCTCTACGCCGTTGCGGTAGGAGAGATCCTTGAGGTCTTCGGGCAGTTGGTCCTCCCTCGGCATCTTGGCCCCGCGCACCAGAACGGGGATGACTGGAATATCGCGCTTCAGCGCAGACGCGGTTTCCAGGCGTACGAAATCCATTGGGTTGTCGAGCCGACGGCGTCCCGTTTCATCCTTGGCATCGATCCATCCCGGCCCCATTAGGGCAAGCAGGACGCTGCAAGATCCAACCTTCTCATCGATTTTCCTGCGGAAATCGCGGCCAGGTTCGATTCCAGCTACATCTATGAAGACCGCGTCTTTGCCAAAATGCCGGGCCAAATCGTCGTATAGGCGACCAGCTTGGCCTTCGCAATCGTCTCTTCGGTAACTGATGAATACCGTACGTTTCGTACGCATGGCTTACCACTCCACTTAAGACTTTGCCACAGGAAGCTTACCCACGGGATAAAAACTCGGATGCCGCAAGCAGAATAGTCCAGAGTAGACCATAGTTCAATCGTCATATAAAAGGCGGAGCCGAAGTAAACTCGACAATCTACAAGTGCTTGAAATCCCTTCACACTTCTGGGGTTTTGCGGGGCGGCGCCTTCATCGCAATTGATACCTTCCGCTACAATTTAGTCCTCGCTCTCCGGCCGGTGTATATCCAGACTGACCCGAAAGCATTCAGACACGAGAAAGATATGTCATCCCTCTTGAACAAAATCGTCGTTGCTATTCTGTCGGTGGTCGCTTGCCTTCCCGCAGCGGCGCAAAGTCCGCTGAATCAGATTTTGTCCCCTTCGGGCAGCGCAGCATCAACTGCCAAAACACCCGCCGATCCTTACGATCGCACTACTCCTTCAGGTACGGTTTTCGGTTTTCTGCAGGCTGCGCAATCGGGCAACTACAGCGCCGCCGCGCAATATTTGCAGATGAGCCCGGCCCGCCGCCAATCCCAGGGCGAGCAGATAGCTTCCGAACTAAAAGAAGTAATGGACCGCGCGTTCGCGGGCAGCTTGAAGAAGGTAAGCACTCAGCCCGAGGGAACGCCGCAGGAAGATGTTCCGCTTGACCGCCAGAACCTCGGACCCATGTCCTCGGGCGATGTCGAAGCTGAGCTCCAATTAATCCGTGTTTCCGAGAGCGGGACCAAGATCTGGCTGATCTCCTCCGACACGCTGGCAAAGGTTCCCGAACTCTACGATCAAGTAGAGGCGCGCCGCGTTGAAACGAGGCTGCCCAACCTACTGGTCAAGCACCAGTTAGGCGGGATGCCTCTGTGGCAGTGGTTGGCTCTGTTGTTGGCAATTCCAGTAGCTGCAACTGTAGGCTGGCTCGTGTTGGTGATTCTGGAGATTCCCCTACGCTGGTGGGCCCGGCGGCACGGTCACGTCGATGTGGCAAACTGGCGTTCCGTCTCCGGGCCGGCATGGCTATTAGTGGGAACCTTCGCTCACCGGCTCCTTGCAGGTTACCTGGGGATGGCGCTCTTGCCCCGCCATTACTACTACCAGCTAACTTCTGTCGCTCTGATCATCAGCGCGAACTGGCTTTTGTGGCGGGCCATTCGCTGGTTTCTACGGCGAGTGCGCAATCGCGCATTGACCCACGGGCACGGTGGAACCGGGTCGCTCATGTTGCTGGGTGAGCGCATTCTCAAAGCCGCAGTGTTTGTGATGGCAGTGCTCGCGGTGCTGGGCGATCTGGGCTTCAACATGAGCACGGCTCTCGCGGGACTCGGCATCGGCGGACTGGCGATTGGCTTTGGCGCGCAGCAGACAATTGCGAACCTGTTCGGCGGCGTATCCGTGCTGGGCGACGAAGTAATTCGCGTCGGTGACGTGTGCCGCTTTGGCGATCGTACCGGAACTGTCGAGGACATCGGCCTCCGCTCCACGCGCGTCCGCACCGACGAGCGCACGCTGCTGGCAATCCCCAACGGCACGGTTGCGACGATCAACGTGGAGAACCTGAGCCGTCGCGACAAAATCCTGTTCAAGACGACCGTGGGAGTGCGGCCCGACACCAAGTCCGATCACATGCGCTACGTGCTTTCGGAAATCCGCCGCGTGTTCGATAACCATCCCAAGATCGAAAAGTCTACCGTTCGCATACGTCTGATCGAGATCGCGGCTGCGCTCAATGTGGAAATCGTTTCCTATGTTCTGACCACGGATTACAACGAGTTCGCCGCTGTTCGCGAAGACCTGCTGCTGCAAATTATGGGGTTAGTGGAAGACGCGGGCACCGGAGTTGCTCTGCCCTCTCAAACCTTATACATCCGCCGCGATGCCGGCCTGGAAAAAGAAAAGACTGCGAATGCAGTAAAGAAGATAGCTGATCTGCGGGAACAACAAGGATCAGCACAGAGCCAATCTCCGAAAACGGGCGCTGCAAGCTAACTATTGGCTCTCCATCGACTGGTGAGCCAAACAAGAAGAAGATGGGTCGGAAAGTAAATTACGAGCGGAACGATTAATAAATAGGCCAGCAAGTATATCCAGCCGGCGACAACATGCTGCTCACGGAAGAAGAGCCCGCGCGCCCAGTTCACGTCGAATTGCGGACGCCAGAAATAATTGATCGGCACCACAATCCACGCAGTCAACGTCTGATACTTCCAGCCACGCCCGTCATAGCTCAACCGCCGTAATGCCCACAGCAGCAAGGGCGGCGTGACCACGTGAAACAAACCAAGTAGCCGGACCATCAATGATAAGCCGGGATCGAACATGTATTCCGTGCCGCCAATGACGTGATGTCGGGTTACGAGCGTGCCGGCCAAGTCGATGACGTAGAGGCTTTGAAAAACGAGCAGTCCGCAAGCCTGCCACGAGAAAATGAGTGGACTCTCCAGCCACAGTGCAATCCCAATAAAGATGTTGCCCAAGTCGCAGAAGAAAAGAAAATTCTGCGAGCCGTACTGTTTCCAATACGTCGGAGCCCAGACGATCAGCCAGAGCGTCCACAAGATTTTCAGCCACGCAGGAATACGCATGGATGGCTATTCTAAGCCCTGGCTACGTTACGTCGGTTCATGGCTGATCGCGAAAAAAGCCAATCTTCCACGAGCCAATATCACATTAGCGCTACACAAAACGGCACCGCCCGAATTACCGTCGTAACTTGAAGGCTCTTACACCTGTACCTAGGATGACGATTAGTATGGGTTACCGAGCTCTCCTATTCTGCCCTGACGAAAAAACTGCGCAAACGGTGACGCTGGTCCTCAATGACCTGGAGTTTACGGTTGAGGCCTGCAGCGAGCCTTTTGCGGCGGTCAAGAAACTGATGGGCGAACATTTCGATGGCGTGGTCGTGGACTGCGACAACGAGCAAAATGCAACGCTCCTGTTCAAAAGCGCGCGCCAATCGGCATCCAATCAGGCCGCACTTGCCGTCGCGATTGTCGAAGGACAGGCGGGAGTCGCCAAGGCATTTCGCATCGGCGCCAATCTGGTATTGACCAAGCCGATTAATGTGGAGCAGGCAAAGGGAACGCTGCGGGTCGCGCGCGGCTTGTTGCGCAAGGGCGAGTCTGTCAAACCGCCGGCTCACACGGAGAACGCTACCGTTACAGCGCCCAGGGCGACCCCACCTTCGCGTTCGTCAAGCAATTTGGCGGCCGGTGCGAGTTCGCACGCAGCATCCTCGATTCCAGCCGCTTCACGAAAAGCGGAAATTCCCGCTGCAAAGGCGAGCCCGTGGGGAAATCGGGTCAGCGATTCTCTGGTTCCGGCCACAAATTCCTCGGCACATGATCAAAGTGCGTCTGAACACACTTCGGAAGAACTACCGATCGGTCCCGAATCCAGTCCTCCAACTACTACTGCGCCTTCGGGTACCGCTCCAGCACCAAGTGCGGCTTTTTCCGCGATGCAGCAAATCGCCAGGAAAACATCGGGACCATCGAATTCAGGATCGTCGGACCGTAGTTCCTTGAGTCATGGGTCATCGAGTCATGGGTCATCGAGTCACATATCCTCGAGTTCTGGATCGTCACCTCTAGGCATAGGCCTCGCGAGCGCCACCGCTCGCGTCCCGCAAGGAGCAAAGACCGCGGAACCGCTGCTCTCGAAGATTGCGCGCACCGTCGGCACGATGGACGAACTAGCCGAAGCCAGCGACTCCGACACCTCTTTCACTGCGACTGCAAAACCTGTAGTTGGCGTCACGCTTGAAGCGGACCATAACCAGCCGAGCACCGAGAATTATTTGCAATCAACACCCCAAGCGAAATCCGAGACTAAGTCGCAACCTAGACCGGGGATGGCTGGAAGCAAGAAAGTCCTATTAGCTGTCGTCGCCCTCGTCCTGCTTGCTGTGGCGTTCTATTTTGTCCGGACTCAACTGCACGGACGAGTGAACCTAGGTTCAGCAATTTCTTATCCTTCCGCTAAAGTTACAGGAACGAGTTTGCCGCAGCCGCCCACAAAGAGTGGTCAAGCGACCCTGCTTTCCCCTCCACCTGCATCGCCATCGCCCGTTTCATCCGCTGCGCAAACCATGCAAAAGGCCGACCAAGCTGCATCGAGAGCGGGCTCCGATGCAAATGAAACTGCTGCTGAGACGACAGACGGCGTTCCCACGGCTGACAATTCGAATAAATCTTCCGCCAGTGACTCAAGCAGCGCCGCCAAATCAGGTACGCGGCCTCTCATAGTGAAGAACGGAAACAAAACCACTACCCCGAAGCGAACGACAACCGACGCATCCGCTCCCGACGTAATTGTTTCCGCGCAAGATTCAGCGGGCGCACTGCCGAACCTAATCGATGTTTCCACCAAGTCTGCCCCGGTGTTACAGACCCTCGCCATCTCGCAAGGAGTCTCGCAGGGATTGATTGTCAAGAAAGTGCAACCGAATTATCCGAGCTCTGCGCTGCGTCTGCAACTTGAAGGAGCGGTGCGCTTGTTGGCCACCGTCGGCAAGAAAGGCAACATCACATCCGTGAAAACTCTCAGCGGTGAGCCGCTGCTCGCACAAGCTGCCGCGGACGCGGTAAAGCAGTGGAAATACAAACCGTATCTGCTCAACGGCGAGCCGGTTGAAATTCAGACGCAAGTCACTATCAACTTCAAACTGCCTCGCTAGACTCCACCCCAAACTTTGAAGCTAATCTACGCCCATCTAAATCTTTGCCATCGCTTAAGAGCGTACACAAAAGCAAGCGACGTACAAAGCAATAGTCACGGTGCGGCGATCACATCGTAGGGGCGCATCATTTCATTGTCTTCGTGTTCGAGGATGTGGCAGTGCCAAACGTAGCGTCCGGGGAAGCCTTCGAATCGAGCTATGATTCGAGTCACCATGCCGGGGTCAGCGCGCACGGTGTCTTTCCAGCCCGCCTCGCTGGCATCAGGCGGCATGGCTGGGCCCGTGTATTTTATCGCCCCCGTCGCCCAGTACGCCGAAACGTCAAAGTTCCGGCGATCGAGAATCTGGAAGCGGACCAGATGCAGATGAATCGGGTGCGCGTCATCCGTGGTGTTAACCAACCCCCAAATCTCGGTTGAGTCCAGTACGGGATTCTCTGTGACCGGCATGCTCCAGTGGGCATTGTTGAGCAGCATCGTCATCGGTCTCTGAACCAGGTCGTCCACTTCCACCAGACTTAACATTCTGGTTTTCACCGCCGCGGACTCTGGAATTTTAGGAATATGCCGCAGAGTCTGAGGAAGAGCAATCACGATCGGCGCAGCATCCTTTGTCCGTGCCTCTGACTTTGCCACACGAAATTGCAGAATGGCCGAGATGTCGTTCTTAAGAACGAGATTTTTGCCGGCCATCGCGGAAAAGTCGACGATCAGGTCCGTACGTTCCCCCGGAGCCAGGGAGACGCGATTCAGTTGTATCGGTGCAGGCAACAATCCCTGATCGGTGCCTATTTGACTGAACACGGGTGCGCTCGATGATTGTCCATTTGGCATTTTTCCATTCTCTTGTCCGTCAGAACCTTTCTCCTCAGACAAGGACAGATGTAAAAATCTGCCATTGGCTCCATTGAGCATGCGAAAGCGATATGGACGAGACTCGACTTCGAGATAGGGGAACAGTTTGCCGTTCACCAGGATGGCATCGCCGAAAACCTCCGGTACCCAGGGCTTCTTGGCATCGCCGGAAATAGGATAGTTGAGCTGTCCATCCAGATCGAAGATTCGATCATAGATCACCAGCGGAATCTCATACTTGCCGCGAGGCAAATTGAGGGAATCTTCAAACTCGTCGCGTACGAAAAATATGCCCAACAGACCGGCGAAAACATTGAGCCGGTTAATTCCGAGAGCGTGGTCGTGATACCACAGCATGGCCGCGTCCTGCCGGTTGGGATAGTGATAGATTGCAGATTTGCCGGGCGCGTACCAGTTGTCGGGGTAACCGTCGCTCTCCGGGCCGGCTTTTGCGCCATGCAAATGAACCACGGTGCGCACTTCGGGTTTGCTTGCTTCCGCTCCGTGAATGCTGTGGTCAATGGGCAGGAAGTGCGCATCCGGCAGTTCGTTGGCCCACTCCACCAGCACTCCCTGACCGCTGCGCGTTTCGAATGTTGGCCCCGGTGAAGAGGCGGCGTATCCCCACAGTCGAGTGGTTTTCATGTCGCGATGCACTTTGCTTTCGAACTGGCGCATCGGCATGTGGTAGTAAGGAAGATTCTGCGCCGGATCCACTGGGCTGGGACGAAAACCGCTGGGCTGAGCAATTTGAGGAATAGGCAGAGGATCGACGAATCTTGCAAGAGAATTTGCGTTAAGTTGCGTGCGAAATTTTGGAGCAGGTGCGCGTAAGATGCTTTGCGGCACCGCCAAGGCCACGGCCGCCAAACCACTGCCCTGAATAAAACTTCGCCGCGTAAAGGACAATTCATTCCTCCCTGGGGACACTCGGCGCTAAAGCCTTTCGGAAAAGCAAAGCTTTATCGCAGCCTCAAGATGTTACGCCACCTTCAGCAACTCAGTCTCTTCGCAAACCGTTAAGTGTGTTCCAGTAACGATCGGCTGAACACCACAACGGACACGCAACCATTGCGTGTCCGCTGTGGTGTTCGCCGATTTATACGCGTCTCTATCTCTCTATTTCACCGGTGCTGGGGTTCAGGAAAAGAATGCCGTTGGGGCGAACTTTCGTGAAGTTGAACATCTGGCTGATGGAGTTGGCGATGCCGTCGAACGATCCCTGGCCGATGCGTTGCCCGCCCAGCCAATTGTCCTCGATGAAGCGGATCACGGAACTTTGGTCGGTCGCGGTGTGATCGACGAAGTTTGCTTTCGCATACGGCGAGATCACCAGCAACGGCAGTCTCGGTCCGTAACCGCAGCGCCCGAGAGCGTGTGTATTGGCAGGATTGATTCCCGGCAACGACGTTAGCGCCGTGCCGCAAAGACCAACGCCGGTAAGGGCGTCGGCGGGACCGGTGGATTGATTGACGATCGGCGGCATCTGGTGATCGTACCATCCGTCAGAATCGTCATACGCGATGACTACCGCCGTGCTGCTCCATGTAGGTAGCGCTTCCAGCAGGTTGATAGTGTTCACGACGAAAGTTTGCTCATCCAGCGGATCGGAATAACCAGCGTGACCATCCTCGAAACCAGGCGCTTTGAGAAAGCTCACGGCCGGCAGATTACCCGCCGCAGCAGCGGCATAGAAATCCTCAATGTCGTACTGGTGATTAGCGGGACCCGCATTGCCGATCTCCGCAATCGATGCAGGACGCGTGTGGTTGGGATTGGCGGTCGAGGTCCAGTAGGCGAAGAGCGAATGGTGCGCGATGTAATCGCTTTCGGTCACTCCCGTAATTGCCGAAGTCGTGGTGCGATTGCAACCGGTCGTGCCGTTGGAATTGACCGTGGAAAGGTTGAACCCGCCCATGAATCCGCCCCAGCTCACGCCGGCCGCGGTCAGCAGGTCGCCAATATTCTTGCTGCCCATAGTGCCTTGGGCGCGCGTGGACGCGGAACAAGCATCTCCGATTGGGTCGGCATCGCCGATCATGGTTAGCGAGCCATCGCTGCCGCCGCTTACCTCATCGCCGGTTCCATTCAGAGTCGCGATCACGCCGTTGGTCTGGCCAGAGACAAGGTTGATGACGCCCGGCGTCGAAGGCCCGAAAGTTGAGCCGTGCGAGTTGTCGCTCATGGCGAAGAACTGCGCGTAGGTCCAGTAGGCGGTGACCGTGTTGCCGTCGAAGTAGCCCATCACAAGTCCGTTGGTCTGCGTAACGCCTGTGCCCGACGGCGGAGGCCCGGCAGTGCCGGTATAGAGCGGAAACAGATCCATGAGGCCGCCATCAAAAGCCTGTTGTTCGGGCGTATAAGAGTGGTCCTGGTCGTTGGTGAAAGCCTGGGAGCGATCCAGACGGAATGGATTAGCGGCGCCGGTCGTGTTGGCGGGGTTCAGGTTCGGATTGGCGTTCAACAGCGCATTGGTGAGGCCGTCTACCGAGGGAGTATTGGCAGCCGCTTTAAACCTGGGCTCACCGGTGGGATTGAGCGCATTGGGGTAAGTCCCGAAGTAGTGGTCGAAGGAGACGTTTTCCTGAAAAATCACAACCAGATGTTGAATGGGCGTTGCCGTTGTAAGAACTGCAGGTTTGGCGGCCTTCTTCGAGGCGGCAAAGGCGGGCGTAACGGTTGGTACCAGAGTGATGGTCAAGGTCAGCAGAAAAGCCATCATCTTTCTGGGAGCATCGGGTAACTGCAGCTTCTTTAGCATTCATCCTCCTACCACTGGCGCCCAGGTTTTCAACCGGCGATTTTCCCGCGACGAGGAAATCCGCGCAGTCCGGCTGCCTGGGTCAGGGTGAGAAAACGATAAGCACTGATTGTTTCAGTGAGGTTGCAAAGCGGTTAAAAGAATGTGAATCGGGAAACTGCCGAGAACTCCGTCTACTGCTTTTGCATGACTTCGTCTACGACGAGCTTGCTGCCTTTATCGGCGGTGATGACTTTGTGGATGGGAGCGTACCCGCTCAATGTGATATCGACCACGTAATTGCCGGGATCAAGTGCAACTTCAACCGGAGTGTCTTTTTCCAGCATGTGCTGGTTGATGGTGACTTGGGCGCCCTTAGGCTGGGTTTTGATGCTGACAGTCAATTGACCGGCCGCAGCGCCATTCCCGCCAAAGAGTTTTTTGATCTTGCCAACGGTTTTGATGCTGTCGGCATTGCCCAGTGGACGCAGCACCGGAGACAGGCTAACAGTCTGCCCCAAAACAAACTGCGGGCTCGCCGTTTCATCGATGAATCCAGGCTTGCGAATCAAGACAACGTGCTGGCCTTTATCCACGCTAACCTGCGCGGGAGTCATTTTGCCTACATCTCTTCCGTCGATAAAAATCCCAGCTCCGGCAGGACTGCTGCTGACGGAAAGAGTTGCCGTTAGTTGCGTCAGATGAATCACAAGCGATGTCTTGCTCCCCGACGCGATTTCTACCGGGCGAGTGTCGTTGGTGTAGCCTGGCTTGCTCACGGTAATCGTGTGCTGGCCAGGCGCCATTCCTGGCAGAAGAAAGGGCGTCACATAAGTGGGATCGGTGCGGCCGTCAACCTGCACCTGGGCTCCCTGTGGGGTCGAATCCAGCACCATCTGGCCGGGAATCACTGCGGGAGCCGCCGGCGGCGGAGTCTTCTTCTTATTATTCTTGGCGTTGCGTCCTCGCACGGCCATCGCAGGCTGGGCGCTTGCCGTGCGCGTCGGTCGGGCCGCCGGTTGGTCAGGTTCGGCCATAGGCGCTGGAACCGGTTCAGTGGGAGCATTCTGCGGGCTGGTTGCGGCCGGCACAGGAGACTGCGTTTCTGTAGCAGTGCTAGTGCGTGCCGCGCCGGAATCGTCATCGCTATTCAAACTGTGTATGTGGATGATCAGCGCCAAGCCGATTACCAGGATGAGCGCGGTGGCTCCAGCTATCGAATACAGCATGAGGCGCGGCGGGACACTTCTGATCTCTTTAATTGCCTTCTGCGCCACTTCGCGAGGCTGAACCTTTGGCTTCTCCTCAGATTTGGAATCTGCCTCATAAATAGTTGAACTGGAAGTCACCGCTGGCTCGACCGCAAGCACCGGGGGAGGCGGCGCAGATTCAACATAAATTTCCTTGAGCGGTGGCAGTTCCGAGATTTCTGAAAAACTGGTCGCGCTGCCGGACCCTGCCCCCTCCGCCATCATGGGGTCCACTGCCATCTTGGGAGCCGCGGCGGCAAACGTCTCTATCTGTTCCTTAACTCCGGCGGATTTATAGGCGGTTGGCTTCCGCGGCGTCTCGATGGTCGCGTTAATGCGCGAAATCTTGAGCGGCACGCCAGTTTGATTCGCTACTTCTATCGATCCAGCCTCTTGCTTTCCAACAGTTCGAGCCGGGGCGGCAGCGGCAGCTTGCGGTATGGAAGCTTCGCTCTTCTTATTAGGAGCGGATGATGATGGCGCGAGACGAGTACCTGCCGCAGCACCGGGTGCAGCCACCGATGCCATCGGCCTCTCGGTTGCCTTCGCAACAGCAGCTTTGGCCGCCCCCGGCAAATTATTTGTGGCAATGGTGGCGGCAACCTGCGGGGATGTTGGCGACGCAGCGGCCACAAATTTCGACTGCGCCGCAGCCTTCGCCGTGCTGGGAATCGCCGCAGCAGCCGGGGCTGGCGCGGATTTTTTGGCAGCCGGAGCCTTGGATTCCTTGCACTTCTCCAGATCCTCCAGCAATTCCCTGCCGCACTGATAACGCTGCGCCGGATCCTTGTGCAGCGCCTTCATGATTAAATCGCTGAGCAGCGGATGAATTTTCGTGTTCAACTGCGCAGGCGGTGTTGGCATAACTTCGACAATGCTCTGGCACAGCGAATCGAGATCGGGACCGTCGAATGCTTTGTGCTCGGTCACCATCTCGTAAAACATCGCGCCAAGACTGAAAAGATTAGAGCGCGCGTCGATGGCCTCGCCGCTCACTTGTTCAGGTGACAGGTAATGCAAAAATGCCGGACGTTCCGGGATCTGAGGCGCGAACTTACCCGCGCTCGACACGCCAAATCCCAGGATTTTAACTGTACCGTCCCAGCCGCACATGATCTTCGCGGGCTCCAGGCTATAGTGAAATACCTGATGGGAATGTGCGTGATCGAGGCCGCCGCAAACTTGCCGTCCAATGTCGAGCAGGTCCCAAATAGAAAACCCTTCCTGACGGGCCAGCATGGTGCAAATACTGTTGCCCTGCACATACTCCATGGCGGCGCAGAACTGGCCTTCGATTTCTCCCGCGCCAAAAACCGGCACAATGTTGGGGCTGCTGACGGACTTGGTGCTCTCGGCCTCGGCGAGCAGTGCGGCTTCCAGATCGGCGGCACTTTCGCCGAAGGCGCTCAAACGGATGGCCTTCAGCGCAATGGTTTGACCGCTCTGCGGATCGTTGGCTTTGTAAACCGTGCCTGTAGCAGATTTGGCCAGTTCACTCAGGATTTCAAAGTGGCCGATTTTCGTGGGCATTGCCTTGTTGTACCGTTGCCCGCAAATCTCCCGGCTGCGGCAAGAAGGCTGGCTCTGCAGCGGAGGTTTGAGGCAACGTTAGGATATCCCGCGGATGCGCTGCCTTCGAGTTACCGAAGTACCCGGTCCATTAAGGAGTTCACGTAGTTTTAACGCCGGGGAAACACGGTGAAAAGCAGGATAGTCTGTGAGCGAAGCATACCTGTTAACGCGACGGGCCCTCGCAGATCGGCGGTCAAGCTGGATCCGATCTCAAAGGGCACCGTCGGCGAAATCGGGATTCGGCTACATCACGACGAAAACCGCAATACGCACGCCAGGATGGAGAAGGTCAAACAGGAAATATTCTCCATCGATATAGTCGATGTAGCAATCGTCGGTGTAAGCCCAATCTTGCGGCCACACATCGACGAGTTGAAAACTATAGCCGCCATACTGAAATTGCGGCCGGCCTTGCACAATCACCGTTTGCGCCCTGAACGTATGTTCGTGGCCAAAGTGAGCCCTGAACTTGTCGTCAGGAATGCGCGCGCTCTTGCCGGTGGGCCGTGCATGCTCAGCCTGCTGTTCCGGACGCACTTGCTGCTCTGGATGTGCCTGCTGTTCCGGCTTCATTTGATCGCGGGAGTCTTTTTGCTCCTCTTTCTGCTGTTGTTTTTCATCCTTCATTTCCGGTTTTGAAGGCTTGGCTTCGTCCTGGCGAGGAGGCTTCATTTCATCTTGCTTCGGTTGGGGCTTCGGTTCTTCCTGCCGTGCAGGTTTGTCTTCCGGTTGCTTGTCATCTTGTGAATAGACAAGGGCCGAACATCCGACCAGCATCGAGAGAATCGCTAGATTCAGAAATCTGAAAGCTCGCATGTACATCCTCCAATGGCAACCCTTATGGCTTAATCGTGCGGCAACAGGTGCACGCCCGTTCAGCAATTCGCATGGATTGCTCTTTTGAGATGCCGCTACAGCACATTCAGACAGGGGACGAACCTGTAGGCGTGCCGGGGAAAAACTCTAGGAGCTAAATGCGCTGGTCGTTAAAAGTGCTTTTGCAAAAGGATCGTGGCCAGTAGCTTCCTAAATCTTGTCATAATTTTCCCGACGAAACGTCGCGGCGCGAAGCGTAACTTTGTGCTTCAACAGACCGTTGTATTTGCTGTGGCCCTGCTCGTGTGACATTTGTCATGCGGTGCCAGTGACGATCTCCACTGGTACGATTTCGCTCCGAGGATCAACATAGAACGTCAGGCGGTTTGGAAGATGAAGACGCGACAAATCCAATCCGGCGCGGTTGTGGAGGGCAAGTTGGTTCCTTTATTCTGGTGGCGTCGGGGCATGCTCTTCTTCCGCGCGGTTCTTTCTGGAATTCATCAATGACTTTGACCCGGTTTGTCACCAAGAACGCATTCCGCAATAAGCGGCGCAGCACTCTGACCGTGCTGAGCATTGCCTTTTCTTTGCTCTTGCTGACACTGATGATGACGATCTGGCGCGCGTTTTATCTGGATCAGGGCAGCACAGAATCCGCAGAGAGATTGATCGTCCGGCATAAAGTCTCTCTGACCTTCACTTTGCCCGGTTTTTATCGGGAAAAGATTCGCGCGATACCCGGGGTCGTGGCTGTGGTTCCAGTGTCATGGTTTGGCGGAATATATAAGACTCAGGATCCGAAGAATTTTTTCGCGCAGTTTGGCACTGATCCGGAAGAATTCTTCAAAGTATTTCGCGATATGGAAATGCCTGCGGACCAGCAGGCAGCGTGGATACGCGACCGCCAGGGCGTCATCGTGGACGATTCTCTCGCCGCGAAATATCACTGGAAGCTGGGTGATCGCGTTATGTTGCAAGGAACGATCTATCCGGTGAATCTCGAACTCTACGTTCGCGGTATTTTTCATTCGGTTCCGGACAATAAATCGGTCTACTTCAACACCAAGTACGTGGAGGAAGCGGTTTCATTCTTCAAAGGGCAAACAGGCACATTCAGCATCCTTGTCGATTCTCCTCCGGACGTGAGCCGGGTTGCCAATGCCGTGGATGAGATGTTCCGCAACTCGCCCCAGCCCACGAAAGCGGAGAGCGAGAAAGCATTTGGCCTGGAATTTGTGGCCATGATGGGAAACGTGAAAGCGTTCATTCTGAGCATCTGCGCGGCGGTATTATTCGCCACGCTGCTGGTCTCCGCCAATACCATGGCGATGTCCATCCGCGAGCGGACGCGTGAAGTGGCCGTGCTCAAGACCCTGGGCTTTACCCGCGAAGGCATTCTGGGATTATTCGTCAGTGAGGCGGTGGCGCTTTCGCTGGCAGGAGGAATGCTGGGGGCCAGCCTCGCATTCGGGCTGGTTTATATGGCGACTCACTCGCCACAATTCGTCAGCTTTTTCACGCTCAAGGTAACATTCGGCACCTGGGGCGTGGCATTGGCAGTGGCCGGACTGGTAGGACTGCTCAGCTCTGCCATTCCCTCCTATTATGCGTCGAAAGTAAATATTGTCGAAGGCCTGCGGCACATTGGATAAAGAAGAACGGTCGAGATTATGACGTTAAGCAGCTTTATCGTGCGTAACACATTCCGCAACAAGCGGCGAAGCCTGCTGACCATGCTGAGCATCAGCTTTTCTCTGCTCCTGCTCACGCTTATGTTCTCCATCTGGCGCACGTTCTATATTGACCAGGGGGCGCCTGATTCGGCCAAACGTGTGATTACTCGCGACCGTGTATCGCTCTCATTCTTGCTGCCGACTTATTACCGCGACAAGATTCGCGCCATTCCCGGAGTTGTCGCCGTCGCTCCCATGACGTACTTCGGAGGGCGCTACAAAGATGACCGCCCGGAGAACTTTTTTGCCAGGATTGCGACCGATCCGGACGAATATTTGAAAGTGGCGTCCGACAAAATCGTTCCAGCCGATCAGGTGATTGCGTGGCAGAAAGATCGCGCCGGTGCCCTGGTTGACGTAACTCTGGCTAATAAATACGGATGGAAAATTGGCGATCATATTACTCTGCAGGGAACAATTTTTGAGGTCAATCCAGAGTTGACCATCCGCGCTATCTATCACCGCGACCCGCCCCAGAACTCGTTGTACTTCAATACTAAATATATGGAAGAAGCCGTTCCCTGGTTCAAGGGTGAGGCGGGCTGGTTCTCTACGCAGCTCGCCTCCCCGGAAGACGTGGCACGGGTTTCCGGCGAGATTGACGCCATGTTCCGTAATTCTCCGCTGCAGACGAAAACGGAAAGTGAAAAAGCCTTCCAACTCTCTTTTGTGGCGACGCTCGGCAACGTGAAGGCTTTTATTCTAGGCATCTGTGGTGCGGTTGTGTTCGCGATTCTTCTGGTCTCGGGGAATACTATGGCCATGTCGGTGCGCAGCCGCACCCGGGAAGTCGCGGTGCTCAAGACTCTGGGCTTTACTCGCGGCAGGGTACTTTTATTATTTGTCGGCGAATCGGTAGCGCTTGCGAGCTTAGGTGGCCTGTTGGGAATTTTGGTGGGGGCGGCATTCATTCGCTGGCTGACGCATTCTTCCATGGCAATTGGCATTCCCACCGACATGAAGGTCACTCTTCCTACGGTGATGATTTCTTTGCTGGTGGCTGCTACCGTCGGATTTCTGAGCGGATATGTGCCGGCTTACAACGCGTCACGCATGAACATCGTCGAAGGCTTACGGCATATCGGATAGTTGTGAGAGATTACGCGAGAGATTACTTATGGCAATACCGATTAGCTACAACGTCCGCAATCTCAGGCTCCGCAAGGGCCTCACCATAATGACTGCGCTGGGTATCGCGCTGACGGTCACGACCGCGATTTTTTTGATGGCGCTCCTGGCCGGTTTAAAGCGCGCTTTCGTCGATAGCGGAAATCCGCTGAACGTGCTGGTGCTGCGCAAGGGATCGGAAGCGGAACTTTCCGGCGGATTCGATGCCTCTTTGTATCCCACACTGACAAGCCTTCCCGGCGTCGCGAAAGATAGTCACGGCCAGCCGATGGCTTCGGGCGAGTGGGTGGTCGTCATCATTCTTCCACGCAAGGATGGCACGGGCGAAGTTAACGTCACGGTGCGCGGCATGATGCCTGACGGATTGGAGCTTCGCCCGAGCGCCAAGCTCATTGAGGGCCGATGGTTTCAGCCCGGCCAGCGTGAGGTGGTGGTCAGCAAATCGATTCGTGACCGATTTTCTCACGCCAACATTGGAGACTCGCTGGAGTTCGGCAAAGGACACTGGCAGGTCGTGGGTGTCTTCGATGCGGGCGGCTCGGCTTATGAGTCTGAAATTTGGGGTGACGTAAATCAGATGGCAACGGATTTCGACCGCCAGGGCGGATTCTCCTCAGCGTATCTTCGGGCGACAGATCCGGTGGCCGCTGACGCGCTTAAGAACCGCGTGAGCGACGACCAGCGCCTGAAGCTGGAAGGCATGCTGGAAACGGATTACTACGCCAAGCAAACCAGTTCTGGAACGCCGATCAAAGTAATAGGAATCGTGGTGGGCATAATCATGGCAATAGGTTCGAGTTTCGCCGCCATGAACACGATGTACGCGGCCGTCGCTTATCGTGGGCGCGAGATTGCGACATTGCGCGTGATTGGATTTTCTCGCCCGGCGATTCTGACTTCCTTTGTGTTTGAGTCGTTACTGCTTGCTCTGTTGGGTGCGGCTGCGGGGATCTTACTTATGCTGCCGTTCAACGGAATGCAGACGGGAACATCGAACGCAGTGACGTTCAGTGAGGTCGTTTTCAGCTTGCGAATTACCTGGGAAGTTGCAATGGCAGCAGTGGCGTTCGCCTTGGTCATGGGATTGGTGGGAGGATTCGCGCCTGCCTGGCACGCGGCGAGGCAAAATATTTTGAGCGCGCTGCGCAGCTAGATTTTCATAAGGGAACCGCTGTTCGAACGAAATAGAACTTAAGTAAAAAGAGCTTCGTACCAAATCTTATGCCGATTGACACCAAACACGACGATTTGCGGAGCCTGCACATCGATCGCAGCGGGCAAAGCGATAACGAAGGCCAGCCTTCGGCTTGGGCGCGCCGCTACATTCTCATTGGAATTGCGGTGGTCGTGCTGCTCGGCGTTATTACACTGGCCTATCGAGCTATTTCGGCCAATGTGCCGGAGGTCGAAGTAGTCCGCGCCTCGGCCCAGACCAGCGATGCTGCCGGAGCAACCGTACTCTCAGCCACGGGATACATCGTGGCCCATCACACCATCAATGTGAACTCCAAGGTTACCGGGCGACTGGCATGGATCGGTGTGGAAAAAGGCGACCAGGTCAAAGAAGGCCAGGTGCTGGTGCGCCTGGAGGATGAGGAATTCCGGGCTTCCGTCGAACAGGCCAAAGGAGCCGTCGACAATGCCAAAGCCTATCTGGACGAATTGCAGCACGGATCTCGTCCGGAAGAAATTCAAGAGGCGCAGCACAACCTTGATGAGGCGCGGGCTACGCTGGTGAACGATAAATTGACGCTGGATCGCACCAGGGAACTTGGCGCCGCTGGCGTGGTCTCGAAGCAGGCATTGGATGACGCGACGGCCAAGTTCGAGTCGGATCAGCAGCGCGCGAATTCTCTGGAGAAGGCATTTCAACTGATGAAGATCGGGCCGCGACCAGAGGAAATCGAGCGTGCGAAAGGCGCATTGGCTCAGTCGCAAGGCCAACTCGACTATGCGAAATCGCAACTCGATGCCACCGTGATTCGCGCACCGGTATCAGGCACAATTCTGGATCGCACCGCTGAAAAGGGTGAGCTAATCACGGCGCAATTCGCGAGTGCCGCCGCTGGCGGTCCCCAGGGGTCGGTCGTTTCCCTGGCCGATCTGAATGACATTCAGGTTGAGTTGGATATTGCGCAAGCCGACTTTGCCCGGATTGGACCGAAGCAAAAAGCCTCGATCACGACCGATGCTTATCCTGACAAGACTTACGACGGAGAGATTGCACAGATCTCCCCGGAAGCGAATCGGCAAAAGGCAACTGTACAGGTCAAGGTGCAGGTGCTTAATCCCGGTAAATATCCCGATGTTTTTTTGCGGCCGGAGATGAACGCTACGGTTAAATTTTTCGCCAACGAAACTCCAAGGAACGCAAGTCAGCCCTCAGGAGTGTTTGTTCCTTTCGCTGCGATTCACGACAACGGTACAAAGAAGACGGTCTTGATCGCCTACAACGGCAAAGCCTTGGCCCGCGAAGTCCATGTTCTCAGCCAGCGCAGCGATGGAGCACTGGTTGACGGGTTGCTAGGCGGAGAAAGCTTGATCACCAACGGACCGCCGACTCTGAAAGACGGAGACAAAATTAAGATTAAGGGGCAATCATGAGCACAGTTGCTGAAGTGAACACGGCCACTCAAACCAAAGTCGTTCAGGTCCGCGGAGTGAGCAAGATTTTCCAGCGCGATGCCTTTGAGGTAAGGGCGCTCGACGACGTGTCGATTGACATCGCCAAAGGCGAATTTCTGGCATTGATGGGTCCGTCCGGCTCGGGCAAGACGACACTGCTCAACATGATCGCGGCGATCGACCGCCCTACAAAGGGAGAACTTCTGGTGCAGGGCGCGAACATCTTCAAGTACAACGACGCTCAGGCAGCTCGCTGGCGCAACGAGCATATTGGCTACGTTTTTCAAACCTTCAATTTGATCCCCGTTCTCACTGCCTTCGAAAATGTTGAGTTGCCGTTGCTGCTCACGCATCTCAACGCCAAGCAGCGCCGCGACCACGTTATGACGGCGCTGAAGCTGGTGGGACTCGAAGAGCGGATCAATCATCTTCCTAAGCAGCTGTCGGGCGGACAGGAACAGCGGGTGGCCATTGCCCGCGCCATCGTCAGCGATCCAACGCTTTTGCTCGCGGATGAGCCGACGGGCGATTTGGATAGCAACTCGGCTACGGATGTATTGGAGATCTTGAAACGTTTGAACGAGGATTTTCAGAAGACCGTCGTGATGGTGACCCACGATCCACACGCCGCTTCCTATGCGCACGTCACCAGGCATTTGGAAAAAGGAATGTTGCTGCCTCCAAACTAAAGAGGCAGAGTGAACCAATACTGGGATTACGCTACATTATCGGCCAGTTTGGAGTTGGGCGATTGCGCCATCATCGGCTCGGTGACCCATCGCCAAGCCCGGCGTCCGCTGCCGAGCAATACCGCCTGCGCTTCTCCATAGTCGACGAGCCGGTTAAGAACCGTGGTCACTGAGGCCGTGGGATCTTTGTGCCGGGAAAGCATGGGGGGCATTCTGACTTGAATCTGCTCGCAGACGTCGCGGGCGCTCATGGCGCGGTTCGATTCCATCAGGATCATTCGGCATGTCTTGGTAAAACCCGGCTGGCGCCCGTTCGTCTTGCGATCGACCAGCTCCAGCAGTTCGTCACTCAAGATACTGTCGCCAAACAGATTCGCTAAACCGGCAATAGTCTGCTTTACCGTTCCAATCCGCTTCATGACGTCGGCGCGCTGCTGGAGCAACTGGCGCAGCTCCTCATGCGCGTGCCGCACCACTTGCTCGACATGGCCGTTCCCATTGCCATCAACCGGCTGGTCAAGAACGCTTCCGTTTCCAACGCTTTCCATACCACCTCCGCTAGTCTGCACACTCTCCTCAATCAGCTGATCCGCCACCAATAATGGGATGCAATCAGGACGCGAACAGATTCCTCACTCGACATCGATACGAAAAGATATTCGCGAATGTTCCATGGGTCTGTAAAGTTTCGTCGCTGCATCTGCGCCTTTCAATGTCAGACGTGCGAATCGCGAGTTAGTCAACAAGCGTGCGTTGCGACAGGTTGTTCCCGGATGCTGAGTGTCCGTTATCGAACAGTATGGAGAGCAGGCCGCTTATAAAATATTGCGGAGAACATCGGTTTGTTCGCGACGGACGCCCCGCGATTGTGGAACTCAGATAGCGTGGCCGCAGTTCATTCTCAAACGGGAATCTTCCCAACTCGGCAATGGTTCTTCGCCGATTCGTCCGCTTGTTTCCAATTGCCGACAGCCTGCCGTCTCAGGCGTCCGATGGAAGCAAGCATGGAGATGATTTAAATGCAGTCAGCGGCAAAACTTGCGTCTTGCCCGGCCCTGCTGCGCGTTCTGCTCGTAGGGAACAAGGAGGAAGACTTTTTCCTCATCCAGGATATCCTGGGCCGCAACGGAAAAGCTCTGGCGGCGGAACTCGACCATGCCCATTCGCTGGAAGAGGCCAGGTACATGCTGGAGCAAAGGAACTATGGCCTGGTTTTGTTCACCTATGAAAACGAGAATGCTGGCACGGCACGACTGCTGGCTCAATTGCTTCATTCCGGACTGTCCGTGCCTTTCATCTTGCTCACTGAAAATGCGGATGAGAAAGCAGTGGCCCAAATTATCGGTTCAGGAATCTGGGACTGTCTGGAAAAAGCGGACCTGAATGGAAGCAATCTGATTCGCACCATCCGCAGCACTCTTGCCCTGCATTCCATGCAACTGGGACAGCAGTCCACCGAGGAATCGTTGCGGAAACTTTCGCGCGCGGTCGAGCAGTCGGCGGACGCAGTCATGATCACTGATCGCGACGGCCTGATCGAGTATGTAAATCCGGCCTTCGAAACCCTTACGGGTTATTCTCACGAGGAAGCCACGGGCAAGACGCCCAGAATTCTACAGTGTGGTGCATCGGGCGCCGGCGTCTATCAGGAACTGCGGCAAACAATTCTCGCGGGAAATGTTTATCGCAGCATTTCGGAAAACCGCAAGAAGAATGGACAGCTCTATTACGTGGAAGAAAGTATCTCTCCGGTACGCGACGCGTCTGGAGCCATTACTCACTTCATATCGAATGCTCGCGATCTCACCGAGCGCATGCGCCTGGAAGCGCAACTGTCGCAAGCCCAGAAAATGGATGCGGTCGGCCGCCTGGCTGGCGGCGTCGCGCACGACTTCAACAATCTCCTAACCATCATTACCAGTTATTCCGAATTGGCTCTCGACTCGGTGGAACGGGGCACTCCACTCGACAACAAACTGCAAGAGATACTTTCCGCGGCCCGGAGGGCTGCTCAGCTAACGCGCCAACTGCTGGCCTTCAGCCGCAAGCAGGCACAAGCGCTGCGAGTGCTGGAACTGAATCCGGTAATCGAGCGCATCGCGAAGACTCTAAACCGGCTGATCGGTGAGGACATTGAACTCAATTTTATTGCCGGCGAAGGATTGGGCCCGGTCCGAGCCGATCCCGTACAACTGGAACAGATCCTGATGAACCTGGCCACCAACGCCCGCGATGCCATGCCGCAAGGCGGACACCTCACCATTGAAACTTCCGCAGCTCATCTGGACGAGGAATATGTTCATCGCAAACATGCAGTCATCCCCGCTGGCCACTATGTGCTGATAACGGTAACCGATGACGGTTGCGGCATTCCGCCAGAGGAGATGCCCCACATCTTCGAGCCTTTCTACACCACAAAATCCCCCGGGGACGGCACCGGCTTAGGACTGGCAACCGTCTACGGAATCGTCAAACAAAATAAGGGTTTCGTTTGGCCTTATAGCGAGGTAGGAAAAGGAACAATCTTCAAGATTTATCTGCCTTGCATTGCCGATCAGCTGCATCCCACATCGACCCTCCGCCCCGATCTCGCGGCAGCCGTCCAAGGCTGTGAAACTATTTTGCTGGTTGAGGACGAGGAAGCCGTGCGCAAAGCAACGACCGAATTTCTGAAACTTCAGGGATACACGGTGATCGAGGCGAGAGACGGACTCCACGCTCTAACCATCGCGAAAAATACCTCGACCATCGATCTGGTGGTCACCGATGTAGTCATGCCGAACATGAGCGGAGGCCAGTTGGCCAAAGAAATGGAATTGATTTTCCCTCTCACCAAGATTCTATTTGTCTCCGGATACGCTGGAAAAACGGTCATTGACCACCGCGTTACCGATCTGGAAACCAACTTTCTGCAAAAACCGTTTACCCTCGGCCAGCTCTCGGCCAAGATTCGTGAAGCGTTGCAGTCCGAAACAACTTTGCCAGTGAAAGATATGGAATCCGCTCAGGCAGCCTTGGCAAAATAGGCAAATCCTCAGTCAGCGACGCTCAATCGCGCTCCGCAACAGCTTGCCGTCTTTCAATTCGAAGCGATCGCCACGCCAGGTCACGGTGTTTCCTGCAAAGCTGGCGAGCCACACCGATGCCGCAACAAAGTCCCGCAGGGGAAGGAGCCAAAGACTGCGTATAAATTGGCGGCCTCGCAGCACCACGATGTCCATGAACGCCGCGAGCATTAATCGCAAGAGACCGGTCATGGCTAGGAGCATCCACGCCCAGGAAGCGCCGCCGGCAGTTACCACGCAGATGACAGACCACACCAGGCCGAACGTGAAGACCAAGCCGAAATACCCGCCCGGGCGCGAATCGCGCATGCCTCGCGACCACCGCAACTGATGCGACAGGAATCCGCGCATGCTGTAAGCCGGCAAGAAGGTCTCGACGACAACATCCGAGAGATGAACGCCAAGACCACGTTCAGAAATCCTCTTTCCCAATTCGTAGTCATCGGCTAGGTAATCCGCGAATGATTCAAACCCGCCGATTCGTTCCAGATCATCCCGGCGGAAAGCCATCGTCGATCCCAGGCCAAATCGCAGACCGCCTTCCAATTTTTGGGCTGCCAGAACACCAGGACAAAAATCTGAACTGATCCCCAACGATTCCAAACGGGAACCCAGAGTCGGCGCAGGCAACCCGCGATAGAGACAAGTCACCATTCCAACCTTCTCGTTCAACAGCTGAGCGACAACGCGCCGCATATAATCCGGTTCCACCCGAATATCGCTATCATTCACAATCAGGAAAGAGTATTGAGCCTCTGGCAACATTTGCGCCAGATTACTGAGCTTCCGGTTCGCACCCAAAATCTCTGGACAAACGACAAGGCGAATCCTTACTCCTGGAAATTCCCGCTGCAACTGTTCCACGCTCGCCACCGCGGGATCGTTCGCCTCGCCAATGCCAAAAACGATTTCGTACTCGGGATAGTCCTGCAGACAGTGGCTGCGAAAGCTCTGGTAGATTTCTGGGTCAGTTCCCTTAAGGGGTTTAAGAATCGAAACCGGTGGCAAATCCTGTGTGGGGCGGGCACTATGGTCCATCTTTCGCGCACGCAAAAACGATGCCGCGCTCCACAGGCAAAGAAGATAGTAGATGGAACTGGAGAAACAGCCGAAGATCGCCACAACTTGAATGATGGTGACGATGGAATGGATCATGCGCAAGCGCAGGCCAGCCTATTCGTACCGCAACGACTCGATAGGATCGAGATTCGAAGCTTTCCACGCGGGATAAATCCCAAACACCAGACCCACCCCCGCGGCGGAGCTAAAGCCAAACACCACCCAGAACATTGACATGCGGGCTGGCAGCGACGGCCACACGGCAGGAATGGCCCAAACGATAATTGCGCCCAGTAGCACTCCAATCACTCCGCCAACCGCAGTCAGAATGATCGCCTCCAGCGTGAACTGCAGGAGAATATCGCGCTTGCGCGCGCCAATGGCTTTGCGCACGCCAATCTCGCGTGTCCTTTCGGTCACGCTGACCAGCATGATATTCATCACCCCCACGCCGCCGACGATCAGCCCCACGCTCGAAATGGCAAACATGCCGACAAACAACATGCCGGTAAGCTGGTTCCACACATCGGAAATTGAGTCCGCGGTGAACACAGCAAAGTTGTCGGGCTTATTGGGTGCAACTTTGCGCCGCCGTCGCAACAACTCCCGGACTTCGTCGATGGCTTTCGGCACATCTTCGTGCGACGTCGCTTTGACGCTGATCCAATGCTGCTTTAGTTCAGGATGCAATTTTCTGAGCGTGGCGAGAGGGAAATAAACCTTGTTATCTTCGGGGTTTTTTCCTCCACCGAACACCGACTTTACCTGCTTCGCTTCGCCGATCACGGTGAAGAGCTGACCCTCGATGTTGACTTCTTTCCCCAGGGAATCTTCGTTGCCAAATAATTCCTCTTTCGTATCCGACCCCAGAAGGACAACCGGCGACCGGTGTTCATCGTCGACATCGCTAAACCATCGACCAGCGGCAATCTGAAGATCGAAAACATCCTTCGCAGAGGCCTGATTCCCCTCAAGAATCGTATTCTTCGCCTTCTTGTCGCCATATTTCACCGCAAACGTGCCCACCCCCAGCTCCGGTCGAAAATATCGCACACCCGCATTAACCGCTTTTACATGCGGCAAGTCCCGCATAGCAACGGCATCATCGTAGGTTAGCTCCTTGCGTGTTCGCATCTCTTCTGTCGGGCGACCAAAAGTAAAAGGCTCGATGTGAAAAGCAAAAATCACATTGGAGCCAATGCTCGCCACCATGTCGCGCACATTGTCGTCTAGCCCGCGGCCGATTGACGAGACACCAATCACCACCGCTACACCGATAACAATCCCCAGCACCGTCAGCGACGAGCGCAGCTTGTTGCCGCGAATCGTGTCCGTCGCCATCTGGAGGATTTCAGCGAATTCATCTTTGCGGATCATGGCTGATCACTCACATTTCAAAGCGCAACGCTGCAATCGGATCAAGCTTCGCCGCCTTGCGCGCCGGATATACGCCAAAGAAAACGCCGACGCTGGCCGCCACAAACAGTCCTGTGGCGATGGACCAGAGCGGCGTCGCCGAAGGCATGCCAATGAGCAAGGTTACCGCCTTGGCAAAACTCACTCCCGAAAGCACCCCCGCCATTCCACCGACCAATGCCAGAACCACCGCCTCGATCAGAAATTGCATAAGGACGTCGCCACGCCGCGCGCCCAGAGCCTTGCGGATGCCGATTTCGCGAGTGCGCTCCGTCACTGCCACCAGCATGATGTTCATGATGACGATTCCGCCCACCACCAGAGAAATGCATGCGATGCCGATCGTCGCCATAAAAAACGTTGTGCTGAAATTCGTCCAGATACCCAACAAGCTTGCATTGGTCTCGATGTCGAAAGTATCTCCCTCGCCCGCGCGATCATGCCGGTGCGCGCGCAACGCGACTCGGGACTCATCAATCGCTTCATTGAGCGTAACTCCCGCCGAAGCAGCTTTGCCCGAGATATTGACGCTGCTGTTGTGCGCGCCATACTGTTTCAGGTACGCCGTAATCGGAATCATCACATAATTGTCGAGCGTTTGCCCCAGCGTCTTGCCTTTCTTCTTTCCCACGCCAATCACCTGATAGGTCCAGCCGTCCAGGCGAATTTCTCTGCCCAGCGGATCGACGCCCGGCATTAGGTGCTCCGTAATGTCGGTCCCAACAACTGCCACCGCAGATCTGTTCTCCAAATCGCTCTCGTTCAACATGCGGCCCGCAGACAGATCCGTATCGTAAATCGGAGCCATGGATGGCGTGATTCCCTGGACCGTGGTGTCGCTGATCGATTGCTCCGCATACTTCACGTGACCGCTCGCGTTGCGCAAGGTCGCACCCACGTAGTCGCAGTGGCGACAGCCCGCGAGCACAGCCTGGTAGTCATCCATTGTCAAATCCTTGCGTTTCTCACCGTCCAGGAAGTGATCGACGTTCGTAACTGCCGGCGAAACCTTGAAGACGATAAACACATCCGCGCCCAGGTTGAAAACTTTCTCGGCGACGTAACGGTCGATGCCCAGCACAAATGTCACCACCGCAATCACCGCACCCACGCCGATCACAATCGCCAGTACCGACAGTATCGAGCGCAGCTTGTTCGCCCACAATGACTGGAGCGCGATGCGTATGGATTCGATAATGTTCAAGAACCGGACCTCGGACTCGGGCTTCGGGCTTCGGGCTTCGGACCTTAGCCCCTCGAACCGCAGCCTGATGCGACAGATCAGTCTATCAGCGAAGCTGGTGGCGTCGGGAGGCGGATATTGCTTTTTCTCTTACACAGTTGACCCGTCAGCAATATATTTATTACAATAATTACAAGAGTTACATTTGTTAACGTTATGAAACCTGCCCGCTCCACTGTGATCAGCATGCGCCTGCCCGTAGAAAGCGGGAAGCGCCTGAAACGCATGGCGAACCGCTACGGCTGGACTCCGAGTGATGCCAGCGCCCGCCTGGTAGAGGAAGGTCTGAGACGTTCGGAATTTTCCTTTATCGACTTCCGCGATTCCCCCGCTGGGCGGCAAGCCTGCATACAGGGAAGCTCGCTCGCAGTGTGGGAACTGATGCTGCTCGTCCGCAGCTATGAGGCGGACGCTGCTGCCGTGGCCGCGCACCTCAACTGGCCGGAAGCTAAAGTACAAGCCGCCGTTAATTACGCCGCTGTGTTTCCACACGAAATTGACGAGGCACTCGCCGACAATGATGCTACTGACTTTGAAACGTTGAAGCGCATGTTGCCTCAAGCGATGGATTTCGCGGCCAGCAAAACGACGAAACGCTGACATGCTCACGTTGTTGCTCGATGAGCACATCTCGCCCCAGGTAGCTAAAGGTCTGCATCGCCGCAACCGCGCCCTGGTAGTCCACTATCTCGCCGAGTGGGAAGGCGGCGCATTTCTTGGGCGGGATGATTCCGCCTGCCTGCAAGCCGCGGCCCGGCAAGACTTGACGCTGGTTACTTACGATCGGCGCACGATTCCCCCGTTGCTCAAAGCCTGGGCGGAAGCCAATCGCAACCATGGCGGCGTGATTTTTGTGGACGAAAAAACCATCTCGCCCGCAGATATTGGCGGGTTGGTTCGCGCGCTCGCTAAGCTGTCAAGAGA
>Ga0209006_10000382_pt1 | contig 43911 bp, 41 predicted proteins | sample JacPin_JW_Ref_O2_FD_188567 | JGI IMG/M metagenome (GOLD analysis project Ga0209006, IMG submission 188567) | Forest soil microbial communities from Algoma, Ontario, Canada - Jack Pine, Ontario site 1_JW_Ref_O2 (SPAdes) (version 2) | ecosystem: Environmental > Terrestrial > Soil > Boreal... | reverse complement strand
TTGATCGGTCCAACGAATGTTTGTAGAGTAATCCATCGCGATTCAGGATCAATCATATGCTCGACACCGACCAGCTCCGCTCCTTCCTCGCCATTGTCGACACCGGCTCCTTCACCCGCGCCGCCGAACGCGTGAACAAGACGCAATCGGCGGTGTCGATGCATGTGCGCCGGCTCGAAGAGCAGCTCGGCTGCACGCTTTTCGTCAAACAGGGGCGCGGCGCCCGCCTCTCGGAAGAAGGCGAGAAGCTGATCGATTTCGCCCGGCGCATGATGCAGATCGAGGCGGGCGCGCTCGCCGCGCTGTCGCGCAAGGGATTGAGCGGCCGCGTCCGGCTCGGCATACCCGACGATTATTCCGAATTCTTCCTCGCCGAGATTCTGACGCGCTTTTGCCAGCGTCATCCCCTCGTCGAGATTTCGGTGGTCTGCGACGCTTCGATTTCATTGACCGCGCCGGTCAATGCGCGCGCGCTCGATCTTGCCGTCGTCACCGACACCGAAGGCATGAAGGGCGTCGAAGTGCTGCGCGAGGAGCGATTGGTCTGGGTCGCCTCGAAGCGGTTCCAGATGGACCCGGAAGCGCCTTTGCCTCTGGCGCTGTCGAGCACCATCTGCCAATGGCGCAAGGCGGCCGAGGAAGCCTTGCAGCGATCCAATCGCGAGACGCGGACGCTGCTCGCCTCCAACAATTATTCGGCGATCGCGCCGGTGGTGCGGGCGGGCCTGGCGGCGACGATTCTGCCGGCCCATACCGTGCCCGCCGACTTCCGCATACTCGGCCCGGAATTCAACCTGCCGCGCCTGCCGCTGTCGCGCATGGGGCTCATCCACGCGCCCGGCCACCAATCTCAGGAAGCGGCCGCGCTGGCCGACGCCATCCGCGCGACGGTGGCGGAGCTGAAACAGGCGGCGTGAAGAGGGCTCTTTCGTCATTGCGAGGGAGCGCAGCGACGAAGCAATCCAGACGAGGCTGACAGAGCTCAGTCTGGATGGCTTCGTCGCTGCGCTCCCTCGCCATGACGGCTTGGGTCGCCCTCATCTCACCTCTCATCCACGATCGCCCCCCAGCCCCATTCGAGCAGCGGCGCCACCTCCCTGCCGAAGCCGACGAGATCGTCGATCAGCCCCGGCCCGCGCAGCCGCGCCGCTGCGATCGGCCTTGAGCCGATATAGGATTTCTTCATCAAGGCGGCGGCGATCTCCGGCTCCTTGACCTCTTCGAAGCCGCGCGGCAGGCGCTTCATATCTTCTTCGTCGTCGATTTCGATCTTGGCTTCTTTCAGCGCGGCGATGACTTTCGCATAGGCCTTCGGCGCCCGCACGATGGCTCGCCGCAGCGCCGCGAGGTCGGCGGGCTCGGGATGATAGAAGCCCGCCGCGACGAAGCAGCCGTCGGGCGCGACGTGAATGTAGAACAGCCCCTTGTCGTTCTTGGCGCCGCCGCGCGTCAGAACGGCGCCGGCATGGGTCTTGTAAGGGCTTTTGTCCTTGGAAAAACGGATGTCGCGGTTGAGGCGGAACAGAGACGCCTTGCGATCGCCCTTCAGTGGAATGCGCGCCTTGGCGAAAGCGACGGCGAGGTCTTCGATGAGATCGCCGAACGGCCCTTTCACCTCGGTCTCGTAAGTCGCGCGATTCTCCTCGAACCATTCGCGCGTCTGGTGGAAAGCGAGCGCCTTGAAGAACGGCAGAGCCTGCGGGCCAAATCCCTTGAAACTCATACGTGCGCCTGACCCGGTTCATGACATACGAGACGATGAACGAGAGCGGATCTCCCCATTGTTTGCATGGCGGAGCGTGTGCGCGAGAGGAATTCGAAGTCAAGGACGAGCGCAAGGCGCTCGCCGCCTCCGGCGGTGGTCCGAAGGACCATCCTTGAGTTCGAATTCCTCTCGCGCATATCGCCTCCATGCAATCAATGCGGCGCTGTCGCCAAACGCGACGGGTGTCTCATATGTGTCTGAACTGGGACACCGCCCGCTCCCGCCCCCTGCGTCGGCATATGCCTCCCGCGTCGGCGCGGTCGGGCTAAACCCGGCGCGCCGCGCAAGGACGTTCTACATTCCCGGTATCGCCATGATTTCGGTAATTTCTATCCAGGCTCCCGGCATTTGCAAATGCGGGTGCTCCTTGCCGAATAGTTTTGTGGCGGCGTCGTGCGATTCGGCTTGCACGATCGAATAGCCGCCCAGTTCGTTTTTCCTGTCGGAGGCGCCGTGCGCGTCGAGGCGTTTGGTCTTTCCGAGCGGCGCGCCGCCGTCGACGAGCGACGCCTGATGGGCGCCCATCCACGCCATCCAGGCGTCCATGCCTTTCTTCTGCTGTTCGGGCGTGGCGTTCTTCATCATCTCTTCGAATGCGGCGCTGGGCGCCATATACAGAACCATGAATTTCTTCATTGCGATCCTCCCTTCTGCGTTATGCGCCATCGCCCGTCGGAGCGCCGGCGATCTGCGTCAGTCTGTGTTGACGACGCCGGCCAAGTCAATCGGCGCCGGCCCGCCGCAGGCCCAGTCGAGCAGCTCGGCGGTGTGAACGATCGGAATCGACGTGGCCAGAGCGATCTGCGTGATGCAGCCGATATTGCCGGCGGCGATGATATCCGGCTTCACCCGCGCGATATTGGCGGCCTTGCGCGCGCGCAGGCGCCCGGCGATCTCCGGCTGCAGGATATTGTATGTCCCGGCCGAACCGCAGCAGATATGGCCTTCCGGCACGTCGCGCACGACGAAGCCGGCGCGCCGCAACAGGTTCTTCGGCTCCATCGTGATCTTCTGCCCGTGCTGCATCGAACAGGCGGAATGATAGGCGACGACGAGGCCTTTCTTGTTGGAGAAGGGCAGCTCGAGCTTGTCGAGATATTCCGTCACGTCCCTGGCGAGCGCGGAAACGCGCGCGGCTTTATCGGCATAGGCGGGATCGTCGCGCAGCATGAAGCCATAATCCTTGATCGTCGTGCCACAACCGGACGCGGTGACGACGATCGCCTCCAGGCCGCCATTGTCGATCTCGCGCATCCAGGCGTCGATATTGACGCGCGCCTGCGCGAGCGCCGTCGCCTCGTGGCCCATATGATGGGTCAGGGAGCCGCAGCACGCTTCGCCCTTGGGAAGCACAACATCGATTCCGGCGCGGTTGATCAGCCGGATCGTCGCGGCGTTGATCTGCGGCGCCAGCACCGCCTGGGCGCAGCCGGTCAGCAGCGCGACGCGGCGACGGGCGCCGCCTGGCGCCGGCGCGGGAAAGGCGCCGGGGCCTTCGGTGATGACGCGCGCCGGTAGATGCGCCGGGGCGAGCGCCAGCATCGCCGTCAAGCTGGCGCCGAGTTTGGGAATGCGCGCGATGATCGGCGCCAGCGGCCGGCCGATCCGCGCCAGCAGCAGCGCCGCGCGGAAGAGATTGCGCGAGGGCAGCACGCGCGCCAGCATCGCGCGCATCAACCGGTCGAGCAACGGGCGTTGATAGGTCGCCTCGATATAGGCGCGGGCGTGATCGACCAGATGCATGTAATGGACGCCGGAGGGGCAGGTGGTCATGCAGGCGAGGCAGGACAGGCAGCGGTCGATATGCTTGACGACTTCGGCCGGGGCCGGGCGGCTGTTCTCCAGCATGTCCTTGATCAGGTAGATGCGGCCGCGCGGGCTGTCGAGTTCGTCGCCGAGCAGCAAATAGGTCGGGCAGGTCGCGGTGCAGAATCCGCAATGGACGCAGGAGCGAATGACCTTTTCCGACGCGCGCATATGCGGATCGGCGAGCAGGGTTTCTGAGAAATTGGTTTGCATCTCATATTCCCGAATACATGCGCCCGAAATTGAAAATTCCGTCGGGGTCGAAGCTCGCCTTGACGCCCCGGGTAATCCGCATCAGCGGCGAGGATAGCGGCTCGAACACATCGATCGCCTCGCGCAATTCGTCGGGCGCGCGTATCAGCGTCGCATGTCCCCCGAGAGGCGCCAGCGCGGCGCGTATCGCTGCGGCGGCCTGCCGCGAGGCTTCGCTGCTCAGCCAGACGAGGCCGCCGCCCCAATCGTAGAAATGCGCGAGCGCATGGGCGTTCAAACTCGCGACGAAATCGGCCGCCTTGGATGGCGCCAGACTGACGCGCCAGATCGCGCGATTCGTCGGCGCGGCGAGAAAGCCGGCGTCGCGGATGTCGCACCAGATGCGCTCTGAATCCTCGGCCTCCAGCGCATGTTTGGCGCCGAAGGGTTCGAGAAGTTTCAGCAGCGCCGCGATACGATAGTCGACCGAATCGGCGAAGCCTTCGAGGCGCAGGAATGTGCGCGGAAATTCGCGCCCCATGCCCGCCGAAATATGCGCCGCGCCGCTCACCCCGAACGGCGAGCCGAGCCCCAGCGACAGTGCTTCGATGGCGCGCCTGTCGTCGAGCCGGCGGATGACGATGGTGGCGGCGCGCTCCGGCCTCGGCAGCAGTTTGAATGTTGCCTGCGTGATGAGGCCGAGCGCGCCATGCGCGCCGCAGTTCAATTTGACGAGATCGAGGCCGGTGACGTTCTTCATCACCCGCCCGCCGCTCTTGACGATCTCGCCGCGTCCGTTGACGAGCCGCAGGCCGATCAAAGCGTCGCGCGCCGCGCCGGCGCTGATGCGGCGCGGGCCGGAAATATTGCCCGCCGCCAGCCCGCCGATCGTCGGCTCGCCTGTCGTTCCATAAAGGCTGCGGTGATCCATCGGTTCGAACGGCAGCATCTGCCCGCGCTGCGCGATGATGGCTTCGATCTCCGAGACCGGCGTCCCGGCCTCGGCGCAGATCACCATTTCGGCGGGTTCATAGAAGGCGATCCCCGACAATCCGGCGGCGCTGATCGCAGCATCCGCCTGCGAGGGGCGGCCGAGGCCGGCGCGTGTGCCGCCGCCGACGATATCGAGTTTCCGCCCCTTCGCCTGCGCTTCCCGCACAAGCTCGGCGGCCTCGGCCTCCGAAGCCGGCGTCAGCATTTCAACCTTGGCCTGCGTCACGCCGGAACTCTCCCGGCCAGCGGAAACACCTTGGCGGGGTTGAGGCGCCAGTCGGGATCGAATACGGCGCGCACGCGCATTTGCTGGGCGAGATCCTCTCTATTGAACTGGTGCGTCATCAGATCGCGTTTCTCGATGCCGACGCCATGTTCGCCGGTGAGGCAGCCGCCGAGATCGACGCAGAGTTTGAGCAATTCATTGCCCGCCGCTTCGGCCTTGGCCTCTTCCGCTTCGTCGTTGACATTGTAGAGAACGAGCGGGTGCATATTGCCGTCGCCGGCGTGAAAGACATTGGCGACGCGCAGGCCGTAGGAAGCGACGATCTCGCCCGTCCGTTTCAGCGCCTCGGGCAGGCGGCTGGTCGGCACCGTGCCGTCCATGCAGATGTAATCGGCGATCCGCCCGGTCGCGCCGAACGCCGATTTGCGGCCCTTCCAGATCAAAGCGCTCTCCATCGCCGACATCGATTCGCGAACGACCTTGACGCCATGGCTCTTGGCGATCGCATTGATCTTGGCGAGTTGCGCCGCCATTTCCGCTTCCGAACCCTCGACCTCGATGATCAGCATCGCCTCGACATCAAGGGGATAGCCGGCATGAGCGAAGTTTTCGCAGATTTCGATCGCCAACCTGTCCATATATTCCATCGCGACCGGGATCAGACCGGCGCCGATGATCGCGGCGACGCATTCGCCCGCTTCCTCCGCCGAATCGAAGCCGAACAGGACGGGCCGTGCGCCCTCGGCGGCGCGCAACAGGCGGACGGTCGCCTCAGTCACGACGCCAAGCTGGCCCTCGGAGCCGATCATCAGGCCGAGAAAGTCGAGCCCGCCCGCATCGAGATGGGCGCCGCCGAGTTCGAGGATTTCGCCATCGAGCGTGACGACGGTGACGCCCAGGATATTATTCGTCGTCACGCCATATTTCAGGCAATGCGCGCCGCCGGAATTCATGCCGATATTGCCGCCGATCGTGCAGGCGAGCTGCGAGGAGGGATCGGGCGCATAGAAAAAACCGTCGGCTGCGACCGCCTCGGAAATAGCGAGATTGGTGACGCCGGCCTCGACGCTCGCATAGCGGTCGGCCAGGTTGATCTCGAGAATCCGGCTCATTTTGGACAGGCCGACGACGATCGCGTCCTCCTGCGGAATGGCGCCGCCCGATAGCGAAGTGCCGGCCCCGCGCGGCACGACATAGACGCCAGCGTCGCGGCAATATTTCAGGACGCGCGAAACTTCCGCGGTCGAGGTCGGCAGGACGACGGCGAGCGGCGCGCGGCGATAGGCGGTCAGCGCGTCGGTCTCGAAGGCCCTGAGCTCGTCGGCTTGGCGGATCAGCGATCCCTTCGGCAGCAGGGCGTCGAGGCCGGCAAGGATCTCGTCGCGCCGCGCGAGAATGCTGGGCTCGGGCGTTGGAAACGCGATTCTTGACATGGCGGCGCTCCGCAGGAGGGGAGGGGAAGCCTACAACGTCGTCATCGCGAGGGAGCGCAGCGACGAAGCGATCCAGACTGAGCCCTGTTAGCCTAGTCTGGATCGCTCCCTCGCAATGACGGCGGATGCAATCACCAACCATCTCATTCTAGCTCATTTTCGTTTCGATGAGCAGAGACAATCCTCTCCACCTCCCCATGGCTGTCTTGGAAACAAAGAGTCGCAGAGGCGGAGATGTGATTAGGTTGCGCGCTACCCTTCGATGTCATGGCCGGGCTTGTCCCGGCCATCCACGCCGCGCCGTTGCAAATAACCGTTGAAGTTAGTTACGGCGTCTGGGCGTGGATGCCCGGCACAAGGCCGGGCATGACGTGGGGGGCAAAGAGGCCGCTACGGCGCGACCGCCGGAATGACCCACGGGATCACATATTGCTGGAGCGCGACGAGCACGCCGAGCAGTATGGTGAAAATCACGCTATGGACGAAAGTCCGTGCGAAGACGACGCCTTCCTGCCCCTTGAGATCGGTCACCGAAACGCCGGTGGCGATATTCTGCGGCGAGATCATCTTGCCCATCACGCCGCCTGAGGAATTGGTCGCCGCAAACAGCAGCGGATTGAGATTGAGCTGTTTGGCGGCGACGACCTGCAGATTGCCGAACAGCGCGTTGCCCGATGTGTCGCTGCCCGACAGGAACACCGCGATCCAGCCGAGGAAGGGCGACAGCAGCACGAAGAAGCCGCCGGTCGAAGCGACGCCGAGGCCGAGCGTATAGGCGAGGCCCGCATAATTCATGAGATAAGCGAGGCCAACGATGCAACAGACCGTGATCACCGCGATCCATATCTGGCGAATCGTGTCCTCGATGCAGGCATAGAACGTCTTCGGACTGAGCCCGAACAGCAGCGCCGTCAGCACCGCCGCCAGCAGGATGGCGGTTCCGGTCGCCAGCGGCTGGAACACCCAGACCGCCGCATAGGGCTTGTTGTTGTAAAGCGTGATCGAGATGGCGTTGTCGAGCCCCGGCCAATGGATGCTGGCGGCGCCAATCGCGAATATTTTGAAGGACGTCCAGACGATCACCACGATGGAGACGATGATCCAGGGCAGCCAGCCCTGCCAGGCCGGCGAGGAAGCGCTTGCGCTTGGCGCCGCCGGCGCGATCTGTTTGATCGCAAATTCCGGGTCAGGCGCCGGACGCCAGATCTGCAGGAACGCCAGGGTGACGACCAGCGAGCCGAGCGAAGCGAGCACATCGGTCAGCGAATAATCAAGGAAGTTGGAGGCGATGAATTGCGACAGGGCGAAGCTCGCGCCCGCCACCAGTAGCATCGGCCATAGCGCGCGCAGCGAGCGCATGCCGCCATAGAGCGTCATCACGTAAAACGGCAGGATCAGCGCGATGATCGGCAATTGCCGGCCGATCATCGCCCCCAGCGCGACCGGCGGCAGGCCGGTGACGGCGCCAAGCACGGTTACGGGCACGCCGAGCGCGCCGAAAGCCACCGGCGCAGTATTGAAGATCAGCACGAAGACCAATGCTTCGAGCGCGGGAAAGCCGACCATGATCAGCAGCGAAGAGGTGATGGCGACCGGCGTGCCAAAGCCGGCGATGCCTTCCAGAAGCGCGCCGAAGCAGAAGCCGATGACGACCAGGATGACGCGCCGGTCGTTGGGCAGATTGGCGATCAGCCAGGCGCGAAATGACTCGAACCGCCCCGAGCGAACCGCGACATTGTAGAGCAGCAGCGCATTGACGACGATCCACATCACCGGCCAGAGCGCGAAGACGATTCCGTTGAATATGGCGTCGAGCGCCAGGCCGATCGGCAGGCTCCAGATGGCGACCGCGATGACGAGGCCGACGATCAGGCCGGCCAGCGAGGCCTGCCATGCCGGCCGGCGCAGGCCGCCCAGCAGGATCAGCACAGTCAGGATCGGCAGGGCCGCCACGATGAATGAAAGCCAGAGGCTGCCTGATACTGGCGTCAATAATTGCTGAAACATTGGTTTCCCCCCTGCGGCCCGACGAATTCTGGAAGATTCGTTCGCCGTTGATTTTCGTCGTTTCACTTTAGCCGCGGACGGCCGCGACACAATTCATACCTTCGTTATAGGCGCGAATGTTCGTCCTTTCGTTCGAGACGAACAACTGAGGGCATATTTCGTCATTGTTTGCACGGCGGAGCGGGGCGCGAGAGGAATTCGAAGTCAAGGACGACGGCGAAGCCGTCGCCGCCATTGCTGACAAGTTTACGCAGTCAGCAGGCTGACTGCTATGGGCGGTGATCGCTTTGCGATCATCCTTGAGTTCGAATGCCTCTCGCGCATAATCGCCTCCATGCAATCAATGAATTGTTGTCGTCACAGTGGCGTCGGTCTCGGGCGTGCTGGAACCAAGTCGACAACGTACGAAGCCTAATCGTCTGTGAGCGGCGCCTCTCTTCGCCCCCGCGCTTCGCCACCAATCACCCGCCCGGCGCCCGAATCAGCGAAACGATCGGCGCGGCATATCCGACGGCCTGCCGCGCCGGAGGAACGCCGCCGAGTTCAAGGGTCAGTTCGCTGGCGAACGAGCGCACGAGGCAGCCTAGCTGAGGCAGCCGCTCGCGGGCGATGCGGAGCGCCGGACCCGAGACTGAGATCGCGCCGATCGGCTCGCCATGCTCGTCCAGCACCGCTGCCGCCACGCAACGCAGACCCGCGGAATATTCCTCATCGTCGACCGCGTAGCCGATGGCGCGCACCGCGTTCAGTTCGACCGCCATTTGGGCGGGCGAGGCGATCGTCCTCGGCGTGAAGCGGGTCATCCCCTTCGTCGCCAGGATGCGACTGACCTCCTGCGGCCGCATCGCCGCCAGCATGCTTTTGCCCAGCGACGTGCTGTGCAGCACGACGCGGCCGCCCGGTTTACAGATCGCCCGCACCGTCTGCAGGCATTCCACCTGCTCGAGATAGACAGCCATATCGTCGCTGAGGATCGCCAGATTGGCGGTCTCGCCGCTCTGCTCCATCAGGCGGCGCAACAGGGGTCGCGCGCCTCGGGCGATATCGCGCACGCCGAGAAAAGCGCTGCCGACGGTGAAGGCGCCGACGCCCACCATCCAGCGCGCGCCGTCAGGCTTGAATTGCACGAAGCGATCCTGCTGGAGCGTCGTCAGAAGCCGATGGGCGGTTGATGAAGCGAGCTTGGCGGCGCGCGCGATTTCGGTCAGGGTCGCGCCGTCGCCGGCGGCGGCGATCACGCGCATGATCGACAGCGCGCGTCTCAGCGATTGAACGCCGCCGGCCTTTTCCGTCGTCCTTTTGCCGCGAGCGGCCGCGACCTTCGCCGGCGCGGCGATCTGTCCGGTGGCGCGAACCGCCGCCGCCGGCGCCCGCGTTGACGGATCGCCATCATCCAGGCTTCCTCGTCGTCGATACATCATTGGCGCGCCCCGCAATCTTTGCTCCGAGCGGTCGGGCTTGGAAATTCTAAGCGTTTTCGATCCTTCAATCGCCAGGACGGCATGACATTTGGCGAGCGATTGTCCTTCAGCTCATTGCCCTGGGACTTTCTTGATCGTCACTTCGATTGCCGCGTAATAGGCGGCGAGATCGTCGATATCGGTGGGCTCCAGCGTCGGCGCCACCAGATTCATCATCTCGTTTTTGCGATCCCCTGATTTGAACGCATTCAGTTGCTCGGTCAGATATTGCTGGCTCTGTCCGGCGATATTCGGCGCCTCCGGAATCTTTGAGACTCCATCGAGACCATGGCACGGCTCGCATTTTTGCGCCTTTTCGCGCCCCGCTTTCACATCGCCGTCCGCATCCGCCTTGCTATTGAGGGCGATCGAAATGGCCAGTGTAACGACAAAGGCTCCAACGCTTGCTGCGATCGGCCGCTTCGACTTCATCGCATCCCCTTGCCAATTTCGATAAGAAAATGACGGCTCCGGATTTCGCCAGAGCCGTCGCATCGCGTCGCTTCTATTTGCCGTCGTACCAGATGCGATAGACGGCGCCGACAAGATCGTCGGAGACCAGCAGGGAGCCGTCCCAATATTGGGCGACATCGACCGGACGGCCGAGATAATGGCCGTTCTCATTCCAACCCTCGGCGAAGGGGATCGAAGGTCCGGCGACATGGCCGTCGTCTTTGAGGAAGGTCACCATCAGGCGGGCGCCGACCGGCACCGTGCGGTTCCAGGAGCCGTGCTGGGTCGAGAAGATCGCGCCCTTGTATTTGGCCGGGAACATGTCGCCGGTATAGAACGTCAGACCGAGATCGGCGGCATGCGCGACCTGTTCGACTTCAGGAAACACGATATCGGCCGGCGGCGTATCGTTCTTGTACTCGTTGGTGCGCGTATGTCCGCCGCCATACCACGGGAAACCGAAGGTCTCGCCGATCTTGTCGATGCGGTTCATCTCGCCGGGAGGAATGTCGTCGCCCATGCCGTCGACCTGATTGTCGTTGGTCCACAGGGTCTTGTCCTTCGGATTGAAGTCCATGCCGACCGGATTGCGCAGGCCGGTCGCATAGACCTCACGGTTCTTGCCGTCCTGATCCATGCGGATGATGCCGCCCATGCCGATCTTGTGGTAGAGTTCCGCCTTGTCTTTCGGAGGCACGTTATAGGGCTGCCCAAGCTGGATGTAGAGTTTGTTGTCCGGCCCGATGCGGCATTCGCGCGCAGTGTGGTTGAAGCTTTCCTCGCCCGGCGGAATTAATTGACCTTCCGGCACCACCACGCTCACCGCCACATCGGGGCTCTCATAGAAAAACTCGGCCGCCGCATATTGCAACACGCGGTTCTGCTCGACGACGTAGAGGAAGCCGTCCTTCGAGAAACATGGGCCGTTGGGCAGTTTCTTGGGCAGCGTCGGCGCGAATTCCTTGACCTCCTCCGCCACGCCGCTGCGCGAGCGGTCGGTGACCGCCCAGATCTTCGACTTGCGCGTTCCCACGAATGTCACGACGCCCTGCGGGCCGACGGCCATATGGCGCGCATCGGGAACCAGTGCGTAAAGGTCGATGTGGAAGCCGGGCGGCATTTTGATCTTGGTCAGGATCTGCTTGACCTGATCGGCCTTCGGCCCGGTCTGCGGAATCGTCGGCCAGTCGATCGGCGGCGTCATATGCATGGCCTGGAGCGTGTCGAGGGCGCTGTCCGCCAGGCCGGCCCCAGGAGCAACCATCGCTGTGGTGAGCGCCAACGCGGCGGCGATACGAAGTTTCATTGCATCCTCCCTTGGTGATTTTGGACTTATATTTGTCGGCCCGATTCGATCGAGGCGGCGTCGTCTGCCGGCGCCTCGAACTTTCGTTTTCCTCTGCCCGCGCAAACGGGTTGAGCGCTTGGCGCGAGCTTGCGGATCTGAACCCACGAAGTCAGGGTTTTCCGCTCATTGCGTTTCGTCAAGAAATCGTGAGCTCCTTCCGAGTTCACGACTTTTGGCAATGCGCTCTGTCGCTTGATAGCATCGCCGCGACCGCCCTCCGCGCCACTGCTCCAGAGCTGCGATCGCACTAATTATTATACGAATACAGCCATTGCTGGCGAACCAAACGCTTCTTTCCCGCATCGTGGAAAACGCGCCAAATACTGCGCGATAACAGAGATTTGTTGAGCGACTGAAATGTTGGCTCGCGACGGAGGATTTGGCGATTTCCCGCATGGTGGAATAGTTTGGCGCTTCGTGCAGCGATCGGAGCGCCAGTTCGAAGTCTTCGGCTCAATTGTCGATTGTCGCGAGCGCGTCCAATCTCGTTGAATTGCAACGGCTTTACGGCAATCGCGCGATGTTCGTACGCAAAGGCGCAAACACGGTATCGCATTGGCGCAATAAAGACTTCGGGCTCGCGTTTCCTTTGCGAGGTTCATGCAACCTGTTATACTTCGACTCGTGTGAAATCACGTTGTTTGCACGCGCAACCTACGGGAGCTGACGATGTCTTGGACGACCCCGGTAATGACCGAAGAATGCGTCGGTATGGAAGTGACCAGCTACGCATCCGCGAAGATTTGAAATGTCCGCCGCCGGGGACGATGCAATTCACCATCGGTGATTTCTCCGGCGGCGCTGGCGACCGAAGGCCGACAGCCTGATAATGTTGCCCTCGACGTCAGGCCAGCTTGCCAGATGATTCGAAGCGGCTTTCCTCTTTCAAAAGACCCATTTTGCCGACGGCGCTCGATCGCCGCGCGCACTTCCGCTTTCGTCAACCCGCCGGGCGGCCGCGATGAGCGCGTCGCGGCGTTCTGCCAGCGACGCCGACGCTGTGGGCTCGTCATCTTGCTTTTCCTTTTTCACCCGAGCCGCGGAGCCTGAGCTTGATTTTGGCTGACCTGGCCAATGACGCCGGGGCCAGCGTCCTCGGCGTTCTCGCCCTCGCCCTACTGGCGCGCCAGGATATGCGCGTGCTGGCTCTCGCCGTCGCCGTCGCCATTCTCGCATCGACCCCAGCATTTCTCGCCGCGCGCCGCCGGCTGCGCGCCCACGATATACTTTTCGTCGGCGCCGCCGCCGTCCTTGGCGCGATCTTCGGCATCGTCGCCGCCGTCGATCCGCAATGGGCCGAGCATTTTGGAGAAACGACGGCGCCAGTGCTGTTGCTGCCGCTGTGGTTCGCCGCCGCGGTCGTCGGCGCAAGCTGGGTGAGCCGGCGGGCAAGCGCGGCTTGAGGCGGCTTGCGGGACGTGACCGGACCAAGGGTCCGAACCGCCCCAAAAGGCGGGTCTCAGCGCATCGAATATCACTTGATAGTATAAAGCCGAATGGCCGCGCCTTGCCGCTTCGCCGCCGACCTGCTAACCTGACAACTAGGCCAACAAGGTCCGATGGAGGAAGCGATGAATTGGACAACCCCGGTTGTTTGCGAAATTGAAGTCGGCATGGAAGTGACGAGCTACGCCTCAGCGCGCCTCTGATCGCCGCCGACATATCCAGCTAAGCTGCCGAAATTGCGCGTCGTTGTCCTCGGCTCGGCGGCGGGCGGCGGCGTTCCGCAGTGGAATTGCGCCTGTCCGGTCTGCGCCTTGGCCTGGTCCGGCGACGCGCGCGTGGCGCGACGCACGCAGTCCAGTATTGCGGTAACCGTTGACGGCGACGCTTTTGCGCTCGTCAACGCCTCGCCGGACCTGCGTCAGCAGATCCTCGCCACGCCGGTCCTGCATCCGCGCGGCGGCTTGCGCCACAGTCCGATCGGCGGCGTGATTGTCACCAATGCCGATGTCGATCATGTCGCGGGACTGTTGACCTTGCGCGAGCGGCAAAATCTCACGCTGCACGCCACGACGGCAACGCTGGCGACTTTGGCCGCCAATGCGATTTTCAACGTGCTCGCCGCCGAATGCGTCGAGCGGCGCGCGATCGCGCTTAACGTTCCTTTCGCGCCGCTGGCGCAAATGGAGGTCACGGCTTTCGCCTTGCCTGGCAAAGTCGCTTTATGGCTCGAGGGCGACCAGGTGGAGATCGGCGGCGAGAACGAGGCGACGATCGGCCTTGAATTCAAGGCCGGCGGCAAGCGCGTCGTCTATGCGCCGGGCTGCGCTGATGTGACCGATGCGCTGCTCGAACGCGTTGAAGGCGCCGATGTGTTGTTCTTCGACGGCACGACATTCGCCGATGACGAAATGATCGCGCATGGTCTTTCGCAAAAGACTGCGCAGCGCATGGGCCATACGGCGATGTCGGGTCCCGAAGGCGCGCTGAAACGCTTCGCGCGAGCGAAAATCGGGCGCAGGATTTTCATTCACATCAACAATTCCAACCCCGCTTTGATCGCCGGCTCGCCCGAACGCATTCTCGTCGAGGACGCCGGTTGGGAGCTTGCTTTCGATGGTATGGAGGTCGCTCCTTGACGCAAGCGATGAGCCCAGGAGAATTGGAGGCGGCGCTGCGCCAGATCGGCGCGACGCGCTATCATAATCTGCATCCGCTGCATCGGCTGATGCATGAGGGGCGCTGCACCAGGATTCAGCTCCAGGCCTGGGCGCTCAACCGCTATTATTATCAGGCGTCGATCCCGATCAAGGATTCCACCATTCTGTCGCGTATCGAGGATCCGGCGCTGCGCCGCGTCTGGCGCCAGCGCATCATCGATCACGACGGCGAACATGAGGCCGACGGCGGCGTCTACCGCTGGATAAAGCTCGCCGAGGGCCTCGGGCTCGATCGCGAGCTGGTGGTTGGCGCGCGCGCCATCCTGCCGATCACGCGCTATGCGGTGGAAGCCTATATTCACTTTTGCGCGACGCGGACGCTGCTCGAGGCGATCGCCTCCTCGCTGACCGAATTGTTCTCGCCCAATATCATTGGCGAGCGGGTGTCGGGAATGCTGGCCAATTACGATTTCGTCACCAAGGATACGCTCGCCTATTTCACCGCCCGGCCGGTGCAGGCGCAGCGCGACTCGGATTTCGCGATTCAATGGGTGAAGGCGCATGCCCTCGCCGCCGAGCAGCAACAGGCCGCGTTGCGCGCGCTCGAATTCAAATGCGACGTGCTATGGGCGCAGAGCGACGCGCTGATGCACGCCTATGTCGAAGGCCATCCGCCGCCCGGCGCCTGGCGCGGCGAGGGCGCATGAGCGCGGGCGACGAGATTTCGGGCGAGGCGCGCCCCAAACTGCCGCGCGGCGTCCGGTTGCGCGCCGACGAAGCGCGCGGCGGCCACGTGCTGCTGGCGCCCGAGCGCGTGGTTCGCGCCGATCCCGTTGCGGTCGCCATTCTGGAACGGTGCGACGGCGCGCGCACGCTGAACCAACTCGTCGAAGAGCTCTGCGTAGCCTATAAGGGCGACCGGGCGCGGATCGAGGCCGATGTCAGGGCGCTGCTCGCCGATCTCGCTGCCAAGAGGATGCTTGACCTGTGAACGAGACGATCCCGATCAGGCCGGCGCTGGAAAGCCCGCTCGGGCTGCTCGCCGAACTCACGCATGTCTGTCCCCTGGGCTGCCCCTATTGCTCCAACCCGGTCGAACTCGTCGCACGCGCGCATGAACTCGACACGGCGCAATGGCTGCGCATTTTCTCGGATGCGGCGAAACTCGGGGTGTTGCAGGTGCATCTGTCGGGCGGCGAGCCGGCGGCGCGTCGCGACCTCGCCGAAATCGTCGCCCATTGCGCCGGGCTTTCGCTCTACACCAATCTCATCACCTCGGGAATTGGCCTGACCGAGGCGGGCGTCGCGCGCCTGTCGGCAGCCGGCCTCGATCATGTGCAATTGTCGATCCAGGATTGCGAAGAGGAAAGCGCCGACCGCATCGCCGGCTATAAGGGCGCGTTCGCCAGGAAGATGCAGGTCGCGCGCTGGGTGGCGGCGTCAGGCATTCCGCTGACCATCAATGCGGTGATCCACCGCGCCAATGTCAAAAACGCGGTCGGCATGGTGCGGCTGGCGATCGCGCTGGGCGCGCGCCGCGTCGAGGTCGCCCATACCCAATATTACGGCTGGGGCCTCAAGAACCGGGCGCAATTGATGCCCTCGCGGGAAGACGCCGACGCCGCCTGGGCCGCGGTCGAGGCGCTGCGCGCCGAGGTCGTCGGCAAAATCGTCATCGACCATGTCGCGCCCGATTATCACGCGCGCACGCCCAAGCCCTGCATGGGCGGCTGGGGCCGTCGCACGCTGAACGTCTCGCCGACCGGAAAGGTGCTGCCCTGCCATGCCGCCGAAACCGTGCCAGGGCTGGAATTCTGGAACGCGCAGGACCATTCGCTCGCTGAGATCTGGACGTCCTCGCCGGCGTTCAACGCCTATCGTGGAACCGATTGGATGAGCGAGCCGTGCCGGAGCTGCGAGCGGCGCGAGGTCGATTTCGGCGGCTGCCGCTGCCAGGCGCTGGCGCTCCTCGGCGACGTCCGCGCCACCGATCCCGCCTGCCATCTGTCGCCGCATCACGCGATGATGGCGGCCATTGCGCGCCGCGACAGCGTTGTGGTCGGCGAGGGGGCCTATACGTATCGCCGCATGGAAAAGCGGGAGGCGTGAAGGGCTTCGCCGTCCCTTGCGCTTCGACTCGCGGAACCTCATCAGAGGCTTGCGCCGCCCCTCATCCGGCGCTTCGCGCCACCTTCTCCCCGCTGCGCGGCGCGAAGGGAACGCGCACTCCTTCGCGCCGCGTTTCGGCCTCAGACTGAAGCAAGCGCCGCCCGCCGTCCCTCACACCAGAACCGGCAGCGGCGCCATGCCCGCGGCGCCGAAAACGCGGCGGTAGCGTTCGATCTCGGCGTCCGGCCCGAGCATTTTGTTGGGATTGTCGGAGAGTTTGACGGCCGGCCGCCCGTTCGCCTCGACCACTTTGCACACCAGCGATATCGAACGCAGCTCGCCGTCGATGCCGGCCGGCGCACAGCCCATGAAATCATTGGTGAGGTTGGTGCCCCAGCCGATCGAGACGTTTACGAGGCCGCGTAAGGTCCGCACCGCCTCCTCGATCGTATCGATATCCAGACCGTCGGAGAGAACCACCAGCTTGTCGCGCGGGTCGCGTCCGCGCGAGTTCCACCAGGCGATCAGTTCGCGGGCGCCGGCGATGGCGGGTTTGGAATCGGGGCGCGCTCCCTTCCAGTCGGCGACCCAATCGGGCGCCTGTTCGAGGAAAGCGGTGGTGCCGAAGCAATCGGGCAGCACGACGAGCAGATTGCCGCCGTACATTTTCGCCCAGTCGCGCAGGACGTCATAGGGCGCCTCGCGCAAAGCCTCATCGCTGTCGGCGATCGCCGCATAGACCATCGGCAATTCATGGGCGTTGGTGCCGATCGCCTCGAGGCCGGTGTCCATCGCATGTTTGACATTGGACGTGCCGATGAAGCTTTCACCGAGACCCTCCTGCATCGCCTCGACGCACCAGCGCTGCCAGAGAAAGCCATGGCGGCGGCGGGTGCCGAAATCCGAGATGCGTAGCGGGCCTTCCCGCGCGAGAATGCGCATCCGCTCGACCTTCAGCCATAGCTTGGCCTTGGCGCGGGCGTAGAGCACGTCGAGATCGAACCGGCTCATGAAACGCATCGCGGCGCGCGCGCGCAATTCATTGATGATGGCGAGCGCCGGAATTTCCCACATCGTCGTCTCGGTCCAGGGGCCCTCGAAGCGCAGCTCGTACTGACCGTCGCGGCGCACCAGCTCATATTCGGGCAGGCGGAAGCTGGCGAGCCATTCCATGAAAGCGGGCTCGAAAATCTGCTTGGTGCCATAAAAGCTGTTGCCGGCCAGCCAGATCAGCTCGTTTTTGGCGAGGCGCAGCGAGCGCGCATGATCGAGCTGGTCGATCAATTCGCGCTCCTCGACAATATCGGCGATGCGCACGCTGGAGGTCCGGTTGATGAGCTGGAACGTCACCTTGCGCTGGCCGTGCAGCTTCCAGATCATCTGCAGCATCAGGAGCTTGTAGAAATCCGTATCGAGCAGGGTGCGCACGATCGGATCGATGCGGAATGTGTGATTGTGAACGCGCGTGGCGATATCGGGGATCATGGGGGGCGAACTTAGGAGGTCGCGGCGGCGGCGACAAGGGAGGGGGACAAGTCATCGATCGATCGGGATCGGATCATTATCGACTATTACCGAGCGACAATTCGTATTCGATGACGACGCGTAGAGGCGGCAGGTCGCGTTCCAGCGTTTCCCAGACAAAACCAGGCGCGACATCTTCGTAATCGTGTCGGTAGATATTGCCGGCGCCCGCCATTTGTCGCCATGCTGTCGATGGGTGTCGGGCCTTCAACTCCGTTGACAACCGTCGCGATGCTTCAGAAATGATCTCAAGACAGCGGGTCACCGCGTAGACCGTGCGGATGTCGTTGCGAAATGCCATGTAATCGAGGCTGTCGATGAAATGGATAGCCAAATCGATATGATGAAGAATGTCGCGAAGCGCTATTTCGTCCTGCTTAGAAAGCATAGACAGCGTCGGCCGTTGCGGCGGGGCGCACGTAAGACTTGAGGCCTTCCCGATTGACCACGTCGACCGGGCCCTCGAATAGACTGGCGATATAATCCTTCAAGCCGACATAGTCATAAACCGAGACATGGGCTTCGGGCTCGATATCGATCATGATGTCAATGTCGCTGTCGGGTCCGTTGTCGCCGCGCGCGCGCGACCCGAACAAGGCGGCATGGACCACGCCGCGCGCGCGTAGGGCGCGTTCGTTCTGGCGAAGACGGTCGATGATGTCTTGTCTGTTCATCGGCGATTTATAGCACAAGCGACGAGACGTTTACAGAACACATCGGAGAATATACTAAGATAACATGTATTTTAGTTCGTCTCTGCTTAGAGCAATTTGCTCGGCTAGCAAGCTCAAACCCGAATTCGCCCGCCCGTCCGCAATGAGACAAATCTGCATCGCAACGCCCTGATATCGCTCGATGAGCGCCAGAATCGCGCCCTGCGGCGGTTAGCGCCCGCAAAACCCGCCCGCGCGCTTGAAACCCCGCATCCTCTGGTCCAATGTCGCGCCGCTTATTCGAACCAAGGATCTTGCATTGGCCGACGCCGCCGAACCCGCGAAACGTGCGCCTATCCGCGTCGGGCTCTTTGTCACCTGCCTGGTCGATCTTATCCGCCCCAGCGTCGGCTTCGCCGCGGTCAAGCTGCTGGAGGACGCCGGCTGCCGCGTCTTCGTGCCGAGCCAGACCTGCTGCGGCCAGCCGGCTTATAATTCGGGCGACCGGGCCGCGGCCAAGGACATTGCGCGCCAGACGATCGCCGCCTTCGAGGATTGCGACTATGTGGTGGCGCCGAGCGGCTCCTGCGCCGGCATGCTCGCCAGACATTATCCCGAACTCTTCGCCGGCGAGCCCGAGGTCGCGCGCAAGGCCAATGCCTTCGCCGCCAAAAGTTTCGAGCTGGTGAGCTTTCTCGTCGACGTCCTGAAAGTGACCAAGGTCGCAGCACGTTACGAGGGCGAAGTGACCTATCACGATTCCTGTTCGGGCCTGCGCGAACTCGGCGTCGCTTCGCAGCCGCGCAAACTCCTGGGGACCGTCGAGGGCCTGCATCTCGTCGAACTGACCGGAGCCGACATCTGCTGCGGCTTCGGCGGTACGTTCGCCGTCAAATATGGCGAGATATCCGACGCCATTGTCGCACAGAAGACCGCCAATATCCTGGCCAGCGGCGCGCCGACCCTGCTCGCCGGCGATCTCGGCTGCCTGATGAACATGGCCGGCAAGCTGCAGCGGCAGGGCAGCGCGGTGAGCGTGCGCCATGTCGCCGAAGTGCTCGCCGGCATGACCGACGAGCCGGCGATCGGCGCGCCGGCAAGCGCGGCGTCCGGCCAGGGCGCGCGCCCATGAGTGAAATGCCGGATTCGACCCATTTCAAGGAAAACGCCCATGCGGCGCTGCAGGACGCGCCGCTGCAGAATGCGCTGCGTTTCGTGCGCGGCAATTTCGTCGAAAAGCGCGCCGCCGCCGCCGCGCGCTTGCCGGAATTCGAGGCGCTGCGCGACAGCGCGCGCGACATCAAGGATCACGCGCTCGCCCATCTCGATCTCTATCTCGAAGCCTATGAGGCGAAGGTTGTCGCCGCCGGCGGCCATGTCCATTATGCGCTGACCGCCAAGGAAGGCGTCGATATCGTGCTGAAACTCTGCCAGGAGCGCGGCGCCAAAGCCGTGACCAAAGGCAAGTCGATGATCGCAGAGGAAATGGGCCTCAACGCGGCGCTCGAGGCGGCGGGGATCGATCCGATCGAGACCGATCTTGGCGAATATATCATTCAGTTACGCGGCGAGACGCCTTCGCATATCATCGCTCCCGCCGTCCATCTCTCCAAGGAACAGGTCGAGGCGGATTTTCGCCGCGTGCATCGCGATCTGCCTGATGGACGCGATTTGTCGCGGCCCGAACTGCTGCTGACCGAGGCGCGCGGCGTGCTGCGCGACAAGTTCCTGTCGGCCGATATTGGCGTCACTGGCGCCAATTTCCTCATCGCCGAGACGGGGACGTCGATCATTGTCACCAACGAAGGCAATGGCGATCTCACCCAGATCCTGCCCAAGGTTCACATCGTCCTCGCCTCGCTCGAAAAGATCGTGCCGACGCTGGAGGATGCTGCGCAATTGCTGCGCGTCCTGGCGCGTTCGGCGACCGGCCAGGACATGTCGGTCTACACCACGCTGTCGACGGGCCCGCGCCGCCCCGGCGATCCGGACGGGCCGGAAGAATATCATGTGGTCCTCATCGACAATGGCCGCTCGGCGATGCTGGGGGGCGATTTCGAGGACATGCTGCGCTGCATCCGATGCGGCGCCTGCATGAACCATTGTCCGGTCTATCAGGCGATCGGCGGACATGCCTATGGATCGGTCTATCCCGGTCCAATGGGCGCGGTGTTGACGCCGTCGCTGACCGGAATCGCCAAAGGCGGCCATTTGCCGAACGCCTCGACGTTTTGCGGGCGCTGCGAAGCGGTCTGCCCGGTGCGCATTCCGCTGCCCAATATGATGCGCCATTGGCGCGAGCGCGAATTCGAACGGCATTTGTCGCCGGCGGCGATGCGCTACGGCATCGGCTTCTGGGCGTTCTTCGCCAAACGCCCGACGCTCTATCGGCTGTCGACCGACCTTGCGATGCGCGCGCTGCACCTCATCGGCCGCGCCAGGGGCCGTTTTCGTTCGCTGCCCTTCGCCGGCGGCTGGACGCGCTATCGCGATCTGCCGGCGCCCCAGGGCGCGACATTCCAAAGCCAATGGCGCGCCAGAAGCGGGGCCGTGAATTGAGCGCGCGCGACGAAATTCTCGCAAACATCCGCCGCTCGCTCAACGTCACCGGCGCCGAGGCGCCGCGTCGGATGGCGGTCGAGGATCGTCTCGCGCGGCCGCGCGCGGGCATCGTCCCGGCACGCGGGCAGGGCGATGCCGCCGCGCGCGTCGCCACGTTCAAAGCCGAGGCCGAGCGCGCGCAGGCGAGCGTCGTCGAGGTTGAGGGCGCGGCGGAGGCGCCCGGCGAGATTGCTCGCTACCTGCGCGACAGCAATTTGCCCGCGACCCTGCGCATGGGCGAGGACCCGCGTCTTGCCGCCATGCCGTGGGATGAGACGACGCTGGAGATCGCGCGTGGCGCATCCGACGGCCATGATCTCAACGCAGTCAGCGGCGCCTTCGCCGGAATCGCCGAATCGGGCACGCTGACGCTGGTCTCCGGCGCTGACAATCCTACGACGCTGAACTTCCTGCCCGACAATCATTTCATCATTGTCGCCGCCAGCGACATTGTCGGCGATCTTGAAAGCGTCTGGCGCAAATTGCGCGAGCGTTACGGCAAAGGCGCCATGCCGCGAACGGTCAATATGATCACCGGCCCGTCGCGTTCGGGCGATATCGAACAGACGTTGCTACTCGGCGCGCATGGGCCGCGCCGGTTGCATATCGTGATCGTCAGGGAGATGTGATCGTCCTGCCGAGGGGAAGTCGCCGATGCGATTTGACAACCCAAAATAGGCTTAATCTCGCGTTAGAAATTTTTGCTTTTCAGATGATCGGGCAGAGCGATGAGGTTGCGGCTGGTATCGGCAAGGGGATTTGCGGCGCTCGTGCTGGTTTGGACAGCCGCCGCCCTGGCGCAGGACATTCCGTCGCCGGCCCCGGCCGCCGCGCCGTCCGCCGCTGCGCCACCCGCAGCCCCCGCGGCGAGCCCCGGCCCGAACCCGCCGCCGGCTGCCGCTGCGCCGACCACGCCCGCCGCGGCGCCGGCGAGGCCCGCCTCGATCACCCCCGTGCCTGGCGCGGCGCCTCTGCCGATCCCGGCTGATGTCGGCGCGACGCCGCCGATCGAGCCGCCGAAGATAGAAACGCCGAAGCCGAAGAAGGTCGTCCGCATCGCCCCGCCGCGCGAGACCGCTCTATCGGACGATCCGACGCCGACTTTCCAGCCCGACACGTTCTTCGCCACCGCCAAAGCCTCGGAGCGTTACGCCGCGATCGCCGACGCTGGCGGCTGGCCGCATATCGCCGCGCCGCTGAAGGCTGGAGCGAGGGGCGCCAGTGTGGCGGTGTTGCGTCAGCGACTCGCCGCCGAGGGCGATCTCGAGGCCGCCAAGGCCGCCAATGGCGCGGCATGGGACGACGACGTCACGGCGGCGGTGAAGCACTTCCAGTCGCGCATGGGCCTGCGCCAGACAGGCATCGTCGCCGGCGCGACGCTGACCGCGATGAACGTTCCGGCGACGACGCGCTTTAAGCAATTGGCCTCGAGCGCCCAGCGGCTGGCGGGCGTCAATTTCACCTTCGGCGATCGTTATGTCGTCGTGAACCTTCCCTCGACCCAGGTCGAAGCGGTGGAAAACGGCCGCGTCGTCCATCATTACATCGCGATCGTCGGCGGCGTGGAACATCAATCGCCGGAAATTTCCGCCAAAATATCGGTAATCAATCTCAATCCGACCTGGACCGTGCCGACCTCCATCATCAAGAAGGAGATCATCCCGAAAATGCAGAAGGATCCTGGCTATCTCACGCGCGCCAAGATCCGCATCCTCGACGGCGCCGGCAATGTCATCGACCCCAGAAGCGTCAACTGGAACACCGAAAGCGCCGTCAATTACACTTTGAGGCAGGATTCGGGGGCGAGCAATTCGCTCGGAGCCATCCGCATCGGCATGCCCAACAAGCTGGCGGTCTATATGCACGACACGCCGTCGAAAGGCCTGTTCGGCGCCGATTATCGCTTCCTCTCGCATGGCTGCGTGCGCGTGCAGGGCGTCTATGATCTCGCCCAATGGCTGCTGGAAGGCACGTCGGACGGCAATGGCGTCTGGACCAAGGACGCCTTGCTCGCCAAAATCAAAGACGGCGCGCGCGAAGATATCAAACTCGCCAAAATCGTTCCCGTCATCTGGGTCTATCTCACCGGCTGGGCCAATGGCGACGGCATGGTGAGTTTCCGCGACGATGTCTACGGCATCGACACAATCGGCGAAGCGACCGCCAATGCCGCGCCGACAGTCGCCGCGCCGACGGCCAATTCATTGTCCACTCCGACGCGATGAACGGGCTGCGCCCCTTACAAAACCGCGTCAATCCTTTCGGCGAACTCATCGCCACGCCGGCGCGCGGCATGTTGCTCGGCAATCGCGGCGGCAAGTTTCATCGCGACGACCGGACGCTTGGTCGCCGACGTTGGGCCTCGAAGCAATGGATCGCCTGCGTCTGCGCATTCAAAGGGCGAAGGCGCGTCGTCTGGGGCGCCGGCTATACGCAATTGTTCTTCCTTGACGAGGTGACCGCGCTCGCCGCCGGCCATCGCCCCTGTTTCGAATGCCGGCGCGCCGAGGCTGAGTCGTTTCGCGCCTGCTTTGGCGGCGGCCGTCGCCTCAGCGCGCCCGGGATGGACACCATCCTGCACCGGGAGCGGCTGGCGGCCGGCGGAAAACGCATCTGGCAATCTTCCTTCGCGCAATTGCCCGACGGAACCATGGTTGCGCTCGCCGGCCGCGCTTATGCGCTTTGCGGCGACGCGCTTTTGCCGTGGCGCTTCGAGAGCTATGAAGCCCCGCGCAAGCGGCCGCGCGAGGGAATTGCTGAGGTGTTGACGCCGCCGGCGATCGTCGCCGTTCTCGCGGCGGGCTATCCCCCGCGCTGGGCGGCATTGACCCGCTGACGGCTTTGTCGTGAGATCGATGAGACGCCCACGCGTCGCGCTCTGGGGAAAGACATGATGCGCCGATCGGTTCTGACCTTGCTGGCGCTGGCCGCCTGCGCGAATGTCGCTCACGCTGGCGATGTGTCCGGCGTCTGGCTGCACGAGGACGGCGACTCGAAGGTGCGCTTCGCGCCATGCGGCGCTGCGATCTGCGGGACTATCACGTGGCTCAGGGGCAAGGACCCCGAAGCCAAGGTCGGTCAGCGCGTTTTCTACGATATGGTTCCGGCGGGCGACAATGTCTGGACGGGCAAGGCGTTCGAGCCTGCCAGCGGCAAGGAATATGCGGGAAAAATGTCGTTATCCGGCGACAGGCTGACCACCGCCGGCTGCGTTTTCGGCGGCCTGATCTGCAAGTCGATCGTCTGGACCCGTTCGCCTTGAAGACCTCGCGAAAGAATGTCGCGACGGGCGCCGGCGCGCAGACTATTGTGCGGCCGCCGCCTGCGTCGTCGGGAAAGCGACTTCCACCAGCGTGCCCTGTTCCTTCCGGCTCTTGATCGAAATGCCGGCGCGATTGGCTTCGACCAGAGCTTTGGTCAGCGGCAGGCCGAGACCGGTGCCGCCCTTTTGCTTCGCCGATGAAATCTGTCGGAACGGCTCCAGCGCGGCGCCGAGCTCCGCCTCGCTCATGCCGATGCCGGTGTCGCGCACGCGAATGACCGCCTGGCCGGAATCGTTGATCGCGGTCGAGACGATGACCTGTCCGCCCGGCTCGTTGAACTTGACCGCGTTCGACATAAGATTCAGCATGATCTGCCGCAGCGAACGCTCGTCAGCGATGATTTTCGGCAGCTTGTCGAATAGCGACAGGCGCATGATGATCCGTTCCTGCGCGGCCTGCGGCTGCATCAGGGAAACGCATTCCTGGATGACGCTGTTGGCGTCGACCGCGGCGAAGTTGAAATCATGCTTGCCGGCCTCGATTTTTGAAAGGTCGAGCAGGTCGTTGACGAGGCTCATCACATGCGCGCCGGACGAATGGATGTCTTTCAGATATTCCTTGTAGCGGTCATTGCCGACCGGACCGAAGCGTTCGTCGAGGATGACCTCGGCGAAGCCGAGAATGGCGTTGAGCGGGGTCCTGATTTCGTGCCCGATCTTGGCCAGGAATTCTGATTTTAGCGCACTGGCCTTTTCCGCCTGGCCTCGCGCCGCCTCGAGATCGCGCTCGATCGTCTTCCATTGGGTCATGTCGCGCAATACGGCGCAGAATTTGGCGTCCGGCGATGAATTGATGCGCCCCATCGTGATAAAAAGTGGAATCGCGCGACCGTGGCGCTCGCGTCCCAGCGCCTCGCGTCCGTCGTTGAGAAGGCTGGCGAGGCCGGTCGTTTGCAATCCTTCAAAATAGGCTTTGATCGGCGCGTGGCTTTCAGGCGACAGGAGGGAAAGAAAGTTTTCGCCCGCGACCTCTTTCTGGTCGAAACCGAACAAGGCCTCGGCCGGTCGATTCAACGAGAGAATCCTGCCCTGAGAATCGAGCATGACGATCCCGTCGGTCGCCGTGTCGAGAACGCTCGCGAGTTCGCGCGCTTCGGCCTGCCGCGCGCGGGCGTCAAATTCCAGCGCCCGGAACTTGGGGGCAAATTCCGCTTCGAGCGAGCGGCGCACGGAAATCAATGTGGCGACGGCGCCGCCCCATTCGATGGTCTGGATTTGTCCGTCTACGGCGATCTCATCGCCATCGGCCGAGATCAGCGACAACATGCGCGCCTCTGCCGCCGCACCCATTGGTTCAGGCGGGCGTCCCTTGAAAGTCTCGGCCAATCCCGACTTGGCTCGGAACTGCGTCAAATCCCGATAGCCGAGGAGTTCGAGCAGGGTCCGGTTCAGATAAAGCGCCTCGTCGCCGCGCGCCACCAAAGCGCCGATCGGCAAAAGATCCAGCAGGCGGCTGGATTCGTCGGCGATCCTGTCGGCGCGAGCGCTTGCGATATCATCGGCGACAATCCGCTCCTCGCTATCTTCCGTTGCCGGCGCGACTGCATGAGGCGGGCCAAGATCAATAAGGTCGCGAGTCTGGTCCGGCGCGGACGGGGCGGGCGCTTCCGGCCCGGCCGACGCCGGCGCGTTGCGGTCCTCGCGATGCTCCGTCGCCTTGGCGCCAAGCGCGCGCGCGATTTCGCGAAACGCGTCGCGCTCATGAACCGTCAGTTCGACGCTCTCATTGTCGTCGCCGCGCCGCGGCCCTTCGTCGGGCGCCAGAAAGGGGCGCAATGCGCCAGGCCTGATCGGCACGACATTCGGGCCGCCCGCATAGGTTTGCACCGGTGAACGCAACGGCACGATTTCGGCGCTGCGCTCGGTGGGCGCCTCGGCGCTCACATACGCATCCCCAGGCGCAGGCGACGTATCGGGCGCCGGCGATGAATCGGCGCTCGCCATTTCGGCAGGTTGATCGACTGTGGGCGCGGCCGGAGCGGCGTTGCTTTCTCCGCTTCCCAAGCCCGTCGTCTCGAACGGCGCCGTTTCGCCGGTGAGGATTCCAAAACCGCGATATCCCAGGAAGCGGCGCTCCCGGTCGAAAATCGGCGCTCCCGACAAAGCGACCACCGCCGCCTCCTTGCTCGAATCCTGGCGGCGATCGCGCGGCCACGCCACGCGCAGCGAACTGAAGGTCCCCCGGCTTGCCAGCGTCCCAGCCAATCGGCCGTCGTCGTCGAGACCGGTCCTCGCCTTCAAGGCTTCGAGCGATTCGGCCGGACGCGGCGCCGCCTCGCCGACGGCGCCGACCAGCGCGCTTACTGGCGCCGCGAAGCAGAAATGCTCGTCGAGGCTCCACAGAAACCGCCGCGCCGCATTCCCTTTGCCGTCGATTTCGTCCGGCGAAGCGGCGGCGGACGCGACGGTCATGGGCATAGCTGTCGGCGACGTCATGTCTTTCGCGCTGGCAGGCGTCGTCGCCACGAGAAAGACCTCGCCTCGCGCATTGGCGACGCCCGCGCAAAGCATCGATAATTCCAGTGGGAGCCGGCCGACAAAAAAGCGCAGGCGTTCGAGCCTGGGGGGCGCGCCGGCCGTCAGCGCGCTCGCCAATTGGCGCAAGCGCCGGGCCCCCGGGCTCGTCCCGGCAATCGCCACGGCATTGAACTGCGCCAGGCTGAGGGTCCGAAAAGTCGCTTGGGCGGCTTCATTGGCGAAAACCACGCGCGCAGGCTGCCCAGCAGCGATGAGCAAAGGGGCGCCGCCGTGCAAATGTCCGGCGAAGGGCGATTGCGCGAGGAGTTCGGCAATATCCGCATCCGCGGTTTTTTGGTCGATCGGGTCCATCTGCGGCTATTGAATCCAGGAAATCGATACGCTCCGGACCAGGCAGGCGGGAGAATCGAAAACCGCCGGAATGGTTCAAATATTACTAAAACCTTAATGCCATCCCTTACGCCTCGTCCATGCTGTCTGCGCGTTGTCCTCATCGAAGGGTTAAAATTTCTGGTGCACCGCAATATAATATTGCAATGCAACATAGAAGGGTCTATATCGTTACCAGGACGAATCGAGATGAAGCGTCAGGAGGAAATGAAATGGCGAATACTCCCTATGAAATTCCGAGTGAATTGCGTGATTTTGCCGAGCGCAGCGTCGATCAGGCGCGCAAAGCCTTCGAAGGCTTTGTAACGGTCGCGCAAAAGACGGCCGGAACGGTCGATGGCGCGGCGCAGGAAGCGCAGAGCGGCGTCAAGCACGTCGGCTCGCAGATTCTTGGCTTTGCCGAGCAGAACGTGAATGCCGCCTTCGATCTGGCGCAGAAGCTGGTGCATGCGAAGGACCCGCAGGAGGCTTTTACGCTTCAGAGCGAGTTCTTGAAGAAGCAGATCGAAGCATTGCAGGGGCAGGCCAAAGAGCTTGGCGCAATCATCCAGAAGAGCGCCGCCCAGTCGACCAAATAGGTCCTTGCGCGTTCAACGCCCCAGATATTCCACTCAATCAACTTGAAGGATTCTCCCATGGCCACCGCAGTCAAAAAAGCAACCCCGCCAGTCGTCGCTCCCGTCGCGGCGCTGCCTGAGCCCCAAATCGAGAAGAAGGTTGAAGCCTTTACGGCGCCCGCCGCCGAAATCCAGGACAGTGTTCGCAAGGTCCTCGAAAAGGGCGTCGCCGACACCCGAGCCGCCTATGCCAAGGCCAAGGCGGCCGCCGAGGAGACAAGCGGCGCTTTCGAATCCAGCTGCGCGACAGCCGCCAAGGGCGTCATCGAATTCAACACCAAGGCGCTCGACGCCCTGCGCGCCAACGCCGAAGCCAATTTCGATTTCCTCAAATCCGCCATCAGCGTGAAGTCGGTGCCGGAATTTGTCGCCTTGCAGGGCGAGCATGCGCGCCAGCAGGCCGAGGCGATTGCCGCCCAGGCCAAGGAAATCGCCGCCCTGAGCCAAAAGGTCGCCACTGAATCGGTCGCGCCGCTCAAGACCCAATTCGCCAAGACGTTCAAGCTGGCTGTCTGATAGACGCCGCGAATTCGGCCCGGCTCCCTTCAAGACGTCTGTCTCGGCGTCGCCCTTTGCGGGGCGGCGCCTGCTTGTCGAATCGCGCTTTCCGGGCCAGATTGGCGTTCGCCGCAGGCGGGCTTTTCTGGCGTTTGAAAAAATCGCTTCCGGCGCCTTGCGCGCGGCCCCAGATTCCAGCCTTGCAATAGCGTCGCTTTGTCACTAGGTTCCGCCGCGTTCCCGCCAGGGCCGCCATAGCTCAGTTGGTTAGAGCGCTAGATTGTGGATCTAGAGGTCCCCCGTTCGAGCCGGGGTGGCGGTACCAGTAGTTACAATGTCCTGACCGACCATTTGCGGTGAGTCGCTTCCCAAAGAAGCGCGTTGGCAAGCGTTTCGCAGCACGAACTGCGGCCCTCGCGTCGCTACCGCGAGCACAATCGATTTAGGGTCACGTCGCTGAGGTCAATTGCTCCAGCGGGCGCCGCGCCGTGGCGGGACGCTGTTCCGTCACCGGTGACTCCTTCGCAACCTCAGCTTCCAGCGCTCGCCCAGTTTGAGTTCCGTGCCAAAGACGTAGCGCGCCGCGATAGACCGCGGCCTCTTTCGCGATGCGGCGTCCTCTGAGCCCAAGTCAATCGATGGCGACTGAGCGGCAATGGGCGCATCGGCTTGTTGAACCGTCGCGCCGTTCTCGAGACCCAGCGGCAGGCGCGGCGTCGCCTCAGTTCGGGTCATCGACGCGCTGTGCTCGTCAACAGCAGTTATGCGGGGAGCCCCTTGAAGGTACCCCGACGCAACTGGGCGCAGATCGTTGGCTGCGACAGCGGGCTTGCTCGAGCGCACCCTCTTTGGCGCTTTGCCTTGGCGGGAACGCTTCGGCGGCTCTGGCTGAGGTTGCGCCTCGCTTAGCGATCCGGTCTCGACAAGGCTTGGTAGTATCCGCCCGGTGGGAGGGGCAGGAGCTTTTTCGAAGACATGTTCGAGCAACTGAGCGGCTTCTCGCTTCTCAATGGCGCCGACAACAAAGGATTGGAGGGGTGTCGTCGCGGAAGGCGGTTCTTTCCCGACCGCCCAATCCGCCACAACGATGGAACGGCCGTGACGCCGCTTTACTTCTGTTATGAACGGACGCGATGTACGTCTCAACAATCCCTCGCTGCCTGTTGAAGCACTACCAAGCGCATATTTCCACGGCGCGCCAACGAGTCGTGAACTCGACGTCGACTGATGGCCGTCACCCCACCGCGTCTTTGGTAGCCTTTACCGGACGCGCCTTGATGATCTTCCGCGCCGGTTTCGCCTTAAAGACCGTCGGTTCCTTAGTGAACGGATTGATGCCCTTGCGCGCCTTCGTGGCCGGCTTCTTGACGACAACGAATTTGGCAAATCCCGGTACAACGAAGGCGCCTGTCTTCTTGAGCTCCTTGTAGCCAATTTCGGCGAGCGACTCGATGACGCCTTTGACGTCCTTTCGCGTTATCGACTCCCCATGTTTCTCAGCAATCTTTTGGATCAGCTCAGATTTCGTCATCAGTTTGGCGGCCATGTTTTCTCCGTATGTCCGAATCATTTCGTGACGACGATAGCCCAAACCCTGCGTCGGAGGGAACACCCAGGCAATAGGTGAATTGTCTTCCTCCACACTCTCGTCCGCTTTCGAGGATTCATCGCGCGCCCGGAAGTGCTGGAGCAACGCGACGGTTTCCAGCGAGCGGCTCACATATTCGCTCTTTGAGGGGCCAGGTCCTTGCTACCCGCTTGCCCTTCCGCCGCATGGTGCGCCGACCGCCAGGTTTTCAGCGAAAATAGCAGCAGAGCGGCCGCGATGACGATCAAACCGAAGAAGAAAAGCGGCCCCGCGACAAATCGAAGATCGGGAATCCACCACGACAACGGCAGAGAAATCAGGCTCGTCAGAGCCGGAACAAGCAAGAAGAACATTGTAACGAAGCCGTTGTCGTTATCGGTGACGGTCAGCGATATTTGGTAGAGGACGCGCCCGATCGACGCCGACACGATTGTTCCGACGGCCATCAGAGCGATGGCGGTATATTGGTCCGAACGAAGTTCGGATTTCACGTAGAGATAGATCAAGCCGAGCGGTACGAGCACGAGAGACGAAGCGACGAAATTGGCGGCTATGGCGGCCGACTCGTCAAATTCGGAATACCATTTTCCGATTAGCGTTCCGCTCAACGCCGAAAGCAGCGGTATCGGGACGGCGTAGATCCAGGTTCCATGCAAGAGGTTCTCGGTCAAAGAGCCCATCGATGGCCGGTCTTCTCCGCCTATCTGGCTCCATGCGACCGCCATAGCGCCGATGAACGCGCCGGCGAGGCATCCGAAAAAGATGACGGGCGAAACGGGCACTTTCTTGCGCGATATGGCCAATGCCACCGCCGCCGCCCAGAAGGGCGACAGGTTCAATACCGCCGATATGATGATCGGGTGCGCGTTGCTCAAGCCAAGCTTGTACAACAGCAGGCCCGATACGCCGCAGGCGAACAGGACCGCGAGCTTCCAATAGTTCGTCGTGTCCTTCAGTATCGCGACGAAGTCTCGGCGGCTGGCTGAGCGCGAAATCATCGCCGGCACGAAGAATATCAGCGACAATTGCGTGAGGCATACGAACTGCACAAAGGTTAAATGCTTGGCGGCCTGCGACGTGAACGGCTCCTGCGTGGCGATCAGGAACGCCGTCGTCAACGAAAGCAGGCTGCCAAGCTTGTAATTGGTCGTTCGTTGCGACATTGGCGGGCGTCCCAAAGAAGTAGATATAGGCGTTGTCGATCGTTAACCCGAATTTAAAGGAGCGGGAAGATGGCCGTCCACCTTCAGGAAAACAGCTATCGGGCGATTTGCGGCGCTTTTGTCCTGCTCTACTGTGCGAATTTTCCTGGACTGGCGATCGCGGGAGAGAAGCCGCCGCTGATGCCGGACCAACCATTGGCGCTGACCACGACCTCACGGATTTCGGCGGCGATCGAGTTTGCTCTGCCGTCGATTGCATCGGCGATCGAGCGCGACGTTCCGAAGCGGCTTGCCACTATCGATGAACGCATCGGATGCGTGAACAGGCGCGTATTCGTGTTCAGAATCAGAGCAAATTGTGACGTCTATGGTTTCGTCGATCGTGGCGCGATATCGCTTTACGGCCGCGGCGACCACGTGTTTGGCTCCGTTCCGATATTCGGCACAATCGAAGGGCAGGGCGCCAATAAATTCACGTCACGCATTCATGGCGACGCTGAAGGTCGAGCCATGGTCGAAGTCGAATCCCATCCGAAGATAAGCAAGGACTGGTCGGTCGACTTGAATTTCAGCGACTCCTTCCACTGGACGGAGTCGCCGGTTCTCCATGTTTTTGGGCGCGACATCTCGCTGACGAAATATGCCGAACCCGCCATCCGCAAGCAGCTCGTCCGAATCCGGGCGCGCGTACAGGAAGCAGCGCGCCGCCTCGATTTGCGTGATAAGGCGGCCAAGGCCTGGGAGCAGGCGTTCCAGCCAGTGCAGATTTCTCTGGATCCTCCTGTCTGGCTGCAAATCATCCCGGCCAGTGCGGCGTTCGCGGGCGTTCATGCCGACGCAAAGGACCTTTCGGGCTCGCTCGAATTGACAGGCGCCGTAGAGACGCTGATCGGCCAGATACCGTCTGTCGCAAAGCCTACGCCGCTGCCAGCGCTTGGCGACGACGTGAGCCAGCCCGGCGCGTTCGACGTCCTGCTGCCGGTCCGCGTCAGTTACGACGCCCTCCGTGGCAAGCTCATGCAAGTTGTGGCCGCCAGCAGCGCGGCCCCAATCGTCAAGGAAATAGAGATCTATCCGTCGTCCGGAAGGCTGGTGATCGGCGTTCGGGCGGCCAAGCCGAGCGATAGCGATCCGGCCGCCGGCGAATGGCTCTATTTGTCAGCCACGCTGAGCGTCAATCCCGACCGCCAATCGATCAAGATTAGCAACCTTACAGGGGACAGCTCGTTGCCCGATGGATCCGTGTCAGCGCAATTGCAGAACCAGCTTCTCGACCAGTTGAAGGAAATTCCTGACATTGACTATGGCGTCGCGTATCAGAACCTGCTCAACGCAGCCAACGAACGCCTGAACCGACCTCTGAAGGATGGCTTTCGTATGGAGGGGCGGCTCACAACCGCCAAGCTCGAAGGCATCCAGCTCCTGGCCGATGATATCAGCATTGCGCTGCGTATCAGCGGCGACCTCAAGATCCTCTATGGAATGTGAGTCGCGCCCGTCAAAGTCCGGCTCATTCTTTCACCTTAGCGACGCAAGGCGGGACATAGCCGCCATAGCGTACGGGCGCTCAGAGTCGATATATCAAGCCCATGATCTGATCAGGTGTCGCAACAATAGCATGTGCTCAAAGAACGCTGGTTATCCCCCCATCTACAAAAAACGTCTGGCCGGTCACAAAGCTCGCGGCTTCGGAAGCAAGAAATACTGCGGCCCCGGCAAGTTCATGGACTTCGCCCCAGCGTCGCATCGGCGTGCGTCCTGTCAGCCATTCCGAGAATTTCTCGTCGGCGACCAAAGCGGAATTGAGTTCGGTCTTGAAATAGCCGGGCGCGATGGCGTTGACGCGAACATTGTGCTGGCCCCACTCACCAGCCATCGACTTGGTGAGCATGGTGATTGCGCCTTTGCTGGCCGCGTAGGGGGCGATTGAGGGGCGGGCAAGTGCGCTTTGAACTGAAGAGACATTGATGATGACGCCCCGACGGCGTTCGATCATGCCCTTCACCGCCGCCCGGCTGACTTTGAAGACTCCGTCCAGATTGGTGGCCATCAGCTCATCCCAATCTGTGTCCGTGAAGCTTTCAAGCGGCGCCCGGCGCTGGATGCCAGCATTGTTCACCAGAATGTCGATGGGACCGATTTCGGACTCCGCCGTCCTGATCGCTTCGTTGACCGATTCCGTGTTGGTGACGTCAATGACGATCTGCGAAACAGCGTGCCCCGAAGCGCGCAGACTGTCGCCAGCGAGCTCAAGCTCCCTTTGCTTGCGACCGGCCAGGATTACGCTCGCTCCTGCTTTGGCGAATGCTTCGGCAAAGGCGAGGCCGAGCCCGCGGCTTGCGCCTGTGACGAAGGCCCGCTTGCCTTCGAGGCTGAACACGGCCGTCAGATAATCAGCTGAACGCAATTTGCACCTTCATTGATTTTGATTTGTCGCCCGCAAGCAGGAAGGCTCTTTTGGCTTCGACCAGAGGGAGCGTGTCGCTCAGCAACGGGCTGACGTCGATCCGCCCCGAGCCGATGAGATCGACCGCCAGAGCGAATTCCTTATCAAACCGGAAGCTCCCACGCAGCTTGATTTCCTTGGTGACGATGGTCGAGATCGGGATGTCGGCGATCGCGCCTTGTCCCACCAGCATGACGGTGCCGCGCGGCTTCACCACAGGCAACGCGTCCGACACTGTCGCGCCCTGGCCAGCGGCTTCAAAAATGACGTCGAAATGTCCCTTGTTGGCCGCATAGACCGCCATGGCGTCGGGGTGATCGGCGACGTTGACGGTCCTGTCCGCGCCGACCTGGCGGGCATAGGCCAGCGGACGCTCCTGGATATCGGTCACGACGATCTCGCGGGCGCCAGCGTAACGGGCGGCGAGCGCCAGCAGCACGCCAATCGGGCCCGCGCCCATGATCAGCACGCGGCCGCCATAGACAGGCGCCTGTCCGACTGCGTGCAGCGTCACCGCGAGGGGTTCTGCGAAGGCGCCCGCGGCAGAGTCGGATCCAGACACCAGCGGAACGGCGTTTTCTGCGCGACAAACAAGATGCTCTGAGAAGCCGCCTTGCACGTGCGGCGTACGCATCGCCGATCCCAGAAAGCGCATATCAGAGCAATGGATTGGCTGCCCTGTACGGCAAAACGAGCAGATGCCGCAAGGGCTCGACGGGTTGACCGCGACAGGCGTTCCCACTGCCGGCCCTTCGACGCCTTGTCCGAGTAATTCGATGCATCCGGCAATCTCGTGGCCGAGGATCATCGGCTCCTTCATGCGCACTGCGCCGAAGCCGCCATGCCTGAAATAGTGCAGATCCGAGCCGCATATGCCGCCTCGCTCGATGCGCACCAGGACCTCGCCGGGGCCGGGCAGGGCGACCTCGCGCTCCTCTACATGGAGGTCCTGCGGCTTGTGCAGCACAATTGCGCGCATTGAAGATGGGTTCATCGAGGCGTTCTCCGCTGCCTTGGGCGACATCGCTATCGAACAATCGAACTTGTTTCAATCCAATTTGTCTGATAAATCTTATTTAGCAGGCGATATGAACAGCGCTGCTAGGAGGAAAGGCATGACAACCAGGAAATGGGCGCTATTGGGCGCCGCCATGTTTGTGGCAGCTCCGGCTTGCGCCGCCGACAGTTTCACGATGGGATATTCGGCCGGCTATCTGACCGACCCGTTCCAGAGCATCGAGGTCAACATGACCATCGACGCCGCCAAGAAGGCCGGCCTGACGGCTCTCCCGGTCGCCAACGCCAACGGCGATGCGGGCCGACAAGTCACAGACATCCACAACCTGATCGCCGCGGGCGCACAGGGCATTATCGTCGTGCCGACAGACAGCAACGCAGTCGCGCCGGCTGTCGATTTCGCGTCGCAAAAGAAAGTGCCGGTCGTATCGATCGACAATGGCGTCGCAGGCGGCAAGGTCTTCATGGTCGTGCGGTCCAACAGCGTGCAGATGGGCAAGGAAGCCTGCGAGGCGGTTGGCAAGGCGCTGGGCGGTAAAGGTGTGGTTCTCGAATTACAGGGCGATCTGGCGACGACCGCAGGGCGCGAACGCACCAACGGCTTCGAGTCGTGTATGAAGTCCGAGTTCTCGAGCATAAAGGTCAATTCGCAGCCGACCAATTGGAAGACCGAAAAAGCCGTCGCCGCCGCGCAAACAATCGTGTCTTCGACGCCAGATTTGGGCGCCATCTATATGCAGAGCGATTCCGTGATGCTCGCGGGCGTTCTCAGCGTGCTCAAGGGCGCCGACAAGATGACCAAGGTCGGCGAGAACAAACATATCTTCCTGGTGACCATCGACGGCACGCCGGGTGCGCTGAAGCAGGTGAGAGACGGATACGTCGACGCCGTGATTTCCCAGCCCGTCGATCTCTACGTCAAATACGGGCTGTATTATCTGCAGGCGGCCGTCGCCGGAAAGACATTCAGTGCAGGGCCGACCGATCACAATAGCGAGATTGTCAGCGATCAGGGCAGCCTACAAGATCTGCTGCCGGCGCCGGTCGTAACTTCCGCGAACGCCGGCGACTCCGCTCTATGGGGCAATGCCGCAAAATAAATCGCTCCGCCGCGGAGCGCCGTCTCGTGCGGCGCTCCACTCTCGTTTCGCTCGGTCAAACATGCAGCCAGCCGCCGTCGAAGTCAGGAACGTCAGCAAGGCGTTCGGGGCCGCCCAGGTTCTTCATGACGTCTCGCTCTCGATTCCGACAGGCGTCTCGCGTGGCCTTGTCGGACGCAACGGCGCGGGCAAATCCACTTTGGTCAGCATTCTGACCGGGCTGCTGACGCCGAATAGCGGCAAGGTGATTTTCAACAATGTCGAAGCGCCTGCGCAACGCACGAGCCGCGAATGGCGAAACAAGGTCGCCTGCGTCTATCAGCGATCGACGCTTGTCCCCACGATGTCGGTCGCCGAGAACCTGTTCGCCAACGCCTACCCCGGAAATCCAACTTGGGTGAACTGGTCGCGGCTGCGTGCGGCCGCGCGCGAAATATGTGAGGAATGGGAACTCGGCGTCAGCGTCGACACGCGCGCCTCTGATCTCAGGGTCGAACAGCGTCAACTGGTGGAAATCGCCAGGGCCCTCGCAAAGGGCGCCCGCTTCATCATTTTCGACGAACCGACCGCGGCGCTCGAATCGAAAGAAGTCGCGCGCCTGTTCGAACGCATCCGCCGTTTGAAGCGCGAAGGCGTCACGCTCCTCTACATCTCGCACCATCTGCAGGAAATCTATGACATCTGCGACAGCGTCACCGTGCTTCGCGACGGATGCGTGATCGTACCTGGCGCCGACGTTGCCGACTTGCCCAAGGAAAAAATCGTCGAGGCGATGGTCGGCGAGCAGATCGCTCGATCGTCGCGCCGGCCTCCCATGTTGCCGGCCGCGTCGACGCCCGCTCTCTCCGTGAAACATCTCTCCCTGGCCCCGATGTTTCATGACGTCTCCTTCGACATCGCGCCAGGCGAACAGGTTGGGCTCGCGGGCCTCGGCGGATCCGGCAAGGAGCAGATCGCTGAGGCGATCGCTGGGCTCCTGACGGCGGGGTCAGGAGACATTCTCGTCGGCGGAGTGAGGCTTAGGCCTGGTCATGTGCCAACAGCGCAATTGAAGGGGGTGAGCTACGTTCCGCGCGATCGTCGCCGTCGCGGAATTCTGCCGCAATTATCGGTCGCGGAGAACTTGACCGTCTCAATCCAGCGGACATTTGGAAGATTCGGTTGGATCGCGCCCCGCCGGTTGGAGGCGTCCGCCCGACAGCTCTTCAGCGCGCTTTCCATCGTAGCGTCTTCAATGCGACAACCTGTCGTCGAACTGAGTGGCGGCAACCAACAGAAAGTCGTGATCGGGCGTGCGCTCGCATCCTCGCCGCAGGTCCTTGTCCTCGTTTATCCGACCCAGGGCGTCGATGTCGCGGCGAAAGAAGCTATCTTCGATATCATCGCGGCGGCGCAGGCCCGCGGCGCCGCCGCGCTCATTGTTTCTGACGAACTCGATGAGTTGCGCAATTGCCAACGCGTTCTCGTCGTCTTCAAGGGCGCCATCGTCAAATCATTCGGCGCCGACTCGAGCGAACGCGACCTGATCGCGGCAATAGAGGGAGTCGACGCGTGAGTTCAGTTGAGACGGCCGCTGACGCACAGAGCGGGTTCGGAGCGCGTCTGACAAGCCTTGGGTTGCGAGAGCTCACGCTCATTCCCGCCCTATTGATTGTCGGCTTCGTCGGTTGGCTGAACAACCCAGCTTTCCTGACCTCAGACAACCTGCTCAACATTCTGCAGCAATCGTCGGAGCTATCGATCCTGGTGATTGCCGAGACCCTGATTTTGCTACTCGCAAAGATTGATCTCTCGCTGGAATCGATCGTCGGCTTTACGCCCATGCTCGGCGCCTGGCTGATCTCCTCTGACCCGTCTCTCGGCGGATCGGGGCTCGGGCTCAATCCGGCGCTGGCTATCCCCATCGTATTCGTGACGGGCGCGCTTATCGGCGCCCTTAACGGCTTTCTCGTGGTCAAGATGCGGCTGTCGCCCTTCATTGTCACCTTGTCTATCTTGATTCTGCTGCGCGGGATGACGCTTGGCCTGACGAATGGCACCACGCTGTTCGACCTCCCAAACTCGTTTCTTTATCTTGGCAGCGCCAAATGGGGGAGCGTTCCCGCGTCGATATGGATTGCGGCTTTGCTGTATCTGCTTTTCGGCATTGGCTTGCGCTACCACCGGATCGGCCGCGCGCTCTACGCGATCGGCGGAAACTCCGAGGCCGCGCGCGTGGCGGGCATCCAGGTCGACCGCATTGTCTGGGGGACCTATATCGCGTCGGGACTGCTCGCCGCGCTGGCGGGCCTGATGTTGAGCGGTCGCATTGCTTCGGTCGTTTCCAGCCAAGGCCAGAATATGATCTTCTACGTCTTCGCCGCGGCGGTGATCGGTGGCGTCAATCTCAACGGCGGGCGAGGCCGGTTAGTCGGCGCGCTGACAGGCGTGCTGTTGCTTGGCGTATTGCAAAACGTGCTCACGCTTTCTCAGGTGCCGACATTCTGGATCGACGCCGTCTATGGCGCGATCATCCTCCTGGCCCTGATATTCGCGCGCCTCACCGGAGATCGCGCCGAGGACGTCTAACACGGATCAGCGGGCCGAAGCCGTATTTTTCGATGCCATTCGCCTTGCGCGCGTGTATCTATTGCCTCCGGATCTATCGAGTGGGACTATGGCGAGCCATCAGAATTCGACCGTGACTGAAGAGATAACGAATATACTCGGTCGAGAAATCCTTGGAGGATTGTTCCCACCCGGCGCGACGCTGTTGGGAGAAGAAGAGATTTGCGCCCGATTTGGCGCCAGCCGCAGCGCCGCACGCGAAGCCGCCAAGATCCTGGCGGCGAAGGGCTTGCTCCAGACGCGACCGCGCCGGGGCTCGCGCATCAGGCCGGTCAAGGATTGGAACTTCTTCGATCCGTCGGTTTTGGCGTGGCTACGAGAGAGCGCGAAACCGCGGCTCTTCATTACCGAACTTCTGGAAATGCGCCTCGCTTTCGAATGCGAAGCCGCCGCTTTGGCCGCGACCCGTGGCGTCGTCAAAGAGATCGGCGCCATTCGCTTGGCCTTCGAGGCCATGGAAGCCGCATCGCAAGGCGGCGGAGATCCGATATCGTCCGACGCGGCGTTCCACGAAGCGATACTGGCAGCGACTGGTAATCGGTTTTTTCTGCCGCTTTCCGCCGTCATCCACACCGCGCTGCAGTTCAGCGTCCCCACCACGAACGCGCTGTTCGGGCATACTGTGGGCGACCTTGCTGCTCATGGCCGGGTGTTGAGGGCAATAGAATCCGGCGATGCGGAGTCGGCGCGAATCGCGATGCGCGATATGTTGAGCGAGGTCCTGACGCGTGTTCGCACGGCGGTTGAACTGATGGGCGCCGCATAGGTGCGTTGAACCATCATGATCGGTGGGCCGCATCACACGTCCCAGTGAGGCGCTGATAGTCGCGGCGGCCACCGTCGGCCTACAGCCCCGCTTCGACAGCCCGAAGCAGCCGGAACCGCATCTCGCCGTCATTGTCCGTGAGCGATATCACGAAGCGAACCTGCCCATGGCTTGAGGTGTTGGCGTAACCCGCCAGCGTACGAACGCCGTCCATGGTTCCGCTCTTGTTCATTCCGCCGTCATGACCACGGAGCAGGTCGGCGTGGGGCGCGAAGAGCTCGAGAACTTTGGCGAGCCCGCGGGCGGTAAAGCGGTTGTTGCGGCTGATGCCGGAACCCTCCTCAAGGTGGATCGCCGCGTCGAGCCCGTGCGCGGCGAGCATCTCATTGGCAATTTTGAGCGATTTCTCGAGGCTGACCGGGCCGCCCGCGCGGCGCCCGCCGATCTCCAGGAACACCTGATTGGCGATGTAGTTGTTTGATGCGCTCAGCAGCGCGACAAGAATCTCCGAGAGAGGCCGCGATTGTCGGTGGACGTAGACTGGCTTGAGCCCATCGGGCACGGAGCCGATCGAGACATTGCCGCTCACGACGCCGCCGGCCCGCCTGACGAACGCAGCGATCAGCTCTCCTGCATATTTGAGGCTCACCGCCGGATCCTGGCTCAGGCTAATGCGACCCTTTCCGCGAGGACCACGCGCCCGGAATTCGCTGATCGCGAGCGGAGTGATGGGGGTCTGGCTCTCGCCGGACTCCACCTTGTCGCCACGGCGCACAGCGAAGATAGTGTTGAAATTCACCGCCAGCGCGGAGTTCAGCGCATCGTATGGCTCGGCGTCTTCCTCGATGCCTGGGATTCGGAGATTTGAAGGATAGTAACCTGCGTCGAGGACGATGCCGGCAATCGGCGTCTTTCCCACCGCCGCGACCAGTTCGGTCGCGAGCGGCGCCAGCTCCTCCGAGATCAGGAAAGGATCGCCGCCTCCGCGAATGTAGAGCACTCGCTTGTCGTCAAGGTAGAAGCGGGTCTCGAAGCGGTAGTCGCCGCCCAAGGTCTCCATCGCCAGCCAGGCTGTGACGATCTTGGTCACTGAAGCCGGGACGAACGGTTCGTCCGCATTCTGGGCCAACAATTCATTGCCGTTGGCGTCCACGACGAGCGCCAACCCCTGCGGAGCGAGAGACGCTACAGTCTCTTTCACGCCGGCCAGGACGGACCCCGGCAATAGGAACAGAGCGAGGGCGAGCAGGCGTGACAACATGGCGGATCCGTTGCAGGCGGAACGTCCGCAACCTGCGGCCCGGCGCCGAAAACCTCAAGCATTAAGTCCGGTTGGGAGTTGTCGCTTCAGGCGCGTTGCCGCGTCTTACGAGTGCTTTGGGAACCCGCGGCGATTTAACGAGAGCCTCAGCCACGGTCCTGCCGCGCGTCTTTTGTGAAGAACGAAGATTGTACGCCCCAGGTCGACGGGCAGCGTAGCTTAGAACGAATCAGCGGTATTGACGTGGCTTGAGACCGCAACACGCCAAACCGGTTGTCACAGGAGCAGCAAATAGGGCAAAAACGACACTGTCGTCCCGGGTTCGACCTGCGTTGTCGATTCCGGTAGCTCGACCAGCCCATCCGTTTCAATAAGTGAAGATAGGAGTCCTGCGCCTTCTCTCGGAAACTTCACCGCCTCGAGAGCGCCGTCCGCGCCATGCCGCAGATTGGCTCGCACAAATTCGCGCCGTCCCGCTTTCTTCCGATAGGCGAACGCCGCTCGCACTGGCATAGCGGCAAATTGCTCGGGGGCCGCGCCTGCCAAGGCCAGCACCGCCGCGCGCGCCAGATAGACGAACGTCACGAAGCTTGCCACCGGATTGCCAGGCAACCCCATGAACGGGACGCCCTCGATCGAGCCCATGGCGATGGGGCGCCCGGGTTTGATCGCGACGCGCCAGAAATTAAGCTCTCCAGTCTGCTCGACGCCAGCTTTGACACAGTCTGCTTCGCCTGTCGAAACGCCGCCGGAAGCGAGGATAAAATCGTGCCCGCGCGCCGCCTGCCGCAAGGCGTCGGCGATCAGAACGGGATCGTCGGCCAAAATGCCCAGATCGCCGACCTTGCACCCGAGGCGGCGAAGCATCGCAGCCAGCATAAAACGGTTCGAGTCGAACAATTGCGAGGGTCCGCGGGCCGAGCCGGGCGAGACGATCTCGTCGCCGGTCGAAAAGACTGCAACCCGCACCGAGCGGCGGACCTCAAGTGCGGTAAGGCCGAGAGCGGCGCAAACCGCGATGTCCTGGGGTCGAAGGCGCCTGCCCTTCGCCAGGACGACGCTTCCTATGGGAATGTCCTCTCCGATGGGCCGAACATTGGCTCCGCGACCCAATCCTATGGGGAAGTGAACGGCCCCGGCGGCGTCGACCCGGACGTCCTCCTGCATATAGACAGTATCGGAGCGTTCCGGCATCGGCGCCCCTGTAAAGATGCGCACCGTGCGCCCTTGGGGAACTGACGCCTTTGCGGCGCCTCCCGCCATAATGCGATCGGCGACCGCGATCGGCGCGCCAGCGGCCGTTTCCATGTCAGCGAACTGGACCGCGTACCCGTCGACGGCGGAGTTTGTAAAAGGCGGCAGCGCCATCGGCGCGACGAGATCGCGAGCCAACACGCGACCGTCCGCCCGCGCGAGCGCAACGGTCTCCACATCGGCAACAGGCGCCAAGGCGCCGAGGATATGGCTCACAGCTTCGTCCAGCGAGCGCATCGGGTCGCCGAAGGCCTCCAAATCGCTTGAAAGCTGAGCCATGTCTCTAGTCAATCCGCATCAAGCCCTGCGCGGGGCGGCCATATTCCCTCAATGGGACTTAATGGTTATCCTGACGTGGCTATTCCGGCAATGCGGCGGCGATCGATGTGGTCGCGAGGATGGAACGCGACATGCTGACGACGAAGAGGCCCCGCGAGCGTCCGACGATCATGCCGAACCCATCGGATCCGCGGCTTACGCAAGGCGTCGAGGGCATTGATCAAACCGGCGCTCGCGTCGCAGTCAGCGTCCCGGTCGAACGGTCGCTAACTCTCTATCTGAACTCGCAGGAGATCGTCACCATGATGACGATTTGCGATTATCCGGAATATTTGGCGATCGGCTATCTCCTCAATCAAAACATGCTGAAACCTGACGATGTCGTGACGGCGGTCGATTACGACGACGACCTCGACGTCGTGGTTGTGCGTACCACGCGCGGAACGAACTACGAAGAAAAACTAAAGAAGCGAACACTGACATCCGGATGCGCTCAGGGCACTGCATTCGGCGATCTCATGGAAGTCATCGAGGGGATCGAGCTGCCAGCAGCGGAGCTGCGGACATCGTGGCTCTTCGAGGTCGTCAACGCGATCAAGACGATTCCTTCAATCTACCGCGAGGCCGGCTCCATTCATGGCTGCGTTCTGTGCGAGCGAGGAAGACCGCTCTGTTATATGGAGGATGTTGGCCGCCATAATGCGATCGACAAAATTGCCGGCTGGATGTACCGGAATGGCGTCAGCGCGGCCGACAAGATGCTCTACACGACCGGCCGTCTCACTTCTGAAATGACCATCAAAACCGTCCGGATGGGCATACCTATCCTGATTTCACGGTCCGGTTCGACGGGTTGGGGCGTCGAGCTTGCGCGAAAGGCGGCGCTCACAATGATCTCCAGGGCGCGCGGACGCAGATTCGTCGCCCTCTCGGGAATCGAACGTCTGGTTTTCGACGATCTTGAAAGCGCAGCAACGTCAGGCGAACTGCGAGAAAATGCGCACGATGGCAGATAATCCCGGAACAGTCGGCGTCATCCTGGCGGGCGGACTCGCAAGGCGCATGGGCGGCGGCGACAAGCCGATGCGGGACATTGGCGGCCGCACAATTCTTGACCATGTCGTGTCACGGTTTCGACCTCAGTGCGACGACTTGTTGCTCAACGCCAACGGCGACCCCGAGCGATTGTCTGCGTTCGGCCTACCTGTTATCGCCGACAGCATTGCAGACTATCCAGGCCCGCTTGCGGGGATCCTTGCCGCTCTCGATTGGACCGCGACTCACCGCCCCGCCGTCAGCTGGGTGGCGAGCGTGGCCGGCGACTGCCCATTCCTTCCACGCGATCTCGTTGCGCGTCTTCACGATGCCCGAGCGCAGATCGATGCAACGCTGGTCGTCGCACAATCAGGGGCGCAGCGTCATCCGGTCGTGGGGCTGTGGCGCGTCGACATCAGGAAGGAGCTTCGCGGCGCTCTCTTATCGGGGGTCCGTAAGATTCAGCTCTGGACCGGACGCTACCCGATCGCCGTCGCGACATGGGCAATCGATCCGATAGATCCGTTCTTCAATGTCAACACTTCCGAGGATCTTGCCGAAGCCAAGCGATTGGCGCTGCTCGTTGAGAAAGGCGTCACGACAGGCGAGACCGCTTCGAATTCGTGATCTCGCGTTATTCTGCTGCAATCATGAGTTCAGTCGCGCTTGCTAGATCGGGCCTCCAATAGGAAGGATGTGCAGGATAGGGACAAAAGCTTCAACAGCATTCGTCCGGGCCGGTTCTCAGGAAGAAGGCGTGGGCCGCGCCAGAGCGAGAACAACACCAACTGAAACGGTCGAGTGTGATCCATCGTTTTGCATGGCGGAGCGTGTTTCACCGCTGAGACCTTTGTCAATGATGGCCTTTCAGGCCACCGCCGAAGGCGGCGACCGCTTTCGCGGTCGTCATTGACAAA
>Ga0209006_10000381_pt1 | contig 43926 bp, 35 predicted proteins | sample JacPin_JW_Ref_O2_FD_188567 | JGI IMG/M metagenome (GOLD analysis project Ga0209006, IMG submission 188567) | Forest soil microbial communities from Algoma, Ontario, Canada - Jack Pine, Ontario site 1_JW_Ref_O2 (SPAdes) (version 2) | ecosystem: Environmental > Terrestrial > Soil > Boreal... | reverse complement strand
CCTCGGCCGGCGTGCCGAAGCAGACGATGCGCCCGCCGTGCTCGCCGGCACCGGGGCCGAGATCGACGATGCGATCCGCCTCGATCATGATCTGCGGGTCGTGCTCCACCACCAGCAGCGTGTTTCCGGCGTCGCGCAACCGCTGCATGACGTCGATCACGCGGCGCATATCGCGCGGGTGCAGGCCGATCGACGGCTCATCGAGCACGAACAGCGTATTGACTAATGAAGTCCCGAGCGCGGTGGTGAGGTTGATACGCTGCACCTCGCCACCGGAGAGCGTGCGCGACTGGCGATCGAGGGTCAGATAACCCAGCCCGACGTCGCACAGAAATTTCAGCCGCGTTCGCAGCTCGCCGAGCAGCAGGTCCGCGGCCTGGTCGAGCGGCTTGGGCAACGTCAGCTCATCGAAAAACGCGCGGCAGCGCTCGATCGAGAGCTGCATGACCTGGTGGATCGCCAGGCCCGGCAGGGCGGCGGCGCTGTGGTCGGCAGCGGCTGCCGGCGCGTGCGTGTGGGTTTGCGTTCCCAGTCGCCACAGCAGCGCATCGGGTTTGAGCCGCGCTCCGTGGCAGCCCTCACACAGCGTGTAGCTGCGGTAGCGCGACAGCAACACGCGTACATGCATCTTGTAGGCTTTGGTCTCGAGCCATTCGAAGAAGCGGCGTGCGCCGTACCAGACCTTCTTCTGCCACGGGCCTTCACCATCGATCACCCATTGGCGGTCGTGCGCGGACAGGTCGCGCCACGGCACGGTGACGTCGATGCCGCGTTTTCTGGCGAAGCGCAGCAGATCGTCCTGACACTCTTTATAAGAGGGCGTTTGCCAGGGACGCACCGCGCCGGCGGCCAGCGATTTAGCGTCATCGGGAACGACCAGACCGTAATCGATACCGATCACGCGGCCGAAGCCGCGGCAGATGTCGCAGGCGCCGATCGGGGAATTGAATGAGAACAGGCCCTGGCTGGGATCCTGATAGTGCAGATCGCAATCGGCACAGTGCAGGTCGCTCGAGTAGCGCAACACCATGCGCTCTTTAGCCGACGCATCCAGCACGTGCACGCTGACACGGCCGTGGCCGGAGCGCAGCGCGACCTCGAGCGCTTCCACCAGACGGCTGCGACCTGCAGGGTCGAGCCGCAACCGATCCTGGATCACGGTCAACTGCCGCGGTTGTTGCGCGTGGATGCGCACGTAGCCCAGCTTCTCGAGTTCGGCGCGCAGCTCGGCGAGCTTCATTTTCGGCGGCAGCGGCACTGGAAAGCACACCAGCAGCAGCGGCTGCTCGAAGCCAGCGAGTGCCGCCGGCAGCGCGTCGGCGATGCTCTGCGCGCTGTCGCGCCGCACCTGCCGGCCGCAGGCTCGACAATGCAGGCGCGCGGCGCGCGCATACAGCAGCTTCAGGTGGTCGTTGATCTCGGTCATGGTGCCGACGGTCGAGCGCGAGGTGCGCACCGGGTTGACCTGATCGATCGCTATCGCCGGCGGAATGCGCTCGATGCGGTCCACCTGCGGCTTGTCCATGCGGTCGAGGAACTGGCGCGCGTAGGGCGAGAAGGTCTCGACATAACGCCGCTGGCCTTCGGCATACAGCGTATCGAACACCAGCGAGGACTTGCCCGAGCCGGACACGCCCGTGACCACGATCAGCTGATTCAGCGGCAGATCGAGATCGAGATTGCGAAGGTTATTCTGACGCGCGCCGCGCACGACGATCGCGTCATGCGCATTTCGGCTCATGATTTGGCGATTTTACCATGCTCGTCAAGTGGCCCTGGAGAGCGGCCAAGGTATTGCTGCGGCAGCCGTCTATAATGCGAAGCTATGCTTGCCGCCCCCGATTTACGTCCGACCGGCCACGCTTCGACTGTGAGCGAAGCGGCGCCGCGGGCGCGGCCGGCGGCGCCGTTCCTGCCGATGTCGCGCGCCGAGATGCACTCGCTCGGCTGGGAGCAGTGCGACGTCATCATCGTGACCGGCGACGCCTATGTCGATCATCCGAGTTTCGGCATGGCAATTATCGGCCGGGTTCTGGAGGCGCAGGGCCTGCGGGTCGGAATGATTGCGCAGCCCGACTGGCACAGCGCGGCTGCGTTTCGCGAGCTCGGCGCCCCGCGGCTGTTCTTCGGCGTCACGGCCGGCAATATGGACTCGCTGGTCAATCGCTATACCGCCGATCGGCGCGTGCGCAGCGATGATGCCTATACGCCCGGCGGCGCCGGCGGCAAGCGGCCCGACCGCTCGGTGATCGTGTATGCGCAGCGCGCACGCGAGGCCTACGCCGAGGTGCCGATCGTGATCGGCGGCATCGAGGCATCACTGCGGCGCATCGCCCATTTCGATTATTGGTCGGAGAAGGTGCGGCGCTCGATACTGCTGGATGCGAAGGCGGATCTGCTGGTGTACGGCAATGGCGAGCGCGCGATCACCGAGATCGCGCGGCGGCTCGCCGCCGGTGAGCGCATCGATGACATGCGCGAGATCCGCGGCACCTCGTTTGTGCGCAGCGCGTCTGCCGAACGCTGGATCGAAATCGATTCGACCCATCTGGATGCGCCAGGCCCGCCAGCCGCGCCGGTCGATCCGTATGCGATGAGCGCGCAACAGAGTGAGCCCGCGCCGCCGCTCGCGCCAGCGCGCGCCAATGACACGCAGGTGGTGCGCTTCGTGCGCGGCGTGCGCAACGCCGATCGCGAGCGCAGCGTCATTCGCATGCCGTCGTACGAGCAGGTCGCGGGCGATCCGGTGCTGTACGCACACGCCTCGCGCATCCTGCACATGGAGTCCAATCCGGGTAATGCCCGCGCGCTGGTGCAGCGGCATGGCGCTCAGGAGGTGTGGCTCAATCCGCCGCCGATCCCGCTGAGCACCGCGGAGATGGACTGGATCTACGACCTGCCGTTCCAGCGCCGGCCGCACCCGTGCTATGGCGACGCCAACATTCCCGCCTACAAGATGATCCGCTTCTCGGTCGCGATCCAGCGCGGCTGCTTCGGCGGTTGTAGCTTCTGTTCGATCACCGAGCACGAAGGCCGCATCATCCAGAGCCGCTCTGAACACTCGGTGCTGCGCGAGATCGAGAAGATTCGCGACCAGGTGCCGGGCTTTACCGGCGTGATTTCCGATCTCGGCGGCCCGACCGCCAACATGTACCGCCTGGCCTGCAAGAGCCGCGAGATCGAGAGCGCCTGCCGCCGCCCGTCGTGCGTTTATCCTGCCATCTGCCCGAATCTCAACACCGATCATGCACCGCTGATCGAGCTGTATCGCAAGGCGCGCGCATTGCCCGGCATCAGAAAGATCCTGATTGCATCGGGCGTGCGCTACGACCTGGCGATCGAATCGCCCGAGTACGTGCGCGAACTCACGCAGCATCACGTCGGCGGCTATCTCAAGATCGCCCCGGAGCATGTGCGCGAAGGACCGCTGTCGAAGATGATGAAACCGGGAGTCGGCTCGTACTATAAATTCAAGCAACTGTTCGAGCGCTATTCGAAGCAGGCAGGTAAGCAGCAGTACCTGATTCCATATTTCATCGCCGCGCACCCCGGCACCACCGACGAGGATATGCTCGAGCTGGCGCTGTGGCTCAAGCGCAATGGCTTTCGCGCCGATCAGGTGCAGGCTTTCCTGCCCTCGCCGATGGCGAGTGCAACCGCGATGTATCACAGCGGCAGGAACCCGTTGAAGCGCATCACCCGCGCCAGCGAGACGGTGATTATTCCCAAGGGGCTGCGCGTGCGGCGGCTGCACAAGGCGTTTTTGCGCTACCACGATCCCAACAACTGGCCGCTGCTGCGCGAGGCGCTGCGGCGCATGGGCCGCGCCGATCTGATCGGCACCGGACGCGCGCAGCTCGTGCCCGCGTACCAACCGCCCGGCACCGGAGCGCAGAGCGCGAATGCGCGGCCGATGCGCACGCAGCACACCGGCTTGCCGAGGGTACCGAAGCGGCTGCCGGCGGCAGCGCGAAAGCGGGATCGACACTAAGGCGATGCAGGCTTCCGCGCGGCGCTTCTGTCAGCTTGCGGCGCTGCTGCTCGCACTCGCAACGCTGATCGGCGCGGTCGGCGCGCATGTCCTGCAAGGCCGCCTGGGCGCGGATCGCTACCAGGTGCTGCAGACGGCGCTGCACTATCAGTTCTTCCATGGGCTCGGACTGCTGGCGCTGGGACTGCTGCTCGATCGCCTGCCGCTGCGCGCACTGCGCGCTGCCGGCTGGCTGTTGTTCGCGGGCGTGCTGCTGTTCAGCGGCAGCCTGTACCTGCTGCTTGCCGGGGCGCCACGCATGCTTGGAGTGTTGACGCCCATCGGAGGACTGGCGCTCATCGCCGCCTGGTGCGTGGCGGCTATTGCCCTGGGCAGTGGCAAAATCGCCGGCGGCAACGCTTAATTTCCGCCGCTATGGACAAGGCTCAGAGTGGACGGGATTGGCGCGAACTGTGGCGACGCTGGCTGCTGCCGGGGTTGTCGCTGCTGGTTTTTGCCGGCGTCGCGCTTGCACTGCGCCGCGAACTCGAACAATTCCGGCTGTCGAACATCCTCGGGCATCTGCGCGCCATACCGGCATCGGCGATCGCCGATGCGACACTGTGCACAGCCGCGAGTTATTGGCTGCTTGGCTTCTACGATGTGCTGGCGCTGCGCTACCTGGACAAGGTGGTGCCGTACTCAAGGACGATCTTCACTTCGTTCATCGCCTATTCCTTCGGTCATAACTTTGGCATCGCGGCCTTCACCGGCGGCGCGGTGCGCTATCGCCTGTATGCCTCGGCCGGGCTGAACGCCGCCGACGTGGCCACGGTCGCCGCCTTCTGCACCGTGACCACGGCGATCGGGCTGGGTGCACTCGCGGGCGTGTCGTTCATGTTCGCGCCGCACCAGGGGATGAACCCGCCGCATATGAACCACCACATCGTGCAGGCACTGGGGGCAGTGCTGTTGCTGCTGATCGCCGCCTACGCGCTGTGGTCGCTGACCGGTCCGCGGGAGATCGAGTTTCGCGGCTGGGCATTGCGCGCGCCGGCACCATCGGTGGCATTGCCGCAGATCGTTCTGGCGGTAGTCGATCTCGGACTGTCGGCGATGGTGCTGTGGCTGCTGCTGCCGGCTGGCAGCGGGGTCAGTCTGCTGATGTTTGCCGGTGCCTACTCGACCGCGATCACCGCCGGCGTCATCAGCCACGTCCCCGGCGGCCTGGGTGTATTCGAGTCGCTGATCGTACTGGCGTTGCCGAGCGTGCCGGCCGACCAGCTGCTGGGTTCTCTGCTCGCCTGGCGCGCAATCTATTACGTGTTGCCGCTGCTGGTGGCGGCGCTGCTGTTCGGTGGTCAGGAACTGCGTGCGCAGCGTTCGAAGCTGGCACGCATCGAACAGCTGGCGGCGGCCTACATCGCGCCGATCGTGCCGCAGGTCAGCGGCGCGTTGGTGTTTCTGGCCGGTTTCCTGCTGCTGGTGTCAGGCGCGACGCCGACCATCGACCAGCGCCTGTCGCTGCTGCGTGACATCCTGCCGCTGGCGGTGCTCGAGCTGTCGCATCTGGCCGGAAGCGTGATCGGGCTGGCGCTGATGATTCTGGCGCGGGCACTGTTCCGCCGTCTGGCCGCGGCCTATCAGCTCACCGTGTGGTTGCTGGCAGCAGGCATGGTCGCCTCGCTGCTGCGTGGATTGGAGATCGAGCAGGCGTTGGTCCTCGGGCTGGTGCTGCTGGTGCTGTGGCTCGGCCGGCGCGCGTTCTACCGGCCGGCGCAGATCCTGGCGCAGCGCTTCACCCCGGTTTGGATCGTCAGCCTGGCGATCGTGATCTCGACCGCGCTGTGGATCGGCTTTTTCGCCAACCGCCACGTCGACTATTCGCACGCGCTGTGGTGGACATTCGCCTTCGAGGCCGATGCGCCACGCATGCTGCGCGCCTCGCTGCTGGTGGTGCTGCTGGCGGCGACGTTCCTGGCGATGAACCTGCTGCGGCCGGCGCGCCCCGAGCCGGGCGTCGCATCGGGTGAGGACCTGGCGCGCGCGCGCGATCTGATCGCAGGTTGCTCGCAGGCGGTGGCCAATGCCGTGCTGAGCGGCGACAAGCGTCTGCTGTTCAGCGCCGCCAACGACGCATTCCTGATGTACCAGATCAACGGCCGCAGCTGGGTCGCGCTCGGTGATCCGATCGGAGCGCGCGATGCACAGGAAGAACTGGTGTGGCGTTTTCGCGAGCTGTCGGATCGGCATGCCGGCTGGACTGTGTTCTACCAGGTGAGCGCCGAGCGCCTGCCGCTGTATGTCGATCTCGGGCTGGCGGTGATGAAACTCGGCGAGGAGGCGCGCGTGTCGCTGCCGGACTTCTCGCTCGAGGGCAGCGCCCGTGCGGAGCTGCGTACGCAGCGCCGGCGCGCCGAGCGCGATGGCGCGGTTTTCGAGGTACTGCAGCCGCAGCAGCTGCCGGCGTTGCTGCCAAAACTGCAGGCGGTCTCGGACGCCTGGCTCGAGGACAAAGCCGTGGCGGAGAAGAGCTTTTCGGTCGGTGCGTTTTCCCGCGACTACATCGGCAACTTTCCGGTCGCGGTGGTGCGCTGCGGCGAGGAGCTGGTGGCGTTTGCGAGTCTGTGGATCGCCGGAACCGGCGATGAGATTGCGGTCGATCTGATGCGTTTCGGCGCCGACGCGCCGCGCGGCGCGATGGATTTTCTGTTCGTCGAATTGATGCTTTGGGGCCGCGCGCAGGGCTATCGCTGGCTGAATCTGGGCATGGCGCCGCTCGCCGGCCTCGAGCGCCACCCGCTGGCGCCCGCCTGGCACCGGGTCGGGAATTTCGTATTCCGCTACGGCGAACACTTCTACAACTTCGATGGGTTGCGCAGGTATAAGGCCAAATTCAACCCGGTCTGGGAATCGAAGTACCTGGCCTCGCCGGGAGGCCTGGCGCTGCCGCGCGTGCTGCTCGATATCTCGGTGCTGATCTCCGGCGGCGTCAAGGAGCTGTTCGCCAAATGATGCGCGCCGGCGCCGCTGCCGGAGTAGTTCCGTGATACCGCAGCAACATCCGCTCGCCGCCGCGCTGCGCGCAGCTTTCAGCCGGCATCGCGACGCGGTGCTGCAGGCGCCCACCGGTGCCGGCAAGAGCACGCTGGTGCCACTGGCGCTGCTGCAGGAAGAATTCGTCGATGGCCGCAAAATTCTGATGCTCGAGCCACGCCGGCTGGCGGCGCGCGCGGTCGCTGCCCGCATGGCGTGGTTGCTCGGCGAGCGCGTCGGCGACACGGTCGGCTATCGCATGCGGCTCGATACGCAGGTATCGCGCGCCACCCGCATCGAGGTGGTCACCGAAGGCGTGCTCACGCGGCTGTTGCAGGACGACCCGGCGCTCGAGCAGGTCGCGTGCCTGATCTTCGATGAATACCACGAGCGCAGTCTGGCGGCCGACCTCGGCCTGGCACTCGCGCTCGACGCCAGACGCGAGCTGGGCGCGGCGTTTCGAGTGCTGATCATGTCGGCGACGCTCGAGGGCGAGCGCGTGGCGGCGCTGCTGGGCGATGCCGAAGTGGTGAGCGTGCCGGGCCGGGCGTTTCCGGTGGAGCTTCGATATCTCGGGCGCGCGCTGCCGCTGCTGCCGGGTGCTCAGGAATCGCTGGAGCGCGCGTTGACCTCGGCAGTGCGGCGAGCGCTGAGCGAGTCTGCCGGCGATGTGCTGGTGTTCCTGCCGGGCGGCGGTGAGATCCGGCGCCTCGAGGCTTTGCTGCTCGAGGCGGAATTGCCGCCGCAGACGAAAGTGCTGCCGCTCTATGGCGACCTGAGTGCCGCGGCGCAGGATGCCGCCCTCGCTCCCGCCGCCGCCGGCAGCCGCAAGCTGGTGCTGGCTACCAATATCGCCGAGACCAGTCTGACCATTCCCGGAGTGACGGCAGTGGTGGATTCGGGCCTGGTGCGCCGCTCGCGCTTTGATCCGGCAACCGGCATGAGCCGCCTTGAAGTGTCGCGCATATCGCGCGCGGCCAGTGAACAGCGCGCGGGCAGAGCGGGCCGTGTCGCGCCGGGTATCTGTTACCGGATGTGGAGCGAGGGCGCGCAGGCGAGTCTGGTGCCGAGCACGACGCCCGAAATTCTGGAAGCCGATCTGGCGCCGCTGGCACTGGAGCTGGCGCGCTGGGGCGCCGACGATGCAATGCGGCTGCAATGGCTGGATGCGCCGCCCGCCGCGGCGCTGCAACAGGCGCGCGAGCTGCTGCTGCGACTCGACGCCTTGAATGCGCAGGGACGCATGACGACGCTGGGCCGCGACATGGCGCGTCTGCCGCTGCACCCGCGCCTGGCGCACATGCTGCTGGCCGCCCGCGGCCTCGGCGCCGTCGAGCTCGCGGCGCAACTTGCAGCGCTACTGTCCGAACGCGACGTGTTGCGCCGCCGGGGGTCCGGGCGCGCACAGCGCGATCCGGATATCCGCTCGCGCCTGGAGCTGCTGCACGCACCATCCAGCGGCGAGGGTGCCGACCGGCAGCTGCTCGAGCGCGTGCAGCGCGGCGCGCGGCTGCTGGCGGCTGCTACGCGCGCACTGCCGGGCGCTGAGCGCGCCGGCCGCACGCCAGCGCCGGCGTTGGAACTGACCGGTGCGCTGCTGGCGTTGGCCTTTCCTGATCGCATCGGGCAGCGCCGCGAGGGCGGCGAAGGGCGTTACCTGCTAGCCAACGGTCGCGGCGCCGCCTTCGTGGGCCAGGTGTCGCTGGCGCGCGAGGAGTTCATCGTCGCGGTGGAGCTCGACGATCGCGAGCGCGAGGCGCGAATCGATCTGGCTGCGCCATTACCGCGCGCGTTGCTCGAGCGGCTGTTCGAGGCGCGCATCATCAGCGAAGCGCTCTTCGGCTGGCAGCCGCGGGACGGCGCGGTGCTGGCGCGCTTCGTGCGCCGCCTCGACGCGCTGCTGCTGGAAGACAGCCAGCGGCCGGCGGCGGACGATCCGCGCGCTGTCGCGGCGATGCTGGAAGGCGTCAGGCAGATGGGGCTCGACGCATTGCCGTGGGATGCGGAAAACCGCGCGCTGCAGGCGCGCCTGGAATTCGTGCGAACGCTGCAGCGGCGCGAACTCGCCGACTGGCCCGCGAGCGATGATGCCGCGCTGACGGCGAGCCTCGAGCAGTGGCTGTCGCCCTGGCTGCCTGGCATCACGCGCCGCGAGCATCTGGCGCGGCTGCCGCTCGCCGAGGCGCTGCGTGCCCGGCTCGGCGCCTCGCAGCTGCGCGCGCTCGAGACACTCGCACCGCGAGAGCTGGTAGTGCCGAGCGGCTCGCACATCCGCATCGACTATGTTGACGCGAATGCGCCTTGCCTCGCAGTCCGGTTGCAGGAAGTGTTCGGCCTGATCGAAACCCCGCGCATCGGCGGCGGCGCGGTGCCGCTGACGTTCAAGCTGCTGTCGCCCGCGCAGCGTCCGCTGCAGATCACGAGTGATCTGAGCGGCTTCTGGCGCAGCAGCTATAAAGAGGTCCGCAAGGACATGCGCGGCCGTTACCCGAAGCATCACTGGCCGGAGGATCCGCTGCAGGCACTGCCGAGCCGCGGCCTCAAACGCAGGCCCGGAAAGGGCTCCGGATGACAGTGTGTGCGCCGACTCGGTGCGCGCACGGCAATGCTTCGCTCGCTGCCATCGCATTAATGAACTTTGCTTAACGGGGCGAGAGCGGCGTCGTTGTATTCTAGCTAAGTACCTTGACGCGGGCGGGCCGGAGATGGAGGCTTCGAAGCTCATGGATGCACGTCGGATCTGCCTCAGTCTGAGTCTGCTGCTGATACTCGCGAGCTGCAGCAAACCGCCGCCGCCGCACGCCCAGCACGCCACCCATGCGAATGAACCGCGCGATATCGCCTGGTTCGATGGCAGTCTGCAGGGCGCATTCATCGTTGCCAAGCGCGAGAACCGGCCGGTGCTGCTGTATTGGGGCGCCGAGTGGTGCCCGTTCTGCCACACCCTCAAGTCCACGGTGTTTTCGCGCCCCGACTTCATCGCCAAGAGTCATCTGTTTCTGCCGGTCTATCTCGACGGCGATGACGATGGTGCGCAGAAGTGGGGCGAGCACTTTGGCATTCAGGGCTATCCGACGCTGATCATTCTCGACCCCGAGCAGCAGGAAATCATCCGCCTGGGAGCCGGGCGCGATGTCGCGCAATATGCCGCGCTGCTCGACCTGGCCCTCGAGGATGTGCAGCCGGTTGCCGCGCTGCTGCAGACCGTTGCGGACGGCAAAGCGCTCAAGGCCGACGAGTGCCGGCGGCTCGCCTACAACTCCTGGGAACTCGACACGCTCGATCAGCGCGACTACGGGCAGCGCGCCCAGTCGCTGCAGGCGGCGGTGGCGCAGTGCCCGGCGAACATGGCACTCGAACGCGCTGAGCTTGCGATTTATGCCGCGTACTATGCCGCCAACGCGGAGAGTGACGCGCTCGATGCGCCCAAGGCCGTGCCTTCGGCGCAGCTGGTGGCGCTGACCGACCAGGTGTCCGCCATCCTCGCACAGCCGGCGCTGGCGGTCTCGAGCGCCGATGCGCTGCAGATTCTCGACGACAGCTTTTTCAAGGCGGTCCGCGCACGCGGCGCGAAGTTCGCACCAGCCATGCGCGACAGCTACGTGAGCACGATGGATGCGGCGGCGAGCGACGCGCGCTATGTGGAGGCCGACCAGCTTGGGTTCATCGACGCCAAGCTGCGCGCGCTCAAGGCGCTTGGCGGATCGAAGGCACAGCTGCCGGCCGATGCGGTCGCGGCCGCGAACATGCGCATCGATGCGGCGCTCGAAGTGGAACAGAATCCGTATGTACGCTCGGGGCTGGTCAATGCCTCACTGAATATCCTCGAGGACAGCGGCGACTATCCGAAGGCCTATCAGATCGCCAAGGCCGAAATGGCCCGCTCGGCAATGCCCTATTACTTCGAGGCCGACCTGGCGGAAGTCGCGGAAAAGATGGGCCAGAAGGATGAGGCCGTGGGCCTGCTGGATCAGGCCTATCGCGAATCGCAGGGTACCGCGACGCGCTTTCAGTGGGGCCAGCTCTATGTCAGCGGCCTGTTGCGCATGACCCCGAAAGACAGCTCGCGCATCCAGCAGGCTGGATCCGCCGTGCTTGCCGAACTCGATGGGCCCGATCGCATTTACCGCCGCGCGCGCGTGCGGCTGGAGCGAATGGATCGGGAACTGCGCGCCTGGAACGATGCATCCAAAGGCCAGTACGGCGATGTGCTGCAGACGTTGCACACCCGCATGCAGGAGATCTGCGTAAAGATTCCCGAGAGTGAGCCGGATCGTGCCAGCTGCGATGCGTTCCTGAAGGCGGCCTGAAGCCGAAAGCTCACCGCCAGTGCCATCAACCGCCGGGGCGCAGGTTCAAGGCGGCAACTGCGATGCAATCAGCGCTCGCACCGCTGGCATCAGCGCGGCAATCGGACCGCTGTTGCCCGGGAACGCCAGGCGGGTGAAATAGCCGCCGTCCATCAGCAGCATGAGCTGATCACCCAACGCCTCCGGATCTCTGGCGCCCATGTCGTGCGCCAGCTTGCGCAGCCGCTGGCGCACTTCCTTCTTGAAGTGACGGACCAGTTCGCTGAGCACATCGTCATCGTCTGCGATCTCGACCGCCGCGTTGCCGAGTGCGCAGCCACGGCACTCCTTGTCCTCGACGGTGGCCAGATGCGCTTCGAACAGCGCCTCGATCTGCCGGCGCGGATTACCGGGATGCGCGGCGATGGCTGCGTCCCAGTGCTCCCACACTTCGCGCTGCTGTTCGCGCAGATATTCGGCGACTAATTCATCCTTGGACGGAAAGCTGCGGTAGAAACTCATCTTGTTGGTGCCGGCCTCCGAGGCAATGGCGTCGACTCCCACGCTGCGTATGCCGTGGCGATAAAACAGCTCGCACGCCGTATCGAAAATCCGATCGCGCACGCGTGGCTTGGCAGCCGCGCTGTCGGCTTCCTGACCGGCGGCGTCATCGTTGGCCGCGTTCATTTTGATACTCCGATTGACACCCGCGTTACTGGTTAGTAACATGTACTACGTTACTGACCGGTAACTCACATGACTAGGTTGCTCGCCCTGCAGCTCCAAGTCAAGGGAAACAGTCAGTTAGCGGCAAGCAACAGAGTATCTGGAGCGCTACATGCGTCAATTCAAGTTCGGTCTCACCGTCTCCGTCGTGGCTCTGGCCCTCATTGCCAGCCTGGTCGCCGGTTGCGGGCATTCCCTCGCCGCCGCGCCCGCCGCGGCCGCGCCCGTGCCGCAGGTCACGGTGGCGCAGGTCCTCGCACGGCCGCTGCATCAATGGGTCGAATTGACCGGCACGCTGCAGGCGGTCGATACGGTGCAGATTCGGCCGCGCGTGAGCGGTTATGTGGATGCCGTGCGCTTCGTCGAGGGCGCCAAGGTGCGCAAGGATGCCGTCTTGTTCCAGATCGATCCGCGCCCGTTTGCGCTGGAAGTCGATCGCCTGAACTCGGAACTCAATCGCGCCCAATCCAAACTCGACTACGCCACCGCCGGCCGTGCGCGCGCCGAGCGGCTCATCGCTCAGAACGCCATCGCACGCGAGGAGTACGAACAGCTGACTTCAGCCGCCACCGAGGCCGCGGCCGATGTCGGGTCGATCCGCGCCCAGCTCAATGCCGCGCGCCTCAATCTGCAGTTTACGCAGGTGCGATCGCCGATCGACGGCCGTGTATCGCGCGCGCTGATCACCGCCGGCAACCTGGTGTCGAGCGCGGACGTGCTGACCACGCTGGTTTCCGACTCTCCGATCTATGCCTATTTCGACACCGACGAGGCGACCTATCTGAAGTTCGCCGGGCTGGCCGCCGGCGCGGTGCCGGGCCGCAGCGATCGCGCCAACGCGGTGTTCCTCGGTCTGGTGGGCGAGCAGGGCTATCCGCATGAGGGACGGCTCGACTTCCTCGACAACCAGGTGGATTCACACAGCGGCACCATTCGTGCGCGCGCGGTGTTCGACAACCAGGACGGGCGCTTCACGCCCGGTCTGTTCGCGCGCATCAAGCTGGTGGCTCATGACAGCTACGACGCGGTGCTGATCGACGATCGCGCGATCGGGACCGATCTGGGCAAGAAATACGTCCTGCTGCTCAAGTCCGACAATTCGGTGGAATACCGCCTGGTCGAGCTGGGCCAGAACGTCGACGGCCTGCGGGTCGTTCAGCGCGGACTGGTGGCGGGCGATGTCATCGTGATCAACGGTCTGCAGCACGTGGCGCCCGGAGCGCAGGTGCGGGCGCAGCTGGTCCACATGGACGCAAGCAACGCCGCGCTCAAGCAGGTGGAGGCCAGGGAGCCGGCAGTCGCCAGCGCCCAGCCGGTCAAGGCCGTTGCGGCCACGGTGCGCTGAAGGCGCCCTTACCCAAGCGGATCGATGAATGAATATCTCGCGCTTCTTTATTCAACGGCCGATCTTTGCAGCCATGGTCTCGGCGGCCATTCTGCTGGCCGGCCTGATAGCGCTGCCGCGTCTGCCGATCAGCGAATACCCGCAGGTGGTGCCGCCAACGGTGGTGGTACGCGCGAGTTATCCGGGAGCCAGTCCAAGCACGATCGCCGAAACCGTCGCCTCACCACTCGAGCAGGCAATCACCGGTGTCGAGGACATGCTGTATCAGTTCTCGCAGGCGACTTCGGACGGCGTGATGACGCTGACCATCACCTTCAGGCTCGGCACCGATGTCGACAAGGCGCAGGTTCAGGTACAGAACCGGGTGTCGCAAGCGTTGCCGAAGCTGCCACAGGAAGTGCAGCGGCTCGGCGTGACGACCAACAAGGCCTCACCGGACATCACGTTGGCGGTGTTCGTGTTCTCGCCCGACGGCCGCTACGATCAGACCTATCTTTCCAACTTCGTCGCGCTGCACATCAAGGATGAGCTCTCGCGCCTGGATGGCATCGGCGACGTTCAGAGCTTCGGCGGCGGTGCCTACTCGATGCGGGTCTGGCTGGACCCGGAAAAGGTGGCGACGCGCGGTCTGACCGCGGGCGACGTGGTGGCGGCGATCCGCGAGCAGAATATCCAGGTCGCTGCCGGCCAGCTCGGCGCGCCGCCGTCGGCCAACGGCGCGAACTTCCAGCTCGCGATCAACACCAAGGGCCGCCTGATCGACGAGAGCGACTTCGAGAACATCATCGTCAGGTCCGGCGACGGCGGCCAGGTGGTGCGGCTGCGCGATGTCGCGCGGGTCGAGCTCGGCTCGGACAACTACGCGCTGCGCGCGATGCTGAACGGGCGCACCGCGGTTGCCATTCCGGTCTATCAGCGGCCCGGCAGCAATGCGATCGCAATCTCGGATGCGGTGCGCGCCAAGATGGCGGAACTGAAGAAAAGCTTTCCGCAGGGCATCGACTACGACGTCGCCTACGATCCGACGGTGTTCGTGCGCGGCTCGATCACTGCCGTGGTACACACGCTACTGGAGGCGATCGTCCTGGTCGTGATCGTCGTCATCCTGTTCCTGCAGACCTGGCGTGCATCGATCATTCCACTGCTCGCGGTGCCGGTGTCGCTGATCGGTACCTTCGGCGTCATGTATCTGTTCGGTTTCGGGCTCAACGCGCTGTCGCTGTTCGGCCTGGTGCTCGCCATCGGCATTGTGGTCGACGACGCGATCGTCGTGGTCGAGAACGTGGAGCGCAACATCGCCAACGGGCTGGCGCCGCTGGATGCGACCCGCCAGGCGATGAAAGAGGTCACCGGACCGATCGTAGCCACGGCGCTGGTGCTGTGTGCGGTATTCGTTCCGACCGCCTTCATTACCGGCTTGTCCGGGCAGTTCTACAAACAATTCGCGCTCACAATCGCCATCAGCACCGTCATCTCGGCGTTCAATTCGCTCAGCCTGTCGCCGGCGCTGTCGGCGCTGTTGCTGAAGCCGCATGGCGCTCCTGCGGACAGGCTCACGCGCCTGCTGAATTTACTGTTCGGCTGGCTGTTCCGGCCGTTCAACCGCTTGTTCGCGACCTCCAGCAACGGCTACGTGGGAGCCGTGGCGCACGTGCTGCGTGCCGCCTGGATCGCACTGATCGTGTACGGTGGCCTGCTGCTGCTCACCGGTTTCGGCTTTGCGCAGACGCCGACCGGGTTTGTGCCGACGCAGGACAAACAGTATCTGGTGGCCTACGCGCAGTTGCCGGATGCCGCCACCCTGGATCGTACCGAATCGGTCATCCGCCGCATGAGCACGATCGCGCTGGCAACTCCGGGAATCGAGTCGGTGCCGGCGCTTCCGGGCCTGTCGATCAACGGCTTCACCAACGCGACCAACGCCGGAATCGCGTTCACGCCGCTCAAACCGTTCGAGCAGCGGCGCAACGCCGATCTGTCGGCCGGTGCTATCGCGGACGCGCTGCACGCGCAGTACGGCCGGATCCAGGATGCCCACATCGAGGTGTTCCCGCCGCCGCCGGTGCAGGGTCTCGGCACGATCGGCGGCTTCAAGTTGCAGGTCGAGGATCGGGGCAACCTCGGGCCCGACGAACTCTATCGTCAGACCCAGAACCTGATCGCCAAGGCGCGCCAGCGGCCCGAACTCGCGCACCTGTTCTCAAGCTTTCAGGTCAACGTGCCGCAAGTACAGGTAGACGTCGATCGCGAGAAGGCCAAGGCAGCCGGTGTGGCGCTGCAGGACCTGTACGACACCATGCAGGTGTACCTCGGCGCGCTGTACGTCAACGACTTCAATCGATTCGGCCGCACCTACCAGGTCAACGCGCAGGCGGAGCCGAGCTTTCGGCTGACGGCCGAGGATATCGGGCGCCTGAAGACGCGCAACCTGCGCGGCGACATGATTCCGCTCAGCAGCTTCGTCACGGTGCGCGAGACTTCCGGTCCCGATCGCGTGATGCACTACAACGGCTACATCTCCGCCGACATCAACGGCGGTCCGGCGCCGGGCTACAGCAGCGGTGAAGCGCAAAAGGCCATCGAGGAAGTGGCGCGCGCGGAACTGCCGAACGGCATGACCTTCGAATGGACCGATCTGACGTTCCAGCAGATTCTGGCGGGCAACAGCATGGTTTACGTATTCCCGCTGGTGGTGCTGCTGGTGTTCATCGTGCTGGCGGCACTGTACGAATCGCTCAGCCTGCCGCTGGTCGTGATCCTGATCGTACCGATGTGCCTGTTCAGCGCGCTCGTCGGCGTGCAGCTGGCCGGCGGGGAAAACAACATCTTTACCCAGATCGGATTGATCGTGCTGGTCGGCCTGGCCTGCAAGAACGCGATCCTGATCGTCGAGTTTGCGCGTGACCGCGAACTCGCAGGCGAGAGCACCTGGCAGGCCGTGCTCGACGCCTGCCGCCTGCGGCTGCGCCCGATTTTGATGACCTCGTTCGCCTTCATCATGGGGGTGGTGCCGCTCGTGACCTCGCACGGCGCTGGCGCGGAGATGCGACACGCGATGGGCGTTGCAGTGTTCTCCGGCATGCTCGGCGTGACTTTCTTCGGCCTGCTGCTGACGCCGGTGTTCTATCTGACGGTGCGTCGATTCAACCAGGCACGCCGCCGCCAGGCGGGTGATGTGCCGTTGATCGCCGCAACCGGAGACGTTTCGTGAGCCGGCCGACAGTGGTTGCGGCAACGAGCCGGCGGGCGCTGGCAGCGTCCCTGCTGATCGGAATGGCCGCTGTGGTTTTAGTCGGCTGCGCAGTGGGTCCGAACTACCGTCAGCCCCAGGCCGCGCCCGTGATCGCGCGCAATCTCAATGAGCAGCAGTTTACGAGCGTCGCGCCGCCGACGAACTGGTGGCAGCAGGTGGACGATCCGGAACTGGCGAGCCTGGAGCAGCGTGCGCTCGCCGGCGATCTGGATCTGCAGGTCGCGCTACAGCGCGTGCTTGCAGCGCGCGCGGTGTTTCGCGGCGCCGAGCTCGACTACGCGCCGCATATTCCGCTCGAAGCCGCCTATACGCACTCCAAGGAGCAGCAGCCGGGTTTCGGCCCCGAGCGCTTCGACATCGAGAGCTACAGTGTCGGCTTCGATGCCAGCTGGGAGCTGGACCTGTTTGGACGTACGCGCCGCGCAGTGCAGGCGGCGCGTGCCGATCTCGGTGCGCAAGCTGCCGACCTCGATGAAACACGGGTGATCGTCGCCGCGGAAGTCGCACGCAATTACTTCGAGCTGCGCGGCACCCAACGCCAGCTCGCCGTCGCGCATGACAATATCGATAATGAGCTTGAAGCCCTGCGATTGACGCAGGTGCGCTACGAGGCCGGCCGCGTCACCGAATTGGACGTGGACAGTGCGACGGCGCGTCTGAAAACCACCGAAGCCACGCTGCCGCTGCTCGAAGCACAGGAAAAGAGCTATGGCTATCGCCTGGCGGTATTGCTGGGGTCCAACCCAGGCGATCTCGACGCCGAATTGACCGCAGCGCCTGCGCGTGTCTGGACCGCGCCGCTGCCGGTCGGCGATGTCACAGCGCTGCTGCGTCACCGGCCCGATGTGCGTGTGGCGGAGCGCAATTTTGCCGCGGCTACCGCGCGCGTCGGCGTAGCGACTGCGGATCTGTTTCCGCGCGTGAGCCTCACCGGCTTTATCGGCTTTCTGACCGGCAACAGCGTACAGCTTGGGGCAGCAGGCAGCCGCGCCTGGTCGATCGCACCCTCCGTCAGCTGGACTGCGCTTGACTTCGGCTCCGCACAGGCACGCGTGCGGGCCTCGAAGGCCGAGGCTGCAGGCGCATTCGCGAGCTACCGGCAGTCAGTGCTGCTGGCGCTCGAGGACTTCGAGAACGCCTGCCTGAACTACAGCAAGCAACAGGCGCGACTCGAGCGCGTCATGGAGCAGGCCGACGCATCGCGGCGCGCCGCGCGGCTTGCCGAGATTCAATATCGCGAGGGCGGCATTAATTTCCTGGTGCTGCTCGACGCGCAGCGAACGCTGCTGCAGGCCGAAGACGCGGTCGCTCAGGCCGAGACCGGGGTGAACACCGGAGCGGTCGCGGTCTACAACGCGCTCGGTGGTATCGATGTTCCGGAGAAAGCCACGCTATAGCTGACGAGGGCAGCGCCGTCGGGCGCAGTAGCGCGTAGCCGATAGGGTAAGATTGCCCGCCTTGCGGCGGGCCTGTAGCACAGCGGTCAGTGCAGGGGACTCATAATCCCTTGGTCCTTGGTTCGAATCCAAGCAGGCCCAGTAGGCTTATCGTGTCTATTCCGATCACATAGGTGACGGTTCATACCGGAGACATGGGTGACAGTTTCGCGGTCAAGGGGTTCTCGGCGCGTACGGTCATTGCTTCCGCTTCTCCTGGCGCTCTCGATTGCGCCGGCCGCTCTTGCCGTGCCTATCGGTCTAAATTTTGGGTCATTTCGTATCGAGTCCCCTGGCATTGGTGATTCAGGCCCGATCGTGATCTCGGGCACAGAAGGTCGCGAAGGGATCGAAAGCCTATCCATCGAAGCGTTTGGTAAGAAATCTACTCTTACCCCAGCACAACTTCAGGAGCTGCACTCCTTCGTGTTCAATGGCCTGCAGCTCTCGTACGCGAACGAACCCAAACAATTCGGCGGCCGCATTGTCTCCGTGATGTTCACTGCGGGCCTTTCGGGAGAGGTAGATGGAAAGCGCCTCGTGCAGGTTACTGACAGCGGCTTCGTGAGGGTGGCGCCCCTGCCGTGAGCGCTTCGGTCCTCATCGCGGGCCCAAACAAAAACAATAACTTAACCAGTACGAAGCAGTGGGCGCTTGTGAAAGAAGCTCGAGTGCGCCCGTTGGGATGATGCCAGCGTGAGCCTGTCGCGGATTTCGAGCGTTGGCGCTCATTACAGTGAGCGCGGCACGGAGTATCGTTCCGCTCGCGGACTCGCAATGGTCGTGTCGTGGGAAGGCGACAGTGCGCGCTACTCAGTTGCGCCTCGGGGGGCATATGAGCGTGGAACCAGGTGAATTGATGAGCGAGGACTGGACGCGGTGGCAGGGCCACCTCATCAACGGCACGTTCCCTTTGGGACGCTATATCGGTTGTTCGGATCACAGCGGCGTCTTCGTCACCGAGTCTGCAGCGCTGGGCCCTTCGCAAGTAGCGGTCAAACTCGTTCCCACTGATCGGGCCATGGCGGAGTTACAACTGCCGCGATGGAAGAAGGCGGGCAGCCTCGCACATCCACACCTGCTTGGCCTGTTGCAGTGGGGCGGGTGCCAGCTGGACGGGCTGCCCTATCTGTACGCCGTCATGGAGTACGCTGATCAGAATCTTGCGCAGCTGTTGTTACATCGCGCCCTGACAGAGGATGAGGCGCGGGAAATGTTGCTGCCGATCCTGGACGCACTGGCGTTCCTGCACGATCGAAACCTGGTGCAAGGCCAGTTGAAGCCGGCCAACATATTGGTGGTGGGAGATCAGCTGAAGCTGGCAAGCGACACGATCCGTCGCGTCGACGATGGCACGCACGGAAGCAGTTCTACTGCCGGGGATATCTGGGCGCTCGGCGCCACCCTGTTCGAGGCGCTCACTCGCCGTGCGCCGGGCAACCCCGAGGAAGCCGTCGCGCTGCCGGCCGATTTCCCCGAGACATTGCGCGACGTCGTGTCACGCTGTCTGAGCCCGAGCCCGCACGATCGTCCCGACGTGGCGGAGCTTGTGGCCTGGGCTCGTGGCGAATCGGCGCCGTCTGCTGCAGCAGTCGAGATTGTTCAGCCTGCGGCAATCGCAGCGCCTGAGCCGACAACCCCCGAGCCGGTGCTGTCGCCGACCCTCCCTCTGCGGGCCGCTTCCGAAGCGACGCTGCCCGCGCCCTCGATGGCGCGGCCCCCGAAGCCGCGCGCCTTGCTTATCGTGCTCGGAGCGCTCGCGATTGTCGCGCTGTGCTGGTACGGAGTGCTCGTGCTCACAACTCATCGCGCCCCGGCTGCACCTGCCGTGCAGGCTGCCGGAGAATCTGCGTCGCAGACAGCGGGCGCCGCCGCGGCCGCGGCGGCAGCGGTGCAGGAACCCGTCTCCGCGCCGTCCACCACAAAGCCGGCACAAAGCGACCTGACTTCGTCGCCATCGACGCTCCACGAAGTGATCCCAGATGTTTCGCGAAGCGCCCGTGAAAGCATTCGCGGACACATCAAGGTCTGGGTGCGAGTCATAGTCGACCAGGACGGTTCGGTGTCGGCCGCCGACGCGGATCGAGCCGGTCCGAGCAGGTATTTCCAGGGTCTCGCGCTCGAGGCGGCCAAAAAATGGAAGTTCCTGCCGGCGGACGGCACGTCCCGGCGTGTGATGCAGGTGCAATTCGACTTCAGTCGCGACGGAACGACCGGCCGCGCGGTCCCACTTCGCTGACTCGGGGATCGTGCCGCCGATTGCTCACGAATCCAGACATCAAGTATCATCGATTTGCTGAAGGTGCCGGCCCGCTGCGCGCGGGCTGGAGAATTGGGAAGCCGGTGAATGCCGGCGCTGCCCCCGCAACGGTAGTGGAGTGATGAACTCGGCAAACTAGCCACCGAGCCCGCGACAAGGGTTCGGGAAGGCGCCGAGTCGGCCCGGGAGTAACCCGGACCACTTCAGAGCCCGGAAACCAGCCTTGCAGCGTGATAGCCGTCGTATCGCGGTGGGCGATCGCAGGGCGTGATCGGCCACTTGGCGGCTAATGCTGCACGCCGTTCCCTCTGCTCCTCTCACCACGCAATACCCGGCTGCGTCTTTTGGCCATGGCACGGGGATGTGAGCATGACGACTGCGATGCAAGTGCTGCGCCGGCTGCGCGCGCGGGCGCCGGCGACCGGTCTGGATCGCGAGTTCTATATCGGCGATGCGCAATATGAACTCGAACTGGATCTGATCTTCTACCGCGAGTGGCTGTTCGCCGCACACACGGTGGAGTTGCCCGGGACCGGCAGCTATCTGACGCTGCAGATAGGCGCCTATCCGATCGTGCTGGTGCGCGCTGCCGATGGAGTCATCCGGGCGTTCGTCAATTCCTGTCGCCATCGCGGCTCAAGACTGTGCCCGGCAGAGCGGGGCAGAGCATCGAAGCTGGTGTGTCCCTACCACCAGTGGACCTATGAGCTCGACGGACGTCTTTTCGCCGCGCGCCAGATGGGCGCTGGATTCGAGCGCGCCAGGTTCGGCCTGAAGTCCGTGCACTGCGAGTCGGTGGCGGGATACATCTTCGTCTGCCTCGGCACGGAGGCGCCGGATTTCGCGTCGGTACGGGCGCAGCTCGAACCTTATTTGGCGCCGCACCGCCTGGCCGAAGCCCGCGTGGCGTTTGAATCCACGATCATCGAGGAGGGTAATTGGAAACTGGTGTGGGAGAACAACCGCGAGTGTTACCACTGCGCGGTGAATCATCCGGAGCTGGCCCGGACATTTCCCGACACGCCGAGCGTGAACAGCGTGCATGGCGCGGAGCGAGATAAAAATATCGTCGCTCATTGGCAGCACTGCGAGGCGGCCGGTCTACCGAGCGCCTTTAAAATCTCCAGCGACGGACAGCTGCGCACCGCGCGCATGCCGCTGCTGGGCACGGCCGTCAGCTATACGAATACCGGGCAGCCCGCGGTCCGCAAATCCCTGAGCGATGGCGTTCCGGCGCAGGTCAACATCGGGGCGCTGCTGCTGTTCCATTATCCCTCGACCTGGAACCACGTCCTTGCCGACCACGCGGTCTCCTTTCGCGTGCTGCCGCTCGGTCCGACCCGCACACAACTGACGACCAAGTGGCTGGTGCACCGCGATGCCGTGGAGGGTGTCGACTACGAACTTCAGAATCTCACGCGCGTCTGGCTTGCTACCAACGAGCAGGACCGCAGGATCGTGCAGGAGAACCAGATTGGCGTTAACTCGCCGCTGTTCGAACCCGGGCCGTTCTGTCAGCCGCACGAAGGCGGCGTCAGCCAATTCGTGGATTGGTATTGCAGTCGCATGCAACAGCGGCTGAGCGACGCCGTGCGGAAGATTACCGATGTCGCTTGAATGGCTGCGCGCACGGGCGCGCCAGAACGAAGCGCGCGTCCGCGAGCTGCTTGCAGCGAGCGAGCGCCCGGTTCCGGGGTCGGGCGCCATCGAGCCGGTGGACTTCGTGACGATATGGTTCGTCCGCGTCACTACGCGCATCGATCTTCAAGCCGGGGTGGCACTTCGCCAGTCCGGCCTCCCCCGACCAACGGCCGAGGTTATTCCATTTGCGGCTACGCCCCGATGCCGATCATGAATGACACAGCTGCTGCGAAGCCTGTAATAGCGCTGCCACCCAGTACAGACGCTGTGCGTCGGCGACTCCAACGTTCAGCCCGAGCGCTGCACGCAGTAGCGTCGGTCCATTCATCGACTGCAACCAATTGGTAGAACAGCGCTCCTGGTAGCCATCATGGAATACGATGCCGTAGCCGTCTTCCTTGTCACCCACTCCTGGCAGTTTTACCTGCTCTGACAGCACCTGAGCCACTGCTACCGCTTCGGCGAGGTATGGCAGGCAGTCGTTGCTGTCGGTGTTGCTGCAGGCGGCCTGGGCTTGAAACAACGTTGCCAGGCGCCCGGTCCACGGGGCCGGCTGTGCCACCGGACTCGTTGTCACGGTGAGCATCGCGATGAGCGCCGATCTGCGTGCAAACTTCAGGTTCAACTGAGGTTATCTCCGGTTCGGTGGGTGCTGCTCTGGCGGCATATTGTATAGCGGAGCCGTTGCTTGGTATCGTTTTGATCGAAGCCGGCGCCCAGCGACACTATGAAAACCATCACCCACGCGATGCTCGTTGCCGCCCCGCTGCTGCTGCTCACCGCAACGCTCGCCGCGGCTGCAACGCCGGCGCCGGGGCCGATGCCGCCGCCGGAGAACCAGAAACTGGCGCACGATATCTTCAAGGAGATGGTTGAGATCAATTCGGTACACGATGTGGGTACCAGGGCCGTAGTCGACGTGCTGTTGCGCTATCTCAAGGCCGGCGGATTCACCGATGCCGAGATGCAGGTGCTGCCTGAGAAGCAGTATCCCCACCAGGTCAACCTCGTCGTCCGGCTCGCAGGCAAGGGCAGGGGCCGGCCGATTCTGTGGAACGGCCATCTCGACGTGGTGGATGCAAAGCCCGAGGACTGGTCGCTGCCGCCGTTTCAATTCGTCGAAAAGGAAGGCTATTTCTACGGTCGCGGAACAGCCGACATGAAGGATGAAGACGCGGCCGTTGCAGCCTCGCTCATTCGTCTGAAGAAGGAAGGATTCGTCCCCGACCGCGACATTATCGTCGCCTTCACGGCCGACGAGGAGGCAAGCGGGGAACAGGACGGCATGTGGTATCTGGTGCGCGAACACAAGCCGCTGGTCGATGCGCAGCTGGCCATCAATCCGGACATCGGATCGGGCGAAATCGACAACGGTAAGCGCCTTGATTTCGGCATTGAGACTTCGCAGAAGATCTACGTCAGCTTCACGCTCGAGACCACCAACCGAGGCGGTCACTCATCGGAGCCGCGGCCCGACAACGCGATCAATCAGCTTGCGAACGGCCTGGTGCGCCTCGCGCACTATGAATTTCCGTTCAAGACCAGTGCGACCACGCGCCTGTATTTCGCCAGGACCGCGCTGATGAAGCACGGCCAGACGCGCGCCGACATGCAGGCGGTAGCCGCGCCAAAGATCGATCTCGCTGCGGCGCGGCGCCTGGCGCGCGATCCGGCCTTCAACGCTATTCTGCATTCGACCTGTGTAGCGACGTTGATCTCGGGAGGCCATCAGGAAAACGCGCTGCCACAGCGCGCCACGGCAACTATTCAATGCCGCATCATGCCGGATGAAACCGAACAGGGCACGAAGGCCGCGATCGAGGCCGCAGTCGCCGATCCGGCTATCAGGGTGAACGTGCTTGGCAGCGTTGTCAGCGGCGGTGAATCCCCGCCCGATTCGACGCTCATGGCGTCGGTACAGCAGGTGGTGCAGTCGATGTGGCCGGGTGTCACGGTAATTCCAAAAATGTCCGCCTATGCCACCGATTCCACCTTCACCCGCCAGGTGGGAATCCCGAGCTACGGAATCGGCGGCGGTTGGAATGACATTCGCGATATCCGCTGGCATGGGCGCGACGAGCGCCACGAGATCGGCGATTTTTACGCCAGCGTCGAATTCACCTACCGGCTGATGAAGCAACTGAGTCGCGTCAATTGAAGAACAGTGTGAAGAAGCGCTGCCGCTGGGCGTCAGGCGGCGACCCGGAGTACGTCCGCTATCACGATAAGGAGTGGGGACGGCCGATGCACGACGACCGGCGGCTGTTCGAAATGCTGATCCTCGAGGGTGCGCAGGCCGGGCTCTCATGGTCGACGATTCTGCGCAAGCGCGCCAACTATCGAAAAGCCTTCGCCGGTTTCGAGCCCAAGAAAGTGGCGCGTTTCAATAGCGCGCGAAAGGCGGCGCTGCTTCTGAACCCCGGCATCGTCCGCAACCGCCTGAAAATCGAATCCACGGTTTCCAATGCGCTCGCCTTCCTCGAGGTGCAGCGGGAATTCGGCTCATTCAACCGCTACCTGTGGTCGTTCGTCGACGGCCGGCCGCTGCTCAATCGCCCGCGCGCATTACAGGCGCTTCCGGCCCGCACCGAGTTGAGCGATCGCATCTCGAAGGACCTGGTCAAGCGAGGCTTCCGGTTCGTGGGCAGTACCATCACCTATGCCTACCTGCAGGCGGTCGGCGTCGTCAACGATCACGCCCGAAATTGTTTTCTGGCGCCGCCAGCGCCTTCCGGTAAACGATAAAGCCGGAGCGTTCGGCCAGTTTGTCGTACACAGCGCGCGCCACCAGGTTGGTCTCGTGAGTGAGCCAGTACACCCTCGGGCAATCCGCCGTGCTGGCGCGCTGGTAAACCATCTCGATGAGCGCTCGCCCCACACCCTGCCCCCGGGCGCCGGTGTCGGTGAACAGATCCTGCAGGTAACAGGTGGGACCGATCTGGATCGTGCTGCGGTGAAAAATATAGTGCACCAGGCCGACCAGCCTGCCGTCGAGCTCGGCGACCAGGCAATGCACCGGTTCGTAGGCATCGAAGAAGCGCTGCCAGGTGGATCGCGTAATCGCCATCGGCAACGCGGTCGGGCCGTGTCGTCCGTAGAACGCGTTGTAGCCGTCCCACAGCTGCAGCCACGCATCGAACTCGATCGGCAGCACCGATCGCACGACCAACGGGTTGAGCACGCGATTACCCTTCAGTGCTGTCGATTCGCATGCGTGATCATAGCAATGCCGCCACGCTGCGGTCAGTCATCCGCAGCGGCCTAGCGCGGCCGGCGCCGACGGGCTGTCAGGTCGTCAGGCGTTCCGCGGCAGCGCGCGATGCCTTGGGCCGGCTGACCGGGACCAGACGGCACGCCACCAGGTTACTTTCGAATTCGTGAGTGCAAGCGTCCCAGCTCGATTGCAGCGCGCGCTCGCGGCAGGCGCGCGGATCGATCCGCAGCGCCCGTTCGGCAGCGCGTGCCAGATCGGTATCGAGAGCTCCGGTGACACCGTCCTGCACGACGTCGATCGGGCCGGTGACCGGGAAGGCGGCCACCGGCACGCCGCATGCCATGGCTTCGAGGTTCACCAGTCCGAAGGTATCGGTGAGGCTCGGGAACACCAGGATATCAGCCGCCGCAATGTGGGCCGCCAGATCCTCGCCGAAGCGGAAGCCGGCATAGACGGCTGCCGGGAACTGCGCCTGCAATCGCTGCCGCTCGGGCCCATCGCCGATCACGATCTTGCTGCCACTCCACGGCATGCGCAGGAAGGCCGCGACATTCTTTTCGACCGCAACGCGCCCCACGTAGGCGGCGATCGGCCGCGGCAGTTGCAGGAAATCCTTGCGCTGCGGCCGGAACAGCTGCGTGTCGACGCCGCGCCTCCAGCGCACCAGGTTGCTGAAGCCGCGCGCGCTGAGTTCGGACTCGACGCCCTGAGTGCTGACCATGCAGCCCTGCGCGGCTGCATGAAACCACCGCAGCAGCGAATAGGAAGCCGCCAGCGGCACCGGTAGCCGAGATCGCAGATACTGCGGAAACTGCGTGTGATAGGAGGTGGTAAAGCGCAGTCCGTGGCTGACGCAGTAGCGTCGCGCGCTGAACCCGAGCGGTCCTTCGGTCGCGATGTGCAGCGCTTGCGGCCGGAAGGCCTCGATGCTGCGCGCGAGCTTGCGCTGCGGTAGCACGGCGATGCGGATTTCCGGATAGGTGGGACAGGGGACGGTGCGAAAGTCGCGTGGTGTCGCGAGCCGGACTTCGTGTCCGAACCGCCCGAGCCAGGCGGCGGTTTGAGCCAGCGTGTTGACGACGCCGTTGGTCTGGGGAAACCACGCATCGCTGACCAACATGATCCTCATGCGAGGCGTACTTCGATTCGATGCGCGCTTTCGGACGAAGGCGGTGTACTGTATCCCAATGCTCCTCCGACGATGACCTCGTGCGCGGCATCATTACCGCATCATGTGACGCTGGCATGAACGAAATGCAAAGTTTTTCTTTCGCGAGTGCAATGTCGCGGCGGTTGGGCTGGCCGCTCGCTTGAGCACTTATGCAGGTGAGTTCGATCACATAACGAGCAGTTGGGCGCCCGCTGTCATGTTCCGGTAATCATTCTCATATATTTGCTTCATGCCCATGTTCGCGGGCTGACAACTTCAAAGGAACCCGAATGCAAAGCTTCCTTCAAGCGTTGAAGACCCAACGATGGGACGATCACCGCTATTACCACCATAGCCGTATCAACCAGTCGCTGCACCTGGTGAGTGCATTGAGCTTTCTGGCCGCGTATTTCACCATTTTCACCAATCCGGTCGCTTCGGCCCTGATCGGCTGGCTGGGGGCGATGGTGAGCCGGCAGGTGGGTCACTTCTTCTTCGAGCCGAAGGGCTACGACGACGTCAACCAGGCCTCCCATGAACACAAGGAAGACATCAAGGTCGGCTACAACCTCAGGAGAAAGATAGTGCTTCTCTCGCTGTGGGCGCTGTCGCCGCTGGTGCTGTGGCTCGACCCGACACTGCTAGGGATATTTCCGCGACCGGTCGATGGCGCGCAATTCCTGCGCCACGTTGGTCAGGTGTGGCTGAGCCTGGGCTTCGGTGCGCTGCTGTTTCGCACGGTGCAGCTGTTCTTTCTGCAGAACGTGCAGACCGGCCTGGTCTGGCTGACCAAGATCATCACCGACCCGTTCCACGACATCATGCTCTATTGGCGCGCGCCGCTGTACCTGCTGCGCGGCGAGCTGATCGATCCGATGGAGGAAGTATCCCAGCGCGCCTGAAGCAGTTCGCGCAGCACGCGCCGCCTGATGGCCTTATTGGTGAGTTGTGCGCCGTCCCACCACCAGCCATCGCGCAGCATCGCCGCGGCCGCCGACAGCACGCGGTCGCTGACCGCGTCGAAGTCGGCATCGGTGTAGTTGAGGCTGAAGATGAGACGGCCGGTGCCTACCCAGCTCAGGGCCAGGCCTGCGGCGCGCAGGTAGTACTGGAACATCCAGTTGTAGCGTGACGGCCGCAGGTAGTCGATGGTCCAGATGGACGAAAGAGCTGACACTTGAACCGGCACCTGTGCCGCCCGCAGGCGTTCATTAAGCCGGCAGGCGCGCCGCTCCCACACCTGGTCGAGCTCGCGATAGATCGCGCGGATAGGCTCGCTCTCCAGGCGCTGCAGAAACTCATGCATCGCCCCCATCACATAGGGATGCGAGTTGAAGGTGCCGCGCGCAAAGCAGATGTCCGCCGGGCGGTCTTCGCGGAATCGCCGCATGAGGTCGGCGCGTCCGCAAACCGCGCCGACCGGCAGTCCGCCGCCAAGCGATTTGCCGTAGGTCACCATGTCGGCGCGAACGCCGAAATACTCCTGCGCTCCGCCCGGTGCCAGCCGGAAGCCCACGAATACCTCATCGAAGATCAGCACGATGTTCTTCTCCGAGCACACGCTGCGCAGTTTCGCGAGCCACGCGGCGTAGGCCGAACGATCGAAGTGCGCCCGACGACTGCTGTCGATCAGCCCGGAGTCGACCGGCGCACCGGCATTGGCATGCATTGCCTGCACGGGATTCACCAGTACGCAGGCAATGTCGCGGCGGCTGCGCAGCACCCGCAACGAGGCGTCGTCCATGTCCTTCAAGGTATAGGTGTGCGGTGTGGCGAGCGGATTGCCGGGACCCGGTTGCACGTCGCCCCACCAGCCGTGGTAGGCGCCGCAGAAGCGTACCAGGTGGCTGCGGCCGGTGTGGTAGCGCGCCAGCCGCACCGCCTGCATCACCGCTTCGGTGCCGGACATATGCAGCGACACCTCGTCCAGACCGGAAATCTCGCGCAGCCGCGCTACGTTGTAGACCATGACCGGATGGTAGGCGCCGAGTACCGGTCCGAGTTCGCGCACCCGCTCGCTGCCGCGCTCGATGCATTCCTTGTAAAAGTCGTAGCCGAACAGATTCACGCCGTACGAACCGGTCAGATCGAAGAAGCGATTGCCGTCGAGATCGGTCACTGTGACGCCGGACGAGGATTGCAGGAACGCGCCGCCCCGCAGGTATTCGCGCACCATGCGGCTGAACTGGAACGGTACGCGGTAGCGGCCCGTGAATTGCAGGTCGGAAACCGATTCCCGAAGCTCATCGGTCAGGGCCGCGGTTTTCTGAAAGCGCTGGGAAAACAGTGCCGAAAGCTGCATGAATCCGGCGCGCCGCGCCGCCGCCACCGGCGCCGGTGCGCCGTCAGCGTTGAAGAATCGTGCATCGTCGTATTCATAGTAGGGAATCAGCCTGGCAATGCGCCGCGCGATACGCGAATGGCCGCTGATCGAGCGATGCTTGGCGCGCGACAACGCCAGTCTCAGCTGCGCTTTTCGCAGCAGGAACAGCAGGATCAGGGCGCCGGCGAGGTACCAAAGCATGATGCGGCAAAGTATTACAGTTCAGTGACAGTCCGATGACGCCGCGCTCAGTTATCGCCAGGGTGGTGCAGCAGGAGCGGCTGAATTTCCTGCTGACCAATCGCCTGCCGCGCCGATGGTTGACACTGTTCGCGGGCTGGCTGAGCCGAATCGAGCAGCCGATAGTACGCGACAGCTGCATCGCAATCTGGCGCCTGTTCTCGGAGCTCGATCTGTCCGAAGCCCGGACCACGCAGTTCAAGAGTCTGCACGAATGTTTCACGCGTCAGCTCAAGGAAGGAGCCCGGCGCATCGACCCCGATCCCGCCGTTGTCGTCAGTCCCTGCGATGCGATCGTCGGCGCCATGGGCCGGGTTGCCGCCGGATCGGTACACCAGGCCAAGGGCTATCCCTACACGCTGACGGATCTGCTGGACGATGATGAACTGGTTGCCAGCTACCTTGCAGGCTCTTACGTCACGTTGCGGCTGACCTCAGCCATGTATCACCGCTTTCACGCACCGTACGACTGCCGCGTGCAACAGGTGACCTACATATCCGGCGATACCTGGAACGTCAATCCGATCGCGCTCAAGCGAGTCGAAAATCTGTTTTGCAAGAACGAGCGCGCCATCATCCGCTGCCGGCTGATACCTTCGGGGCAGGTCATCACCCTGGTGCCAGTGGCCGCCATCCTGGTGGCAAGCGTGCGTCTGCACTTTCTGGACGTGCTGCTGCATCTGAAATATCGCGGCCCGAATACGATCGCGTGCGACGCATTGCTGCACAAAGGCGAGGAGATGGGCTGGTTCCAGCACGGCTCAACCATCATCGTGTTTGCCCCGCAGGGCATCAGGCTGTGCGAGCGTCTGCGGCCGGGGGGCCTGATCCGCATGGGCGAGCCGCTGCTCAGGCTCGACACATGAGCGAAGTTGCGGTGATCACCGGAACCACTCACGGCATCGGACGTGTGACCAGCCGCGAGCTCGCACGGGCCGGTCGCACCGTCGTCATGCTGTGCCGTAACGTCCCGGCCGCGCAGGTGGTGCGCGATCAGATCATCGCCGAGCTTCCGGCGGCGGACGTCCATGTCGTTCGCTGCGACCTGGCGTCGCTGGCATCGGTGCGCGAGTGCGCCCAGGCGATACGCGGCATGTTCGGCAGCATCGACCTGCTGATCAACAACGCCGGCATGGTGAGCAGCCTGCATCGGATGTCGGTGGACGGATTTGAGCTGACCTTCGCCACTAATCACCTGGGTCCGTTCCTGCTCACGGCGCTGCTGACGGACCGACTGAGCGCAAGCGCGCGGGTGATAAACGTCGCATCGCGAATCCACTACCGCGGCCGCATCGAGCTTGACACGATTACCGATGCGCGTGCCCGCTACAGCAGCCAGGCCGCCTATGCCCAATCGAAGCTCGCCAATGTGCTGCACACATTCGCGTTGGCGCGCCGCTGGTCGCAGACGCGCATCTGCGCCAACTGCCTTCATCCCGGCGTGGTCGCAAGCAATCTGCTGCCCTGGTGGCTGCGAGTGGTGAAGCCGCTCATCAGCCGCGTCATTTTCGATTGCGAGCGCGGTGCGCGCACGACGCTGCAGCTCGCACTGTCGAATGAAATCGCCGGCATCAGTGGCCGCTACTTCGACGAAAACCAGCTGCCCCAGCCAGCGGCGGCGCTGGCGAACGACGTGCAGCTGCAGGATTCTCTGTGGCGGCTGAGCGCCCAGTGGACCGGTGTGCCAGCTTGAACGAGTCCGCTGGAGAGCCTCGCGCTCGTAGCAATGAGCCCTTGAATCCCTTAAGATTCTTTGGGGCCCAGGCGGCGCTGGCGCGCGGCCGGGCCGCGCTAGCCTGCGTCGGGCGCATACTGGTCGCGGGCGAGGCCACATTTATCGCGCTCCGACCGGATCGTCCACGGTTCGGGGCATACGAAATATACGAATTCTTCGTCGTGTGAGACTCGCCATGAAAAAAATGACCCGATCGCGAACTACCGAAATGCTGCTTTTCGCCGGCAACTTTCTGCGCCATCCCTACATGCTCGGCTCCATCATCCCCAGCTCGCGCTTCCTGGTGAACCAGGTGCTCGAGCCAATTGACTGGGAGCGGGCGCGGGTCATCGTTGAGTATGGGCCCGGTGTCGGCACCATCACCGGCGAGATCCTGCGTCGCATGCACCGCGACGCTCATCTGGTTGCCATCGAGACCAATCGCGCTTTCGTACGCTTCCTGCCGACCTCGCTGCCGGATCCGCGCCTGCACGTTGTGCACGACTCGGCCGCAGAGGTGCAGTCGGTGCTGCAACGGCTCGGATTGCCGCTCGCCAGCTATATCATTTCGGGCATTCCGCTTGGCAGCATGCCGGAGCGGGTGCGTGCCGACATCGTGGCCAAGAGTCGCGCCGCGCTCGAGCCCGGCGGTGCATTCCTGGTGTACCAGTTCACCAGCCGCGTGCTGCCGGTTCTGCAGCGAACCTTCGGCGACGTGCGTCGCGGCTTCGAGCGGCGCAATCTGCCGCCGGCGCAGCTGTTTGTGTGCGCAAACGAAGTGGCCTGATCAGTCAGGGTGCGGTGAGCACCAGCGCTGGCTGACCGCGCCGGCCAACACCGCTGATGGCGATCTCGACCTGGTCACCGCCGATCCAGAAACCATGTGCGAGGCCGTAATCGGAGCGCCTGATCAGTGCGTGGGCGACAAAGCTGCAGCTCTCGCCGGCCGCTGCCGGATCCGGGCAGCTCAGGCGGCTGATCTCCAGGCCGATCGTCCTGGTCACGCCATGCAGGGTTAACTCGCCGCTCGCCAGCGCCTGGCCTTCGCCGTTGTACTCGACCTGGCCGGAGTGGAAGGTCATCTGCGGGAAGCGCTGCACATCGAGCCAATCGGCAGAGCGCAGCCGCCCATTCCAGCGCGAATCATTGCAATCCAGCGAGGCCATCTGCACGCTGACGTCCACGCGGCTGGCCGCACCGCGGCGGTCGAGCACGAAGTCGCCGCTGAAGTCCGGGAAGCGGGCACTGAACCACAGCACGCCAAAGTGCTGGATATTGAACGATATCCGGGTATTGGCGGCGTCCAGGCGAAACACGTCCGCCGCCTGTGCCGGCAGCAGGCTCAGCGCCAGCAACAGCCAACATGCCCTTCTGATCGGCTCGCTCGTCATTCCTAAGGCCGCCTTCAGTCACAAGGTAAGTGCCCGATGCACCGCCACCGGTTCAAGCGCCGTGCGTTCGGGTCGGCAGGACACCTACAGAAAATGCCGGCTTGCCGCCGTTGCGAGGGCGCCGGTCCTGACGCACTGTAGCCGGGCGAACCCAGGATCAGCGCAGGTACCGGCACGCTTGAGATATCTCACCACAGCCTACTCCCGGTCGATTGCCCGGTGCGTGACTAAATCGCGTCGGCATCGTCTGTGGCCGGCAGGCTTGCTCGTATCCCTGCTGGCCGCCTGCGGCGGCGGCACCGGCAGTGACGGCACCAGTACTACCGGCACCGGCACCAGCACTGCTCCCGGCGCAACTGCGCGCGGCACGCTGCTGCAGAACCCGCCGCAGCTCACGTCCACTGTCAGCGCCGCGAACCTGCTGCTCGATATCAGCGGAGCGTCCGATTCAAGGCTGCAACAGCTGTTGAGCCTTGTCGGCTCGCCGCTGTGCGATATCGCGGTGTACCACATCGAGTACGAGACGGTCGGCGGGAAGAATGAGGCCACGACCGCCTCGGGCGCGTTAATGGTGCCGACCGGTGGCGATGGCCATTGCAGCGGTCCGCGCCCGATCGTGCTGTATGCCCACGGTACCTCGACCGAACACAACTACAACATCGCGGACCTGACAAACCAGCAGAACGCGGAAGGTCTGATTCTGGCCGCCGTGTTTGCATCGCAGGGATACATCGTGGTGGCGCCCAATTACGCCGGCTACGACACCTCGACCCTGCCGTACATTGCCTTTCTGGTCGCCGACCAGCAATCCGCAGACATGATCGATGCGCTTACAGCCGCCCGCAGTGCTCTTCCAGTGACCGCTGCTGCGACCACCAGCGATGGCGGAAAACTGTTTATTACGGGCTATTCGCAAGGCGGCTATGTGGCCATGGCAACGCATCGGGCCATGCAGGCTGCGAACATGAGCGTTACGGCATCGGCTCCGATGTCAGGGCCTTATGCGCTGGCGGCGTTCGTCGACGCGGTGTTTGATGGGCAAGTCAACGGTGGCGGACCGGTGGTTGGCACGCTGTTGCTCACCTCCTACCAGAACTCCTATGGCAATATCTATGCAGACAGCACCGATGTGTTTGAGCCGCAGTACGCCAGCGGCATTGATTCGCTGCTGCCGAGCACATCGTCCAGGAGTGAGCTATACGCGCAGGGCAAATTACCGCAGTACGCGCTGTTCAGCCTGACACCGCCGGCAGCATCGTTCGCCGATATCACGCCGGCCACCAGCCCCGCCGACCTTGCCCCGGTATTCGCGCAGGGTTTCGGCGCCGGGAATCTTTTCACTAACGCGTATCGTCTGCAGTATCTGACGGACGCGCTGGCCAATCCTGATGGCGCTTTCCCGACTGTCACCACCGGAGTCGCGGCCGCCTCACCCGGGCTTGCTCTGCGTGCGGCCCTGAAGCAGAACGATTTGCGCAGCTGGACCCCGACCGCGCCGGTGTTATTGTGCGGCGGCGACCAGGATCCGGAGGTGTACTGGTTCAATGCTCAATTCGAGCAGACTTATTGGGCATCGCAGGCGGCTGCCGTCTCCTCGACAATCCTGGATCTGGACTCAGCGGCGCCGGCCGGCGGCCCCTACGCGAGTTTGAGGACCCAGTTCGCGCTGGCGAAAACTGCCATCGCGGCCACCGCGATTGCCGGAGGGGCGACCGACGCGGGCTACGCTGCGGTCGAGACCGCGTATCACACCACGCTGGTGCCGCCTTTCTGCCTGGCGGCCGTGACTTCCTTCTTCGCGTCTCACTAGAACCTATCTCAAAACCTCTCCAGACCAGCAACAGCGGCATCTACCGGGACTTTGGGAAACCGTCGATTTCCTGCAGCAGTGCGCCTTTCGGATCATTCAGAGCATCCGTCTTCTCCTTCGAAAGTTCGTCCGAGTCAATGTTTAGCTTGCCGGTCTTCAAGGCGCGGGTATACGCGGCGAGCAAAGCATTGGCCTGCGCGATTTCTACGTCTGGCTGCACACCCACCCGTATGTAATTTGTGTGCGTGACCGGACTCACCGTCTGCCCGTTGGCAATAAACGCGGAGAATCCATAACCGATGTCGATCTCTCCACTGCCAGACGTGGCATCTCCACTCGTCCGTTCTCCGACGACGGTGGCATGGTGAGAGTTTTTCAGGTCATAGGCGAACACTTCTGCGGCGGAGTGGGTCCTTCGGCTAGTCAGGATGAATACAGGCCGGCCGAGATACCTGGGGCCCTCGACGTAACTCGCCGTCCAGTGCTGCCGCTCGTGCGTTTGGCCCCCGATGTGTTCGACGATCGAGGACATTTGCGTAACGTCGTCATAGAAGTAGCTGGCGAAGGTTGTCATCGTATCGCCGCTGCCGCCGCCATTCTTCCTAAGATCGATGATGAGCGCATCTGTTCCACTCACGACGCGCATCGCTGCCGCGATGGCCGCACCAGCGTTTGAATCCGGAGAAAAGTATGCGAGGTCTATATAGCCGACGTTTCCCGGAAGGCGACGGCTACTGCGTACGCCGTATCCGCTTGAGCGATCAAACTGCTGCGCGTGGGCCTTTTCTTCCGGCGTCGGATCTTTCTGTACCGCTAATTCCTCGCCAAATGTGACCAGCAGATGCTGGTCGTGCCCGACAGCCCGCATATCCGCAGTCAGGCGATCAGCCAGCGCATTTGTATCGCTCACGCTACGGTATTGCGCACGATGACTTTCAATTGTTTGTTGGAGCTGCACAGCGATGTCTGGGAACACGTAGTTCTTAGCAGCAGTCTCAAGATTAGTGACTACCTGGTCAACTTGCTCTGGGGTTAGTTGGTTTACCTTACCCTGGGCCGACATGGACGTAGATACACCACCAGGGAGGACGGACGCAGCAACCATAAGCAAATGGAAGCTCCTAGTTCGCCACGATCTGACACCGCGCAAAGTGATACTGGAACACATATCGTCCGCAATGCGTAGCACGTACAAAGTTTACCCGTGCTCCCGCGATTTATCGATTTTGAGATAGGTTCCAGTTACCACCGGACTTTTCTGCGGCGGCGTTCTGAAATCGATGCCATCACGGGGATACTTTGAATCCGGCCACCGGAGCGCGTTGCAGATCGCCTGCGTCCTGCAGCAGGAAGGCCAGCGCTGCCGAGCAGGAGCGCGTCACCTTGAACATCAACAACGGATCCGCCCGCGTGCTGCCGAGGTTCACCGCCGCGATCGGCTTGCCGGCCGCCGCTGCCGCCTGAGCGAAGCGATAGCCGGAATAAACCATCAGCGAGGAGCCGACCACCAGCATCGCGTCGGCCTGCATCATGTGCAGCATCGCGGTTTGAACACGATCCTGCGGAACGCTTTCGCCGAAGAACACCACGTCCGGTTTGAGCACACCGCCGCACAGCGAGCAGGCCGGTACCCGAAAGCTGCGGAAGTCCAGACCTTCAAGATCGGCGTCACCGTCGGGTGCCATGACTGCCTCCAACCCGTCCCAGTCCGGATTCAGCTGTCGCAATTCAGCCTGCAACTCCTCGCGCGGTTGGCGTACCTGGCAGCTCATGCAGCGAACCAGATCGATCCTGCCGTGCAGGTCGATCGCATCGTGACTGCCGGCGGCCTGGTGCAGGCGATCGACGTTCTGTGTCAGGAGTCGCTCAACACGCTGCAGCTGCTGCAGGCGCGCGAGCGCGCGATGCGCACCGTTCGGACGTGCGACGCGCAGCGCCCGCCAGCCGCTCAGGCTGCGTGCCCAGTAGCGGCGGCGGACGGCGGCGTCGGTCATGAATGCCTGAAACATCACCGGTGCGGCGCGCTTCCAGCCGCCAGCAACGTCGCGGTAGTCCGGAATGCCGGACTCAGTGCTGCAGCCGGCGCCGGTCAGAATGAACAGGCGCGCATAGCGCTCGACGAACTCGAGCAAGCGCTGCTGCGGCAAGTCCCATGAACCTGAATCTGCCGCCTCACTTGCCGCCACGCCGTTACGCATTGACCGCCAGCCGCTCCGATTCGTAGAGGCGCTTCGCGATCAGGAATGCGGCGATTGCCGCCGCCACCGTGAACAGCGTGGTCAGGGCCATCAGCGGCAGCGACACCAGTTCGCCTCGCAGCAGGCGCAGCATCGCCAACTGCTGTCCGATCAGCGGCAGCGCGTACATCCATAGTTGCGGCGTCAACGGCAGCACACCCAATGCTATCGACGGAATCAGCGGCAGCAGTTGCAGCAGGCCGAGATAGGTCTGCGCTTCGCGATAGCTTTTGGCGAACGCCGCCACCACCATTTGCGAGATGACGATCAGCAGCACCAGCGGCACCATCAGCAGCAATATGCTGAGCATGACATTCGGCCCGATACTCAGGCTCATGCCGCTCTGCTGTGAGCGCAGTAACCGGGCAGCGAACGAGAACGCCATCAGTCCGAGCGTCAGGCTGGTAAAACTGAAGACGGCTGCCGCCAGCAGCTTACCCAGAAGAATCTGGTCGCGGGGTACCGGATTGGTCAACAGCGGCTCGAGCGAGTGGCGCTCGCGCTCGCCGGCGGTCGAGTCGATCGCGAGCCACATACCGCCGATGAAGGCGGTCAGGATCAGAAAATAGGGCAGCGTCGCAAACAGCAGCGCGCCGCGCGCCTGCGGCGTCGCGAGATCGCGTTCCGAGATCAACAAGCCGCTGCTGAGTGATGGTGCCAATCCACGGACGATCAGACGCTGAAAGCCGACGCGCCGGGAGTAGCCCTCGAGCATGGTGCGCAGGCGCTGGATCTGAGGGCCGCTGCTGCGTTGCGAGGAATCGTAGAGGATATCAACCTGCGCCGGCCGTCCCGCACGCCAGTCGTCGGCGAAGGCGCCGGTGATGCGCAGCGCTACCGAGATTCGCTGCTCGCGTATCGCGCTCTCGACATCGCCGAGCGGTGGCAGTAGCTGCAGGCCCTGCTGCTCAAGTGCACTGACCAGATTGGGGGCGAGCTCGGCGCCGATAACCACCACCGGCAGCGGATTGTCGGCCTGCTCGCGCTGATGGCTGATCGTCAGGCGCAACAGACTCACAAACAGCAGCGGACCAAGCAGCGGACCGAGCACCAGGGCATTGATCAGCACGCGCTTATCGCGCAGGCTTTCCCGGCATTCCTTCAGAAACACCGCCACCGCCGGGCTCATGCCAGTCTCTCGACGGTCGCCGCACCGATGATCTTCACGAAAGCCTCCTCCAGGCTTTGCTCTTTGGTCAGCTCACGCAACGCATCCGGGGAGCCGTCCGCGACCACCCGGCCGGCGGCGATGATGACGATCCGGTCGCACAGCGCCGCCACCTCCTGCATGATGTGGCTCGAGAACAGCACGCAGCGGCCTTCGACTTTCAGCTGTCGCAGAAAATCGCGCAAGGTGCGCGTCGCGATCACGTCCAGGCCATTGCTCGGCTCATCGAGCACGATATGAGGCGGTTCATGCACCAGTGCGCGCGCAATCGCGGTCTTGACGCGTTCGCCCTGCGAGAATCCCTCGACGCGCCGGTCGGCAATGTCCTGCATTGCCAGCGTCTCGATCAGGCTATTGGTGCGTCGGCGAATCAGCTCCGCATCCATGCCGTGCAGTTGTGCGTAGTAGGCAATGTTTTCCCGCGCCGTGAGCCGCTTGTACAGACCGCGCGCGTCCGGCAGCACACCCAGTCTGCGCCGCACCTCGAGCGGTTGCGTTGCGGCATCTACGCCGCCGACCGTGATGCTGCCCCGATCCGGCTTCAGCAGCGTGTAGAGCATGCGCAACGTAGTCGTCTTGCCTGCGCCATTGGGTCCCACCAGCCCGGTGATCTGGCCGTCGAGCGCGCTGAACGTCACATCATCGACCGCGGTCTTGGTGCCAAAGGATTTGTGCAGCCGATCGATGACTATCACGGCGGCGTGCCATTGAAGTCGATGAAGGCCGGCGTATCGACGAGCTGCCGCAGGCATCGGTCGTCGAGGTTTTGCGGCTTCAATTCTTCGATGAATTGATTGACCAGTCGCGGTATGCAGCCGGCACCCAGCACGCCGTGGCCGCGGCCCGGCGCCACCAGTAATCGGGCATTGGGCAGCGTGCGCAACAGGTCGGCGCCGTACGAAGGTGGGGTGACCGGATCGTACTGACCGGCCAGTATCAGCACGGGAAGCGGCGATGCAAAGGCAGTGTGGAAATCCGCTCGCCGCGAGCCGCGCGGCCAGATCGCGCAGGCGGACTGAATCCTGGTGACCTGTTCGCTGCCGAGCAGCGTTGCGGCATCCTCGGGCCGAACCACCAACAGGTCGGCGTCCTCGGCGCAGATCACGGACAGCTCCATACCGCCGCTGATCTGGCTGCCGAGGTCATCGGTGAGCCATCTCTTCTGCGCAAGCAGCGGCTCGTAATTGCCGAGCACCGCCTGGTGCAGCATCAGCGGCAGTAGGTCGGCGGTGATGGAGCTGTAGGCGTTGACGCGCACGATCGCGGCCAGATCTTCGGCGCTGAATTGCAGATGCAGCAGCTCGAAGCTGGACGGATCGCGCAGCGTTACCGCCTGTGGCTGCGCGCGCAGCCGATCGCGCAGCTGATTCAGGTTTGCATAGGAGTCGCCGAAGCTGCGCTTGCAGGCCGGAACCGCGTCGCAGCGGGAGAACAGCGACTGCAGCGCCAGTTCCAGATTGCGCGCGTGTTCGCTGCCGAGCGCGAGGCTGTTGGGAATCGCGCTGTCCAGAACGATGCTGCGCACGGCGCCCGGATAGCGAGCGGCGTACTGCTGTGCCACCCGCGTGCCGTAGGACGTACCGAGCAGATTGAGCTGCGGGGCTCCGAGAGCCTGTCGAACTGTCTCCAGGTCGCGGATGGCATCCCCGGTCGTATAGTGCTCGGGCGCTGCATGGCTTCGCACGCCCGCAAGGCATTGCTGTACCAGTTGCACGCTGGAGGTGATCTCCGGTGGCTTGGCGCTCACCGGCGGCGGCTGGCCGCCGGCGCGATCGCGGCAGTCGAGTGCATTGGAGCCGCCGGTTCCGCGCTGATCGATCAGCAGGATATCGCGCCGCAGCGTTAGGAGCGTCAGCGCATTCGCAATCGCCGCATAGTCCTCGGTGGCCGCGCCGCCGGGTCCGCCGTCGAGGAACACCACGGGATCGCGCTCGCTACGAACCGCGTTGCTCCTGACGATCGCCACTCGCAGCTTGATATGCCGTCCGGAAGGGGTGTCCCAATCCTCGGGCACATCGAAGGCGGTGCAATAGGCGGCCGCCGTTGGGATGCCCGGGACGGCGCGCGGGCCGATTTCACAGGGCTGCAGCAGCAACGTACCCACGCGCAGCCGATCCGGGGGCAGGCGGCTGCCAGGGACCACCGCTGCCGCTTGCGCCGCCAGGCACTGCACCGACGGTAGCGAGGTGACCAGCACCATCGCCGCAACCCGCACGATCAACCTGAGCCTGGCGATGGCGCTCATGCGCAAACACTGGAGCATGCTGCCTGTCTCAATTGCGGCTTTGCACCCAGCGCACGATATCCGCCGCTGTGATCGCACCCGACTGGCGAGCCACTTCGCGCCCGCCTTTGAATAGGGCCAACGTCGGGATGCTGCGGATATTAAACTGGGCGCCGAGGCGTTGCTCGGCCTCGGTGTCCACCTTCGCCAGCCGCACCCTGGGTTCCAGCAGACTCGCAGCCTCGACGTATTGCGGTGCCATCATCAGGCACGGACCGCACCAGGGCGCCCAGAAATCCACCAGCAGCGGAATGTCGTTGCGATCGATGTGAGTCTGGAAAGTGTCAGCGGTCAGCGCAATGGGATGGCCGGTGAATAAATCCAGATGACACTTGCCGCATTTCGGTTTCTGCTCCAGGCGTGCCTGCGGTATCCGGTTCACTGCGTTACAGTGCGGGCACACCACGTGCAGTGCTTCGCTCATAGCGCTTCACTCATAGCCACTAAGGTCCCCCAACGCCGGTTGCAGCTGGCTGCACTGTGTCCGTAACAGGCGGTGCGGTCAACGCACGGCGCTCGCAGGCGGTGCCGGTGAATGGCTCCTGTGGGCTCGCAACGACATGATTTCACGCGGGTTTCTGTTCTCAACCGCCGCCGGGCGTATCATGACGGGCGATGCGGAGCACTATCCTCATCGCGATGTGCGTTGCCGCCATGGCTGGCTGTGCCCCGGCACCGCGGCCGGGCCCTGCGACGCGCGTGGCGCTGCCGCCGTTTGACGATGCGCCGGTTTCATTCGTGGTTGCAGCGCCTCATTTCACTCCGGGTGAAGTGACCATCGTCAGGGTCTGCTTGGCGTCGGACCGCAGCATTGCCAGTGCCGATGTGATGGCGTCCTCGGGCGATCGGCGCTTCGATGATCTGGCGCTCACGTGGGCGCGCCAGGTCAGGCTGCGCTCCGCGCCCGGCGATGGCGTCCGGTTGCAAAGCTGCGGCGAAGTGCGCGTCGAAATCAGGATTCCGGCGGAACCGCGCGTAATCTCGGGACCGGACAACTCGCTGAGCTGAGCGGCTGCTACAGCTGCAGCCGCACCGCCAACTGCAACTCGCGCTCTGCCGCCGCTACCGGCTCACCTATCGAGGTGCGCATCGCCAGACTGCTGTCGATCTGCAGTGCTTCGAGAATCACGCTCCAGGATTTGCCCAACTCGCGCTCATAGGCGAGGGTCCAGGCGTGGCCGCGATTGTTGTTGAAGGTGTCGTCTGATTGCGTCTGGTGCATCTCGAATTGATCGTAGCGCGCCGACAGACGATCGGCACCGCGCTGCCAGCTGACCAGCGCGAACGCCGCATGGTACTCAAACGCGTAGTAGTCGGTCCTCACGGCAGTATTGAATCCGGAATCCCCCTCGATGGTCGTGCCCGCAAGCCACTGCGCTATGACTGTCCAGTGAGCGGTCGGCGTCCAGCGCAATCCGGCGCTGTTGAACTTGGTGCGCCACGCAAAGTCGAGCAGGGCGTACGAGTAGGTGTTCGGATTGGCGCGGTTGTCGTAATGCAGCGCGCGCAGTTCCAGGGTATCGAGATATTTCGCGGTGCCGCCGGCGTAGTAGCCGAGGCGCTGGTCGTCATCGCGATGGAACTCGCGCAGGCCCGCTACCGGGCCGTTGCCGGATTCGCCGATGCGTCCGAACAGCGTCGTCTGGCGGTCATTGATCGACCAGCCGCTCACCGATAGCACTTCGCCGGAGAAATCGTTGAAGCCGTAGCCAGCGGCGGTCAGACCCAGTTCCCAGTCATGCCCGCGCTGGCGCCCGAGCCAGTCGAGATCGTATTCGGCACCGATAGTACGCAATTCCTCGCCGATCCAGGTATTGATGGCCGACGGCGACAGGGAATACGCGCTGCGCCATCCCGGCAGGCGGTTTTCGAGCGAAATCGGCGCGTAGAAGGCGCCGAGTTTCAGGCGCGAGCGCAAGCTATGCCAGGGGAACGGCCGTATTTCGGCGTAGAACTCGGTCAGGTCGAGCGGGCTGCGGTCGCCATCCGCATAAGCGACCGCGTTGGCGTTGAAATGCACGATGTCGAAGAAGGCGTGGTGATAACCAAGCGAAATGCTGCCCACGCGCGCGCCGTCGTGCTGATCGTCGAAGCGCAGCTCGCCGAGGCCGCCATTCAGGAATGAGCGCTCGCCATCCGAGGCTACGGCGCGCAGGTCTATCACGGCATAAAAATCGGACGCGGCAGCCAGCGACGGTGTCAGCAGGACTGCCTGCAGCAGCAAGCCGATCAGTAATCGGTCCATCGTTTGTCGCCATCGTGGGCGGTTTCGGACCGCAACGGCCGGCTCAAGTGGAACACCGGCGCCGGGCGGCCGTTGTCGGCCAGCGCCAGGTGCAGTTGCAGCGTGCTGCCGCCGGCTTCTTCCAGATCCGGATGCCACGCGGTCAGGGTGTAGTTGCCGGGCGGCAGTCCATGCAGCTGCAACTGCCCGGAACCGTCGCTGTGGCCAAAGAACGGCGAGTCGGTCACATAGATGTAGCCGATCATGCCGTCGTGTATGTTGCATCCGAGCGTCACCAGGCCTGGATGATCGAACACGACCGGCGGGTACTTATGCCCCGCATACAGCGACAGCTTGAAAGTCTTGGCTGCTGAGAACGAATAGACCTGATGTTGAATCTGGTCGCTATTCGGAAATTCCACCCCGGTTCCAGTCTGCACGACAAGAACTCTGGGCACGAATTGCATGTGCTGCTGGTCCATGATCGCCGTGTGCACCGCATGCTTCTCGGGCACGGCGGCATCGGACTCGGCGATGATCACGATACCGGCCACGCCGTGGCCGGCATTATCGAGCACGGTGACGGTGACGTCGGCTGCTGCTGCGCCGGCGCCCCAGCCGGCAAGCAGCGCGCACAGCATCGCCGTGCCGGCGGCGCGTGCGCCAATGCGGCCGCACCCGGCGATGGGAGCCATTGCAACGATGCGCATAACGCAGGTCCGGGGCGGGGATCGCCGGTTCATCAGGACATGACGCGGTAAGGGTTACTTACCGCGGTGCGCGTCGCGACGCCGCAGTTCACACTCTGACGTATACGGCCGGCGAAGGCGCTGCCTGGGAGCGTGACCGGCTTGGCACTGGGCCCTTTTTAGCCGGGCCGGGGCGAGCGCTGCGCGTGGCTGCCTTGCTCAGCGCCGTCAGGCAGCGGCGGCTTCGATCACGATCTCCAGCGTGACCTCATCGCCGACCAGCGGCACCGCCTTGCCCATGTTGAAATCCGAGCGCTTGACCACACCGGTGGCATCCGCCCCGATCGCGTCCTTTTTCATCATGTTGGGGCCGTGCTTGAACGACGTGACGGTCAGCGTGACCGGCTTGGTGATCCCCTTGACCGTCAGGTTGCCTTCAATGCTGACCGGCTTGTCGCCGTCGAACTTGACCGAGGTCGACTTGAAGGTCGCGCTGCCGTATTGCGCGGTATCCAGGTAGTCGGGACCCTGAATGTGTCCGTTGAAAAGCTCCGAGCCGGTATCGACCGATTTCGTGTTGATGACGATGTCGATCGATGCGGTCTTGGCCGCCGGGTCGTAGGTCACCGTGCCGCTGACGGTGTTGAAACGCGATTCCTGGGTCGAGAATCCCAGGTGATTGTACGAGAAACGCACGAAGGTGTGATTCGCGTCGGCGGTGAAGGTCGTCGGCGCTGCCCATGCCGCGGTCGCAGCGGCGAGTGACAACAAAGAGGCGGTGACAGCCAGTTTCAACGCATGCATCGCAAATTCTCCGGGGAATGGGGGATGCGCATATTAGGGCAGCACCAGCGGCGGCACAATTTCTCAGAACGCCAGCGACAGATTGCCAGGAACTCGAGCGAGCGCTGCGGGCAGCGCACCTTCGATTGCGAGCAGGCGAAGCTTGGTACTGACTCCGCCGCGGGCGGAGAAGCCGCCGCTGCGACCGCCGGCTGCCAGCACGCGGTGACAGGGCACGATGATGGGACACGGATTGCGCGCCATCGCCTGGCCGACCGCGCGGGCTGCGTGCCGATCGCCGCACAGAGCTGCCACTTCGCCATAGGATCGGGTCTGACCCGGCAGGATGGTGCGCACCAGCGCATAGACACGCCGGTGAAACGGCGGCACCTGCGTCAGATCGAGCCGGGCATGCCGCAGATCGCACGGCTGGCCGGCGAGCAAGGGCGCGAGGTGTTGGCGGTGCCGGGCTCCCCGCTCGACCCGCGCGCCAAGGGCGCCAACGACCTGATCCGCCAGGGCGCGGCTCTGTGCGAAGGCGTGGAGGACGTGCTGCGCGCCTTGGCCGCCCTGCCCTCGCTGCGCGAGGACGGCGCGCCCTACGATGCCTTTCCACTGCGAGGCGACGACCTGGACGCGGCGGTCGACGCCCTGCGCGGCCGGATCGAAGCGCTGCTCTCGCCAACCCCCACGCCCCGCGACGACCTGATCCGCATCACCGGCGCGCCGGCCCCGGCGGTCTA
>Ga0209006_10000380_pt1 | contig 43983 bp, 28 predicted proteins | sample JacPin_JW_Ref_O2_FD_188567 | JGI IMG/M metagenome (GOLD analysis project Ga0209006, IMG submission 188567) | Forest soil microbial communities from Algoma, Ontario, Canada - Jack Pine, Ontario site 1_JW_Ref_O2 (SPAdes) (version 2) | ecosystem: Environmental > Terrestrial > Soil > Boreal... | reverse complement strand
GCCATGCGCTCGATCAAAATGCTTTCCGCCTTCAGCGCCAGGCACAGATCGTCGCAGAGGTTCGTAACGCGGCTGTACTTAATTCCCGCTTCCGGCTTGAACTCAAACGTCGTAACGACGGGGCCAGGATTGATCTGCGTAACCTGCCCATGAACCTCAAACTCCGCATACTTTTCCCGCAGCACCTGCGCCAGCACTTTGAGTTCGTCGGTGTCAACGGCCTGCCGTTCATCAGGACGCTGCAAGAGACTGCTCGGCGGTAACTTATAACCGCCCGCGATTCGCGGCAGCGTGGTCTTGGCCTTGTTGCTGCTGTCAGCGCGCAGCGTGACTTCCGGCTCTGCCAAAGATTGGGAGAAAGCATCCACTGAACCTACAGCTTCCAGCGATTCACTCAGCACCCCACCACTGGCCACAGCAGCGCCAGATCGTGCGTCACCGCGATTCTCGGCCGGCTCATCCGCGAGCATCCGCTCAATCCCAGTCCGCCGGACTTCGGCAGTAGGAGCCGCAGCGGGCCGAGACGGAATCAACTGCGTCTTGACCACTGGCTTCGAGATGCGTCGCTTCTCCAATTCCTTCTGCTGTCGCCGCTTGGTCCGCTCTTGCTGCCAGTCGAGATATCGATTCCACAACGCAGTCGCAAACGCGAACCGCGTCGGCGCCCACAACCGTACCGCGGCAAATGAAAACGCAGTCGATAAATAAAGCGCCACTGCGATCAGCGTTCCGCAAACGATATAAGCGCCAACCAGGTTGAGATAGTGAATCAGGAAGTCGCCGACAATGCGGCCCAGCAATCCCTCCACCGGGATCTCGTGCATCCAGCGCAAATGGCCCGGCAACAGCGCCAGCATCGCCGGGAAAAACATCACCAGCCAAACTCCGCCGAGAGTTTTTGCGATAGGAGACTGAATCTTTGCCGAGCGAAACCACTTCGCGCCCAGCAGCGCGGCGAAAATCGGCAGCAAAAATGAGCCGACGCCGAAAAATTGCAGCGCAACATCGGACACCAGCGCGCCGACCACTCCAATCCAGTTGCGCGCGGCGTGCGCGCCGGTGAGAACGGAAGCGCTATTCAGCGAAGGATCGAGCGGCGAGTAAGAAGCCAGCGCGAGGAAGAGGAGAAGCGCGGAGACGCACATCAGGAATCCGATCAGCTCGTTGAGCCGCCGGTTCACCGTCGGGGTAGCAATCGTCGTCAGGAAACCCATGTAGGCCGGATCACACCACGAAAGATGAAACCATTCCCAGTGCTTTAATCGGCCAGAGCCTCATCATTATGCCAAGAAGCGGCGACCTCGGCAATGAAGGGAGGGGTGCTAAGTTGGCTTCCTACTGAAATCGCCACTAGGGGAGTTGTGTCTGTGAGTGTTAAACGATAGAAGGCGCTTACCCATGAAGCAGGGAATCACTGCCGTCCGTGGCACTCCCCATATTTTCTCTCACCGCCGCATAGGCATCGGTCGTTGCGGCTCAGTTTAGGCAGCGGGTGAGCCTCGTCCAACTCCGCCCTCAGAAAATCGCAGCGCTGTTTAGTCTCAAGCAATCGCTGCTCTGTGCCTGGGTGTTTCCTCCAGGATATATCGTTGAGTTCACCACAAAGGCGATTGAACTCAGAGAAGCGGTCGTCAATTACAAGCGGCATCCTTACGTTGTCGCGGCGCCTTCTTACGTCGTCAATCGCAGTTTCGTCCGGCAAAAACAAAATGCGGGTCGCGATGGAATTGTGAGGAGTGATATCCAGCCATGGTGGCCCCGTCAGTGGCTCGTATACGGCATGATGCTCGGCGGCTAAGAAAAATCCCGAAGGTTGCCACAGTGCCCAGCCTGTAATGAATCTTCCTCCCCTTAAACGGATTTCGGCCCTCACGTTCTCGAAGCACTCTAGCTTCCAGGCAAGTGGGCTGGGTCTTACTTCCACGTAACAGGGTTTGTTGGATGGATGGATGAGACGGCATAATGCCATCACGTCGCCGGAGATAACGGGAACTCTAGCCATTCTTCTTGTTAATCAGATTGCCGCACCGCCGTCCATTCCGCTTTTCGGCCGGGCCTTCGCCCTAACTAGCGAAAGAAGTCCGGGTGGCCGTTCAGATACCCGACCGCAAGAACGACACAGGTCACGAGCACTACGACGGCAATCGCAAAGCAAGCGGTGGCGGCAACGCTGGCATTGCGGCCACGCAAGATGTCCCACCCAGTTATCGCAAAACGTTTAATGCCTGCCCACACAAGGAAAAGCACCAAAGCAAGAAGGCACACTAGGCCCAGCGCCGCCAAGAACTTCAGGATCAGCCAAAACAGGTCAATGACGGAGACATCGTTCATGGCTGGTTTTTTGGGTAATACATAATGCCGGTTGGGGTACACTTCCGCCGGCACCCATTGTACAGCGAGGGTAAGGACGCTCGGGTGTCTCCATCCTCTCGCGTACGGCGCGAAGCCTTCCTAACGTGCTGTACCAACATTGGTACACTTAATCGTCAATCCACTTCAGGCGACTCCCAACACGGTTCTATCGCTCCGATAGCGGACGAAACCCAACAGGAGATTGGTTTGGCAATCAAACGAATGAAAGGAACCTCTTCATGAAGAAAAAGAATCTCGGCTCGACTTTCGACAGCTGGCTCCGTGAGGAAGGTCTCTATGAAACGGTCAGCGTCACTGCCATTAAACGCGTCGTCGCTCGCCAGGTTGAGGCCGCCATGCGCCAGAAAGGCTTGACGAAGGTCGAAATGGCAAGAAGGATGCGCACCAGCCGTTCAGCCCTCGATCGGCTCCTCGATCCCGACAACGACGCCATCACTTTAACTACGCTGCAAAAGGCCGCCGCTGTTGTCGGGCGTCAGGTTCGACTGGAGTTGGTTTAACTGGGCGACTTCACCCCGCCAACTTAGCCGCAAACGCCAGCACCAGCGCCCCCGCAATAATGCGGTAAACCGCAAACGGCGCGAACCCGCGCTTGCGCACGTAAGCCATAAACCATGCCACCGACGCGTAAGCCACAACAAAAGACACCACGAATCCGATTCCCAACACAATCCACCCGTGCGTGTCGATCTGCGAAACGCCGATGGGATTTTCGCCCTTGCCTAGGACTGACTTGAACAGCGTATAGCCCGTTGCCGCGACCATTGTCGGAATAGACACGAAGAAGGAGAATTCAAGAGCCGCCGCCCTCGACATTCCGGCGACCTGGCCGGCAGCGATGGTCGACATAGAGCGGGAAGTCCCGGGAAACACACCGGAAAAGATCTGACAAAAACCAATCCAAATTGCCTGTCGCAGGCTCATGTTCTCCATTCTCCAGGTATGGATTCGGCTTCCGCTCGCGCTGGGCCCCGCAGCTTCAGAATTGGCATTCACGGCATCAACCACCCACATGACGATTCCGCCAATCACGAGTGACCAGCCCATGATGTACAAGTTCTCCAAGTGCTTTCCAATCACCTTCGTAAGCAGAAAAGAAGGAATTGCCGTTACCACAAATGCGACCGCGACCAGTCCCAGGGGATGGGTGAGCGGAGTCCGGTCGCCGCGTTCGCCACGTGGGAATGTGCTAAGGAACTTCGCGATTCGGCTGCCAAAATACACCGGCAGGCAGGCGATAGCGCCAAGTTGGATGACAATGGAATACATCTTCCAATATCCATCCGACAAGTTGATGTGCAACAGCGCTTCCGCAATGCGCAGGTGCGCGGTCGAGCTGACCGGCAAAAATTCCGTGAGCCCTTCGACGATCCCCAACAGCACCGACAATATGTAGTCGTTCAATATTCCTCCGCGAGATGAAACAGTATCTCAGAAAAGTGGGTGTTTCGATGGCGGCAGAGTCCCAAGGAGGATCAAGTTGCGTAGCAATGCGACGCTGGAGTTAAGTTTTCGGCAGCTTGCCCTTGCCCGGCAATCCCGCAGGATTTTCATGAGTGCGTTCGCGAAATGTTCCCCGCATTCCGGTGGCGAGCTTCACACTCGATTCGCCGAATTTATCGCGCAAACGATCAGCAGCAGCCAGGGCGTCTTTCCATCGCTGTTGCCGGCCGCTTTCAAGCATATCCATCTGCCCAGTCTGCTCCCCGAACGACGATGCCTGCACACCCAGTAGTCGCACCGCCTGCCCGCGTTTCCAGTTGCTACGAAACAGCGACCGAATGTGCTCGAAGATTTCGTTATCGAGCTGTGTCACTGCCGGCAGAGTGTGTGCGCGAGTGATTGTCGTGAAGTCTTTGTATCGCAGCTTCAACTGCAAAGTCCGCGCATAAAAATCCGCCTCGCGCAGCCTGCGCCCAACCATCTCCGAAAGCCGCATCAGAGTGGATTCGAGTTGGTTCACATCGGCGGTATCTTCGTTGTAAGTGTGTTCGTGGCTGATCGACTTTGCTTCGAGATCAGCGCCCACTTCGTTGTCAAACCATCCGCCCGCATCTTCGCCGCGCGATTTTCCCGCCAGCGCCAACCCCCACTTGCCAAAGCGTTCTTCCAGTTCAGATTCTTCCAACCGCGCGAGATCGCCAACCTTCTTAATACCCAGCGCGTGCAGGCGCTGCTCCATAACCTTGCCCACGCCAGGGATTTCGCGCACATCGAGCGGCGCAAGGAATTTGGCCTCTTCGCCGGGAATGATTCGCAGGACGCCATTCGGCTTCGCCTGTGCCGACGAAACTTTCGCAATCAGCCGCGAACTTCCAATTCCAATGGAGCAATTCAGCTTCGTTTCGGCTTTCATGCGTTGATGCAGCGCATGCGCAGCCTTCAGCGACGGACCATGCAAACGCTCGGTACCTGTCATATCGAGATAGGCTTCGTCGATCGAAGCCATCTCCACTCGCGGCGAGAAGGTGTTCAGCACAGCGAAGACTTTCTCGGAACACTCTCGATAGCGCTCCGGATGTCCGTCGACAAAAATCGCCTGTGGACACAACTTCGCCGCACTCCGCAGCGGCATTGCCGAATGCACTCCAAATTTGCGGGCCGCATACGACGCCGCGGAAACGACCCCACGCTCAGTCCGTTGTCCACCCACGACGACAGCTTTGCCCTTCAACGAAGGATCGAACAGCTCTTCCACAGAGACAAAAAACGCGTCCATATCGACGTGGAAGATTGTGCGGATGAAGGCGGGCTGAAGGGTGGCAGCCATGCTAAGCGAATTTTAGCAGGCGTTCTCGCACGGGTCCGGCATAGCGTAATCAGGTGTGCTCAAGCTGGAAATCGTTGTAGAATCCGCCTCATGGCCAGACGCGCGGTCACGATTATAGCTCGCATCGCGTTTCTTTTTTGCGGGCTGATTTCGCTTCTGACTGCCGTTCCTTACGCGGTGCTGCGGGGAATCGACCTCCCGTTTCAGAGCGAATGGATCATATTTGTGATTGTCCTGATGCTGGTGGGCGTTCCCAGCGTAACGTTTGCAGTGCTGCCCCGCTCCTGGATCGCGAAAGCACGCGGGAAAGATCGAAACAGAGATCGGAACGATGACCGGCTGTTCTCAGTACCACTCAAAGTGCTGGGCGGCTTGGCGGCAATTTTCTATCTCGTAGCGGTCGTCGCCTATTCCGCTCCAGGCAGATGGGGCCTCGACCCTCAACTCATGCTTTCACTGTGTCCGATGTATTTCGTGAAGATGACGTTCGATCCCTCGCCGCTGATGATCTTCTGGCTGCTGGCGCCCATGAATGCGGCAGCGTACGGGGCGCTTGGCGTCATCTTGGGATACGCATGGTTGGCCTTCGGTAAACGAAGGTGAAGTCAGACTATCGGAGGTGGAGCAGTTTTGGTGGCGGCGTATTCGCCATTCTGTTTGCCGGCGCTCAGACAACTTGCGAGCAAAAATGAGACTCGAATATAAGTAGAGTTGATAGATGAGGTGCCCACTTGGGCAGCGAGCCACGCCTGGGTGGCGGAGACCAACATGAGTAAATCCTCTTTGCTGAAGGCTCTTCTTGCCGCAATTTCATCGGTCAGTCTGATCTGTTTGCCGGCATCGGCATTTGCCCAGCGCGGCGGCGGTGGCCATGGGGGCGGAGGTGGAGGCGGCTCTCACGGCGGTGGTGGTTTTGGTGGCGGAGGCTCCCACGGTGGCGGCTTTTCTGAAGGAGGCTCGCATGGGGGCGCTTATGGCGGCGGCTTCCGGGGTGGCAATTCCTACGGCGGCGATCGCGGCGCGGGCGGCGGACGTTCCATGTATCGCGACGGTTTCGGCCGCGCGAGCGGAGATTCGGCGCGCGGCGGTGGCGGAGCCCGGAGTTGGGGTTCAGGCCGGAGCGCCTCGGCTTCCCGTGGATGGGGAGGAAGATCGGAAACCGGCACCGCCCATGCAGCGATTGCCGACGGCCGATGGCATTCGTTCTCCGGCGAACGTGGCGCGGCGGGCTCGGCGCTGGCTCGGAATGATGGCATTCGCGGCGGTTGGCGCGGTTTCGGCCCGCGGGGCTTCGGTGGCTTTGGTTGGCGTGGCGGCTGGGGATTCGGCTTTGGCTCGGGATTTGGATGGGGCTGGGGATGGGATTTCTGGGGTCCGTTCTGGCAGTGGCCGCCATATTGGTATAGCCCGTGGTGGGGCTGGAACGGCTATTACGGTGCTCCGTACGCCGATGCCTATCCTTACTAGGAGCGCTACGCGTGTTACGGATCCATGGCGAGTGCGGTTCGTGATGCATGGCACTCTGTCCAGCCCAAATATTGGCGAGACGCACGTGAGCGTCTGTGACTAAACGGCCGTCTTCTCTCCGGCCAGTGTGATGCCGTGTGCCTGCCGCAACCGCTCATAAATCTTTCCATACTCCCGCGCGGAAGCGTTCCACGAAAAATCCTTACTCATTCCGTTGCGCATCAGCACTTGCCAGGAAGTCTGATCGCGAAACGCTTGCAGTGCCTGCTTCACCGTCAGTAACAAAGACTCCCCGTTATATTCGCTGAATTTGAAGCCGGTTCCTTTGCCCGTTCGCGCATCCCAGGGTTCGATGGTGTCGTCGAGGCCGCCGGTGGCGCGAACAATAGGCACGGTCCCGTATTTCAGGCTGTAAATCTGATTCAGGCCGCAAGGTTCGTAGCGCGAGGGCATCAGGAACATATCTGCTCCCGCTTCGATCTTGTGCGCGATAGCATTGTCGTACGCGACTTTCACCGCAATGCCGTGAGGGAATTGCTTAGCCAAACGCTGGAACATCTCTTCATACGGTTTGTCGCCAGCGCCCAAAGTGACCAGCACCATTTCTTCGCGCGCCAACCGGTCCGCGACCTGCAAGATCAAATCAAAACCCTTTTGTGCTGCGAAGCGGGAAACAATTCCAATCACCGGCAACTTTGCGGCCGATGTGGGGATCCCGAACGAAGCTAACAAATCCAGCTTACATTTTGCTTTGCCCGACAAATCCTGCGGCGAATACTTCGCGACAGTAAATTTGTCGGTCTGCGGACTCCACTCGTCATAGTCAACGCCATTAAGAATCCCCGTCACCGTTGCGGCACGCCCGCGCAATACGCCTTCCAGGCCAAAGCCATATTCGGCTGTTTGAATTTCCTGGCTGTACTTCCTGCTGACCGTCGTCACATAATCCGCATAAGTCAATGCGCCCTTGAGAAAGTTCACCTGCCCGAAAAATTCCATCTTCGACATGGCAAACAGATCCCACGGCAGCATGAGCAATGGCAAAACTTCCGGTGGAAACAGCCCCTGATACCCCATGTTGTGAATGGTGAACACCGTGCCCACATCGCGAAATGCCGGATCGTCTTTATAAATAGTCCGCAATAGCACGGGCACCAGCGCCGACTGCCAGTCGTGACAATGAAAAATTTGCGGCACACCCAGAATTTTCGAAGCTTCGAGCACCGCGCGCGAAAACAGCGCAAAGCGCTCGGCGTTATCGGGATAGTCTCCCGCGGGCGTTCCATACAGCGCATCGCGATCGAAGAATTCCGGATACTCGACAAAATAAAATTTCACGCCCGCCTGCGCCCCCCCGCTTACCACGGAAGGAAACCGATATTCGTCATCAAACGGCACCGTGATGCTGCGCACCACCGTCGCCGATTCAACAAGTTTGGTCTGGCGGTAGCGTGGCAAATAAACGGTGACTTGATGTCCCAGCGCGGCCAGCGCCCGCGGCAAAGCTCCGACCACGTCGGCAAGTCCGCCAGTCTTGGAAAAGGGAACGCCTTCCGAAGCCACAAAAGCGATATGCATGAGAGCAGGAACCTCCAGAGCAGGTTTATTCGCGGATCACACGGTATTATGGAGTTGAACTCCCGGGCTGGGTCGGCTCGCGGCAATCATGCGGAACGACGTACGCGGGGACGACCTCAGTCTATATGCCCAAAGAAAAGAAGAAAAGAGGGTCAACGTGCCGAACGCCGTTTCCGCCCGCCGTCCCCAAATGAAGCCCAAGCTCGGACAGCACTTCCTTGTGGGCGAAGACTATGCCAGGCGCATCGCCGATGCCGTGGGCGACGTCTCGCAGTGTACAGTTCTCGAAATCGGTCCCGGTCGCGGGGCGATTACTTCATTGCTGGTAACGCGCGCCCGCCGCTTGATCGCGGTGGAACTGGACCGTGTACTGGCAGCGCAGCTGCGCTTGCAGTTCGGCATGTCGCGCAATGTTGAAGTGATTGAAGCTGACATTCTCTCAATCGATTTCGATTCTCTGTTCGGACCCAAGCCAGGACTGAGCCGGCCCGGCATCGACTTGAAACTGCAGCCAGCGAGAGTGGTGGGCAATCTGCCATACGGCATCACCTCGGACATTTTGCTGCGGCTGTTCGAGTACTCGAAATATTTCGACACGCTCGTGATCATGGTTCAGCGCGAAGTAGCTGACCGCATCGCCGCCAAACCCGGAGGCAGCGAATACGGAATGCTTTCGGCAACGGCGCAACTCTACGCACGAGTGGAAAAGCTGTTCACGCTGCCCCCCGGCGCATTCAATCCGCCACCAAAAGTTCATTCGACGGTGCTGCGTCTGACTCTTCAACCTAGGCAGGAAGAACTCGGCGTAGCCGGTGACGGCTTCATCGATTTCCTGCGCCTCTCTTTTGGACAGAAGCGAAAAACGTTGTGGAATAACTTGAAGACGAACTACGAGGAAGAAAACTTGCGGCAGGCACTGGCCCACGCGAAAATAAAACCCGCGGCTCGGGCCGAAACCCTCAGTCTGGAGCAGAGCGCAGCGCTATATCGCGGGCTGCGATCAAGATCCCAAAGTGTAATTTAGACTTTGATATTGGCAACGCCACACATCATGGTCACACTCTCCGATATCCGCGCTGCCCAATCCCGCCTCCAAGGCGTCACCACCCGCACGCGCCTCATCGAATTCAAACTCTGCGGCGACGACCCACGCCAACTTTTCCTCAAACCAGAAAATCAGCAGCCCATCGGCGCCTTCAAACTTCGCGGAGCCTACAACAAAGTGGCATCGCTCTCGCCCGAAGAATTGAAACGCGGAGTCATCACTTACTCCAGCGGCAATCATGCGCAAGGCGTGGCCTACGCCGCCCGCGCGCTCGGAGTGAAAGCCGTCATCGTCATGCCCAACAACGCTCCCGCCATCAAGCGCGAAGCGACGGCCGCTCTCGGCGCCGAGATCGTCACCGTCGGCCCCGGCAGCACCGAGCGCCAGATCAAAGCCGAAGAACTCGCCGCGCAACGCGGATACGTCATCGTCCCTCCCTACAATGACGAGCACATAATCGCCGGACAGGGCACGATGGGATTGGAAATTCTGGAAGACTTGCCGGAGGTCGAAACCGTTCTCGCGCCTGTCGGTGGCGGCGGCATGCTCAGCGGCATTGCTACTGCCATCAAGCTAAGTAAGCCATCAGCAAAAGTCATTGGCGTAGAGCCGGAACTCGCCGCCGATGCGCAGGCCAGCCTGCGCTCGGGTCACATCGTCGACAAACCTGCCGAAGAAGTTTCGCGCACCATCGCCGATGGACTGCGCACGCAAAGCATCGGGCCCATCAACTTCGCTCACATTCAGAAATATGTCGACGACATCATCACCGTTACTGAAGATGAGATTCGAACGGCGATGAAATACCTGAGCGCGAATCCGGCAACCGTTGCCGAGCCCAGCGGCGCGGTCGCCGTCGCCGGATTCATTTTCCATGCGAATCAGATGCCGCAAACCAAGCTCAACGTCGCAGTAATTTCCGGCGGCAACATCGATCCTGCGATGCTGGAGCAATTGCGGCGGGAGTAGCTTAGTCCCCCGCGTTCCCAAACGTTGGCACGCCGTTCTGGATGTAGAAAATAAGTCTATTCGCACGCGCCGCCCAGTCGCTTTGTCCGTAGTCGCTCACGATTTTCTGCGCCAGGGCCAAAGCACGGCTCTTCGATTCCTCGGCCTTTTTTTGGTTGGCTTCGGTCCTATAAATTTCGATTAGCGCCGACCGCCGCCATGCCGCGTCATAAAGCGCCTCGGGAGCAGCCGGAGATTGGCTGTGTTCCTTGGCATATTTTTCGTAAATGTCGGCTTCCTTTTCCGGACATTTGGATATGCCTTCCCAGTCGCCGCACAGTTTGTTGTCGATGAGATGGAAGTCGGCAAGGTCCGCCCACTTGGTACCCGGATATTTCTTGATCACCAGCTTCATCCATTGCTCATCCAGTTGCGCGCGCATGTAGGCGTCGCGTTCATGGGCCGATGGACGCGTCATCACATCCGAGCGTTCCATCTGCCATCGAATATCCGCCGCGCGATACAGGCCTTCGGCGGCCAGCGGTGAAGTAGGGAATAAATCGTAGATGCGGTAGTAAAGCCGCATGGCGTCGAGCGCGGCATCGCGGCGTCCGCGGCGGCGGCTGGCCTGGTCTTCCGAATCGGCAGCCTCGCCGAAAATAATCTTGTCGCCGTTGGGCGTCGTCAGGTTCACCAGCGCCTTGCTTGAAACCCATCCGGTAATGGTTTTGCCTTCAGCCTCCGGATCGCCTTCGTCGGCGTCCCTCTTGGGTTCGGCCAGGATCGCTTCCACGTGCGTCCAGTCACGGCTGGTGTCGATGATGACTAGTTCGTGCCCACGCCCAGCTTCGCCAAGCTTTGCGGAACTGCCGTCGGGAGATACGCGAATGGATTCCTCATGCACCAGCGTGCCGCGCTGCGCTTGGCCCATGGCCAGAATGGGAGCAAAAAAGACGAGGCAAACCAGGGCCAGACAGACACGCAACGTTTCTTGCAGCAGTCGTTGGCGCAACTCTTTCATGACTTTAAGAATACTCTCTGGCTTCTTTCAGATTTATGCAACGGCAGCAAAATTAGTGCCTCTTTTGGGTACAAATATACTTCGTCATCAAACCTGCTAGGGCCGAAGGATCCGTGACAGGGCTTTTCAATAGACCCTTCCTGCTTTGCCGAGCGTGGCGCGATTGCGGAAAGGAACGTCTTCCCAAGGCCATTTACCGTGGTTCTGCTTGTAGAGTTTTGCTTTGGCAAACACATCTTCTAGCTGCTCAGTTCCGAAATACGCGACACTCACCGATTTATTTTCTAAGGTCATCCTGACGTTCGGATGGGCTTTTCTAGCACTAGAGGGAATCCCAACGATGACGGTTCGTCGCATGTGATTCTGTACTTGCCAGCCGAAAATGTCGGCGGCCTGCAACGGCTTGAAAAGGGCATCATCCTCAAACATGATGCCGTCCGGGGTCATGCCATAGCGTACTGCTGTCAGATCACTGTTTAGCTTGGATTCCGATTTCCAGATTTGCTCGATACGGTCTTGACTGAGCGATCCGCGATGAAAGACGTATTGCATTGGATCGTATCTTTGGTGGTCTGCTCGCCAGTCGGAAATTACGTCAAGCATGGTGCGAATCGCCCATGTATAGTGATCCGCTGCAAATCCATCTTTAAACTCCTGAAATACGAAACGGTCGAACGGGGCTTTAGGAACCGCTATCGCGAATCCGCAATAAATGCGAGTGTTGATGATTGAAGCCAGTTTTCTATAGACCCGATCTTTCTTGATGTTGTCCCAGTCGTAAAAGGGCTTCCGCCCAGCCTCGGGCTTCGCCATGAATTCGCACATATGAAAAACGTCAAATCCTTCCCGCTCGCGCACTTCATCCCAGTTCCTAACAAAGCAATCCCACTGCTCCTTTGAGGAGATGTAGCAAGCAGCGACGGCGACAGGTGTATTGGCGTCTGTTCCGCTGTCATCGCAGTAGACTTCAAACTGAAACATGGCTGATGAGTCAAGTATACTTTTTACGCTCTCTTGGTTGGATGCTCACCACCCGGTTGCAAGATCCTGCACATGCAAAATCCTTCACGTTGACAAGCCTTCCGTCTAATGGGAACATTTCAATCCCCGCTACTTCGTGCCAGATAACAAGCACAAAGCTCCTCGGAGAATCTAAAGACTTTAAAAATAACGATCCGCGACCGTGCGTTCGTGGATGGATGTTCGAGCCGGGCCGGGTTTCCCGGCGAGAGGATGTTAAATGTTGAAGGCCTGCCGCGTCGCGATTCTCGTCCTGTGCTGTTCGCTTTTTTCCTCACTGTTCTCGGTTGCTCAGAGTCCCGACGCTCCGCCCAATATCAGCCAGATTCAGCACATCATCTACATCATTAAAGAAAACCGTTCATTCGACAGTTTTTACGGCACTTTCCCCGGAGCCAATGGCGCCACCACGGCCACCATTTCCACCGGGCAGACCATCACCATGGGCCATCTGGCCGACCAGATGCCAAACGACATCACCGGCCACGGCTGGTTTGACGCCATCACCGGAATGGACGGCGGCAAAATGGACCGCTTCGATTTGGTCACCGGCGGCAGCGTCAATGGAGACTATCTCGGTTTCCAGCAATTGCACCAAACCGACATTCCGAACTATTGGAAGTATGCGCAGAACTTTGTCCTGGCCGACAACATGTTTTCTTCGCTGCAAGGCGCCAGTTTTCCTAATCACCTCTACACCATCGCGGCGCAATCCGGCGGAGTGTGGAACAACACGCTGCAAATCGATGGCAAGGGACAGATATGGGGCTGCGACGCAAATCCCAATGCACAAGTGCCGGCCATGGATCTCAATCGCATCGTGACCAAGCCGTTCCCCTGTTTCGATTTTCAGACCTTGGCTGATCTGCTGGATGGCGCGGGTTTGACCTGGAAGTATTACGCTCCACAGAAGGGCAGTGCCGGCTATGTTTTTTCCACGTACGATGCCATCAACCACATCCGCAACACATCACTGTGGACCCAGCACGTGTTTCCTGATACGCAATTTGCCATTGACGCCGCCGCCGGAAATCTTCCCAACGTGGCTTGGCTGGTGACCACCGGCAAATCCAGCTTTGGCACCGGCACCACCCCCACTACTGCCCCCAGCAACACTACTGCCTCCGTCGATAACAACGAGCATCCACCGGGCAGCATCTGCTCCGGAGAAAATTGGTCGGTCACCCAACTCAACGCTTTGATGAACGGGCCCGACTGGTCCAGTTCCGCTGTTTTTCTTACATATGATGACTTTGGCGGATTCTACGATCACGTGGCTCCTCCGCCCGTCGATATTTATGGCCTGGGCCCTCGCGTGCCCCTCTTGATTATTTCTCCTTATGCCAGGACGGGAATCGTGTCGCACACCCAATATGAGCTTTCGTCCGTCATAAAGTTCGCCGAAGAAGTCTTCGGCTTACCAAGCCTGGGCCAGCGCGACGTCGCTGCCAATGACACGACCGACAGCTTCGACTTCACTCAATCGCCACGCCCGCCATACCTGCTCAAGACTCGCATCTGTCCCCTGGTTTCCGCACAAAACCAATACTACGGATGGGAACAGATCGGCGGCACCACCCCGGCTCGCAAAATTACCGTCGCCAATGATCAGACGAAGACGCTCACTCTGACGGGCGAGACGGTGACCGGTCCCTTTACCATTAGCGCCAACACCTGCGGAACGTCGCTCGCCGTCAGCGGTTCCTGCGCCGTCTCCGTTGCTTTCAAGCCCACCACCGTAGGCCCACAAACGGGAACACTCACCGTTGCCAATAACGGCACGACCGGCCCCGCGAAAGTCACTTTGGCCGGGATCGGCTCTGCCCTTTCCACTTCGCCGCTGAGCGTAACTTTCGCCAGTACTTTTATCGGCGTTACCACGGCCCCAAAGACATTTACCGTGAAGAACCTCGGCGCCTCGACCGTCACAATCTCTCAGATCCAGGTCGTAGGCGAGTTCGCCCAAACCAATACCTGCGGCACGAGTCTGGCTGCAGGCAAGAGTTGCACCGTCGCCGTAACCTTTTCGCCCAACACTTCAGGCACCGTCGAAGGCGGGGTGAACATCCTGAGCAGCGATCCTGCCAGTCCGCAGACGCTGACGTTGAAAGGCACTGCGACCGGAGTCAATCTGTCTGAGACATCGCTGACCTTCGCCACGCAAAAAGTTGGAACCACAAGTTCTCCGCTGAAATTTACACTTACCAACACCACCGGCACTCCGCTGAACGTTGGCGCCGTCGCCATCACCGGAGACTTCGCCCAAACCAATACCTGTGTCAGCCCGCTCGCGCCCGCAGCCAACTGCATGGTGAGCATCACGTTCACTCCCACAGCAACCGGCGCGCGCACCGGCACCTTCAGCATCGCCGACAGCGACTTCCAAAGCCCGCAGAACGTGAGTCTAACGGGAACGGGAGACTGAAGTCCGGCTTCCGGCTTCCGCAAAACGCTGCCGGGTTGCGCGCGTCTGGACAGCCGAGGGCGGCTGTCCCACATAAAACACCTTCAGACAACCTTTGATCCGGAAGTCGGGAAGCGGAAGCCGGAAGCCGGCTGTTGACCTCCATCCCGCTCTCGCAATAAACTTTCGCTTCGCCTCAGGAGCCTAAATGCGCCAGTTCTTTCCGCTCACTCTCGTCCTCACTTTTGTTTTATCCATTAGCGCCGCTGCCCAATCCGATCCTCCATTGCTCTTGCGCTTTCCCACCGTCAGCAAGACGCAGATCGTTTTCAACTACGGCGGCGATCTCTGGATCGTCAGCCGCGACGGCGGCGACGCGCGCCGCCTCACCTCCGGCGTCGGCACCGAAAGCGATCCCTACTTTTCTCCCGATGGAACGCAGGTCGCATTCACCGGCGAATACGATGGCAACGTCGATGTCTACGTTGTCCCCGCTGCGGGAGGCGAGCCGCGGCGTCTGACCTACCATCCCGCAGACGAATATGTGATGGGCTGGACCCGCGACGGCAAGAACATCCTGTTTTCTTCGTGGGGAAACAGCTTCATGCACTTCGAATTTCAGCTCTACACGGTGCCTGTCGAAGGCGGATTTCCCACGAAACTGCCGATTCCCATCGGCGATCAAGCCGTCTTCTCGCCTGATGGTTCGCACCTCGCCTATGTTCCGCACATTCAGTGGGAAGCCGCATGGAAGCGCTACCACGGTGGCCAGACGACCCCCATTTGGATCGCCGACCTGAAAGATTCGAGCATCGTCAAAGTTCCCCGCGAGAATTCCAACGATCATTACCCACAGTGGGTCGGCGATATGGTCTATTTCCTCTCCGACCGCAGCGGCCCGGTCAGCCTCTTCGCCTACGACACGAAAACCAAACAGGTTTCCGAAGTCCTGCACAGCGACGGTCTGGATTTCAAAACCATCTCCGCCGGACCCGATGCCATAGCCATCGAGCAGTTCGGCGCCGTTAAGCTCTACGATCCGAATACCCATCAAGCGAAGGACATTCACATTCACGTCGCCGGAGACATTGACGCAGTGCGTCCCCACTTCGCCAAGGTCGATCCCAAGCGTATTCAGAATTCCAATCTGTCGCCCACCGGCGCGCGCGCCGTCTTTGAAGCCTGGGGAGAAATTTTCACCGTCCCCACCGACAAAGGCGATATTCGCGACATCACGCGTTCTCCCGCCGTTGCCGATCGCGACCCCTCCTGGTCTCCCGATGGCAAGTCGATTGCATATTTTTCCGACGAGTCCGGAGAATACGAACTCACTATCCGCGACCAGAACGGCCTCGGCCCGGCGCGCCACATCAACCTCGGCAATCCGCCGTCATTTTTCTACGGACCCACCTGGTCGCCCGACAGCAAAAAAATTGCCTACACCGATAAGCGCCTGCAACTCTGGTATGTCGATCTCGAAAAGCCCGCGCCCAAGCTCGTCGACTCCGATTACTTCGGTGGCTTCGGCCCGACGCAGCTCAACCAAACCTGGTCGCCCGACAGCAAGTGGATTGCTTATACCAAGCAACTCCCCAGCGGCCTGCATGCGCTCTTCGTCTACTCGACCGAGCAGAGCAAGCCTTCGCAGATCACCGACGGCATGAGCGACGTGCTTTACCCGAGCTTCGATAAGAACGGAAAATATCTCTATTTCACCGCGTCGACGAACACTGGCCTTACGACCGCCGGACTCGACATGTCGAGCGAAGAGCATCACGTCTCGCGCAGCGCCTACGTCGCAGTCCTAAGCAAGGACGAAAAATCACCGCTGGCGCCTGAAAGCGACGAAGAAAAACCCAAAGACGAAAAGAAAGCCGGAGAAGATAAAGATAAGGACAAGGACAAGGCAAAAGACAACGACAAGCCGGCGGGAAAAGACAAGACCAAGGACAAAGACGCAAAGTCCGGGAAGGGAACAGACAAAGACAAAGACGACGACAAGAGCAAAGATAAAGATAAAGACAAGAAGGATGATAAAGACAAGAAGGACGAGCCCGTCGTAAAAATCGACCTCGATGGCATCGGCCAACGCATTCTCGCGCTGCCCATTGCCAGCAAGAATTACGTCAACATGCTATCCGGCAAATCGGGAATTCTTTTCCTCTCCGAAGGTCCGCTGGTGCAGACCGAAGAAGATGGTCCCGAGCTCAACCAGACCATCCAGAAATTCGATCTCAGCAAACGCAAGGTCGATAAATTTCTCGAAGATATCAACGACTACGCGATTTCCTTCGATGGAGAAAAGATTCTCTACCGCAAAGGCGATCAATGGAGCACAGCCTCTGCCGACGAGGGCCCCGGCAGCAGTGGCCCGCCTAAGCCGGGTTTCGGCCCGCTCAAGCTCGATGGCTGGCAGGTCTACGTCGAGCCTCGCGCCATGTGGAAGCAGATATACAACGAGACCTGGCGCATCGAGCGCGACTTCTTCTACGATCCGCACTATCACGGCCTCGATCTCGACAAAGCGAAGAAAAAATATGAGCCATACCTGGCGGGCATCGCCTCGCGCGAAGAGCTCACTTATTTATTTGAAGAATGTCTCGGCGAGTTGACCGTGGGCCACATGTTCGTTGGCGGCGGCGAAAAGCCGGAACCGAAAAAAGTAAAAGGCGGACTGCTCGGCGCTGACTACACTTTGGAAAACGGCCGCTATCGCATTGGCAAAGTCTATGACGGAGAAAATTGGAATCCCGGCATTCAGGCGCCGCTCACCCAGCCCGGCGTCAACGTCAAAGCAGGAGACTACATTCTCGCGGTCAACGGCCGCGAGCTGCACTCCTCCGACGTCATCTACAGCTTCTTTGAAGAAACGGCAGGGAAGCAGGTGGTCTTGAAAGTCGGACCGAATGCTGACGGTAAAGATGCCCGCGACGTTACCGTCGTGCCCGTCGACAGCGAAGAAAATCTTCGCCATCTCGACTGGATCGAAAGTAACCGCCGCAAAGTCGATCAAGCCACCGGAGGCCGTGTCGCCTACGTTCACGTCCCCAACACCGCGGGCGCGGGCTATACCAGCTTCAACCGTTACTTCTTTTCGCAAGTCGGCAAAGACGCCGCGATCATCGACGAGCGCTTCAATGAAGGCGGCCAGCTTGCCGACTACATCATCGATTATTTGCGGCGTCCCATCATGAGCAAAGTCGTCACGCGCGAAGGCCACGACTGGTCAAGCCCGTCCGAAGCCATCTACGGCCCCAAGGTGATGATTATCAATGAAATGTCGGGTTCCGGCGGCGACGCTCTCCCGTGGTACTTCCGCAAAGCAGGCATCGGCCCGCTCGTCGGCAAGCGGACATGGGGAGGGCTCGTCGGGATCGGCGGCTATCCCGAACTGCTCGACGGTGGCCGCGTCACCGCGCCTCGCGCCGCAATCTACGGATTGAATGGCGAGTGGGAAGTCGAAAACCACGGCGTCCCACCCGACGTCGAAGTCGATCTCGATCCCGCAGCCTGGCGCACAGGCCACGACGCGCAACTCGACAAAGCCATCGAAGTCGTCATGCAGCAACTAAAAGATCACCCTCAGCCGCAATACAAGCGCCCCGCATATCCCAACTATCACGAGCACGACGACCTTGGAGCGAAGTAGTCTCGCAAATGTTTCTGTGAGATTCGCAGGAAGGTTGAAGGTTTTCGAAGCGTCGATTGAAAGACGGAAGGTTCGTATCAGGTCATCGCTTCAGCGATGCCGCATGCCTTGCGAATCGAATCGCGCCTTTAGGCGTTGCGTTCACATAATTGTCGATTCTCTCATCGAGCGATGAAAGAACAACTCTCTACTCTCCGGCCCCCATCATCACAATCGGCATCGTCGGCGTCGACGCTCCCGCCTCATTCTCCACCGTGATCGCAAACGCCTTCGCTTCTGCCCCAGCCGGCAATGGAGGATTCGTTACCGTCGCGCTCCCATGCGCATCGGGTTTGAACACGCCCGCGGGTATTGGCGCACCCTGCGCCGGAATCAACCACAATTCATAAGCCTTCGCTGGCGGCAACGCCGGCATGTTCGATGCCAGAAAAACAAGGCTCCTGCGATTCTTCAGATAAAACGCCTTACCCTGCGGCTGCGGAGGATTCTTTCCCGCCACTAAAGTAAAGTGCTGTCCTTCAGGATTCGTAATCGTATTGACGAAACGCTGCGCAGCTTCCAGTTCCGACGTTCGTTCACCAACCAGCCCACGCCAGCTGACCACATCTTGCTTCAGCGCAGCATTCTCTTTCCACAACGAAGCCGCAAACACGATGACCGCCACAGTCGCGGCCCATCCCAAAACTCCCCACCAAGATCTGGGTGCCCCATCCTTCCGCGGTTTGTGCGCAAGGGTGGGAGCCGCAGCGGTCTTCGCCTCCCGCGCCACCGCATCCAGCAATCTCGGCCGCGCGCGCAACGGAGGTTTCGGCCCCGTAGTCGAAAGCGCCAGCAGCGCGCCATCACCGCGCAACTGTTCCAGCTCCAGCCGGCAAGCTGCGCACCCCGCTAGATGCTGTTCCAGCGCCACGCGCTCCGATCCCTTGATCGCCTGCAAAGCGTATAGCGCGAGATCCTCTTCGAATTGTTCGTGCCCACTCATCAATATTTTCTTCGAGTGGGGATTTTGACTTCACTCATTTCATCCCCACCCTGGGTGCCCCATTTCTCGCGCGCTCGTTGCGCGAGAAGTAGGAATACCAACTCTCTAAGTCTGAAACGCCTTCCTCAAACTCATCAACCCCGCGCGAATCCTGGTCTTGATCGTCCCCAACGGCTCACCAGTTTTCGTCGCAATCTCCGTGTGACTCAGCCCTTCGAAATAAGCCATCTGTAACGCGTCTCGCTGCGCCGCCGGCATCCCGCCCAGCACATTGCGAACCTTTTCCGCCGCGCGCGAGCGATCTGCCTCTGCCGCAAGGTCGGGCGCGACTGAGACCACACAATCTTCAATATCGGTTTCCGGACGCCGCTTGCGCAGAGAATCAATCGCTCGATTCCGCGTGATCACCGCCAGCCACGCGCCCAGACTTCCGCGCGCCGCATCGAATGCGCCCGGATTCCTCCACAGTTGCAGAAACACTTCCTGTAATACATCTTCCGCCGCACCCGCTTCGCCCAGCACACGCAACGCAACCGCATACACAACGGACGCATAGCGGTCGTACAGCACCGCCATCGCGCCCTGGTCGCCCGACTTCAAGGCCGTTACTGTGGCCAGATCGGGCAAAACTGCCTGTCGTTCGGAACTCGACAATCGCTGACTTCTTCCCTTATTTAAAGATACGTGCCACAACCCCAGCCGGATTGCTGCGAACTGGTGGATGCCTGCTAAAACCTCAGCGGCCAAAAGGTTACCACAGGTTACGAATGGGACAAGGCAAGACTACTCATGAAGCCGCTTCTTCTCGGCGATCTCAGCGGTCTCGGCGTTGAAAAGCTTTTCGCACTTACTGGCTCAGCTTAATCGCCAACTGCCGCTCCGGCGGCGTCATCTCGCTCCACAATTTCTGCAAATCCGTCTGCACGGAATTATTGTCCGGCTCCTTGCGCAGCGCAATAGCGAACCAGCGATAAGCCGTGGGCAAATCGCGTGGAGTACACAGCCCCGCCGAATAAAGCGCGCCCAAAGAAATCATAGCCTTGGCATTCGACTGGTTCGCTGCCTGGCGAATCGTCCTCACCCCGCGATCGCAATCCTGCACCACGCCGCGTCCGTAAATATATTTCTCGCCTTCCGCCACTACATCGAGAGGCTTCGCAGCATGTGGTTTCGTAAGCGCCGGCGCGGGCTTCGCCGCGGGTGCAGAGTCTTCATCATCGGAATTCTCCGCATCTTCGTCGTTGGGTTTGCTCGCCGCCCTCTTCGCACTCGCCGCTGGAACAGCCGCATGGCTCCCATCATCAGACGAATCCGTAGAATCTCTGTTCGCCGCGGGATTCGGAGGCGCTCCCTTCGCCGCGGAAGAATTCGCTCCCGCATCCGCCGGAGCCTTCGCACCAGAATCGGAATCAACCGGAACAACCTCTCGACCACCCGGTGCAGGATTTGCCGTAGCCGGATTAGCCGGTGCTCCGCCACTAGTAGGAGTCCCCGGTTTCGCGTCGGGCGGCGCCGAACTGCTCGCAGCAGTACCATTCGCCGCAGCCGCTGGCGGCGAATTCGCCAGTGTCTCGCTGCTCGCCGAACTTGGGTTTGCCGGGGTGGAATTATCAGCGTTGCCGTTCGCGGCTGGCTGCGACGCGCTCTCACCGCTGGTGGTGCCCAGAGTTTTCTTGATCCCTGAGGTCAACCAGTCCAACCCTTCATTCCGCCAGCGCAAATATCCCAGTCCTAAAGCCAGCGCCAGAGCGATCATGACTAAGATAAATTTTCCTCGCCCTTGCGGTTCCGCCTCTTCGTCTTCGAGCAAATAATCAAGACTGCGCGACGAACTTTCTGATTGCGATCCGCGACCTGCGCCCGCAGATCTTGCCGGACCTGGCTGATTCAATCCTAAGAATGAAGGCCCGGAAATTATGGGCTGAGGATCCGGCTCAACGGTGCGCGTCGCCACAGGTTCTGGTGGCCGCTGCTGTGGCACAACCGTTGCGTTCGGTGTCGCAGTCGCGCCCGCAACACGGGGATAAGAATTTGCGGATTCTACTGGCTTGCCCGGCGATGACACACTCGCGGACGGTGCCGCAGGTGCCAGCAGTGTCGCCCCGCACATCCCGCAAAAGCGGTTCAACCCCGGATTCTCATTCCCACAGCGCGAACAACGCACAGAGTTTCCTCTCCTATAGCTTACGACATTTGAACCGCGTCACGTAGGAGGCAAAAACTGTTCTCGCCGTTGTCACCGTTATGCCCGTCACGATGAGCAACCAATCAAACTTAGTGCGCCAGCGAACATCGGGTAAACACTGTAGCGATTTCCGCCAAGTTTTTTACCGAATTTTAACCATTATTCCTTGAACCTCCGTTACTCGCTTTGTTATGAACGTTAGTCCCACACAAGGAGCCTTCCGATGCCAACTTGTGGTTCGATCATAAGCCGCCGAAACTGTCAATTGCTGACGAAGTATTTCCTGTTCGCCCTCATCCTCAGTTTGCTATCTGCGTCGTCAGCGATTGCCCAGGAAACTCTTGGCGCGCTCAATGGCACTATTACCGACAGCTCAGGCGCCGTCGTGCAAGGCGTCACTGTTAAAGCGCGCGCGTTGGCCACCAATCTCGAAGTCACGGCGCAGAGCAAAGAGAGCGGCTCGTTTAGCATCGCCGACCTGCCCATCGGCACTTATGAAGTTACCTTCACCAAAGATGGATTTCAGACTGCCGTCTATCCGCAGATTATTCTTCAGGGAAACCGCACCGCCACGGTGAACGCCATCCTCAAACCGGGCGCGGTGTCTTCAACAGTGACCGTCGAAGCCACCCCGCTGCTGAATCAAACCGACACCGCCAACAGCTATACGATGGGGGCGCAACAAATCGAGGCCGTTCCACTCGGTACTGGAAGCTTCACACAGCTAGCCATCCTCGCGCCCGGTGTTGCAGCCGATTTCCTCTCGGGCTCAGGCTCCAACGAAGGCCTCGGCAATCAGGGAATTGTCGCGAACGGCCAGCGTGACACCAGCAATCTGTTCACATTCAACGGCGTCAACGCCAACAATTTATTTAACGGAAATTCCACCAGCAATATTTCCGATAGCCGCTTCACTCTGAACACCGGCGAAATTTTCGGCGCCGGCGGCCAGGTTCAAACCAACAGCTCCGTCTTCGACGCCATCGGCCAGGCTTTGCCCACGCCTCCCACGGAAACCATCGAGGAGGTTCACGTCACCACCTCCATGTATGACGCCTCCATGGGCTCCGCCAGCGGCGCTCACGTTGAAACCACCACTAAGTCCGGCACTAATCATATCCACGGCCAGTTGTACGAATACTTTCAGAGCAATGTCTTCGATGCCGCTCCCACCTTTCTTGCCGCTAATCCATTTTTCACCGGCGCTCCGCCGCTGCATCGCAATGTGTTTGGTGGAACTATCGGCGCACCCATCATCAAAAACAAACTGTTCTTCTTTGCTTCGTATCAGGGACAGCGCATCAGTGACGCGCTCAGCGGCGCATTCAGCGGCGTTCCTACGCTCCAGGGCCTGACCGATTCCAATCGCGATGCAACCGATCTCGCAAACCTCGTGAACACTTCGGACACCTGCGGCGTCGGGCGCAGTCCAGCGTGCATCACCGCCAGCCAGGTCGATCCAGTGGCGCTATCCATTCTTCAGGCCAAGACTGGTGGGCAGTTCATCATTCCATCGTCGAACGCGCCGAACGCGGAAAGCGGCGACCAGCCGTTTAACTCCTTCGTGAAAGGCCCGTCGAGCCAATTTAACGCCAGCCAGGTCAACGGCAATATCGACTACCTCTTTGGCCCCAAGGACCGCCTTGCCGGTAAGTATTATTTTCAAACCGATCCCACCACTATTCCGTTTGCAGTGAGTTCAGTGCTCGGCTTTCCCCAAACCATGCACGCGGGAAGCCAGCTTTTCTCGCTCGATAACACCACCATCTTCACGCCAAACGCCACCTGGGAAAATCGTCTCGGCTTTGTGCGCGAAGTCGCCAATGCAGAAACCGCCCAGGCCTTGAAACCTTCGGATGTGAATTTGAACTTGCTGGGCAGCACCTTCTTTCCCGGCATCACCATCGACAATGCCGACGCCGGCGCGCCCCTCACCGGCGGCGGTTCCGTCCCCTATAACGAAGGAAACTCCGAGAGAATCGGGCCCTCCACCAACTTCGCCAACGCCGGAATCTTCCAGAACGAATACGAACCGTCTTCGGTTTTCCACTGGGTGCACCGCGGCCACACCCTGGCCTTCGGCGGCATCTTCGATTACATGCAGCTCAACGTCGCCAATCGTGAAAACCAGGTTGCCACTTTTACCTTCCACGATTTCGCCGACTTCCTCACCGGAACCCTCGGCTCGGATCGCAGCAGCGGCCAGTTCCTCAACGGTGAAACCAATCGCCATTTCCGTTCGCGCTCCGCTGGCCTGTTCGTTCAGGATGACTGGAAGCTTCGCTCCAATCTCACAGTCAACCTCGGCGTGCGTTGGGATTGGGACGGTCCTCTGTATGAAGCCAACGGCCTGCTCACCAACTTTTATCCTTCGGATTACAAATACGATCTTGCCACCGACACATTCGGAACGCTCGCCAACGGCGAACCGGGAATCGGGCTGGTCGTCGCCGGCAATAATAAGGCATACGGCTTCAAGGGCGTAAGCGATTCCACGCTCACCGGCCGACAATGGATGTTTGCCCCGCGTATCGGCTTTGCCTGGAGCCCTTCCTACATCAAGAACTTCGTGGTGCGCGGGGGCTTCGGAATTTACGCTGACCGCGGCGAATACTTTACCGAGCTTTCCGCCAGTGCCGGCCTGGGCATCAGCGGACCCTTCAGCGTCACTACGCAGGAACCCTTCACCGTTCCAGTGGATGCCACGTGCCCCGTGAGCAAGGGCTGCCTCAGCGCCGGTCCCTTCGGGACGGCGCCGCTTCTGCCTCCACCCGGCAACCTCAGCGGGGTCGCAACGCTGGTTCACAATCAATCGCAACTAAGCGGCTGCCCTGAACCGGTAACGCCTACCTGCACTCCCACCGGCAACGCCGACTTCGACTTTCTCTTCGGCGGCTATGATCCCACCAACAAGCTGCCCTACTCCGAAAACTGGAGCCTCGACATGCAGTGGCAGCCGAAGAACAATCTCGTGTTGACCCTGGCCTACATCGGAAATCACGGTGTGCATCAGCCCGTGCCCACGCCGTTCAACCAGCCTGAAGTCGCAACCCCCTCCCACCCCGTGAACGGACAGATTTACTCCTACGGCTTTCAGCCTTTGGATGGATCGAATTCCTTCGGAGGCAATCCGCTTCTCACCGAGCAGGTACAGACTACAATCGGCGAATTTTCCTTCAGTGACGGCAATACCGCGTTGCGAACTCCGTTTATTGGTTTCAATCCCAACGCCGATTTCTGGCGCGCCGATGGCATCTCCAACTACAACGCCTTGCAGTTCCAGGCGACCAAGAGAATGTCGCACGGACTGATGATCAATGCTTCCTACACCTACTCGCACTCGCTCGATGAAGGAAGCGGCCTGGGCGCGGGGCTTTTCTTCAACGGAAATAATCCTCTCGATCCCAGAAGCTCCTATGCCTCTTCCGACTTTGATCGCACGCAAGTCTTCTCCATCAGTTACGTGTATCAGTTCCCCAATCTAAAAACGTCATCTCGCTTCGCCGACAAAGTCATCAACGGCTGGGGCATTCAAGGCGTCACCGTGGCGCAAAGTGGCGAGCCCTTCAGCGTCATCGATTTCTCCGGCACCGCCGCCAGCATTTACTTCAGCGCCGACGACTTCATCACTAATCCCATTCTTCCCCTGGCCCCCGGCATCTCGCCCAAACAGGCTACCCAGGGCGGCACCGACAACTCCGTCGGAGGTGTTCGGGTTCCCTACGTGAACCCGAACGATTTCTCCGTCCCGCTCTTGACTCCCGGTCAAAGCGGCGTTCCCCCCTGCGGTCCTACCGTCGGTGGCACTAGCGCAAATTTCTGTGACAATGTCGAAACCGGTTATGGCGCCAATGGCCGCAATCTCTTCCGCGCGACATTCCAGACGCGTTTCGATTTATCCATTTTCAAGAACGTCAAAATCAACGAGCGCATGGCCGTGAAATTCCAGGCCGACGCCTTCAACATCTTCAATCATCCCAGCTTCGACACACCGAATACCAACTTCGAGCTGAATCCCTGTTTCAACCCGCAACCCTGCTTCAACACCACTCCGTCGCCGCCAAATTCTAGCAACTTCGGCGTCATCAGCCAGACCGTAGGCAGCAACCGCTTCCTGCAACTGGCCATGCACTTAACATTCTGACCGTAGCGCCGCCGTCCTCGGTGGCTGTCCGGCGGGCGTCTCGCCCGCCGCTCCGACAGTGCTGGAAAATCTTGTCATTTCGACCGGAGTCGGAGCGGTAGCGACGCGAAGTGGAGAAACCTGCTGTCCTTTGTTCGGCATCACTCTCGCGGCCTCCTCCCGAACGCGGAGCAAAGCGACCTCGCAAGGTTTTGACTTCCCACATCCCTCGTCCTAACATGGGCAAACTAGAAATCCATGCAGGTTCCATCTCTGTTGGGGAAGACATATATGGAGCCACCACAATTCAATCGATACTGATCCGCGACCATGATCGGCCAGACCATCTCACACTACCGCATTCTCCAAAGCCTCGGCGGCGGCGGCATGGGTGTGCTCTATGAAGCCGAAGACGTAACCCTCGGCCGGCACGTTGCTCTGAAGTTTCTCTCCGACGATCTCGCCCAAAGCTCCGTCGCGCTCGAACGCTTTCGCCGCGAAGCCCGCGCCGCCTCGGCCCTGAATCATCCCAACATCTGCACCATCCACGAGATCGGTGAGCACGAAGGCCGTGCCTTCATCGTGATGGAACTTCTCGAAGGCATCACTCTCAAGCACCGCATCGCCGGTCGAGCGCTGGAGATGGATGAACTGCTCTCGCTCGGCATGGAGGTTGCCGACGCTCTCGATTTTGCGCACGCCGCCGGCATCATCCATCGCGATATTAAGCCGGCAAATATTTTCGTCACCAAGCGCGGCCACGCAAAAGTTTTGGATTTCGGTCTGGCCAAGCTTCTCAAGAGCGAGCACGTGCTGGATTCGCTCGCCACGCAGAGCGGCGACCTCACCTCCGCCGGCAATGCCGTCGGCACCGTCGCCTACATGTCGCCTGAGCAAGCGCTGGGACGTCCCCTCGATCCGCGCACCGACCTGTTCAGTTTCGGAGTCGTGCTCTACGAGATGGCCACCGGCCGCGCCGCATTTTCCGGCACTACGACAGCTGCGATTTTCGATGGCATTCTGCACGGCGCTCCGGTCGCTCCCGTGTATTTAAACCCGCAAGCGCCGGAGGAATTGGCCCGCATCATCAACAAAGCTCTGGAGAAAGACCGCGAACTGCGCTACCAGTCCGCCAGCGAGATCCGCGGCGACCTCAGGCGGCTGAAGCGCGAAACCGATTCACGCAGGCCAATCGCAGGCACGCCCGGAATCACCGCATCCTATTCCGTATCTCCTCGTGTCAGCACCGACGATGCGGGTATAGCCCGTGCAGATTATGCGAAAAGCACGAGTCATGAGGAAGGCACAGTCCATGTGGAGACAGGCGCATTCGCCCGTCTAAGCCGAGCGAAGCTCGGCAGGCTTTCCCTGGCTATCTGCATGATCCTGACCTTGCTCCTGGCTGCCGCTGTTCTTTACCGCCATTCGCAGCGAACCACCCTCACCGCCAAAGACACCGTCGTGCTGGCCGACTTCGCCAACTCCACCGGCGACCCCGTCTTTGACGACACGCTCAAACAAGCCCTCAGCATGACCCTGCTGCAATCGCCATTTCTCAACATTCTTTCCGACGATCAAGTCGCCGCCACTCTAAAACAAATGACACGCCCCGCCGACGCCCCGCTGCCGCCTGCCGTCGCCCGCGAAATCTGTCAGCGCGACGGCAGTAAAGTCTACATCTCCGGCGCCATTGCCAGTCTGGGCAACGACTATGTCCTCGGCCTCAAAGCCGTGAATTGCCAAACCGGAGACATCCTCGCCCAGCAGCAGGTTACCGCTCCCTCCAAGGAAAAAGTTCTCGCCGCCCTCAGCGCCGCGGCGAAAAACCTGCGCCATGACCTTGGCGAATCTTTAGCTACCGTGCAGAAATTCGATATCCCTCTCGAACAGGCCACTACGTCATCGCTCGACGCGCTCAAGGAATACAGCCTGCAAATAAAAGCCATGCGCGAAAAAGGTTCGGCTGCGGCTTTACCGCATGGTCTTCGTGCCGTCGAGCTCGATCCCAAGTTTGCTCTGGCCTATTGGGCGGTCGGCGGCAATTACACGGACATGGGCCAATTGGGCCGCGCCCGCGATTATTTCGGCAAAGCTTTTGAGTTTCGCGACCGCGCGAGCAGCCGTGAAAAGCTATTGATCGCCGGCTATTACTATCTCGACGTCACTGGAGAACTGGACAAAGCCGCGCAGATTTATCAGGAGTGGGTGGAAAGCTATCCCCGCGACTACATCGCCTACGGCAGCCTGGGTCTGGCCGAACTGGAACTGGGATCGTATGAGAAGGCTCTCGAAGCGAACCGCGAATTCCTGCGCCTCTCGCCCGATAATGTCATCGCCTATGTGAACCTGAGCGGGACGTTCCTGGCATTGCAGCGCATAGGCGACGCCCGGCAAATCCTGATGCAAGCAGAACAGCGCAAGCTGGATGAACTGCAGATTCACCAGAATCTATACGCCGTAGATTTTATCGCCGGAGATGCGTCGGCAATGGCCAATGAGAGTTCGTGGCTGCAGAGCCATCCCGAATATCGCAGCCAGGGTCTTTCTCTCGAATCCGACACCGCTGCTTACGCCGGCCAACTGCCCAAGGCACGCGAGTTGACGACGCAAGCCGTGAACGCAGCAACAGTCGCCGCGAGCAAGGAAAACGCCGCCATATTTCAAGCGAATGCCGCGCTGCGCGAAGCCAGCTTCGGAAACTTTGCTGAAGCCAAAGACGATGCCGCAACCGCGCTCAAACTCGCGCCCTCCAGCCCCGGCGTGCAAATTGAATCGACTCTTGCCTTTGCCCTGAGCGGCGACACCGCGCGTGCCGAACCTCTCGCCAAAGATCTCTCTGCCAGGTTTCCTCTCGACACGCAAATGCAATCGCTCTGGCTCCCGATCATCGACGCGCAACTCGCCCTCAACAACAAAGATGCGCAAGCTGCCATTGATTTCCTGCAACCCGCCAAATCAATGGAGCTGGCGCTGATCCCCTTCACCACCAACCCCTCCTGCCTCTATGCCCCGTACGTTCGCGGCCAAGCATACTTGGCCCTCAACCAAGGCGCGCAAGCCGCCGCCGAATTCCAGAAACTCCTCGACCATAGCGGCCTGGTCTGGAACTGTTCCCCCGGCACGTTATCCCACTTGGGCCAAGCCCGCGCCTACGCAACAGAGGCCGAAATCCCCAGTGCTCATGTGGGAACAGCCGCCTCGGCTGTCCAGGCCGAGCAAAGCTCGGCAGCGGCGGCTGGCAGCGCAGAGAAATCCCGCGCTGCCTACCGCGACTTCCTCACCCTCTGGAAAGAAGCGGACCCAGCCGTCCCCATCCTCCGTCAAGCCCAGCAGGAACAGTCCCGCCTGCCTTGATGAACCTGTCACAAAGTTTGTCATTCCGACCGGAGTCGGAGCGATAGCGATGCGGAGTGGAGGAACCTGCTGTCTCTCATCGGCGCCACGAGTTCGTGCAATCACCTTAGTGCATCACTCCTCGCGCGTCTCTGCCCGCACTTCGTAGTAAGATCACCTCAGCACCTCCCAAACACATGAAACGAATCGCGCCATTCATGCTGCTCGCCTTAACCCTTGCCTGGACAGCCAGCCTTGCCTGGTCGCTGCCGCCGAACCCGCAACGCGAAAATCGCAGCATCGGCGAAAACCAGCGCGAAGCCAAGAAGGCCGCCAAAGACCAGCGAAAACTCGACCATCGCGCCGCCAAGAAGCAACGCAAAGCCATGAAGCGCTACAACAAGGCGCAACGCAAAGCATCGAAGCAGCAAAAACGCCGCTACAAATAAATCTTTCATTGCCACGCTGGCGACAAACTCAACCCGTCAACGCTGCCTGATGCCGTTGCAAGAAACGCCGCACGGCGGGATCGCGTTCCAAACCCATTGCCATCTCATATGCGCGCCCGGCCTCTTCGCGCGCGCCAGACCGGGCCAGCAACTCCGCGCGTGCCGCCCAGTACGGTTGGTACTCCGCGAGCCGCGCATCGTCCGCTACGTTGGGCAACGCGGCGAGAGCAACTTCGGCGCCATGCACCTCCGCAATTGCCAATGCGCGATTGATCGCCACCACCGGCGATCCTGCAATCGCGAACAAGGCGTCGTAGAGTTGCACCACCTCTGCCCAATTGTCATGACCAGTGCGGCAACGTTCCACGTGCGCCGACTGCAACGCGCCCTCTACCTGATACCGTCCAATCAATCCCAAAGCGCTGGCATGCTGAAGCAGCATCTCCGCCTCGGCGATCATCTCCGGATTCCACAACTCCGCATCCTGCGCGGCCAGCGGGACGTACTCGCCGTTCGCATCGCGTCGTGCGCGTCGCCGTGCTTCCGCGTGCAACATGAGCGCGAGCAGTCCCAGCGCCTCTGGCTCCTCCGGCAACAGTTCGGTCACAACCCGCGCTAGAAACATCGCTTCCTCGGTAAGGTCGCGTCGTGCGGCATCGGTTCCACCGGGATCGGTCCAGCCTTCCGCAAAGGCCGCATAGACAGCATCCAGAACAGTTGCCAGCCTCTCCGGCAATTCCTCACGCTGCGGAACGCAGAATGGTATTCCGGCTTGCCGGATCTTTTCTTTGGCGCGCACCAGCCGCTTACTCATCGCCGCCGGAGACATCAGAAACGCCGACGCGATCGCCTTCGCATCCAGCCCCAAGATCACTTGCAGAATCAGCGGTGCGCGAACGCTCGCATCGATTGCCGGATGTGCGCAGGCAAACATCAGCGCGAGACGCTGGTCGGGAATAGGCTCCATCATCTCCGCGTCAGCCGCTGCGATATCTAGCCTTTCCGCCATCACCCGCAACTCTTCCGACGCAATCTCACGGCGCTGCTGTCCTCGAAACATATCAATCATCTTTCGCCGCGCGACCGTCAGCAGCCACGCCTCAGGATTCACGGGACATCCGTTCTTCGGCCAGTCCGTCAGCGCCGCTGCGAATGCCTCCGAAAGCGCATCCTCGGCCGCAGCCACGTCATGTGTCCTCGCCGCAAGAAAGGCGACGAGCTTGCCGTAGCTGCGGCGCGCAACCGCGTCCGCCGTGCCACGTGCCTGCTCGTCGTCTTCACCGGAATTCATAGCCTCGGTCATGGGCACTTCAACCCTACATCGCCCAGATCGGACGCACCTCGACTACGCCGTGGCCCGCAGCCGGGCAACGCGCCGCCCACGAGATCGCCGCATCGAGATCGGGCACATCGATCATAAAATAGCCGCCCAGTTGTTCTTTGGAGTCCGCATAAGGACCGTCCAACACCTGCGGCTTGCCGTTCGAAATCCGGACTGTCGTCGCCGCCGAAGTAGGTTGCAGCCGGTTGCTGCCCGCCAGCACGCCCGACTTCGTCAGCGCCTCCGAGTACGCCATATAAGCCGCCGCCCCTTGTTCCTGCTCTGCCTTAGTCATCTTCGGCCACGCGGCCTCGTTCACATATGTCATCAACAGGTATTTCATTAGAATCCTCCGTCCATGAATTGTAGGCGGCGCCACGCCCAGCCGCTGCATGTTCCGCTTACTACTACAATGACGTTCGAACGCCGGCGATTTGGACAGCCATTATTGGACATCCTTCGACTTCAAAACCAAACAACGCCGCAAAGCGATAACTAACTGCGTTACATAGTGTCTTTACACTATTGCCTCCCATGCCGTTCGCCGTTAACGTCTCCTCCCAAACGGCATTGCTGGGAGACCGGCGCGAAAGACCCAAGCCTGCGATCCTAGTCAGTTTCTGAGCCTCAAATTAAGAAAGGCAGAATCGACTCATGCGAGTGCTGACTGAATCAGCCGAAGACATTGCGCGGTCACCGCGCGTACTCGCAGATCTCCATGTTCACGGAGCCGAACAGATTTCGATCCAACTGGCCAGTCTCCTCGATCAGATTCAAAGGGTAACGGGCGATGCCGAAAAGCTGGTTCTGGGCCGTAGTAAAGCCGATTTGAACGCACGCCCGGAGCTCGACTCATGGTCTGCCGCGGAATGCGTCGACCACCTCGCACAGACCACGGGTGCGTTCCTTCCGGCGATTGCGGATGCAATTGCCAGCGCCCCGAACCTTGCGACCAACCGCGCGCTACGCACCGGCACTCTCGCGCAGTTGTTCATCCGCAATCTCGAGCCTCCCTACCGCTTTCGCTTCAAAGTCCTGGCACATCTCGCGCCGCAGAACCAGGATTTTGCGGTAGCTTGGGATGGCTTCATGGAATCGCAGTCGCAACTCTCGGCAACCGTACGTTCCGCAGCCGGACTCGCCATCGATAAGGTAAAGGTAAAATCGCCCGTGTACGCCCGCATAAGCTACAACGTCTACGGCGCTTTCCGCATTCTCGCGGCCCACGAACGCCGCCACCTCTGGCAGGCAAAACAGATTCTGCGATCGCTCGATCAAGGTCCTCTGACCATGGACAAGTCTTGAAAAACGCTAGGCGTTTCAGGTGAGCCGTGCAGCCCTTCCGTAAACCGATTGTGGATGAAGCCCTCCAACAATTCTTGAACAACAGTCCTGAGAACTGAACGAATGTCCGACAAAGCCCCCTCCACCGATCGCGATGTGATTGTTATCGGCGGCGGCTTGGCTGGCAAAGCGGCCTCTCTGCACCTGGCCAAAGCCGGCCTGAGCGTGACGTGCATTGAACCGGCGGAAGCGGTTCGCCCGCCCGTCGGGGAGTCTTTGGATTGGTCTGCTCCCGAACTACTAAAGGCACTGGGACTGCCCATGGAGCATTTGGTGAACGAGGAGATGGCGACCTGGAAACGCCACGTGACTCTGCAACAGCGCGACGGTTGTTCCGTACACTACGTCCCCTCTGCCTGGCTCGCTGGGCCTCCGTTCCATATCGAGTTACGGACGTTGCACGTAGATCGGCTGCGGCTGGATCAGGAATTACTAAAAATGGCGGTAGGTCAAGGCGTCACCATGATCCTCGACAAAGTTGTCAGGGTCGAAAGGGATGGCCACAGGATTTCTTCAGTTCACACCGCCGGCGGCTCGCAGTTTTCAGCTTCCTGGCTTATCGATGCATCCGGGTTCGGAAGCTCCTTGGTAGCTCGTGAGTTCAATCTTCCCGTAATCCAGCATGGGCCGCCAAAAGTAGCTCTCTGGACTTATTTTTCGGTTCCTGGATCAGTCGAAGGAACAACTCTCTATCTCGACCCCATGCCTGCGGAATATCTCGACTGGATTTGGGAAATCCCCGTCAACCCTCGTACGGTCAGCGTGGGATACGTCACCACTGGCACGGCGATCAAGGCCGCACGTGAACGGGGACTTACGATAGAAGATATTTTCCAGCAGCAACTGACAAAGTTCCCGCGTTTCGAGCCGCTGCTGCGATCGGGGGCGCTCAGCGATATGAACGTAACCTCGTTCCGATGCCGCGTGCATGTGGGAGTTGCCGGCCAGAATTGGCTAATTGCCGGTGAAGCGGCCTCCATGGTCGATCCCATAACCTCAAACGGAGTTACCGCTGCGCTCAGGCATGCGGCGGAAGCATCCTCGCTCATTCTAAAGTTTCACAGGCAGGGCACGCTGCCGCTCCGCGCGAGAATCTCATACAGCAGCCGGATCCTCCAGATGGCAAAGTTTTTTAACGGTGGAATCGAAAAAATTGTCTACGAGCCGCCGGTTAGGAATAGGATTGGCGCGCCACTCGCGGGAACTATCTACACCAGCCCCGCCTGGAGTATGAATGTGGTGTACGCGCGTCTGAGACCGGATGGGATATTCTCGACATTCCTTTTAGCTGCATCTCTCGGAATCTTCCGCGTAAGTGCATGGATATTGCATCAGATTTGCAGCCGCTTCCGGCCCGCTGTGACCAAGGGAGCGCACTGACCAGAGATTTCCAGGCCTCAACGCCTTTAAACACGAGTCCCTCCGCCAGCCCCGCAATTCCGTATATTGACAAATTTATCCAACCAGAGGAGACTCTTCTGAATTCGTACTCATCGCAGTCTTCTCCTAGCCAGTCGTGGTCAAGTCTGCGCCTGGAGGTTGTGTGAATCGTCTCCTCACGCTCTCTGTTTCTTTCTGCCTTCCCCTATGCCTGTTTAGCCAAGCCCCCAAAACCTTAGCGCAGTCAAGCTCAGCCGCTGTCTTCACCACCTTGCATACTTTTTGTGTAGAGAAAGGCTGTGTTGTGGGCGAGTCCTCGCAGCTCGTCCAAGGCTTGGACGGAAATCTTTACGGAGCGACTCAGTCTGGCAGGAACGTCAACAAAACTCTGTGTCCGTCCGGTTGCGGAACGATTTACAAAATCACTCCCGCGGGTGCGCTAAGCATTGTGTATAGCTTTTGCTCATTGGCCAACTGCGGGGACGGCTATTCTCCGGCGAGCCTGTTGCTGGCATCGGACGGCAACTTTTACGGATTAACCCAGGCTGGCGGACTCTCCGATGACAACTGTCCGCGCGGTTGCGGCACAATCTTCCAACTGACCCCCCAGGGTGTCTTAACGACCCTCTACTACTTCGATCCCGACAACAGCTTCGTTCCGCGGCAACTTATACAGGGGGCCGACGGGAACTTTTACGGCTGGGCATACGAGTCCTACTTCAACGACTTTTTCACCGAAGTCTTCCAGATGACTCCTCAAGGCAACGTGAGTACGATTTACAACTCCGGAGATACCTACCTCATGCTTTCATTTCAAGCGCCCGATGGCGTGATCTATGGAACCACCGACCCCGTAGGCGATGAATACGATCTTTTATACGGAGGAACTGTTTTTGCCATGACTCCGCTGGGCGCGCTCACCACGATTCACGATTTTTGTCCCGATTTATCCGACTGCGCAAATGGATACGACCCCACCGCGTTGTTCCGCGCCACTGACGGTAATTTCTACGGCTCCATGTATCTGGGGGGAAACTTGAACAACATTTATTGCGGAGGCGGCTGTGGGTTGATCTTCAAGCTGTCCGCCGACGGAAGCTCGAAGACTCTTTATACCTTCTGCCCTGGGGCGGTCTGTTGGGACGGATTTCCAATCTCGCTGATGCAGGCAAGCGACGGGAACTTGTACGGGCTAACATCTCCTCCTCCCTACGTTGCCGGCGTGGGTACGGGCAGCATCTTCGAAATGACGCGAAGCGGCGCATTCACTACTCTTTTCAAGTTTTGTGCTCAACCTAGCTGTACAGACGGAGCTTTTCCCAATAGTAGTTTGCTACAGGCTACTAACGGCGTTTTCTATGGAACCACTAACGGTGGAGACAACACATCCGGCACGATATTCAGCCTGTCGCTCGGTCTGAGTCCATTCGTCAAAACGCTTCCCACTTCCGGTCAAGTGGGGAAGCAAATTTATATCTTGGGTACAAAACTGACCGGAGCTACGCAAGTTACCTTCAACGGAGTCGCTGCGGATTTCAACGTGGTTTCGCCGACAGAAATTACGACGACGGTTCCCAAAGGCGCGACGAGTGGCATTGTTACAGTAACGACGCCAGCGGGCACGCTCTCGAGCAACGTCAACTTTCTGATCCCATAATCTTCAAGTTTAGAACACCGATGTGTAACTTGCTTGACGACTTATTTTAAAAGTCTAGGCGTATGGTTTGCACGCCGGATGCAAGACTTTGCATCTTGACAGGTTCTATTAGTTACGTATCATTTCGCATAACTCGGTACTCATCGCTGTCTCCCTAGCCAGTCGCGGTCGAGCCGGTCCCTGGAGGTTTCATGCACCGCAAGTTCGCTCTCTGCGCCGCTGTTTGTTTATCTTCCTTCTTACTTGCCGCAAGTCATGTCGTCCTGGCTCAAGCCATTCCGTCAGCCGCGGTTCCTTCGACCGCGGTCGCGGACAGATATGCCTATTCGTTAGTAATTAACTCCCTAGAGAGGCAGCAAGTAATCCTCGGATACTCGATCAATCCGCAAACCGGATATCTGCGTTCCACGGCGCCTGCTTTTCCTGTGGCGGCAAACGCCGGCATCGCGATTGACCCCTCCAATCAGTTTCTCTATCTGCCCAATGGCCCTTTTGTTGTCGGCTATCGCATTTCCGTCAACGGCACGTTACAAGTTCTCAAAGGTTCGCCCTTCTCGGTGAACTGCGGCGATACGATGGTATTCAATCCCAACGGCAAATTTGCCTATTGCAATCTGGGCTACGAACTTTCGCTCAACACCACCACCGGAGCCCTCGCTCAGATTGGCTCGGCCGATCCTGACGGCTCTCATTTAGACCTCGCCATCACGCCCTCCGGTTCTTTCGTCTACATCCTGGAGAAAGATGAGACCATCTCCGCCTTTGCCGCTGATCCAATTACCGGCCTCTTAACCGAGGTTACCGGTTCGCCCTTTGCGACTGGCAATACTGACGGTTTGTACTCGGACGCCGTTAGCCCCAACGGCCAGTTTTTATTCGCCACCTCAGGCGGCGAGACCGGCCTGACTTCTGTATTAAGTATCAACGCTACAACTGGAGCCATCACTCCGGTTAATGGTTCTCCGTTTGTAACAGTCGGCGGAATTGCCGTTGTAAATTCCACAAGCCAGTTCCTCTACATTGGGGGCGACAAATTGGGAGCGTATTCGATCAACGGTACAACCGGAGCTTTAACCCCCGTAGCCGCATCCCCCTATACGCTTCCGGTGGCGGCGACTTCAATCACTCTCGATCCAGGCGGCAAGTTCCTCTACGCCTCTCTGGAGAGCACTCCGTCAAATTCCAAAGGGACCCCGGGCAGCGTCACCTACTCTATCAATGCCAGCAGCGGAGCGCTTACGCGACTCAGCAGCAACGGCACCTATGGAAACGTAGTCGATCAGATGGCCATCGCCGGCGGCAGCAAAGCCGTGACCTACACTCCGAAGTTTGCTTATGCCGCCAACCAGGGCGGCAAAAGTATCTCCGAGTGGACCATCAAAGACTCCACCGGAGCGTTGACCGCCGTAACGGGCTCGCCTATTTCTGATGCGAATGGCCCACAGTTGATCGCAACTACGCCCTCCGGCGCATTTGTTTACACCGGCAACTCCAATAATTCAGTTTCAGAATACAGCGTCAACGCCACTACCGGCGCTCTCACACTCGTGAGTGGGTCGCCACTTACCGGCTTCGGCAGTGTGAATACCCTTGCAGTCGACCCGACGGGCATCTACTTGTCTGTTCTGGATTCCACCAAGACGATTATCGACACCTACGCCATCAACCAAAAGACCGGCGCGCTAACGTTCGCTACCAGCACTCCCACATCCGCAAACCCGCAAACGCTGGCGCTGGATCCCACCGACCTTGCAGCCGTCGTTGCCGGCACCACATCGCTTCAGTCCTACAGTGTAAATAGCGGTACTATCTCGGCTTCCGATGTTTCGGCTAGTTTGGCCGATCCGGCCGCCGCCGCTGCCTTCGATCAAAGTGCCCAGTACATTTTTGTTGCCGAACCAAAAACCAACTCCGTCGTCACCTTCAATGTCTACTACCCCGAGATTGCGCTTTCTCAACTGTCCTCGGCTTCTACAGGCAACAATCCGGGGGCGGTTCTTGCCGAACCATCCGGAAAATACGTTTACGTCGCTAACACTGGCGATGGCACGATCTCCGCCTACACCCTCAACCGTTCCACTGGAGCTCTGACGGCTATCGGTACCGCCATAGCTGCTGCCGCGGGCACCAATGCACTGGCCACATCGAACGACGGCAAATATCTTTATGCCACAAACGGTGCAGCGGGATTGGTTTCAATCTTCAAGATCAATTCCAACGGCACGCTAACCGCAGCCGGCACTGCGGCTACCGGGGCCTCGCCAACCTCAATTGCAACTACCGGAACCCATCAATAGGAAATGCACCGGCAGGAAGTTTTGATTCGAGTCGAAAGACCTTAGGCCTTTTGGGCTCTAGCTTCTCCATCCCTCGCAAACCTTTTGCCGCATGCAAGTTCCTTCATCTTGACGCGGTTACCAAACCCGAGACATACTCGCCCACTCGGTCGTGAGCGTTATCTCGCCGAACCCAGGCGGCCGAATAATCTGTGGAGGCCTTTGTGAATCGCTTTTTCTCCCCCTGCGCCGGACTGCGTCTGTCCATCTTCCTTTCATTATTCTTATTCGTCATCGCCGCAGCCCAGGTTTCTCAGGCCCAGACGGTCACTCTGACACCTGCTACGCTTGCCTTCAGTGCCCAGCCAGTCGGCACAACCAGCGCCTCCAAAACAGTCACGCTGAAAAACACCAGCACCACTGCCAGCCTGACGATCAAGAGCATCGTTGCCACCGGTGAATTCGCCGAGACGACCACATGCACAGGCACGCTCGCCGCTGGCGCCTCCTGCACGCTGACCGTCACCTACACTCCGGCCACGCTCGGCGCAATCGACGGCGCAATCACCATCACCGACAATGCCACTCCGGCTATTCAGGTCGTGAACCTGACGGGAAAAGGAGTCGCGCCGTTAACTCTGGCTCCCGCGACGCTTACCTTCGCCAGCACCGCCGTAGGAAAAACTGCTGCCGCGCAAACCGTGACGCTCACAAATTCTACCGTCGCCTTAACCATGGGCACTGTCACTGCCAGCGGTGACTTCGCCGTCTCCGCCAACACCTGCACCGGCACTATTGCGGCCAGCAAGACCTGCACGATCAGTGTCACCTTCACGCCAACGGTCACCGGCGCAATCTCCGGTGCGCTCACGATCGCCGACGGCGCATTCGGCAGCCCGCAACTTATTCCGCTCTCAGGAACGGCGACTGGAACCGTTACCAACACTGTGAGCTTTGCTCCGACTTCTCTGACATTCCCCAGCCAGGCCACTGGAACCACCAGCGCCTCGCAGGCCATCACACTTACCAACAAAGCCACCACCACTCTTAAGATCACGACCGTCGCCGCCAGCGGAGACTATGCCGAAACCGACACCTGCGCCGGAAAATCCATTGCCGCCGGAAAAACCTGCGCCGTCACAGTGACCTTCAAACCCACAGCCGCCGGAACCATCAAAGGCGCAATCACCGTAGCCGATGCCGCCACCACCACTCCGCAAGTCGTCGCGCTCACCGGAACCGCCGTCACCCCGCTCACCTTCTCACCTGCCACGCTCACCTTCACGGGTACGGTCGGATCCACCAGCACCGCGCAAACTGCCACACTCACCAACAACTCGAGCGCCGCCATCACAATTTCCAAAGTCGTCAACAGCGGAGACTACAAGCAGACCAACACTTGCGGCACATCCATCGCCGCGGGCAAGAACTGCACCTTCAGCATCTCCTTTGCCCCGCTTGTCGCGGGAACCATCGACGGCGCAATCACCGTCACTGCCACCGGAATCACCGCGCCGCAAGTCCTCAATCTCGCCGGAACCGCGACCGTCACCACCGGTCCTTCGGCCCGCTACGCTTACGACGTCGAGTTCAGTGCCTGGACCTCCGGCCTCATCGATGCTTTCGAAATCAATCCCACCACCGGCCATCTCCGCACTCTCGAAACCGTTCAGCTACCTTCCGACAACTTCGGCATCGTCGTCGATCCCTCCGGCAAATTCCTCTACATCCCCAATGGCCCGCAAATCCTCGGCTACGCCATCGGCGCGAACGGTCTGTTGCAATCGCTCACCGGATCGCCCTTCACGCTCGATGGTGGAAGCACGCTACGCTTCGCTCCCAACGGCAAATTCGCCTACACGAACCTCGGCAATGAGTATTCTTTGAACGCCACCACCGGCGCGCTCACTTCGGTCGGCACGGCTACCACCGGCGCGGAACCGTTCGACGTCGCCATCACTCCCGCGAGCACCTTCGTCTACATTCCCAATTTCAAAGACGCAACCATCTCCGCATTCTCCATCGCCGCAACGACCGGCGTGCTAACCGAAATCACCGGCTCGCCCTTCACCAATGGAGCCACCGAGCCCGCCGCCGCAATCGTCAGCCCCAACGGCAACTTCCTGTTCGTCGCGAACTCGTCGAATACGACGTCGGCCTTCAGCATCAACACCACCACCGGCGCTCTCACCGCCGTCACCGGCTCTCCATTCTCCGGCGGCACCGCAGGCGACGCCATCGCCGGCGATCCCACGGGAAAATTCCTCTACAGCGCCGGCACCAACCTGGCTGCTTTCACCATCAATGCCACCACCGGTGCGCTCACCGTCGTCACCGGATCGCCCTACACCCTCCCCGGCCAATCCACCGGCATCACAATCGATCCCACGGGAAAATTCCTCTACGCCTCGCTCTTCAATGCGACCACTCCCGACGTACTTACGTATTCGCTCAACACCACCAGCGGAGCCCTCGCCCAAATTGCCACGCAAGGCATCGACGGCAATCAAGGTGAAGCCCTGGCCATCGCCAGCGGCAGCAAATCCGTAGTCTTCACTCCGAAATTCGCTTATGTCACCAATTCCACCGACAAAACAATTTCCGAGTACACCATCACCGATTCCACCGGAGCCCTCACCGCCGTCGCGGGATCGCCGCTCGCCGACAAGAACGGCCCGCTTTCCGTCGCCGCCGCGCCCTCCGGAGCATTCGTCTACACCGCCAACTCCAACAACTCCATCTCCGAATACACCGTCAACGCCACCACCGGAGCCCTCACCCTGGTCGCCGGATCGCCCATCACAGGATTCAGCAGCGTGAGCGCCCTGGTCGTCGACCCCACCAGCAGCATCCTTCTCGTACTCGATTCCACCAAGCAAGTCATCGACAGCTATTCCATCAACGCGAAAACCGGCGCGCTGACTTCACTCACCGGCGTCAATACCGTCGGAGCCTATCCTGCCATCGCCCTCGATCCCACCGGCACCGTCGCCACCGTCGCCAGCGGCTCCGCAATCGATACCTACCGCATCAACAACGGAGGTCTCGTCCCGCTCGTCGCCGGCACCGTCCCCGGAGTCTCCGTCGTCTCCTTCGATCAAAGCAGCCAATACATCTTCGTCGCCGAACCCAACTCCAACTCCGTCCTCACCTACGGACTGCTCACCGGCAAGCAAATCTCCTCCGTCACCACGGGCAACAACCCCATCGCCGTGCTCGCCGAGCCCTCCGGAAAATACGTCTACGTAGCCAATCGCAGCGACGGCACCGTCGGTGCCTACGCCCTGAACAACACCACCGGAGCCCTTACAGCAATCGGCACCGCTATCGCCGCCGGTTCCGGCACCACCGCGCTCAGTTATTCCAACGACGGCAAATATCTCTACGCCGTCAACAGCACCGCGGGCACAGTATCAATCTTCACGATCAACTCAACCGGCAGCCTGACCGCCGCCGGCACCGCCACCACGGGCACGGTCCCAAGCTCCATTGCCACTACAGGAACAAATCAGTAGCAAAGCGACACAGTTCGAACTATTGTCATCCTGAGACAGCGAAGGCTCTCGCGAAGCGAGAGCTTTCCAACGAAGGACCTATGTAACCTGTCCGCAATCGCCACGCCGCCCGCAAAGAATGGGGACAGCCGCCCAAGCCTGCCCTGAGCGAAATCGAAGCGGACAGCAAAACAACCTGGCGATATGTCGAGGGAAATGCCCGTTTTTACTGTCTTGACCGTACCCTTACTCCGTGGTATATACCCCATAGTGGTATACATTGAATCGAGAGCCTTCACGAGGCGATTGCACCAGCTAGCCGGAGCATCCGCGCTCGATGTTCTCAACTCGATTCAAACGGACCTGCTCAAAAATCCAGTACGCGGAGATTTACTACAGGGTCTCGGAGGGATTCGCAAAGCGCGATGTTCCAATCCAGCCCGCGGCAAGGGAAAACGCGGCGGATTTCGGTATCTGTTTTTATATCTGGAAGATCGAGATCACATTCATCTCCTGTACTTGCTTGATAAAGACGAACAGGAAGACTTATCGACCGACGAGCGCAAAGCGCTGCGAACATTGGTGACTGAGATTAAGCAACCCAAGGGGAGACAGAAATTACAATGAAACCCAAAAATAAAGACAAGAAAAAGAAAATCAAAATCTTCGCAGACCTGAAACAATCCCTCTCCGACGCCATGGCCTACGAGCAGGACAAAAAAGCCGCAGTGCGCGTCAGCGAATTACCGCCTCCGCCCAAGCCGTTAAGTCCTCATCAAATTCGCGCCATCCGCCAATCCTTCAACGTCAGCCAGGCGGTCTTCGCCCGCATCATCAACGTCAGCCTCAACACCGTAGAAAGCTGGGAGCAAGGCGCCCGCCGCCCCCGCGAAGCCACCCTGAAACTCCTCACCATCGCCCACCACCACCCCGAAATCCTCCTGCCCCGTAGCCCCGGAGGGGCGGCATAAAATAACCCAGGACGTAAGTCCTGGGAAAGCCGCGAAGAAAATGGAACCTAGTCCCGGCAGGGACGCCAGAGCTACTCTGAGTGGGTGGGATGTTAGAATGCGCGACATTCAAGGAAGGAGCCGAGGTTGGCAAACTACAGCCGCATAGCATTCGCGCAGATAGCAGCGAACCCCGCCTACTTAGATGACTCGGGCAACTCCCTTCTACACGAACCAACGTTTCCTATGGACGAGAAGATGGGCCTGTACACCCTTGCCTCTATCGAAGAGGTTCACAAACTCCGTAACAAGGTCGCATCCGCATTCACGACACATGTTTCGGCGAAAGTAGAGGTCACAGCGGCATTCGCGGCGAATCAGGGAGCAGGACTTCTCGTATTCCCCGAATATTCCATTCCGTCGCCGGTGCTCAGTGCGTGCAAGAGCTTATCGGACGGTCTAAACATCACCATCGTTGCGGGCAGCCACGTAGCGACTCAGCTGTCACTTCGCGATTACAGAGATGTCGGCCTCCCTTCAGGCAACGAACTAGTGGGCCGTGCGGTCTGCCCGATTTTCATACCCCAACAGCCTCCACGTCTGCGACAGAAACTAAACAGATCTAAGTGGGAGTCTTCGTTGGTACCGGGGGACCCGAGCGAGCCTATCCCTGTCAGCTTGTGGGGTAAGCAGATTTTCCTACAGGTATCGATCTGTATCGATGCTATTGCTGAACCTGCGCAGGGCAAAATCAAATCGGCGAAGCTAGGTCCCACAGTCTACGTTATTCCGGCTCTGACTCCAAGTACTGAACTCTTCGGCGATCGGGCGCGATTGCTTCTTTCTGCAGGCCACGTGTCGATCTTTACCAACGGAGCTGACTTCGGAGGATCAAGGGTGTTCGCGCGGGCGAAACGGGCAAGTCGCTGGTACACCGAGGAAAATGGCACACAAGCACTGCCTCGGCACAGTGAAGCCTTAGTAGTGGTGGAGGCTGATCTAAGCTCGCAGTACGAGGTGCGGAGATTTACGGGCGAACATTTCCCCGTGAAGGACGTTCTGGTATTTCCACTGCTATATCCCGATGCGAGTTCGGAGTCGAATGAGTACACTGAAATTATCAAGCAGCTCAAGGAGGGCAGCCCATCATCGATTCCAGGCATCAAAGAAAAAATTGAGCGTTTTGCTCTCCTTGACGAACGACTTTTTCCTGGGCTACTGCAAGAAAAAATCAAGCATTTTTTTCGAAACGTCCTTGACCTCGGCCTCGCCGGTGACTCTGCCTGGGTTCCGTGGCTCGAACCACTTGTCGTCAAAGCCACCACGTCAACTGATCGCCTTCGATGGGAACTCTGCGGCGAGGCGCTAGAACTTATCAATGAACTTTTGCTATCAGGCCGCGAAGCGGCGAAGACGGACCTTTTGACGAATGTATACAAGGGCCTAATCAATCGTCGAAAGGAACTTGGAAAGCGAGTGGCGGTAAGTGTCTCTTCTAAGTCGACAGCACTCGGCAGCAACGAAGCCATTCCGATAGTTGGCGCGCTTCCGACGCCGTTCGAGCCGCCATTTTACGACCGGCAATCTGTGCTCAACGGCGTGCGACGATTTGTCGAATCAACGGCTAGTAACTGTCTCGTGCTGGCCGGCATGCGAGGAATCGGCAAGACGTCACTCGCGAGGGAAGTCTTCAAGAAGGTACTTCCACCAACTTGGCGCAGCGTCTGGATTCAGCTTACGGAAGGGATTGGCTACCCTCGGTTGCTAGCGGACCTAGCCCTAGCCCATAAGTGCGGCATTCGTCCGCAGGCCGATAGTACTTCGCAAGAAGCAGCGCAGGTAGCCGCCGCGCAGGACGTGCTTTTGTACCTCTCAGGTACACCAAGAGTTGCTCTGGTTCTTGACGACGTACAACACGCCCTCGATCCCTCCGGAGAATTTGTGGACGAGAGCTTCGCCGATCTCCTGCACAACGCAATTAGGCGAAGTGCGCAGAGCCGGAACAAGATCATTCTGATCACTACCAACGTTCCTAAGTTTCCGCCCGAGCTGCGGGAAAGCGTCGAGATCAAGTATCTCACCGGTCTTGATAGAGAAGACGCTGAGAATCTGCTTTCGTTCTGGTACCATTTCGAGCGCGAAGACCTCAGAGGCCAACCGGTTGACTTTCCCGACATTCTCTTCAGGGTACTCGCAGGCCATCCTCTGGGATTG